>Ga0315270_10000062_pt1 | contig 53592 bp, 44 predicted proteins | sample C1_bottom_MG_FD_204932 | JGI IMG/M metagenome (GOLD analysis project Ga0315270, IMG submission 204932) | Sediment microbial communities from Yellowstone Lake, YNP, Wyoming, USA - C1_bottom | ecosystem: Environmental > Aquatic > Freshwater > Lake > Sediment | place: USA: Wyoming | collected... | reverse complement strand
GGCCTCGGTCATGCGGCCATCATTGATGGCGGCGCGCCACTCGTCCACGGTGACCTTGCGCTCCTCGGCGCGGAAACCCTGCTCGCGGGCCAGCTGCAGCAGGCTGTCGCGGGTGATGCCGGGCAACAGGGTGCCAGTGAGCTCGGGCGTGACGACGACGGTTTCGCCCTTCTCCTGGTAGACGAAGAAGATGTTCATGCCGCCCATTTCTTCGATGTTCCTGCGGTGGATGGCATCGAGCCACACCACCTGGTCGCAGCCCTCGCCCTTGGCCTGGCGCTGGGCCACGAGGCTGGCGGCGTAGTTGCCGGCGCACTTCGCGAAGCCCGTGCCGCCGGGCGCGGCCCGGACGTAGTCATCGGAGATCCAGACGGTCACAGGCTTCACGCCGCCGGAGAAATAGGCGCCGCTGGGGCAGGCCATGAGGATGAAGAGGTACTCGCTGCTGGCGTGGACGCCCAGCGCGGGCTCGGTGGCGATCATGAGGGGGCGCATGTAGAGGCTCTCGCCCACGGCCCCGGGCACCCAGGCCTGATCCTGCGTGATCAGGGCCCTGGCGGCCTCGAGGAAGCGCGCCTCGGGGAGCTCGGGCATGGCGAGACGGGCGGCTGACTTGTTGAAGCGGTGCGCATTGGCCTCAGGCCGGAAGGACGCGATGCTGCCGTCCTTCTGCTTGTAGGCCTTGAAGCCCTCGAAGATGGCCTGGCCGTAGTGCAGCACGGAAGAGGCCGGTGACATCTCGAGGGGACCGTAGGCCTTCAGCTCGCCCTTGCCCCAGCCCTGCCCTTCCTTGTAGGAGATCACCACCATGTGGTCGGTGAACACCTGCCCGAACCGGGGATTGGTCATGCGCTTCGCGCGCTCCTCGGGGCTGGCGGCGTGGTCCGAGGGGCGGATCTCAAGGGTGGGGGTGGACATCACGGGATTCACGGTCGCTCCTTGAAGGGGGATGGTCAGGCCCGGTGGACCAGGTGCCCGAGCCGCGCGATGGCGTCCCGGGTCGTCGCAGGGTCGTGCGTGGAGAAGTTCAGGCGGAGGCAGTTGGTACCGCGCCCATCAGCGAAGAAGAGGGGCCCCGGCGCGAAGCCGATGCCGTGTTGCAGCGCATCGCGGTGCAGGTCCAGGGCGGAGAAGCCCTCGGGCATCACCACCCAGAGGTGCATCCCGCCCTTGGGCTCGGACACCTGGGTGCCCGGGGGGAAATGCTCCGCCAGGGCCTCCACCATGGCGTCGCGGCGCTCTTTGAGGGCGCGGCGGAGCCGGGCCAGGTGGCGCCGGAAGCCGCCGGTATCGAGGAAGCGGGCCACCACCGCCTGCAGGAGGGGGGGCTGACCGATGGTCTGCACCTCCTGGATGGGCGCCATGCGCCGCAGCAGGTCGTCCCTGGCGATGAGGTAGCCCAGGCGCAGGCCCGCGGCCAGCGATTTGGAAAAGCTGCCCAGGTGGATGACGTTGTCGGCCCCCTCCAGGCGGCGGAAGGGCGGCAGGGAGTTTCCGGAAAATCGCAGATCCCCATAGGCGGAATCCGTCACCACGATCACGCCGTGGGTCCGGGCCACAGCCAGCACCCGCTCCCGCCGGGCCTTGGACTGGGTCATGCCCGTGGGATTGTGGAAGCTGGGCACGGTGAAGAGCAGCTTGGCCTCGCTGCGCTGGAGGGCCGAGGCCAGCCGCTCGGGATCCAGCCCCTGGCGGTCCACGGGCACGGGCACCGCCTCGCGGCCCAGGGCGCGGATGAGGGCCAGGATGCCCACGTAGCAGGGGCTCTCCACCAGCACGCGGTCGCCGGGCACCGTGAAGGATTCCAGGGCCAGGGCCAGGCCGGACTGGGCGCCGGGGAGGGATCGGATGCCCCAGCCCTCGTCGATGGGCTCACCTTCGGAGGCCAGCCAGCGGCCCACAGCCTCCAGATAGGGTGGGTGGCCGGCGGGCGCGGAGTAGACCCAGGCCTCGGAGCCCAGCTCCTTGAGCACCTGCGTGGTGATGCGACGCAGCTGTTCACCGGGCAGCAGGTCAGAGGGGATGAAGCCCGCGGAAAAGCTCACCAGTTTTCGATCCTGGACGCGCTCCAGGGTCTCCCCCAGCCACGAACCCAGCTCGCCGTCATGCACCAGCAGAGGCGAGCCTTCGAAGGGGAATTCACTGCTGGCCCGCAGGCCCGGCGCCTCCGGCAGCCGCGGCGCCACGAAGCTGCCCCGGCCCTGCACGGTCTGGATCCAGCCCGTGCGCTTGAGGCCCGCCAGGGCCTTCAGCACCGTCAGACGATGGACGCCCCAGCGCTCCGCCAGCTCCGGCACGGCCGGGAGACGGGAACCAGGCCGCCACTCGCCTTCCTGGATAAGCCCTCGAAGCCGCCGTTGCAGCTGGAGATACAGGGGGCTGGAGGCGCCCGGGTCGAGGGTGGGATCGAGAACCATCCCCATCAGGATCGGCTAGATCGGGCCAGAGTTCAAAGAAACCCCGCGGATTTCACAGCCCAGGACAGACCATCGGGCAGGCCCAGGAAAGATCGGATCATTCCCCAGACCACCCTAGACCGGGCCGTGGTTCAACCCCGGCCCCGCCGGGCCTGTCCATAATGGGTCGAACCGGAGTTTCCATGCGCGCCTTCAGACTGTCCGCCGCCCTGCTCTGCCTGGCCCTCCTGGGCGCCTGCACGGGCTACCACGTCACCTACGACTACGACGTGACGGCTTCGTACGGACGCTACAGGACCTTCGACTACTACACCTCCAAGAAGGGCACCGGCGGCACCACCAACCTCATGGACAAGCGGGTGCGCGCGGCCGTGGAGAAGGAGCTGCAGGCCAAGGGCTTCGCCATGGAGACCAAGGCGGATCCCGACTTCCTCGTGACCTACTACCCCGTGGTCCACGAGCGGCGCTACCGGACCACCACGCACCTGGGCTGGGGCTGGGGCTACCGGCCCTTCTACGGGCGCGTCGGGTCCAGCGTGAGCGAGGTTCACAGCTACAAGGAAGGCACCATCGTCATCGAGATCGTGGATTTCAAGAGCAACCAGATGATCTGGCAGGGCGCCGCCGCCGGCGCGCTCACGGGCCTGAACAACCCCGAGGACGCCGACGAGGTGGTGCCCAGGGCCGTCCGCGACATCCTGGCCAAGTTCCCGCCGAGGTAGGCCCGGGGCAGCGGATCCTGATCGACACCATCTTCCGGGCCGGGCCCGATTGGCTCCACCATGGAAGCCAGCGTCTGCACCGGAGCCCCCATGAAGCTGCCCCACCCGTTTCGCGTTCCCATCCTCTGCATCCTGGCGGTCCTGTTCGGCCCCCTGGCCGCCCAGGCCCCCACGCCGGTGTCGGCCATCCAGGCGGCCAACGGCTACCTGGTGGTGCATCTGCCGGACGAGGGCGTGACGGTGGTCGGGCAGCCCATCGAGCCGGGCGCGGTGGACACTGGCTGGGCCACCTGGGCCCAGCGGGGCGGTCTGCTCTGGCGGGGGGAGATGGAGGACGGCCAGGGCCGCCGGTACAACGTGCGCATCCTGCCCGGCTACGTGGCGCCCTGGCACGTCGCGGGGGACGGGTGGCGGGACGCCGGCCGGAACCTGTCGGAGTACGGGCGCGGGGACACCTGGAACACCATGGGCCATCACATGCGGGACACCTTCAAGTGGGGCTGGAAGACCTCCTTCTGGGAGTTCGGCATGCAAGGCACCCGGGAGTCCTGGTCGGGCAACTTCGAGAAGGCCCGCCAGCGCACCGCGCGGAAGACCTTCGGCTGGCCCCTGTCCTACCCCTGGGCCTTCGTGGCCTCGGCCTTCGAATCCGCGCTCCGGATCCCCCTCGGCGTGGCCGGCGCCGCCATCGGCACCGCTGGAGCCGGTGTGGTGATTCCGGTGGTGGAGACCGCGTGGCCAGCCCTGAAGGCCACCGGGAACGCCACCGTCAACGGCGTGATCCTGCCGGTGGCGGGGTGGTCCTGGCAGACCGTGGCCGCCCCTCCAGCAGCCCTGTTCGCCTCGGCGCCCTCCCCCGCGCGGGCCGACGGCTTGTGGATGAAGGTCGAGGACCCCGCATCGATACAGGCCACGAATACCGTGCCAGACGCCGTGCTGGCGGACCTCACCCGGTACGCGGCCCAGACGGTCGCCCTGGAGGCCGACCAGGCGACCTCCCTCGCTGGGCTCCGGCACCGCGAGGAGCAGGAGCTTGCCACCATCCGGTCCCGGTATGCCACCGAGCGCAAGGCCGTGGAGGAGGCCCGTGCCCAGCGCCTGCAGGCATGGGCGGCTCAGCCCGAGAACCGCGAGGCCCTCCTGCGCCTGGCCAAGGTCGGCGGCGACGCGGCCACCCTCCGCGCCGCGCGCGCCGCGCTGGTCCAGCGGCTGGCGACCTCCGGCCTGCCGGAAGCCGAGGCCCGCGCTGCCATCGATGAGCTCGCGGTGCATCCGCCCGCCCCCTTGGCCCGGCCTGCCGCTCCCCGCTACGACAAGACGGACCCGCTGCGCGGCGCCCTGGGCACGGCGCAGCGGGTCAGCCAGGACGCAGGAAAGCACGGCCTCTGACCGGGCCTGGAAGGGGAGGGGTATCCTGGAAGCTCAGGACAAGGAGCTCTCCCATGGCCCAGATCACCCTCAAAGGCAATCCCATCCACACCTCCGGCGATCTGCCGAAGGTAGGCAGTGCCGCGCCGGTCTACACGCTGGTGAGGACCGACCTCTCCGAAGTGACCCCCAAGGACTTCGCCGGTCAGCGGGTGGTGCTGAACATCTTCCCCAGCCTGGACACGCCCACCTGCGCCGCCAGCGTGCGCAAGTTCAACGCCCGCGCCAACGAGAAGCCCAACACCACGGTCCTTTGCGTGAGCGCCGATCTGCCCTTCGCCCAGAAGCGGTTCTGCGGCGCCGAAGGCCTGGACAACGTGGTACCCGCCTCCGTGTTCCGCACCTTGGACTTCGGCAAGGCCTACGGCGTGACCATGACCGACGGCCCCCTCAAAGGCCTGCTGGCCCGCGCCGTGGTGGTGGTGGACGCCGCCGGCAAGGTGGTCCACACCGAACTGGTGCCCGAGATCGCGCAGGAGCCGGACTACAACGCCGCGCTGGCGGTGCTTTAAGTAGTCCTCAGGCTTCAGTCCTCAGTCCTCAGTCTTCAGTCCTCAGTGAGCGGCCCTTCGGGGCCGCTTTTCCTTACGGGGTCCAGAAGAAGCGGTTCTATCCGATGCGATCCATCTTCCGGAGCCCGGGCACCTTCCAGGCGGTGGTCGCCACCACCAACAGGGTCATGCAGCCACCGAAGACCACCGAGGGCACCAGGCCCAGGAGCCGCGCCGCCAGACCGCTTTCGAAGGCGCCGATCTCGTTGCTGGATCCGATGAAGACCTGATTCACCGAAGATACGCGGCCCAGCATGTGCTCGGGCGTGAGGGTCTGAAGCAACGTGGCCCGCAGCACCACGCTGACGTTGTCCACGGCGCCGCTGGCGGCCAGCAGCAGCAGGCTGAGCAGGAAGCTGCGGCTGAGGGCGAAGGCGATCATGGCCACACCGAAGGCGCCCACGCAGATCAAGAGCGTCCGCCCGGCCCGCCTCAGCGGTGGCAGGTGGGCCAGGGTGACGCCCATGAGCACGGAACCCAGGGCCGGGGCGGCCCGCAGGGCGCCCAGGCCCTGGGGACCGACCATCAGAATCTCCTTGGCGAACACGGGCAGCACCGCCACCGCCCCGCCGAAGAGTACGGCGAACAGATCGAGGCTGATGGCCCCCAGCAACAGTCGTTGCGAAAACACGAAGCGCAGGCCCTCGCCCAGGCTCTCCAGGATCGAGCCGCTGCGCGGCGCCGCGTGCCGGGGCGCATAGCGGATGAAGAGCAGGCCCAGCAGCCCGCATGCCATGAGCGCCATCACCAGGAAGTGGGCCAACACCGGGCCGCGCCAGGCGTAGACAAAGCCACCCAGGGCCGGGCCTAGCACCATGCCTGCATGGAAGACGGACACGCGCCAGGTGGAGCCGTTCGCGTAGAGCGACTTGGGGAGCAGGTCCGTGCCCAGGGCGAGGTTGGCCGGGCGGTAGAAGGCCCGCACGACCCCCGTGAGGAAGATGACCGCGTAGATGGGCCAGACTGCCCGGGCCAGGGGGCCAGACGGGAAGCGCCAGGTGAAGGCCCACAGCAACGCCGAACAGAGGGCAAGCCCCAAGGTGGCGGCCATGCAGAGGCGCAGGCGGCTCACCCGATCCGCCGCATGACCGCCGAAGAGGGCCAGCGCCAGGAAGGGCAGCGCCTCGGACAGGCCCACCAGACCCAGGGCCAGGGGATCCCCCGTGCGGTCGTAGACCTGCCAGCCCACCACCACGCCCTGCATCTGGAGCCCCAGGGTGACAAGGCCCATGGTCGCGATGAACCAGCGGTAGTTCCCGTCCCTCAGGGCTGCATAGGGATCGTGCGGAATGGGCGTGTCATCCACAGTGGTTCACTCGTACCGCAGGGCGTCGATCACATCGCGACCGCCGGATCGCAGAGCAGGCTCCCTCCGCCTGACGCATGCAGTGCATGCTCCTGCTCGCTGAGGCTCGCAGAGTCGGAGCCTCGGAGCCTGCGGCGCGAGGCATCCGGCGAAGAGCGAATCAGGGGCCAAGGTCGAAGGCGCCATCACTCGTACCGCAGGGCGTCGATCACATCCAGCTTGGCGGCCTTGACCGCGGGCAGGAAACCCGCCGCCACGCCAACGACCCCGGAGAAGCCCAGGCCCAGGGCCACGGCCCAGGATTCGGTGACAGCGGGCACCTGGAACTTCTGAAGAATGAACACCGCGGAGTACGCGAAGCCGATGCCGATGATGCCGCCGAGCACGGAGAGCACGATCGCCTCGATGAGGAACTGCCAGAGGATGCTGTGCTGGGTGGCGCCCAGGGCGCGGCGGATGCCGATCTCCCGGGTGCGCTCTGTCACGCTCACCAGCATGATGTTGGAGATGCCGATGCCGCCCACCACCAGGGAGATGCTGGCGGCCACGGCCAGCAGGGCCGTGAGGATGCCCGCCTGCTGGCTCTGCATCTGCACGATGTCGTCCTGCTTGCGGATCTGGAAGGGGTTGTCGTCCTTGGGCGCCACCTTCATGCGCTGGCGCAGCAGCGCCGTCACCTCGGCCTCTGCCAGCTCGGCCTTGCCATCCTGGGCGCTGACCATGATGCGTTGGATCTTGTCGCGCCCCATGATCTTGCGCATCACCGTGGTGTAGGGCGCCACGATGAGGTCGTCCTGATCGCCCCACATGCCGGCGCCCTTCTTTTCCAGCACGCCCACCACCTGGAAAGGCAGCGCGCCCACCCGCACGGTCAGGCCCACGGGATCCTCACCATTGGGAAACAGGTTGTCCTTCACGGTCTGGCCGATGACGCAGACTTTGGCCATGCCGCGCACTTCCGTATCCGTGAAGAAGCGCCCGTTCTCCACCTCCCACCCGCGGATCTGGAGGAACTCGGGGCCGGTGCCCTGGACCTGGGTGACATAGTTGCTGTTCTGGTAGATGATCGGCCGCGTGGTCTGGACCTGGGCCGTGGCAGCCACCACGCTGCTCTGGGTCAACTCTTGCTGGATCAGGGGGGGATCGCTTTCCAGCAGGATGTCCGCGCTGCCCATGGCCGACGGACCGAAGCGGTTCCCACCGCTGCCCGGGAAGATGGTCAGCATGTTGGAGCCCATGTTCTGGATGAGGGCGATGGAGGCGCGCTTCGAGCCCTCGCCGATGCCGATCATGGCGATGACCGCGCCCACGCCCACGATGATGCCGAGCATGGTGAGGAAGGCCCGCATCTTGTTCCGGGTGATGGCAAATAACGCGAGCTTGATGAATTCCAGGAATCGCATGGACCCCCCGGCTAGCGCCGTCCTCCGGGAGTGCCACCCAGAGGCGCGGCACCATTGGTCTGTTTGGTGTTCTCCACGCCGATCAGGATCTGCATGCCCTCCTGGACCCCCTCGCCTGTCACTTCGGTGAACTGCCCGTCGGTGATGCCGGCTTTCACCACGATGGCCTTGGGCTTGCCGTTCTCCAGCACCCAGATGCGGTCCTCCCGCCTGGCCACCATCCCGCCCCTGCTGCCTGTGCCAGTCTGAGCGCCGGGGCGAGGACCGCCCCCCATCGTCATGGGCTGACCCAGACGGGGACCGTCAGCCTTCTTCTCCTCCTTGATGAAGGCCGAAGGATTGAAGCGCAGGGCCGAATTGGGCACGCGAAGCACGTCCTTGCGCTGGTTGGTGATGATGGTGACATTGGCGGTCATGCCGGAGCGCAGGGCCAGGGTACCCGTGAATTTGGGACCGCCGAGCTGGCTGGCGCCACCAGGAATCCGGGCCAGGGCCTGGGGATCACCGACCGGGGCTTGTGTCGTGGCGGCCATGCCGTGGGGTCGGCCCGCTGTCCCCTGAGGCTGTCCCGCCATTCGTTCCTTGAACCGCTTCAGGAACTGCTCCTTGGTGACGCCCTGGGCCGCCATGCGGTCCTTCATGCGCTCCCATGCTTTTTCGGGGTCCGGGGCGGCCTCGCGCCCCGCTCCACCCTGCCCTGCATCCACAGATCGTGGGCGGCCCGCCGCCTCCTTGCCGCCCTCGTCGGAACTAGGTAGCGGCTCGTTGGGCACGATCATCTCCACCACATAGTTCACGACATTCTGGGTGGTGATCGGCTCCTGGCGGACCAGGCTCACGGTGGCCGCGAACTGCCGGTCCGGCAGGCTGTCCACGGTAAACATGGCCCGCTGTCCCACCTTCACTTCGTCGATGTCCGATTCGCCGATGGACACCTGGACCTTCATCTTCGACAGGTCCTGGGCGATCTGGAAAAGGTTCGGCGTACTGAAGCTGGCGGCCACCGTCTGGCCCACATCCGCAAGCCGCGAGATGACGACGCCATCCACAGGAGCGGTGATGTTGCAGTAGTCGAGGTTGGCCTTGGCGCGGGACAAGGACGCTTTGGCGTTCTCCATGCTTGTAACGGAGGTCTGGTAGGCCACCTGCTTTGCCTCCAAGTCCTGGTCAGCCAGCAGCTTATCAGCCGCCAGACGCTTGGCACGGTCGTACTGTCGCCTCGCATCATCCATATTGGTCTTGGCCCGCTCCAGACCGGCCTGGGCATCCGTCAACTGAGTCTCCCAGATGGTGGGATCGATCTGGGCGATGAGCTGGCCCTTCCTCACGATGCTGTTGTAGTCCACGTAGAGGGCCGAGATCACACCCGAGACTTGGGTGCCCACCGCCACCTGCACCACCGGACTCACGGCGCCCGTGGCATTGATGCGCTGGGTGATGTTGCCCTTGTCCAGCTTGGCCTGGCGCCACTTGATTTCGTCCTTGGGCCGAGTGATGAAGTAGGCGGTTCCGCCCCCCACCACCGCGATGCCGATGCCAAGGCCGATCCAGGTATTCCGCTTCATGACACCGCGCTCCGCTTCTCAAGGGGCCGGGTCGGGCCCAGCCTTTTACCTTCGCATAACGATGTATGGACCGCCAGGGGAGGTTCCCGGTTGAGACGGAAAAAACAGGATTTACCGGATCAGCCCCAGGCCTTCCACCAGAGCCCGTTTCGCGAATCCATCCACCAGCAAATACTGGAGGAAGCCCCCGGCGAGCACGATGGCCGCGGACACCAGGACGGCGGCACCTGCCAGGGGGGCATGGACCGCCGGGCGATCCGAGGCCAGGCGCTCGGCCTCAGCGCTGGGGGCTTGGAGGAACAGGGCCACCAGGAGGCGCAGGTAGTAGTAGGCGGACACCAGGCTCGCCAGCACGCCCAGGACGGCCAGGCCCACATGGCCCGTGCCCACCAGTTCGCGGAAGATCATGTATTTGCCGTAGAACCCGCCCAGGGGCGGGATGCCCGCCAGGCTCAACATGAACACCGCAGCGGCGAAGCCCATGGCCGGGCGCTTCCAGCCCAGGCCGCGTAGGTCATCGAAGGTGGTGTGTTCGCCCACCAGGCCGAAGGCGGTCAGCAGGCCGAAGGCGCCCATATTCATGGCGAGGTAGATGACCAGGTAGAACAGCACGCCCGTGTAGGCCGCGGGGGTGCCGGCCACGAAACCCAGCAGGAGGTAGCCCGCGTGGCTGATGCTGGAGTAGGCCAGCATGCGCTTCACGTTGGACTGGACCAGGGCCGTGAGGTTCCCGAGCACCAGCGTGGCCACGGCCAGCACGGCCACCACCGCCTGCATCTTCACGCCCACGACGGTCAGGGGGGCCAGACTGCCGGGGAAGATGCGGAGCAGGGCGATGAAGGCCACGCCCTTGGTGGCCACGGACATGAAACCCGCGATGGGATGGGGCGAAGCCTCGTAGGCGTCCGGTGTCCACTGGTGGAAGGGCACGGCGGAAACCTTGAAGAGGAAGCCGAGGAGCATCAGCGCGGCGCCCACCAGTACCAGCGGATCCAGGGCCAGGCCCTGGGCCTTGAGGATTACGGCCGCCACACTCAGATCCAGCGTGCCGCTCATCCCATAGATCAGCACGCCGCCCATGAGGAAGCAGCTGGAGGCCACGGCGCCCGTGAGGAAGTACTTCATGCCCCCTTCGGCGCTTTCCGGTCGAGCCCGCACGGTGCCCACCAACGCGTAAAGGGGGATGCTGAACAGCTCCAGCCCCAGGAACAGCGTCACGAAGTGGGTGGTGGAGGTGAAGAGCATCATGCCCACCACCGAGAAGAGCAGCAGGGAAAGGGTCTCCCCCTTCACCCAGCCTTCCTGGTGGAAGTGGTCCCAGGATTGGAGGATGGTGAGGGCCGCCGCCACCACCACGAAAATGCCGGAGAACTGGGCCAGGCGATCCATGTGCAACTGGAAGAAGCTGGGCTGGGCGCCCGTCTTCCACAGATCCGTCAGGTACAGGAAGCTTGCGCCGACGGCCAGCAGGGCCGTGCCGTACATGACGGCGCGGATCCACTTGGCGGTGGTCTGGTCCTTGTCCAGGGACATGAGCGGGATCAGGCAGGCGCCGAGGGCCGGGATGAGCAGCGGCAGCAGGGCCGCCCACTGGCTGGGGGTGAGGTTCATCGGTGCACCTCATGGGCGGCGGGGGCTTCGGGAGCGCCGGCCTCGGCAGCTTCATGCACCGCGGGCTTCAGGGTGAACGTCCGGGGCGCCGGGGCCTTGATATCGTGAAGCAGGGCAGTGACAGGAGCCTCGCTGGCCGCCACGAAGGTCTTCGGGTGGACGCCCATCCACACGATGAGCACCACCAGGGGCAGCATCACCGCGATCTCGCGGGCGTTCAGGTCGCTGTGCAGGTGGTGGGTGCCGCTGTCCTCGTCCTTGTTCTCCGGGCCCCAGAAGACCCGCATGAACATCCACAGCATGTAGACCGCGCCCAGCAGCACGCCGGAAGTGGCCAGGCAGGCGTAGAGGCGGCCCCAGCCGAAGCCGGAGAGGAAGGTGCCGTTGAGGATCCAGAACTCACCCACGAACCCGTTGGTGAGGGGCAGGCCAATGGAGCTGAGCGTGACGATCAGGAAGAAGGTGGTGAAGATGGGCATCTTCACGGCCACGCCGCCAAAGTCGGCGATCATGCGCGTGTGGGCCCGGTCGTAGAGCATGCCCACCAGTAGGAAGAGCGCGCCGGTGCTGATGCCGTGGTTGAGCATCTGGAGCATGGCGCCCTGGGTGCCGATGACGGTCATGGATGCCAGCCCCAGCATCACGAAGCCCATGTGGCTCACGGAGGAATAGGCCACCAGCTTCTTGATGTCGCGCTGGACCATGGCCACCAGGGCCCCGTAGACGATGGCGATGACGCTGAGGAGGGCGATGGGCTGGGCGTAGTGCATCGCCGCCTGGGGGAACATGGGTATGGCGAAGCGGATGAAGCCGTACCCACCCAGCTTCAGCAGCACGCCGGCGAGGATGACGGAGCCCGCCGTGGGCGCCTGCACGTGGGCGTCCGGCAGCCAGGTGTGCAGGGGGAACAGCGGCACCTTGATGGCGAAGGCCACGGCGAAGGCGATGAACAGCCAGCCCTGGACACCGAAGGGCAGCGCCGAAGCCGCCTGGGCCATCACCGCCGGATTGAAGCCACCAGCCTTGTTCGCCAGGTAGAGCAGCGCCACCAGCCAGAGCAGCGAACCGCTCAAGGTGTAGAGGAAGAACTTGTTGGCGGCGTAGCGGCGTTCGTCGCCGCCCCAGACCCCGATCATGAAGTACATCGGGATGAGCATGGCCTCCCAGAAGAGGTAGAACACGAACAGATCCTGGGCCACCAGGGCGCCCAGCATGCCGGTCTCCAGCAGGAGGAACAGGGCCGCGAAGGTGCCGATGCGGTCCTTGAGGCTGCTCCAGGTGCCCAGCATGGTGAGCGGAACCAGGAAGGTGGTGAGGATCACCAGCCAGAGATTCAAACCGTCCACGGCCAGGGCATAGTCCACGGGCAGGCCCACCAGGGTGAACCAGGGGGCGCGCTCGGCAAGGATCACGCCGCCGGCGGTCGAGCCATGGCCCAGCAGCCAGGCGAGGCTCAGGATGAAGATGGCGAAGGCGCCCAGGAAGCCGAGCATTCGGGCCAGCTTGCCCAGCGCGTGCGGCATGGCCATCAGCGCGAAGCCCAGCAGCGTCGGCGCGAAGACCAGGAAGGTGAGGGGATGGGAGGTCAACCAGGTCATCGCCCCACCTACTTCAGGAAGACATATAGGAGGATCGCGGCCCCCAGCGCCATGCTGAGCGCGTAGTTGCGCACCCGGCCGGTCTGGAAGAGAGCGGTGAAATCCCCGAAGACCCGGGCCAGCGCGCCCGGCAGGTTCACGCCCAGGCCGTCGATGATGATCACGTCGAAGAGCTTCCACAGCACGTTGCCGAACCAGCGGATGGGCCGGAGCAGGTAGAGCTCCACGCCCTCATCCACGTAGTACTTGTTCAACAGCAGATCGTGGACAAAGGGGAATTTCGCCGCGAAGGCCAGCTCCCAGGCAGGACCGTTCTTGTATTTCGACCAGCCCAGGAAGCCGAAGACCAGGCCCAGGGTCGTGGAGATGAGGGCCAGCAGGATGGCCGGACCCTCGTGATGACCGTGGGCGGCGTGGGTCTGTCCGTAGGTCAGGGCAGGCTTCAACCACTCGCCAATGTTGAAGTGGCCGCCGAAAGCCTCAGGCACGCCCCAGAAGCCCCAGAGCAGCGAGCCCAGGGCCAGCAGCATGAGCGGCAGGGTCATGGACAGGGGGCTTTCGTGGGCGTGGTCGTAGGCGTGGTGGTCGCGGGGCTCGCCCCAGAAAGTGAGGGCCATGAGGCGCCACATGTAGAAGCTGGTGCAGCAGGCGGCGATGACGCCGATCACCCAGAGCGCCGGTGATTTCAGGTAGGCGAGGTAGAGGATCTCGTCCTTGCTGAAGAAGCCCGAGGTCCCGGGGAAGCCCATGATAGCGATGGTGCCGGCCACCATGGTGATGAAGGTGATCTTCGTCTTGGCCTTCAGGCCACCCATCTTAAAGAGATCCTGTTCGTGGTGCATGGCGGTGATCACGCTGCCGGCGCCGAGGAAGAGGAGGGCCTTGAACCAGGCGTGGGTGAAGACGTGGAAGAAGCCCGCCGCGAAACCCGCCGCGCCCAGGCCCAGGAACATGTAGCCCAGCTGGGAGACGGTGGAGTAGGCCAGCACCTTCTTGATGTCGCGCTGGAAGAGGCCGATGGTGGCGGCGAAGAGGGCCGTGGCACCACCCACCCAGGCCACCACGTCCATGGTGATGGGGGTCAGCGTGAACACGGGCGCCAGGCGGCAGATCATGTAGATGCCGCTCGTCACCATGGTGGCCGCATGGATGAGGGCGCTGACGGGGGTCGGGCCCGCCATGGCGTCCGGCAGCCAGAGGTAGAGGGGCAGCTGGGCGCTCTTGCCCGTGGCGCCCACGAAGAGCATGAGGGTGGCGAAGGTAAGGACGCCGAAGCCCACTTCCGGCGCCAGATGGCCGGCCTGGGTGAGGATGTCGGAGATCGTCAGGGTGCCGAAGGCGGCGAAGAGCACCAGCATGCCCATGGACACGCCCAGGTCGCCCACGCGGTTCATGAGGAAGGCCTTGAGGCCCGCCTGGGGGGCGAAGTCCGTCTCGAAGTAGTAGCCGATGAGCAGGTAGGAGCAGAGACCCACGCCTTCCCAGCCCACGAACATCAGCGGCAGGCTCGACCCTAGCACCAGGGTTAGCATGAAGAACACGAAGAGGTTCAGGTAGCTGAAGAACCGTGCGTAGCCCTCATCCTCGTGCATGTAGCCCACGGAGTAGAGGTGGATGAGGAAGCCGATGCCGGTGACGACCAGCATCATGGTGCCGCTGAGGGTGTCGATCACCAGGCCGAAGGGGACGGCCATGGACCCGGTCACCATCCATTCGCCGTAGTTCAGTACCAGGCGGTGATCGGGCAGGGCCTTCATGGTGAGGAAGGCCGAAGCAGCCAGCAGGAGCGAACCAAGGACCACGCCCAGGCCAGCGACCGTGACGACGCCCTTGCCCGCGCGTTTGCCCAGCAGACCGTTGAAGGCCGCGCCCAGGAGGGGGAGGATCGGAATGAGCCAGTAGTACTTGTTCATCGCATCCTCACTGCTTCAGGCTGGTGGCCCGGTCCGAGTCGGTGGTGTCCCGGTGACGGTAGAGGCCGATGACCAGCGCCAGACCGATAGCCGCCTCGCAGGCAGCCACGGCGATGATGAAGAGGTAGAACACCATGGCCTGGGCGTCGCCCCCGTGGAAGCGGGCGAAGGCCAGCAGGGCCACGTTGGCGGCGTTGAGCATCAGCTCCACGCCCATGAACTGGAGGAGCAGGGTGCGGCGCAGCAGCACCGTGGCCAGCCCGAGGGCGAACAGGAGAAGGGCCACCACCAGGTATCCCTGGAGGCCGCCGTGGAGGATCGCGTCCATGCCGGTCATCGTGGGCTCCTCACAGGTTCCTCTTCGTCAGCGCCACGGCGCCGATCATGGCGGCAAGCAGCACCAGGCCCGCCACCTCGAAGCCCAGCAGGTGGTCCGCGAAGAGGGCCGTGCCCACCTTCTGCAGCGTCATGGCCTGGGGCACTTCGGCACCCTTCATGGCCAGGGTCTTCAGTCCGCCGGAGGCCAGCACCAGCTTCACGGCGCCGAAAGCCAAGGCTGCAAGCAGGGCCACGGACAGCCAACGCTGAACGGGATGGGAGACCTGGGCCTTCTCCTCCTCATGGCTGTTCAGCATCATGATCACGAAGAGCACCAGCACCATGATGGCGCCGGTGTAGACGATGATCTGGAGCGCCGCGGCCACGGGATTGGCCAGCAACACGAAGAGGCCCGCCACGCCGAAGAAGGCGGCCACCATGCAGAGGCCCGCCACGACGACGTTCTTCTGCAGCAGCATCCCCAGGGCGCCGAGCAGGGTGATGAGGGCGAAGGTGATGAACATGGCCGCTCCCTTACAACGCGATCGTGCGGCGCGGCACGGAGGGGGTGGGATCCTGGGAGATGCGCTCCTTGCCGTCGGCGCCGGTGTAGGTGTTCATCAGGTCCCACTTGCCGAACTGCATGGACAGCCGGTCGTAGGCCGCCACCTCGTAGTTGTTGCGGAGCCAGATGGCGTCCTTGGGGCAGGCTTCCTCGCACATGCCGCAGTAGATGCAGCGGAGCATGTCGATCTGGAACTTGGCGGGCCGCTTCTCCTCGAAGCCCTGCGTCACGTTCAGATCGCTGAACTCCTCGGCCTCGATGCTGATGCAGCGGGCCGGGCAGGCCTCCTGGCACATGAAGCAGGCCACGCACTTGATGGCGCCATCCTCGAACCGCTTCAGCTCGTGGAGGCCGCGATAGCCCGCGGGCATCTCCTTCTTCATGTCCGGGTACTGGATGGTGTAGCGCTTCGCGGTGGGCGTGAAGAGCTGCTTGAGGAAGTGCTGGAACGTGATGCCCATGCCCTTCATCACCGGCCACACATAGGTGCGGTCCAGCCAGCTCAGCTCGACCTTCTTGACCAGGACACCCATTGCGAACTCCTCAGTGTCCCTGGCTCATGCGCCAGGCGTGGAAGACCAGGTTGGCCATGGAGAGCGGCAGCATCACCTTCCATCCGAGATGCATGAGCTGGTCGTAGCGGAAGCGCGGCAGCGTCCAGCGGATCCAGACGAAGACCCAGGCGAAGAACAGCATCTTCACCAGGAAGCTGGCCACGGAGAGCATCACCGAGGGATCCTGCACGAAGGGCACCTGCCAGCCGCCGAAGTACATCGTGGCGATGAGGGCCGAGGCCGTCATCAGGTGGCAGTACTCGGACAGGGCCAGCAGGCTGAACTTCATGCTGCCGTACTCGGTGTTGAAGCCGGCCACGATCTCGCTCTCGCCTTCGGCGAAGTCGAAGGGCAGGCGGTTCGTTTCCGCGAACATGCAGGTGAAGAACACGATGAAACCGAGGGGTTGGTGGAAGATGTTCCAGTTGGGGAGCAGCTTGAGGAAAGTCCCACCCTGGGCCGTGATGATCTCCGAGGGATCGTAGCCACCCGTGGTCATGAAGATCGTGACCACCGCGAGACTCATACCGATCTCGTAGCTCACCATGGCCGCGGAGGAGCGCATGCCGCCGAGGATCGACCACTTGTTGTTGCTGGACCAGGCCGCCACCAGCACGCCGTAGACCGCCATGCCGCCGATGGCCAGGGGGTAGAGCATGCCCATGCCGTTGCCGGGATCCAGCAGCGCCAGGTGGTATTCATGACCGCCACTCATGAAACTGCGGCCGAAGGGGATGACCGCGAAACCCATGAGGGCCGGCACGAGGGCCAGGAAGGGCGCCAGCCAGAAGAGCGCCTTGTTGGCGTCGTGGGGGACCAGGTCCTCCTTGAAGAAGAACTTGATGCCGTCCGCCACCGGCTGGGCGAGCCCGATGATCTTGATCTTGCCGAAGAGGGCCGCGCGGTTGGGGCCGATGCGGTCCTGGATCATGGCCGAGCCCCGTCGCTCGACCCAGGTCCAGACGGCCGCTAGCGAAAAGACGCCGCCGAAGACGATGACGAGTTTCGCCACCATCCAGGCGATGGCAGGCGTGGTGTGCAGCAGGCTCGCAAGCTTGTCCATGGGCGGCTTCCCGGCAGGGCCGCCCGCGGGGAGGCCCAACCCATCGAGCCTATCAGAGCCACGGCGTTCCTGACATGGAGGGAAAGAACCTTGGGGGAGCCGATGCGACCTGGGTCACAGCCCAAAGGCCAAAGCTGGCGCTTTGGCCTCATGTAAAAGGCAAAGGTATTTTGCGCGGCATAGCCGCGCTCTAGAGAAATCGTGGGCGCAGCCCGCGATTTCTCAGGCTTTCGCCTCGATTTTGGCCCACGAGTCCTTCAACCCCACTGTCCGGTTGAACACAGGTTTCCCGGAGGCGCTGTCTGGATCCACGGCGAAATAACCGGTGCGCTCGAACTGGAAGCGCTCCCCGGGCCGGGCAGAGTCCAAGCCTGGCTCGACCCGAGCTTCGGTCAGGATCTCAAGGCTTCCAGGGTTCAGGAGGGTTTTCCAATCCTGCCCCTCGGGCACGTCCATGGGGTCCTCCTGGGTGAAGAGGGGCTCGTAGAGACGCACCTCGGCCTTCAGGGCATGGGTGGCGCTCACCCAGTGGAGGGTGCCCTTCACCTTGCGGCCATCCGGCACGTTGCCGCCCTTGCTGGCGGGGTCCCACTCGCAGCGCAGCTCCACCACGTTCCCGGCGGCGTCCTTGACCACCTCCTTGCAGGTGATCAGGCAGGCACCGCGCAGGCGCACCTCGGCACCCGGCGCCAGGCGGAACCACTTCTTGGGGGCCTCCTCGCGGAAGTCGTCCTGATCGATGTAGAGCTCCCAGGTGAAAGGCAGCTTCCGAGTGCCCATGGCCGGATCGTCGGGGTGGTTCGCCACCTCCACCTCGAAGGCGTCCGCGTCGGCCATGTTGGTGATGATCACCTTGAGGGGGCGCAGCACGGCCATGCGGCGGGGGGCCCGCTTCTCCAGGTCCTCACGGATGCAGAATTCCAGCAGACCCACATCGGCCACCATGTCCCGCTTGGCCACGCCCACCCGCTCGGCGAAGGCCCGCACGGCCTCGGGCGTGTAGCCCCGGCGGCGCAGGCCGCAGATGGTGGGCATGCGGGGATCGTCCCAGCCGCGAACCACACCGTCCTGCACCAGCTGGAGCAGGCGGCGCTTGCTCATCACGGTGTAGGTGAGGTTCAGGCGAGCGAACTCGATCTGGCGCGGCAGGGGGCGCTGGAAGAACTTGCCTTCCACGTCCTGCGCCAGGAACCACTCGTAGAGGGGCCGGTGATCCTCGAACTCCAGTGTGCAAATGGAGTGGGTGATGGTCTCGATGGCGTCCGATACCCCGTGGGCGTAATCGTACATGGGGTAGATGCACCAGGTGTCGCCCGTGCGGTGGTGGTGGGCCCGGCGAATGCGGTACATGAGCGGATCGCGCAGGTTCATGTTGCCGCTCTGCATATCGATCTTCGCGCGCAGCACCTTCGAGCCGTCCGGGAACTCGCCGGCCTTCATGCGTCGGAAGAGGTCCAGGTTCTCCTCGGGGCCGCGATCCCGGTACGGGCTGGCCTTCCCGGGCGTGTGGAAGTTGCCGCGGTACTCGCGGATCTCCGCCTCGGCGAGATCGCAGACGTAGGCCTTGCCCTGCTGGATCAGGTATTCCGCGTAGTCGTGGAGGAAGGGGAAGTAGTCGGAGGCGTAGTGCTCGCCCTTCCACTGGAAGCCCAACCACTGGACGTCTTCGCGGATGGAATCCACGTATTCCACATCTTCTTTGACCGGATTGGTGTCGTCGAAGCGCAGGTTCGTGGCACCGCCGTAGGCCTTCGCCAGGCCGAAGTTCAGGCAGATGCTCTTGGCGTGGCCGATGTGCAAGTAGCCGTTGGGTTCCGGCGGGAAGCGCGTGAGCACCCGGCCGCCATGCTTGCCCGAGGCGCGATCCGCCTCCACGATCTCCTCGATGAAGTGGAGGCTCTTGGGTTCGGGATTGGGCAGGTCAGCAGACATCGGGGCTCACAGGAGTCAAACATCTAAGATACCCCGGCCCTGTAATTCCAAAGAAAGGCAATTGAAACCGCAGATGACGCAGATGGCGCAGATTTCCCACCATGGCACCGTCTTTCATCTGCGCCCATCTGCGACATCTGCGGTTGAGCCCTTTTTCGGTTCACCCAAGTCCCGCGGCCACCTGGGTGGCGCGCTCAATGCCGCGGGCGACGACGGAGCGGATGCGGCCATCCTCCAGGGCCAACAGGCCGGCGATGGTGCAACCCGCCGGGGTCGTCACCTCGTCCTTGAGCGCGGCGGGGTGCCGGCCGGTCTCCAGCACCATGGACGCGGCCCCCAGGGTCATCTGGGCCGCCAGCTCCAGGGCCACGGCCCGGGGCAGGCCGCACTGGACGCCACCCTCGGCCAGAGCTTCGAGGATCACGAACATGAAGGCCGGACCACTGGCGCTGAGGCCCGTGACCGCATCCATGTGCCGCTCGTCCAGGTCCATGACCCGGCCCAGGGGCTCGAAGAGCGTCCGGGCCTGGCCCAGCTGGGCCTCGGAGACCCCCTGCCCCGCCGCCAGCACCGTCATGCCCCGGCGGATGGAGCAGGGCGTATTGGGCATGGCCCGCACCAGGGGCGTGCCCGCCGGTGTGTGGGCCGCCAGGAACGCCAGGGTCGTGCCCGCGGCGATGGAGACCACCAGGGGATGGTGGTCCAGGGCCCCCGAGGCGGACAGGCCCGCCAGCAGCCCCTTCAGCTCCTTGGGCTTCACGCAGAGAAGCACCACCTCTGCGCCCCGTACCGCGCTGTTGGCATCGTCCGAAAGCGCGATGCCCAGGGCTTCCGCCCGTGCGCGGGAGGAGGCGGGATGGGGGGTGGCGGCGTGGATGCGCTTGGCGGGATAGCCCGAGGCCTCCACCAGGCCGGCGCTGATGGCCTGGCCCATGGTGCCGAAACCGAGGATGGCGAGCTGGGGATGGCGGCTCATGGGTGCTCCCTGAAATAGAATCAAAACAGAAACCGCAGATGACGCAGATTCCGCAGATGAAAGGCAAATTCGTACTTTATCTGTGTCATCTGCGGCATCTGCGGTTAATTGCTTGTTCCTCGGGGGGGGGGCCGGAAGGCTGGGACGGTTACTGGTCCGGTCCCCGCCCCAGGGTCCACCAGGCGCAGTCCTCCAGGTCGGAGACGACGAAACCCTGGCGCATTTCGGAGATGCGCTGGAAGCGGGTGCAGGCGGGCGTGTGGAAGCCCGTGGTGATCTCGCCGGGGCCGGATTTAACCCCGAAGAAGAACTCGGACTGCTCCAGTCCCAGGCGGAGCGCCGTCTCCTGGATGGCCTCGCGGTGATCCATGCCCTCGGGGATGCCCTGGATCACCTGCACGGTTTCGCCGGCGATGATGGTGGGGGCATAGGCCGCGGCGCCCTGGTCCTCCAGCACGGCCAGGGTGATGTGGGTGAACTCCTGCAGGTCCATCAGAGCCATCTCGCCAAGCGGGCGGCCACTTCGTCCCGGCCCACGAGCATGAGGGTGTCGAAGATGCCCGGGCTGACAGGCTTGCCGCAGAGGGCCACGCGCAGGGCCTGGGCCAAGTCCTTGGTCTTGAGGCCGTGCCGTTCGAGGATGGCGTTGAAGCCGGCCTCCAGGCCCTCGTGGCTGTAGTCCGTGAGCTTCGCAACTTCCCGGAGGGCGGGCTTCACCGCTGGCGTCATGAACTTCTCCACCGCCTTTTCATCGAAAGCGGAGGGCCGCTCGAAAGCGAAACGCAAGGCTTCGGCCATGTCGGTCAGCGACTTGCCCTTCTGCGTGGCTTGGATGGCCTGGGCCCGCCATGCCTCAGGCTTTTGATTCCACATCTCAGGCACGAAGGGCCTGAGATGCGGCTCCAATTCCTGCCAGGTCGCCCTCTGGATGAGCTTCTGGTTCAGCCACTGGAGCTTGTCCATGTCGAAGCGGGCGGCGCTCTTCTGGCAGTCCGCCAGGTCGAAGAGCTGGATCATCTGCTCGTCCGTGAGCAACTCCTCCTCGGCGGTCTCCACGGCCTTCCCATCGATCTTGGGCGTCCACGAAAGCCGTGCCAGGGCCAGCCGCACGGCGGAGGGCAGCAGACCCATGGCCTGGTACTCGGTGATGCTGGTAGCGCCGTGGCGCTTGCTGAGCTTGGCGCCGTCCGCGCCCAGGATCATCGGCACGTGGGCGAAGGCTGGCAGCTCGTAGCCGAGAGCCTCGAAGAGGGGGATCTGCTTGGGTGTGTTGTTCAGGTGGTCGTCGCCACGGATGACGTGGGTAACCTCCATGTGAGTGTCGTCCACCACCACGCAGAAGTTGTAGGTGGGCACGCCGATCTCGCCGGGGCCCGCGCCGGTGCGGGCGATGATCCAGTCGTCCAGGCTGTCCGCGGGGAAGCGGGTGTCGCCCTTGATGAGGTCCGCCACCACGATATCGCCGCCCGTGGGCATGCAGAAACGGATGGCGGCGGGCTGGCTGGCATCGTGATGGGCCTGGGCACAACCCTTTCCCGCGTCCAGGCCGCGGTTGTATTGGAAGACCTTGCCCGCGGCCTCCACGGCCTTGCGGCGTTCATCCAGGGTCTCCCTCGAACAGCGGCAGCGATAGGCCAGGCCCTTGTCCAGCAGCTCCTGGATCTTGGCTTTGTAGAGGTCCATGCGCTGCATCTGGCGGTAGGGACCGTGGGGGCCCTTCCACTGGTTGGGATCGCCCACCACCGGGCCCTCGTCCCAGTCCAGGCCGCACCAGGCCATGCCTTCCTCGATGATGCGGATGTTGTCGTCCGTGCTGCGGGTCAGATCTGTATCCTCGACACGCAAGATGAAGCGTCCCCCATGCTTGTGGGCGAAGAGCCAGCAGAACAACGCCGTGCGCACCCCGCCGATGTGGAGCATGCCGGTGGGGGACGGGGCGAAACGGGTGACGACCTGACGGGACATGGGCGGGCCTCGAATCAAACCTTCAGTTTGCCCCAAGCGCGCAGACTCCGTCTGCGCGCATACGCAAAACGCGAAGCGTTTTGCGCCCTACTTGATATAAAGCTTCAGCTTAATCTCCACCGGATTCGCGCCGTTGAAGATGCTGCGATCAAGCACCACGGGGATCTCGACCACGCTGCTCTGCGGCATGTGGGCCGTTACCGGCGCATGGTGCGACGAGAAGGCAGAATCGACGGGAAATTCGTCGATCTCTTCCAGCAGCTCTCCGGCGGAAAGTTCCTCCACCTCAAGGGGCTTGGTGGATTCCATGGCCGGGGGCGGCGGAGGGGGCGGAGCCCCGCCCAGCATCACCGCAGGCTCTTCCACCACCCCGCCGCCATACTTCTCCGCCAGGCTCTTCAGCACCAGCCGGGCCACGCCGGTGAGCGTCTCCTTCACGCCCTCGCCCCGCATGGCGCAGGCCTCGAAGGTGGGGACGTGGAAGAGGTTGATCTCCTTGTTCAGGGTGCCCACAGGCAGGGCGTTCGGCGTATCCCGCTTGTTCCACTGGATCACATGGGGGATCTTCGACAGGTCCGTACCCTGTTCCTTGAGGTTGGTGATGAGGTTCTGGAAGCTCTCCTTGTTGCTTTCCAGGGCCGGGGCCTGGGAATCCGCCACAAATACCACAGCGTCAGCCCCGCGAAGCACCAGCTTGCGGGTCGCGTCGTAGAAGACCTGGCCAGGCACGGTGTAGAGCTGGACGCGGGTCTTCATGCCCCGGATGGTGCCGAGGTCGATGGGCAGGAAGTCGAAGAAGAGGGTGCGGTCGGTCTGGGTGGCCAGGGACAACATCTTGCCGCGCCCCTCGCCGGGCAGGGTGTCGTAGACGTGCTGGAGGTTGGTCGTCTTTCCACAAAGGCCCGGACCGTAGTAGACGATCTTGGCCGTCAGCTCCTTGGTAGCGGCGTTGAAAAGCACCATAGCCTTCACCTTCACGATCTCCCGGGAAGATTGGCGGGTCTACGGCATGCCGTCAAGAAAGAACCGGGATCGCTGTTCTGTCCCCCACCTTCACGGGTGATGCGCTACACTTCCGGCCATCCCACCATCCCCGAGGGGTTCCATGGCCAAGCTGCTGGTGCACGAAAGCGCGGGTGCCCGCGAGTTCGAGATCGTGGATAACGAAGTTCACATGGGACGCGAGCTGGACAATACCCTGCGCCTCCCGGATCCCAGCATCAGCCGCCACCACTGCGTGCTCCGCAAGGTGGGCGGCGGCTATGAAATCCAGGACCTCCAGAGCAGCAACGGTGTGCTGGTGAACGGCAACCGGGTGCAATCCTCGCCCCTGCGCCACGGCGACCGCATCACGCTGGGCCAGATCCAGCTCACCTTCCAGGACCCCCTGTCCGAAGTTGGCGCCACCGTGGCGGTGAGCCGGGAAGAGGCCATGCAGCCTCCCCTTGGCACCGTCCGCATGTCCGCTGTCGAGCTGGCTGCCATCCACACCGGGAAGCCCCCCGCCGAGCCGCCCAAGGCCAGCGGTCCGGACCAGGTCGCGACCGGCCCCATCCCCATCGCTGCCCCGAAAACCATGCCCCCCGTCCCACCGGTGGCGCCGCCCGCGATACCGAAGCGCACCGCCCCCGCCCAGCCCGCGGCGCAGTCGTTCCTTGGTTCCCTCCTGCCCTCCATCCCGGACGATGCCGTGGTGACAGGCGAACGGGGGGACCTGGTTACACGCCTGCTGGCCGTCCTCATCGATGTCGTGCCCGCGATCCTCATCTCGATCGCCTTCATGATCCTGTCCGTCGTGCCCTTCCTGGGCTGCATCCTGCTGCCACTCAACATCGTCGCCCAGCTGGCCTACTACTGGTTCTTCGTGCCCTGGTGCGTATCCAATTACGGCGCCAGCATCGGCAAGAAGATCATGAAGCTGCGGGTGGTGCCCGAGGGTAACATCCAGGGCCGCGTCGACCTGGGGTCCGCCATCCTGCGCCAGATCGGCAACATTCTCGCCTTGAACCTCATCGTCCTGGCCGTCAAGGGCGATGAACGCATCAGCCTCAGTGACATGCTGGCCAAGACCGAAGTGCTGAAAGTGGATCGCTGAAGGTGATCCTCACCGGCAGACAGATCCTCGAAGCCCGAGCCCAGGGTCGTATCCGCATCGACCCATGGCGGGACGATCAGCTGAACCCCAACAGCTACAACCTGCGCCTGGGCGACGATCTGGCCGTGTACACCGAGCCGGAACTCGACATGGCCAAGCCCAACGGCATCGAATTCATGAAGATCCCCGCCGAGGGCCTGCTGCTGAAACCCGGAACGCTCTACCTGGGGCGCACCGTGGAGTACACCGAGACCCACGGCATGGTGCCCATGCTGGAGGGCCGCAGCAGCGTGGGTCGTCTGGGCCTCTTCGTGCATGTGACAGCGGGGTTCGGCGACATCGGCTTCTGCGGCTTCTGGACCCTGGAGATCAGCTGCATCCAGCCCGTGCGTATCTATGCCGGCGTGGGCATCTGCCAGATCTTCTACCACACCATCAGCGGCGACTACGACAGCTACGAATCCGGCAAGTACCAGCGGAACTCCGGGATCCAGCCATCCATGCTGTGGAAAGATTTCGTGAAAGAGTGATCAGCTCTGGGTCTGGAGCACCCAGATCCAGTTGGCCAGCAGCAGCGTGACGCCCAGGGCCAGCATGGCGCCGCGCTCCCGGAGGGACAGGCCCAACCGGGGCGTCCGGCCGGTGATCAGGCGCACCAGCAACCAGACAGTGCCAACGCCCAGCCCCACGGTCACGAAGGGATTCAACCGCAGCGCCTGCAACCAAGCCCCCTGCCCCAGCCCCAGCACCACGCGGGTGCTGCCACAGGTGGGGCAAGGGTGGCCGGTCAGGCGATGGAAAAGGCAGGTATCCAGGGCCGGGGCGCCCCGCCACTCTAGCAAGACGCCCCCCAGCACCAGCAGGGCCCAGGCCCCGACCAGGGCCGCTGCCCAAGCCGGGGGCCGGGGCACCCGTGGAGCCCTCTCCCAGTGCAGCCTCACGCGCTCAGTGACCGCGCATGGCCCCGAGGGCCGCCATACCACCGAAGAACACCATCCAGAGGATGGAGAGGATGCCCAGAACGCAGCCGATGATCCCGAGAATCTTGGCGGCCTTGGTGAGACCTTCGCCGCTGGGGTCCATCTTCCCCTCGGCCATGGCCTTGAGGTCGCCGCTGCCCATGACCCAGGCCAGGATGGCGAAGATGACGCAGCAGAGGACGCCGAGGATGCCGAACACCAGCAACATGACGCCTCGGTGGGCTTTGACCGGCGCGGCAGACGTATAGTCGTTCATGGTTGCTCCTGGGAGCGGATAGGGCCGAGGCTCACCTCGGAATGGTTGGGAATGGGGCCAGTGTAAAAGGCGCCACCGACCTTGGATAGGGGTTCTGTGCGCCGATTACCCCAGATAGCGCCCTAAGAGCTTGTCCGTCAATATATCCGCGCCCGCGCTGGGAGCGCCGGGCGAGCATGGCAAGGAAGGTGCCGAAGGCCGCAGTGGTGGCTACGGACAAGGCGCCTGACACAGCCAGGCGACGCCCGCCGCCCCCAGCCCGAAGGGACGGGCCCAGCCCGCGCGCCCGGCGGCGTCAGCGGCCTTGCACGATGCCACCACATCGCGCTGCGGCCCCCTCCTTCTTGGTATCGCCTGGGGCGATACGCAAGACAAACTGATATCTGCTGGATCACGCGGCTGGGCTCCGTCGCGGGCATGGCTAATTGACGGACAAGCTCTAAATGGTGTCCGTCACGACCGTCGGCCGGTCTTCCACCCACAGAACCTCGAAAGGCCGCACTTCGTGCTCGATGCCCTTGAGCATGAAGCCATCGAGCTGCCGGAGCTGATCCTGGCCCACCAGCGCGGCCGTGCTGGGACCGATGACGATCTGGCCAGCCTTGGCCACGCCGCTCTCCAGACGGGAGGCCAGGTTCACGGTGCTGCCCATGACGGTGTAATCCATGCGCTTCTCGCAGCCGATATCACCCGCAAAGGCCTCACCACTGTTGATGCCGATGCGCATCCTCAGCTCGGGGTAGCCCTCGGGCCGGGCGGCGTTGAGGGTCGTGAGGGTCGCCTGCATGGCGGCGGCGGCTTCCACGGCATGCTTGGCGTGGTCAGGATCGGGATTCGGCGCCCCGAAGAAGGCCATGATGGCGTCACCGATGTACTTGTCGAGCGTCCCGCCCCGATTGAAGATCTGGTCCGTCATGGCCTCGAAGGTCCGGTTCAGGATGCCCGCCAGCACCAGGGGCTCCATGCCCTCGCTCATGCGGGTGAAGCCCGAGATGTCGGCGAAGAGGACGCTGATCTGGCAGCGCTGGGCCTGGAGGGCCGGAGCCTCCTTGCTCTGGCTGGACTTGAGGATCTGGTCCACCACGGCGGGGCTGTGGTAGCGCTCCAGCCGCTGGCGGAACTTGACCTCCCGCTCACGCTGGATGCCCACGGCGGCGAAGTTGGCCATGGCACTCAGCAGGTGTTCGTCCTCCCGCTTGAAGCTGCCCTTGCTGAGGCTGGTCTCCAGGTAAATGACGCCCAGAGCCTGGTTCTCCACGATGAGCGGGGCGCAGAGGGCCGAGGTGATGCCGTGGATCTTGATGCTCTCGCCGGCGCTGAACCGGGGATCCATGCGGGCGTCCGTGGTGAGGATGGCCACGCGATCCTTCATGGCCGTGCGGGCGATGGTGCGGCTGATGGGATTGAGGTTCTGGCCCGGGTGTTCCTCCCAAACCAGTTCGGGTACCAGCTCGCCCCCCGCGTCCGCCAACAGAATGAACCCGCGCTGACAGGGGATCTGGGAGGTCACCAGACTCATCACCGATTCCAGCAGTTCCGTCAGGCCCGCCGCCCGCAGGAGGGTGCCGGCCATGCTGGCGAGGCGTTGGAACAGCGTGACGGCCTCGCCCGCGGGGTGCTGGCCACTGGCTTGGGCCAGCATGGTCTCCAGGCTGGCGTGGGGCATGAGGATGGAACCTGAAGCATCGAAGGCCCGCTCTTCCAGCGAGATCTTGGAGGCACTGGACTTGGGCGCCAGGACCAGATTCAGTCCGGCGGTTGGCTCGGCCTTGGTGAACTCGGGAACCCACACCAACATGGCCTCGCCCAGCAGCACCTTGTCGCCGGGGCGGATGGGCTGGGGCTCCGTCAAAGTCACCCCATTCAGGGAGGTCCCGTTGAGGGACTTCATGTCCATGACGTGGGGTCGGCCATCTTTCAGGAAGATGCGGGCATGGATCCGGCTTACAGCATTGGCCTGGATGCGGATGGTGGCCTGGTCGCCTCGACCGATAGTCACGCCCTCTTCCGTGAGCGTCACGGGATGCAGGGCGCCGTCAACCTGGAGGGTGATTTTCATAGCCAATCCGGAGGGGGGACTGAGTTTAGCACGCGATACTGACGTCATCGGCAGGGCACGGTATTCTATGAGGTTCATCCCGAACGGGGTGCGGAGGTCCGTTGACCAAAGTCGGTTTCATGTCCCTGGGCTGCCCCAAGAACCTGGTGGATTCAGAAGTCATGCTAGGGCACCTGCGACTCAAGGGCTACCAGATCACCCCCGTGCTGGAGGAGGCCCAGGTCCTGGTCGTGAACACCTGCGGCTTCATCGACGCGGCCAAGCAGGAAAGCGTCGAGGCCATCCTCCAGGCCGCATCCATGAAGAAGGAAGGCGCCTGCGAGAAGCTCATCGTGGCGGGCTGCCTGGTGGAGCGCTACCGGGACGAGCTCATGGCGGAGATGCCCGAGATCGACGCCTGCCTGGGCACCCGGGATATCGAGCAGATCGCGGAAGTGATCGGCGCTGGCGCGGCCTTCGAACTGGATCCCAACCCCGGCTACCTCTATACCGAGGCCAGCCCCCGGATGCTCACCACCCCCAAAGCCAGTGCCTATCTGAAGATCAGCGAAGGCTGCGACCATGCCTGCGCCTTCTGCGTGATCCCGCAGCTCCGCGGCGCTCAGCGCAGCCGGAGCATCGAAAGCGTAGTGGCCGAGGCGAAAAACCTGGTGGCCCAGGGCGTGCTGGAAATCAGCCTCGTGGGCCAGGACACCACGGACTACGGCCGCGACTTCGGCGACCCCGACGCCCTGGAGAAGATGGTGCGGGCCCTGGGATCGGTGGAAGGCCTGCGCTGGTTCCGCATCCACTATGCCTATCCCAACCGCCTCACGGAGGGCCTGCTGCACGCCATGGCCGAGACGCCCAACTGCGCCCGCTACCTGGACATGCCCCTCCAGCACGCGGACGCCGCCATCCTCAAGGCCATGGCCCGGGGCGGCAGCCGCGCCCAGTTCCTGAAGCTCATCGAGAAGGTGCGCCGCATCGTGCCGGGCATCGCCATCCGATCCAACTTCATCGTGGGCTTCCCCGGCGAGGACGAGGCGGCCTTCGAGGAGCTGAAGGCCTTCGTGAAAGAGGCCCGGTTCGACCACGTGGGTGTCTTCACCTACAGCCCCGAGGAGGGCACCTCCGCCTACGACCTGGGCGATCCCGTCCCCAAGCGCACCAAGGAGGCCCGCAAGCGGCGCATCCTCGAGCTACAGCAGAAGATCGCCCGCGAGAAGAACCAGGAGAAGGTGGGCACCGTCATCGACGTGCTGGTGGAGGGCGCCCATGAGGAGACCGACCTCCTCGTGAAGGGCCGCCACCAGGGCCAGGCCCCCGAGATCGACGGCAACGTCCTGCTGGTGGACGGGGCCCCCCAGGTGAACACCATCCAGCGGGTGCGCATCGTGAAAGCCCACGCCTACGACCTCATTGGGGAAGTCGAGGAGGGTAGGCTCGAAGCGAGCACGGCGGCCTATGAAGCGGCCTTCAAGGCGGAGCGGGCCTAAACTGCACCGGAAACCCCTCGTAGGTTATAGGAACCATTTCGGGGATCTTTCATGCGCCTTACGGCCTTGGCCCTTGCCTGTCTGCCTATCCTGGCCTCCCAGTCACCCAACCCGCCCCACCTGGCCATTCCCCGGCTGGCCCAGGCGCCTTCCATGGCCCGGGACGCGGACCTTTCCACCTGGGGCGAGGCCCTGGTGATCACCGAGTTCGGCATGATCATGCCGGACGACAAGGGCGAGAACCGCTGGCCCACCACCGTGCATGTGGGCTGGGGCTCGGATGCCCTTTACGTGGCCGTGGAAGCCGTGGATCCCGAACCCGCCAAGATCCATGCCGCCCGCCACATGCGGGATACCAACCAGGGTGACTTCGACTTCGTGGGCGTGGATCTCGATCCTTCCGGCAAGGGGCAGAGCATCGTCCGCTTCTTCGTCACGCCCCTGGGCGGCCAGATCGACGAGATCGCCACGGACACCACCGGTGAGAACGCCTCCTACGACTGCCTCTGGGATTCCACGGGCGTGCTGACCCCGACTGGCTATGTCGTCAAGATGCGCATCCCCTACAGCAGCCTGCGCCGCCGCCCCGGCGACTGGGCCCTGCGCATCCTCCGCATCATCCCGCGGGAGCGGCGCTACGGCATCTCCTGGCCCCGCATGAGCAAGGACGTGCAGTGCGATATCTGCCAGATGGCCCGGGTCTCCGGAGCCCCGGTGGACAAGCCGGGCTCGCCCTTCCTCCTCATTCCCTTCGCCACCGCCAGCCGCACCCAGTCCCTGGCAGCCGATCCCGCCGCGCCCACCGAATCGAAGGCCCGTCTGGGGCTGGACCTGCGGTACGCCACCACGGCCCTCACCTTCGAAGGCACCTACCGGCCCGACTTCGCCACGGCCGACGCGGACGTGGACCCGCTCCAGATCAACAGCCGCTTCAAGGTGTTCTACCCCGAGCGTCGCCCCTTCTTCCTGGAGGGCATGGACCTGCTCTCCCCCTCTTCCGCCCAGCGCCAGTTCTTCAGCCGCTCCATCCAGGATCCCCTCTTCGGCCTCAAGGCCTCAGGCCAGGCCTCGCACGCCACCTGGACCCTCATTCATGCCAAGGATCAGGACGGCGGCCTGCTCCTTGGCGCCAACGGAGCCCGGGGGGTGGACGGCCTGCCCACCCGCGACACGGCCGCGGCCCTGCGCCTCCAGCTGGACCAGCGGGGTTCGGGCTTGTCCTTTCTCGGCACGGACAAGCACCTGATGGGCGGGCCGGATGACGCCGGCGGCCAGAGCGGCGGCGTCTACCTGGATCAGTACCTGGGCTCCGAATTCCACTTCATCGGCAGCGCCATGGCCGCCACCTCGCGCCTACCCCAGGCGGACGGAACGGTCATCTCGCGCCGGGGGACCTCCACCTCCGCCGAGCTGGACTGGAGCACCCGGAACTGGACGGCCTGGGCCCTGAGCCAGACCACCAGCCCGGATCTGGTGTTGCTGTCGGGCTTCACGGATCTCCAGGGCTACCGCCGCGACAACGCCGGCTTCGGCTGGCGGAACAACTGGAACCACGGGAAGCTGTCCTCCGCCAACGCCACACTGCGCTGGCGGCGCCTCACCTGGTGGAACGGCGACCCCCTGGAACGGGTGGTGGGCCTCGACACCTGGCTGGAGACCGCGGGCCGTTTGAGCTTCTTCTTCAACTGGGACGCCGCCGGCCGCGTCTGGGCCGAGGATCGCGTCCGCTCGGTGGCCTCGCGGGCCCTCACCGTGGGTGGCAACTGGCGCCAGCACTCGCAGGCGCAGTTCGGCTGGAACGCCACCCGAGGCCGCACCCTCGACCTCGCCTCCGGCGATCCGGCCCGGCTGGAGTCAGCCCAGCTCTTCTTCCATGGCACCGTGGGTTCCGTCTCCTACAACCTCTCGGCCTTGCAATCGATCCTGGACCGGGAGGCGGACGATCTGCGCCTCATCCGGGCCCGGGAACTTGCGGCTACCGGCAGTTGGCAGCTGCCGGCCTTCTTCTACCTGAAGGCCCAGGCCTTCGCCGTCCGCTATGACGGCATCCACGGCGAAGGTGTGGACAAGTTCCTCAAGGCCTTCGTGGGCTGGCAACCCAACGCCTTCACCAACGCCTACCTGGGCTGGTCGGGCCAGCGGCGGCGGGATCCTTCGGCCGTCATCTCCTACGAGCGGATGGTGGAGCGGGGCCTCTTCGCCAAGGTGGCCTGGGCGCTGCAATTCTGAGAGCGTCTACACTGGTCTGATGCTGCAGCTCTGCAACCTGACCCGCGCCTACGAACTCGGCGGCGAACGCGCCGGAGTGTTTGGCGTATCGCTGGCGGTGCCGAAGGGCAGTTTGGCCGTGCTGGCGGGCCCCAGCGGCAGCGGCAAGACCACCCTGCTTCAGTTGGCGGGACTGCTGGACGTACCCGATGAGGGATCCATTCTCCTGGATGGACAAGAGGTGTCCAACCTGCCTGAGCGGGAGCGCTGCGACCTGCGCCTGCGGCGGCTGGGCTTCGTGTTCCAGGCCTTCAACCTGGTACCTGTGCTGTCCGCCCTGGAGAACGTGATGCTGCCCCTGCAACTCCAGGGCGTCGCCGAGGATGAGGCCCGCCGCCGCGCCGGAGCCGCCCTGGACCGCGTGGGCCTCGCGGATCGCCTGCACCATCGCCCGGGACAGCTGAGCGGTGGCCAGCAGCAGCGGGCCGCCATCGCCCGGGCCCTGGCGCCGGATCCGCTACTGGTGCTGGCCGACGAACCCACCGCCAGCCTCGACCACGCCCACGGCGGGCCGCTCATGGATCTCATGGCCGAACTGGCCGCCGAACGCGGCGTCACCTTCCTCGTGGCCAGCCACGACCCCGCCGTCATCGCCCGCGCCAACCATGTCTTCCGGCTGGCCGACGGGCGGCTCATCGAGGAGGAGCACCTGTGATCCTGCCTCGCCTGGCCCTACGGAACCTGCTGCGCCAGCGGCGCCGCACGGCGCTCACCCTGATGGTGGTGGTGGCGGGCTTCCTGGCCCTCAGCCTGGCCGGGGGCTTCATGGCCCAGACCTTCCAGGGGCTTTCCGACGCGGCCATCCGCGGCGGCCTGGGCCACCTCCAGGTGATGCCACCCGGCGCCATGGAGGGCGATGAGGCCCAGAGCCTGGAGAAGGCGCTACCCGACGGCGAGGCCCTGGCGGCGCGGCTGCGCCGGGATCCCGCCGTGGCCGAGGTGCTCCCGCGCTCCCAGTTCATGGGTCTGCTCTCCAGCGGCGCGAAGAGTGTGGCCTTCCTGGGCACGGCCGTGGATCCAGTGCTCGAACCGAAATACATGGCCTGCCTTGATTCGCTGAAGGATGGCGCCAAGGCCTCCGGTGGCGCGGGATCCCGCTGGCTTTCGCCCGACCCATCGGCCCGCGAGGTGATCCTCGGCGTAGGTCTTGCCCATAGTCTGGGCGCCTCGGTGGGCAGCCTGCTCACCCTCATGTCCACCACCCGCGACGGCGCCCTGAACGCCGTGGACGTCGAAGTGGTCGGCCTCCAGGACCTGGGGCTGAGGGAACTGAACGATCGGCTCCTCACCGTGAGTCTGGCCACCGCGAACCAGCTACTGGACGCAGGCCCGGCCCGGTCGCGGCTGTCCATCGTGCTGAAGCGGCCCCGGGACACCGCCGCCGAGCAGACGCGGATCCAGGCCCTGCTGCCGGAGACTTCCGTGAAGCCATGGTTCGAGCTGGCCTCCTTCTACCGGCAGGTGAAGCTGCTCTACTACGCCATCTTCGGGTTCATGGGCCTGGTGCTCTTCCTGGTGGTGCTGCTGGCCACGGCCAACACCCTGCTGATGTCCGTCATGGAGCGCGTCCGCGAGTTCGGCGTCCTGCGGGCCATGGGGCTCCAGCCGGGCCAGCTACTGGTGCTGCTCCAGTGGGAAGGCGCCTTCCTAGGCCTCATGGGCAGCGCCCTGGGCCTGGCGGCGACGCTGCTGCTCCGGGCGGGCCTCAATGCCCTGCACATCCAGATGCCCGCCCCGCCGGGCACCAGCCATGGCTACGAGCTGGACATCCACTTCGTGCCCGCGGTCTACCTCATCGTGGCGATCGGCATTCAGGCCACCCTCCAACTGAGCGCCCTGTTCCCGGGCCTGAAGGCGGCGCGGTTGCGCATTGTGGAGGCACTCAGGCATGTATAGGGCCCCTCGTCTCGCCTGGTGGCTCGCCACGGGCTTCGGCAGCGGCTACCTGAAGCCGGCGCCGGGCACCTGGGGGAGCCTCACAGGATTGCTGGCCTGGCTGCTGCTGGTACGCGGTGTGCGCGGAGGTATCTACGCGTCCTGGATCCTGTTGGCGGCGCCGATGGTACTCACCTTGGTGGCTGTGTGGGCGGCGGATCGCGTGGTGAAAGAGACGGGCCAGAAGGATCCCTCCTTCATCGTGGCCGACGAGTGGGCCGGCGTGTGGCTCGCCCTGACACCGCTGCTGTTCACGGTGACTGTCCAGCCCCAGCCCTGGAGCCTGTGGGTCGCACGGCTGGTGGCGCCCTTCATGCTCTTCCGCCTCTTTGACATCTGGAAGCCGGGGGTCGTGGACACCGCCCAGCGATTACCCGGCGGCTGGGGCGTGGTGATGGACGATGTGCTGGCGGGCCTCCTCGCCGCCCTTTTCGTGTGGCCCATGGACCGCTGGCTGGGCGCGCAGTCACTGCTGCACCCTGAGATGTGGCGCTAACCTCTGCCTTCGCTAACCTGCCTTTAAACCGCAGGGCGCCTGGGCTTCCCGCGCGACATTCAGTCGCGTGAGGCGCAACGGCGTTAGCCTGCGGTTTCTTCCCGAAGCCGCTTCCACACAGCGGGTTCGCTGAGGCGGCCGGCTTCATCGAAGTAGCGGCTTTCGATGAGGTAGCGGTAGCCCTGCTCGGTGAGGAACAGTTGGCGGTTGCGGGCGAATTCCTGCTCCGTGGTGTCGCGGCTGATGAGGCTGTAGAAGTAGCTCACGTTGCGCTGGCCCTTGGGGCGCAGGATGCGACCCAAGCGCTGGGCTTCCTCCTGCCGCGATCCGAAGGTTCCGCTCATCTGGATGGCCACGCTGGCATCCGGCAGGTCGATGGCGAAATTGGCCACCTTGCTCACGATGAGCACACGCAAGCTGCCCTCACGGAACTGGCGGAACAGGGATTCGCGCTCCTTCTCCGGGGTCTGCCCCGTGAGCACCGGCGCGCCGAGCCGCTCGCCGATGATGCGGAGCTGCTCGAGGTACTGCCCGATGATGAGGATGTTGTCCTTGGGATGACCGGCCAGCAGCTCGTCCATCACCGCCATCTTCAGGCTGTTCTCAGAGGCGATGCGGAAGCGCTGGCGCTGGTCGGCCACGGCGTACTCCATGCGTTCGTCCGTGGGCAGGGGAACGCGGATCTCCAGGCAGTGGGCCGTGGCGATGAAGCCATCCTTCTCCAGCATCTTCCAGGGCACATCCACCCGCTTGGGGCCGATGAGGCTGAAGACATCCTCTTCCTTGCCGTCCTCGCGCACCAGGGTGGCCGTGAGGCCCAGGCGCCGCTTGGCCTGGAGTTCGGCCACCGCCCGGAACACCGGGGCGGGCAGCATGTGCACCTCGTCGTAGATCACCAGGCCCCAGTTGGCGGCCTCGAAGAGCTTGAAGTGCTCGAAAGGGCCGGTCTTGCTCTTGCGGTAGGTGAGGATCTGGTAGGTGGCGATGGTGACGGGCTTGATCTCTTTGCTGTCGCCCGTGTAGAGGCCCACCTGATCCTCCGTGAGTGTCGTCTTGTCGAGCAGCTCCTGCTTCCACTGCTTCACGGCCGTGCCGTTGGTGGTGAGCACCAGGGTGTGGGTCTGCAACGTACCCATGCAGCCGATGCCGATGACGGTCTTGCCCGCGCCACAGGGCAGGACCAGCACCCCGGCGCCGCCATCGGGGCCACCCCCCGCGTGGAATACATCCACGGCCGCCTGCTGGTAGTGGCGCAGGCCGAAGGGCTTGCCGTTCTGCTTGGTGATGGGCGAAAGCTCGAAGGGCAGCGGATCGCCGGGCTTGTAGCCGGCCATGTCCTGCACGGGATGGCCCAGGCGGATGAGCTGCAGCTTCACCTCGCCACGCATGCCCGTGTTCAGGTAGATGCCTTTCTCGTCCGGGTAGGGTTCCGCCAGCATCCCTTGCAGCGACTTCTGGTTCTCCAGCTCCCAGAAGAGGCCGCGGTCGTCCATCTCCAGGGCCAGCCGGTCGCCCTTGGCCACCAGGCGCAGCTTGCCGTAGCGCGTGCCGTGGTCCTCGATCTCCTGCAGCAGGTTCTGCGGTACGGGGTACTTCGACCAGGTATTGAGGGTCTCGATCATGTCCCCGCAGGCCACGCCGGAGGCCGAGGCGTTCCAAAGGCTCAGCGGCGTGATGCGGTAGGTGTGGATGTGCTCGGGGCTCTTCACCAGCTCGGCGAAACGGGCCAGCTCGTCCCGCACCTGCTCAAATGCCGGGTTCGCCACCTCGAGCAGCAGCGTGCGGTCGCTCTGGACGATCAGCGGATTGTCGGGGCGGAGGGCGATCACGGTGGCGGCAGATCCAAACCTTCAGCCTAGGGGGCCCCGGCATCAGGGTCAACGTGAGGCTCTGGCCGAAGGCCTGGACGAAAGGTGTAAATGCCAACTGCCGTGGGCCTTTGCCTATCGTATAGTTTGAAACCCCCCGACCCAGATTCTGTTCCCACCCTGATCTGGGGGGTTCCCTCCTGGAGATGTCATGAATCGCTGGGCAATCCGAATTCTTCCCCTGCTCGCCCTGCTCACGGCCCTGTCCAGCCTCGCTGCCCAGGAGGAGAACCCCGGGGAGCGGCGCCGGGACCTGCCGGCCAGGAAGGGCCCCCACGCCATCAGCGGCCAGGACCGGCCGGACCTGCGCCGGGATTGGAACCTCTTCTGGTTTGGCGGCCTCGCCAGCCCCGACTACCTGGATTTCAAGAACCACCAGGCCGCCGCCGAAGTGCGGCGGTGGGGCCACCTGCTCCCCCAGGGGCCCGCCGCGAAGCTCCTCCCCTCCGCAGGGCCCGCCAACCCATCCTCCCCCCAGCCGACGGCCCAGCCCGCCGTGCAGCTGGCGGTTTCCGGATCCGGTCCCGCCTGGGTGAACCTGGGGCCCACGGCCAATCTCATCACCTCATCCTTTCCCGACATCGATAGCGGCCGCCCCGTGGCCATCGTGCCCCATCCCACGTTGACCACCCTCTACCTGGCCACCAGCGGCGGGGGCGTCTTCCGCTGCGATAACGCCGACCCGGCCAGCACCACCGACTGGACCTGGGTTCCCATCACCGATGGCCTTCCCTCCAGCGGCTCCAGCGGCAACGTGGCCGTGGGCGCCTTCGCCATGAGCCCCGCGAACCCGAGCGTGCTCTACCTGGGCGCGGGCGACATGCAGGACGCCACGGGACGCGGATTCTACACCTCCACCAACGGGGGCTCCACCTGGACCGCCGCCACGGGGCTCGGGAACGCCGCCCGGTCCTACGCCATCCTCCCCGTGGACGCCAACGTGGTGCTGTGGGGCACCGATGACGGTCTGAAGATCTCCACCAATGGCGGCGCCTCGTTCGCAGCCGTGTCCGGTGGTCCGGCCACGGGCAAAGCCAGGTCCATCCAGAAGTTCAGCACCAGCGATTTCATTTGCACCATGCAGGATTCGGCCGATGTGGGGGCCATCTACTTCAGCACCTCGGGTGGAACCTCCTGGACCGCCGCGACCATCACTGGCCTGAGCTTCACCGCTGCCAACACCGGCCGCATCACCGTGGCGGCCGCCGGAGATGGCGTCACAGCCTACGCCATCCTCGAAAACATGACCAATTCTGCCTCCTCCGTGGTGGCGCCGGGTGTCCTCAAGACCTCCGACAAGGGGCACACCTGGGCCTGGGTTACACCCACGACGGCACCCTTCACCACGTTCCTCAAAGACCCGACCAATAAGTATGACGGCGGCGATGGAGGACAGGGCTGGTACAACCACATGATCACCGTGGATCCCGCCAATCCGACCTACCTCTTCATCGGATCCAACCTGGCGGCATGGCGTTCGATGGACGGCGGGCTCAACTGGACCCAGCTCACTCACTGGTACGGCTACGGCCATGTCTATGCCCACGCGGATTTCCATGCCGCCGCCTGGTCCGCCAGCGGTTCCACCCTATACCTGGCCAATGACGGCGGCCTCTGCATCGTGCGGAATCCCTACCTGTCGCCCGTGCCCACCGGGACCGGCTACGTGGCGTCCGTTGTCACCTTCATCGATAACCGCCGCAACAAGGGACTGGTGTCGCACATGGTCTACAACGTTGGCTCCACGGCATCGGCCTCCCCCGCCGATTCCAAGTGGCGCATCACCCTCGGCATGCAGGACAACGGCACTCGCGTCCGGCAGCCGAACACCTCTGGCGGAACCCTGACCGGCACCGAAGGAACCTTCGAGGACCGTATCGGGGGCGATGGGTTCGCCACCCTCATCCATCCCGCAAACGGCGATCTGATGCTCGGCAGCATGTACTACACGGATATCTACCGGAGCACGGACGGCGGTGCGTCCAATTTCTCGGAATCCATCAGCGGCATCACCGAAGCCAACGACAAGAACTTCGCCCCCTTCGCCCCCAAGCTGGTTTCCGGCGACACGGCCCATCCGAACACGGTCTACACCTCCACCAATGGCAAGGTCTACCAGAGCCTGAACTTCGGCAGCTCCTGGACCGCATTGGGAACCATAGGGCTTCCGGCGCCGCTCGATGCCTCTTCCACCACCACCCCCACTCCCACTCCGTTGTTCATCCGCAACCTCAATGCGGCCGCAGGTGATCCGAACGCCCTGGGCCTCGCTGGCAACCAGTCCCGGGTCTACCTCTCCTACACCGGAGGCTCCGCCTGGTCGCAGGTAGCCGGGTCACCGGCGGCGGCCCTTCCCGGCAGCAGTTCCTACCTCAGCTGCATCGAATTCGATCGCGCCAATTCCGCCACGGTGTACGTGGGGTCCGTGGCCCCCGTCGCCACGGCCAACCACCTGTGGAAGAGCACCAATAGCGGAGCCAGCTGGACAGCCATCGACGTGGCCAATGGCTTCCCCTTCGGTATTCCCGTCCACGTGGTGAAGGCCGATCCCCTGACCGCCCAGAAGGTCTACGTGGGCACGGATTTCGGCGTGTATGTGAGCAGCAATGGCGGATCCACCTGGAGCCGCTTCGGCAGCAACCTGCCCCTGGTGGCCGTGCGGGACCTGTATGTGGCTCCGGACGGCAGCTTCCTCCGCGCCGCCACCTATGGCCGGGGCGTGTGGGAACTGCAGGCTCCCCAGCTATCCGTGTCCCTGGACAAGACCACGACCACGGTGAATCCATCCACCACCACCACCTTCACCGCCACCGTCACCAACTACGCCACCGACAACAAGGTGAACTGGACCGTGTCCACTGGCGGCGGCGCCGTGAGCCCCACCCAGACCGCCAGTGGAAGCGCCACCACCTACACGGCTCCGGCCACGCCGGGGATCTACACCGTCACGGCTGCGAGCAACGAGTCGGCCACCGCCGCAGCTTCGGCCACGGTGAATGTCTACAACCCCGCCTCCGTGACGGTCTCCGTGACGCCCACCACCAAAACCCTTGTCACGGGTGGATCCTTCACCTTCACCGCCTCGGTGATCAACGCCCCGGGCACGGCTGTAACCTGGTCCACCACGGGCGGGTCCATCACCTCGGGCGGCGCCTACACGGCTCCCGCCACCGCAGGGACCTACACGATCACCGCCACCAGCGTCTGGTCGGCATCTGCGACCGGCAGTGCCACCGTGATCGTGAAGAGTCTCGATCTGAATGGTGATAACACCGTGGATCTGCGCGACCTGCTCTTCTTCGCGAAGTACTACGGCACCACCAACGCCGCCTGCGATCTGAACGGCGACGGGACGGTGGCTGACGCTGACCTCGCCATCCTCCTCGCCGGCCTGTGACGGAGACGACCATGACCCCGACGAACAAACTCCTCTCCGGTTTCGCCGCCCTGGCACTGGTGGGCCTCCTGGCCTGCGGCGGCGGAGGCGGATCCTCTGCGCCACCCACGGCCACGAGCCTGGCCTACACGGACCCCACTTCCGGCTCGTACCTCCTCAAGAAGAACACCGCGCTCTCCACGGCCACCCACCTTGTCCTGGATCTCGTGGGGCCCGCATCCACCACGGGCAGTGGCGTCACCGCCACCTTCAGCGCGGACACCACCAAGGTGACCTGGGCCAACGTCGCCGTCGGCGATCCCGCCGGCACCTTCATCCAGACCGGCACGGCCTTCAACCTCGGCGCAGCGCCTCAGATCCTCAAGGGCAAGGTCACCGGCAACACCCTCCAGGTCACGGCAGCGCAGAAAGGAACCGGCAGCCCCGTCTCCCTGAACGCCCCCTTGCTGCGCGTCGCCCTGGACCTCAAAGTCTCCCAGCCCGCGGGTGCCGTCACCCTCAGCGCCGACGCCGCCAAGTGCCAGGTGCTGGATGGCGGCGGAACCATCACCCCCATCACCGTCAGCGTCGGCACCCTCAACGCCCAGTAGCATCCGACCGCTTGACCTGAACGCCCGGCATGCCGGGCGTTTTTTCCGCGTGAGCGTTCCCGCGTTCCATGGGACACTGGAGGATCATCTGTACCCAGGTGTCCATGCCGCTCAACCACTACCAGCTCCTCTCGAACTGCTCGGATGAGCAGCTCCGAACCATTTGCGAGCGTCGCCGGCTGCCCATTCCCCTCCGTTGGGAGGACGGGGTCGAAGGTCGAGTGCGCCTGCTCAAGACCATGGTCTTCCACCTGGAGGACCACAAGCGCCTGTCCGACACTCTGGCCGACTTGGGCAGCGGCTCCCTGGTGGCCCTGAAGCACCTGGCCAGCGAGGGCGCGGTGCCTGCCCCTCCGGTGATCGAGACCCTCCGCGAACTGGGGCTGATCCTGCCCGATGGCGAGGGCTGGACCGTGGCTGAGCGCGTGGCCGATGCCCTCGACGATTTCGATGATGGCGCCCTGAACTTCCTGGCCCCCACTGAGGTCAAGCTGCGGGCCGCGGAGCCGTTCCGGTTCTCCCTGGCTCTCACGAGCGTCCTCCTGCGTTGCGTGGCGGGCCTGCGCGTGCTGAAGGGTGGCCTCCCCGCCAAAAAGGAACTGGGCCAGCTCATGCAGCGCAACGCCATGCTGCAGGAAGAGCAGGATGCCACGCTGCTCTTCACCCTGCTGCACCGCCTCGGCCTGCTGTGGAGCCGCGAAGGCCGCGTGGAGACCCTGCTACCGGCTGTTACAAGCCACCCCCCGCGCTGGGTGGCCGAGCGCGCCTTCGCGAGCCTGCTGGAGCACGACCTCAAAGCCTGGGGCATGCCTCCGGCGGAGGACCGCCACTTCCTCATGCAGCACCTGTTGGAGCGCCGGGGCCAGATTCTCGCCGTCCAGCCCTTCCTGGCCTTCCTCAAGACCCTGCATCCCCTGGACGAGGAGCGCACCCGTTCTATATTTCTGCCCTTCCTGGGGCGCATGGGCATCATCCAGAACGACGAGGGTTACGCGCACCTGCGGCTCACCGAACATGGCGAAGCCTTGGCCCACGAATACCTGCTGCGCGATCTGAAGGGCACCGCCGCCCACTGGCAACCCATGGAGCTCGATCAGCCCATGATCCTCCAGCCCACCCTGGAGCTGCTGACGCCCCTGCTCCAGAATCCCCACCGCCTGCTCCAGCTGGCCCAGCTGGCGGACGTGGAGGCCCTGGACGCCATGGGCACCTTCCGCGTGAGCCATGCCACCCTGGTGCGGGCCCTGGACGCTGGCGTGCCTCTCGAAGAACTCGGTCAGCGCCTGGGCGCCACCACTCAGACCCTGCCCCAGCCCCTGCTCCAGTTGCTGGAGGATCTCTCCCGCCGCGTGGGCGAGGTGGAAGTGCACCAGGGCGTGCGGCTCGTGCGGGCCCGTACGGCCCACCTGGCGGACGAGTTGAAGCTGAGGCCCGAGCTGGCGCCCCTGAAGCTGGCCTCCCTTTCCGAGACCGTGCTGGAAGTGCGCGGCGACGGCAACGCCCACGCCCTGCTCAAGCAGGCGGGCTTCATGCCCAAACCAGGCCGTTTCCTGGCCCTGAGTGTGGACTCCGACGAAAAGCTCTACCTATGGGCCCTGGCGGCCCTCGCCTTCGTGGATGAAAAGGGCATGAACCACCACCTGGAGCCCGTGCAGCAGATGGTGCGCTCGGCGCTCCAGAAGCTCCACGACGAGGATCCGGCCCTCTACCAGGAAGTGCAGCGCCGCATTCCCATGCTGCACCTGGGCGGCGAGGACCAGCTGGCCGAAGAAGTGCAGCGCATCCTCGAATATGCGGCGGGGCACACCCTCATGGTGGAGCTCACCTACCTGCCTCCGGCCGCCCACCGCACCCAGCTCCGCCGGGTCTCTCCGCGCACCATCCAAGAGGACCACCTGCTGGCCTTCTGCCACCTCCACCAGGAGGAGATGGCCTTCCGCCTCACCCGCATCCAGGGCGTGAAGCTGCTCAACGAGCGCGGCTGGACCCCCGCCAACCACAGCCAGGCAGGATAAGGGCCGCGCTCCGCAGCCCTTATCCTGCCTGCTGGAAGGATCTATTGTGGCTTCTGCTTCACCCGCTGGTAGTCGTCACTCTGGAACTTCAGGGGCTTTTCCACGGGGATGACCAGGTAGGGCTCGACTTTCCGGCTCCCGCTTTTCGATGCCAACTGGAACTGTTGCAGCACTTCTTCCTTGGCTTGGCGCTCCCGGGCCAGTTCGGCCGCGTGGGTGGCGGCCAGGCGCGTGAGTTCCTGCTCCTGGTGCTGGGCCTGAAGGGCCAGCCCGTCCGCCCGCTGCTTCTGCTGGAAGCCCCAGGTGCCCATCCCGGCCAGGACGGCCAGCAGGGGCAGGGCCGCGGCGGCCAGCAGGCCCCAAGTCGGCCGCTTGCGCTCGGTGCGGCGGCGGCGCTGGGCCTCCCGGCGCAGATCGTTGGCCAGGGTGGCCAGTTCTGCACTGGGCGCCGCGGGGGCGCTGGCGGCCACGGGCCCGAGGCCCAGGAGGTCGCGGAGCTCGGCCCGCAACTGGACATCCTCGGCGGGTTCAAAACGCCGGGCGGGATCAGACCAGGACATGCACGCCTCCATTGGGATTGAGCTGATCTTTGAGCTGGGCCTTGGCCCGGTGGATGCGGGTCTTCACGGTGGCCTCGGGGATGCCGAGGATATCCGCGATCTCCCGGATGGACAGGCCCTCCACCACGAAGAGCCACAAGGCCTCACGGAAGGTGGGCGACAGCAGCCGCATCCGCTCCCGGACCTCCTGATTCAGCACCAGATCGTCGGCCCCCCCCGCCAGGCCGGGTTCGGCCACGACTTCCAGGCTGAGGTTCTGGTTCTTCATGGGGCGGCGCTCCGTGAGGGACAGGGTTCTCACCGTCCCATAGAGGAAGGCGGTGGGATGCTCCACCCGCACTTCCCGCTGCATGAGGATGACGAAGGCTTCCTGGGCGATATCCTCCGGGAAGGTGGCCCCATAGCGGCGGGCGTAGCTCACCAGCCGGGGATAGAGTTCGGCGAAGGCGCCGTGGAAGGCCTCCTGGCTGCCGAACGGGGTTTCCTGGGGGGACTGCTCCATGCATGGGCTCCGACGCTCTAGGATGCCCCAACCGGAGGGGAAGTTCCGGGTAGGCTCAAGGGGATGGAACATCCGCTCCGAGCCTGGCGCGACACCCTCGAGGAACTGGGGGTGATGGGTCTCGTTCGCCAATTGGTGGCCGCCGCCCCAGAGCCGGCTGCGCCAGCCCCTGCCACCCGCCCGGCCCCGCGTCCGGTGCCAGCCCCGACCCGCCCTGCCCCGAGACCGGGCCCCGCTCCCTCCGCGGCCTACGCCCCCCCTTCGGATCCAGCGGGTTGCCCCCCCCCGGAGGCCGTGGACGCCGCGACCACCCTCACAGAGCTGGAGCAGGTCATCCAGGGCTGCCTGGCCTGCCCCCTGGGGCCGGGCCGCCTGAAGTTCGTCTTCGGCGAAGGCGATCCCAAAGCCAAGCTCATGTTCGTGGGCGAAGGGCCCGGCCGGGACGAGGATCAGATGGGGCGCCCCTTCGTGGGCAAGGCCGGCGAACTGCTGGACAAGATGATTATCGCCATCGGCCTCCGGCGGGAGGACACCTACATCGCGAACGTGGTCAAGTGCCGGCCCCCTGACAACCGCACGCCCACCCCCGATGAGTCCCGGACCTGCCTCGGCTACCTCCACCGCCAGATCGAGCTGATCCAGCCGGTGGTGATCGTCACCCTGGGCGCCACACCCCTGCGCGAGCTGGTGGGCGTCAGCGAAGGCATCACCCGGGTGCGCGGCCAATGGAAGCGCGTGCGGGTGGGTGGGCGGGAGATCCCCGTCATGCCCACCTTCCATCCGGCGTATGTGCTGCGCCAGTACACCCAGGACGTGCGCCGCGCCGTGTGGGAAGACCTCAAAGCGGCGAAGGAGTGGGTGGACAAGACCGCAGGAGCCTAGCCGCCCGGTCCACCAACCCCTAAACGGGAGAGGTCTGAGCCCGCAGGGCGAAGAGAGCGGCGAAGGAGTGGGTGGACAAGGCCGCCGAAGACCGGGGACTGAAGACTGAGGACTGAAGACTGAACCCCGTCATGTCATGCTAGACGCAGCTTTCGAGGTCGGCCCATGCGTCTTGTAAACGTGTTCTTCTTCGTGCTCCTGGCCTTCGTGCTGTTCGTACTGGGCAACCTGTACTTGACCAACCACGACCTGCTGGTGCGCGAAGTCGTCATCTTCGACGAGCGCATCAAGATCCAGAGCGTCATCCTCCTGGCCTTCCTGCTGGGCTTCCTGCTCAACATCCTCTACACCGGCATCATGGAGCTGGTGCGGTTGGTGCGCGGCCTGAACGCCTCCGCCGACACGCGGCTGGTGAAGCGGATCTCCGAACGGATGCAGGATGCCCGCGACCTCGTGGCCCACGGCCTGCCGCGGGAAGCCAAGGAGATCCTGGAAAGCATCCTCGAACAGCGGAAGGAGCATGTGCCCGCCCGCATGCTCATGGGCGAGATCCTCATGAAGACCGGCAGCGCGGATGAGGCCGTGAAGCTCTTCCAGGCCCTCTGCGACGACGAGCCGGACCTGATCGAGGCGTCCTATCAGCTGGCCGAGGCTCTGATGGCCGTGCGGAACCCCGAGGCCTCCGCCGCGGTGCTGGGCAAGCTGGCCTCCAGCCATCCCAAGAAGGCACTCCGCGCCTGGCGGCGCCTGCGGGCCATCCACATGGACGCCCAGCACTGGGACGAGGCCATGGAGGCCCACAAGAAGCTGCAGGGCCATTTCGCCAATGAGCTCACCCAGGGCGAGAAGGCCCAGGGCGCCGCCCTGGCCTACCAGGTGGGCATCACCAAGGTGGAGGCGGACCAATTCAAGGATGCCGCCCAGGTCTTCCAGCAGGTCATCAAGGACGAGCCGGATTTCGTACCCGCCTACCTCAGCCTGGGCCGCTGCATGATCCTTCAGGACCAGGAGGCCCAGGGCCTGGAGATCTGGATCGAGGGCTTCCGCAAGACCGGCGAAGGCACCTTCCTCCAGGAGATCGAGGACTACTTCATCCAGCTGGGCCGCCCCGAGGACGGGCTCGCCCTCATGCGCCGGGTGGCCGCCACCTCCAAGCACGCCACCACCGCCAAGTTCTTCCTGGGCAAGATGCTCTACCGCCTGGAGATCCTGGACGAGGCCCTGGATCTCTTCCAGGAGGTGCGCAGCCAGGTGGTCTACAGTCCGATCCTGTTCTTCTTCATGGCCAAGATCCACAGCCGGCGCGGCCGTCTGGACGCGGCCCTCAACGAGTACCGGCAGCTGCTCCGCAACCTGGGGGTCCTCAAGTTCCGCTTCGAGTGCGCCGTCTGCAGCCACAAGACCCAGGATTACGTCGACCGCTGCGACAGCTGCGGCAGCTGGAACAGCAGCCACTTCCTCTTCAAGGAAAGCGACCTGCCGGAAGGCCCCATCCGGGCGGAGAGTGGGTCTTGGATGGCCATGCTGTGATGGCGCTGCGCCGTCCCGGCGCAGCGCATACAAAAAAGGCGCCATCGGCGCCTTTTTTGCAGTAATGGCAAAACTTAAAAAACAACGCTCGCCCTACGCAATCGCCTGACGAATATCGAACAGGAGGCGCTTGAGTTCCATCTCGGACAGCTGGAGGGGCACCTGCTGCTTGACTTCCTCCTTGCGGTAGAAGGCGATGCGCTTCACCACGACCTTGTTCTTGCCGAGGCTGATCTCGTTGAACTGGATCTGCGTATCGTCCTTGTAGGGCGGCAGGCTGCGCAGCTGGATGTACATCCCGCGGCGGTCATGGTCCACGATCTCCAGCCGCTCCTTGAGGTAGTTCACCTGCTCGGACAACCTTTCGGCCTTGGTCTTCAGCTTGGCGAAGCTGAGCCGTTTGGGCGCGTGGCACTCCAGAACCATTTCGCCCAGCTGCACGCCGTCGCCGCCCCGCCGGAGAAAACCCTCCAACGTGCCATTCAGTTCCAGATCCACCCGGCGGAAGGTTTCGAACCCTTGGAATTCTCCAGGCAGCACGGAATCGTCATAGCGCTTTTCTTTACGGGAAAGCTTCATGGCATACCTCGGAAGGTTTGAACCCTCCAAGGAGCCAGAGGCGTGCCAGGAATTTTCTACCTCGGCAGGTTCGGCACAGGCTCTGAATTGCCAGCACTTCCCCCTACCTCCTGCCGAGCCGGACCTGCCCAGATGGGCCTCGCTTCCCAAAGCGATGTCCACAATAGGCCATGTCGAATTCTAAATTGATCGTTTTTCGACAGGCCAGCGCTTCCGGTAGATCATGCGATCCAGGGCCCGGCTGTAGGGGCTCCAGGCTCCCTCGTCCGTCTCGTCTTTCCGGGCGCGGAACATCACTTCCAACTTGCCGTCCAGATCATCCAGGTAGTGGACCAGCAGGGCTTCGGGGGTCTTGGGCAGCACCGGTGAGCCGTACTCCAACCGGCCGTGATGACTGAGGACGATGTGCAGGATGTGCAAGCGCAGGTCCTCGGGGAAGTCCGGGATCCGGCTCGCGGCGCGGCTGATCCAGTCGGCCTCGAGGGCGATGTGACCCAACAGGTTGCCCGCGTCCGTGTAGCCGAAACTGCGCTGGTAGCTCAGCTCGGCGGTCTTGCCCAGGTCATGCAGGAAGACCCCGGCCAGCACCAGATCGCGGTTCAGGTCCCGGTAGTGTCCGCAGGCGCGCTCCGCCATGCCGGCCACGGAGAGGGTGTGCTCCAGCAGGCCGCCCAGGTAGACGTGATGCATGGACTTGGCCGCCGGAGCCTGGGCGAAGGCCGCACGCAGCTCCGCGTCCTCCACGAACAGGGCCGTCAGCAGTTGGCGGATCCAGGGGTCGCGCACCGAGGCGACCAACCCGTCCAGTTCAGCGAGCATCTCGGACACGGGGCGGGCGCTAACGGGGAAGAAGTGGGAGAAATCACCCACTTCCGCGTCGGCCGCGAAGCGAACCTTGTCCAGCTTCATCTGGAGGCGCCCGTTGTAGCTTGTAACAGAGCCCTTCACCCAGAGGAAGACGTCGGCCCGGATGGCCTCCATGTCGCCCTCGATGGCGCGGACATCCCACAGGAAGGCCTTGAGGTCACCGGAGGCGTCCGACAGCTTCAGCTCCAGGTACTCGGTGCCCTTGGCGCTGACTTTGTAGGCGGCCTCCTGGGCCAGAAGAAATCCCTGGAAGGCGCCGCCTTCTTTCAGGTTCCGGAGGATCGGCTGGTCGGACATGGGTACTCCCTGCCTCTTGGCCTCATCAGACTTGGGCAGTCGATGCGACAGTGGCTGTCAATGATTGCGCGGAACCTTGGGGGGTGGCGCGAAGGGGTCCTCGTCGCTATAGCTCATGTCTAGAGGAATCCGCTTGTCCTCCAGCACTTCGAAGAGCGACCACTGATCCGCCTTCTTCACGTTGCCCTCGGGCAGGTCCAGCACGCGCACTTTCAACACCCGGTTGTACAGCGGGAACTCGAGCTCGTCCGACACCTTCAGCTCGTGACTGGCTTTCCGGGGCACGCCATTCACGCGCACCATCCCCTCGTCGCAGAGCTGGTTGGCCAGCTCCCGCCGCTTGATGAGCAGGCTCTTCTTGAGGAAGGCGTCGAGTCTCAACGGGGTCAGCCTTTCACGATCTGTTCCTTGGGCACCAGGTAGCGGATGTTGGCGCGCATCCGGAGGTTCGAGAGGTACTGCTCGATGGCGTTCTGCGCCTTAGGCTCCTGCAGCTTCTCCAGGATCTTGGCCTTCACCTCGGTGAAATCCTTCACCGGCGCATCCTCCAGGGCGATGAGCTGGATCAGGTAGAGATCCTTGTCGGTCTCGATGGGGGCCGATACCTGCTCGGGCTTGAGCTTCACGGCCGCATCCTCGATGCTGGCGCGGAGGAAGCCCTTGTTCATCCAGCCCAGGTCCCCGCCCGTGGCCTTGCTGGGACTGACTGAGTTCTGCTTGGCGAGATCTTCAAAGGATTTCCCGGCCTTGAGCTCCGCCTGGATCTCCTCCAGCTTCTTCCGGGCCCCGGCCTGCTCCTCGGCCGTGGCGCCCTTGGCCAGCACCAGTTCGCGGATGCGGAAGCGGCTCGGGAGGCGGTACTCGTCCTTGTGGTCCTCGTAGTAGGCGCGCAGCTCGTTGTCCTCCACCGCCACCTTGGAGAACACCTCCCGCTGAAGCACGTATTGCTGGGTGGCCTGCTGCTTCTGCCGTTTCTGGAATTCGGGGAGGCCGATGCCGAGACTGCTCCGCAGGGCCCGTTCCAGATCGGCGTCCGTGGCGAAATTGTTCTCCTTCTTGATGCCGTCGATGCTGGCTCGCACGTAGTCGTCCGTCACCGGCGAGCCCAGTTCGGCGCCTTTGTCCTCCAGCAGGAACGCATCGACCAAGCCCTGTAGCGTCTTCTCGCGGGCGTCCTTCAGCTTCTCGTCCAGCTCCTTGCCGGAGAACTGGCGGTAGAGGGCCGCGTGCTGCTGCTCCACGGCCTGGGCCAGATCGCGGCGGGTGATGATGTGGTTATTGACGATGACGAGGATCTCCTCGCGCACCTCGGGGGCGGCACACAGCCCCACAGGCGCCAGGAGCGCGAGGACCAGGATGGCATTCAGCGCCTTCAACGGGCACCTCCCTTGGGGGTTTCCTCGGCCTTGGGTGCTTCCGGCGCCTTCGCTGCGGGTGCATCCGAGGGCGCGGGCTTGGCCAGTTCGAAGGGGATCTCCTTCCGGAGGTTGTCCATCAGCTCGCTCCAGATCGTCGCCTGCCGCTCACGCTGGGCGCCCTGCTCGGCGACCTGCTTGGCCTCCTCGAAGGGGATCTGGCGCGCGGCCTTGCGGCCCTCGACCTTCACCAGGTGGTACCCGAACTGGGTCTTCACCGGGGCACCCACTTTCCCGATGGGCTGGGTGCGGGCGGCGGCGCCGAACTCGGGTGCCCAGGTCGAGGGGTCCGCGTCCTCGTAGAGGCCGCCGTTCTCCTTGCTGCCGGGATCGTCGCTGTACTTCTTCGCCAGGGCATCGAACTTGGCGCCTTTCTTCAGCTCGGCCTGGATCTTCGCGATGCGCCGCTTGGCCTCGGCCTCGCTGAGCCCCGTGGCCTCGCCCTCATGCTTCACGGACACCAGGATGTGCCGCACGCTGGCGAGTTCAGGCTGCTTGAAGCGGTCCTTGTGGCCCTCGTAGAAGACTTTCACGTCCGCCTCGGAAACCACGAGCTTCTTCTGGAGGCTCTCGCCTTCCTTCACCAGGAACTCGCGGGCCAGCAGGTCGTCCCTGGTGCGATCCAGGGCCCGCTGGAAGCCGGGCGTCTTGTCCAGGTCCATGCGCTTGGCCTTGACGGCCAGGAGCTTGCTCTCGGCCATGCGCTTGACGAACTCCTCCTTGCCACCCTGGATCATGAGAATCTGCATCTGCTCCTGCTGGCCCAGCAGGCGGAAGGCCGCCTGGAAGTCCGCCTCGGTGATGGGTTCGCCACCCACCTTGGCCAGCAGCACGTCTTCGGGCTTGGGTGCGGGGGTCTGGGCCGGAGCAGGCGCCACCGGGACTGGAGCGGCGGCCTGGGCCGGGGCCTGGACGGTGGCTGCAGGCGCCTTGGCAGGTTCCTGCGCGACGACACCGAGGGCGATCAGGGAGATCAGGGAAGCACGGAGCATGGGATTCCTTAGGTGCCGGAAAGGCGCTAGCGGCGTCGTCCGCCGAGAAGGTTCATCAGGGAGATCAGGATGTTGTAGAGGCTCTTGATCGGGGTGGCGGGAGAGGCAGCGAGCCGGACAAAATCGACACGGGACTGGGCCCCAGTGGAGGCTCCCTGCCACGACTGCTGATAATCCATGCCACGCTCCAAGGGAGATCCGCGTCGGATCCCCCTTCGATCCTAACATTCCCCCACCTCTACCCTGCCTCCAAGGCCCCCGAGGTTCCATGATCCCCTCCCCCTGGCGACAACGCCTCCGGCAGCAGGCAGAACGCCGCCGAACCCTGGGCCGGGACCGAGCCATCCACCGGGCCGCGGGGGTGGACTTCTGCTCCAACGACTACCTGGGCCTGCGGCGGGATCCCCGCTTGGCCGAGGCCGCCGCGGCGGCGGCCCGCGAGCATGGGTCCGGCGCGGGCGGTGCGCGCCTCCTGCGGGGCACCACGCCGCTCCATGACGAGCTGGAGGCCGCCCTCGCGGCCTGGAAGGGCACGGCGGCCTGCCTCCTCTTCAACACCGGCTTCCAAGCCAATGCCACGCTCATCCCCGCCCTGGCGGGCCCCGGCGACGCCATCTTCTCCGACGCTCTCAACCACGCCTCCCTGGTGGATGGCTGCCGCATGGCCCGGGCCGGGGGCGCCCACCTGGGCATCTACCGGCACCTGGATCTGGCGGACCTCGCCGCCCAGCTGTCGGCCTGGCGGGCCTCGGCCCCGAGTGGCGCCCTGGCCCTGGTGGCTTCGGACGCAGTGTTCAGCATGGATGGCGATGCGGCGGACCTGCCGACCCTGCTGGACCTCTGCACCCGCCACGAGGCCCTGCTCCTCATCGACGAAGCCCACGCCACGGGCCTGCTGGGTGCCGACGGTGCCGGTCTGGCCCAGCTCCAGGGCGTCCATGGCCGCGTGCCTCTGGTGATGGGCACCATGGGCAAAGCCATCGGCTCCTTCGGGGCCTTTGTCTGCTGCGATGAAGTCCTGCGGGACCATCTCGTGAACACGGCTCGCGGCTTCATCTTCTCCACGGCCCTGCCCCCGTCGGTGGTGGGCGCGGCCCTGGAGGGCGTGCGCATCGCACAGACTGAAGCCTGGCGCCGGGAGAAGGCCCTGTCCTACGCCAATCGCTTGCGGAGCACCCTGAGTCAGCGAAGCCAACCTTCTGCCATCGTCCCCGTGCCCGTGGGCCCGGATGCCGAAGCGGTGCGGCTGGCGGCGCGCCTGCAAGCCCGCGGCTTCGACGTGCGCGCCGTGCGCCCCCCCACCGTGCCTGAGGGCTCCGCCCGGCTGAGGGTCACCACCGGCGCCCACCTGGACGAGCACCAGGTGGAAGCTCTGGCCGCAGCCCTTGTTGATGCGATGAAACCCTGATTCAGCTCCCCAAGGCCTTCTGCATGGCCTGCACCAGGCTCGTGAGCTGGAAGGGCTTCTGGACGAAAGCCACCAAGCCCTTGCCCAGGAAATCCTGGATGGCCTCCTGCTCGTTGTACCCGCTGGTGAGCACCACACGGCAGCCGGGATCCAGGCGCCGCAGTTCCCGGAAGGTCTCCACGCCATCCATGTGGGGCATGGTGAGGTCCATGAGCACGGCCTTGATGGCGCCTTTGCCTTCCTTGAACCGCTCCAGGGCCTCCAGGCCGTCCTTGGCGAGGATCACCTCAAAGCCCATGGAGCGCAGGAGCGCATCGGCGATGGCGCGAACCCCCTCCTCATCATCCACCACCAGGATCGTTCCAGACCCAGTCCAGCCGACGGGCTCGCCGGAACATGGCTCCATCGGTACGGAGTTTAACCCGGCGGGGAAGATCAGCTTGAATGTGGTGCCCTTCCCGAGTTCGCTGTAGACCCGGATGCCGCCCTTGTGACCCCGGACGATGCCCTGCATGGCCGACAGGCCCAGGCCCCTCCCCGTGAACTTGGTGGTGAAGAAGGGCTCGAAGATGCGGGCCTGCACGTCGGGGCTCATGCCCTGGCCCGTATCCGATACCTCCAAGGTGAGGAAGGTCCCGGGCTCGATGGCCTGGCCGGAGAAATCCCGGGTCAGGTCCGTTTCTGAATAGACCTGGGTCCCCGTCCGGATCGAGACGACGCCCTCCTTGTCGCCAATGGCTTCGGAGGCGTTGGTGACGAGGTTCATGACCACCTGCTGGATCTGTGAGGCCTCGGCCATGAGGACGGGAAGCCCCGGCTGGAACTGGAACCGCAGCGTCACTTTCTTGGAGATGGAGACGCCCAGCAAGTGCGACATCTCCTCCACGGCCTGGTTCAGGTCCAGGGGCACCACCACGAAGCGGCCCTTGCCGGAGTAGGCGAGCATCTGCCGCGTGAGGCCGGTGGCCCGCTGGACAGATTTCTCCAGGTTCTCCAGGTAGGGCTGCGCGGGCGACAGGGGCGGGATGTACATCTGGGCCAGGTTTATGTTTCCGAGAATGGCCGTGAGCAGGTTGTTGAAATCGTGGGCGATGCCCCCGGCGAGCACCCCGAGGCTCTCCAGCTTCTGGCTCTGAAGCTGGGCCTGCTCGGCTCGGCGCCGTTCCGTGATGTCCGTGATGATGCCCAGCACGCTCACCACGCGGCCTTCGCCATCCGTGACGGGATTGCCCGTAACAATGGTCCAGACTTCGGTGCCGTCCTTCTTCCGGAACCGGAAGTCGTGCTGGGCGCCTATCCCTTCCCGGCGCTGCGCCATGTTGCGCTGGGAGCTGGGCACGTCCTCCTCGAACATGAACCAGAACATGGGACGGCCCACCATCTCCTCGGGAGCGTAGCCCAGCATTTCGGCCATGCGGCGGTTGGCGAAGGTGGTGGTGCCTTCGGGATCCACCACCCACATGCCCTCCCCCATCACCTCCACCAGGTGGCGGAACCGCGCTTCACTCTCCCTCAGGGCCTGGGCGTCGCGGCGGTGGCTTTCCGTCTCCTGCGCCAGCTCGCGGGTCCGGACCTCCACCTGGGCCCGGATCTGCGCCTGGCCAGCCAGCAGTGCCCGCACATAGGCCGCGAGGACCAGGCTGAAGGCGAGGCCCCCGGCCAGGACGCCCCAGGCCCGCCATCCGGCCTCCAGGTCGTAGTGGCCCGTGGCCGGCGTGACGACCACCTCCCAACGCCGCCCGGCCAGATCGAAACCGAGGGTATGCCGGAGCCTGGAGGGGCCACCCTTGCCGGAAGGTGGAAGGGGCGAAGATTCCAGGTGCAACAGTGCCTCAGCGCCCGGAGCGCTAGCATCCATCAGGCGCAGGTCCACCCCCCGGGGCTCCAGGATGGCCATGGACTTCTGGACCAGGTCCCCAGCGCGGAAGACACCCTGCACCACGCCCTTGGTGCGGCCCTTCCGATCCCGCACCGCAGCCATGACCAGGATCCCCGATTGCGCGCCTGTCTCCTGGATGAGGCGGACCCGCCCGCTGGCGGAGACTTCTCCGGTGCGCAGCGCCCGGGCCAGCGCCTCCTGGCGGGTGGCCAGGTGCTCGGCCGAATAGCCCAGGGTGACCTCGTTGCCCCGGTAGGGCGACACGTACTGGACTGCGTGGAAACGGGCCGCCTGGGGAATGGGTGTGTTCCGACCCGCCTCGTCTTTCCAGAAGAAGTGGAAGCCCGGCTGGAAGCGCCGGCCCTCCGCCTCCAGGGCGCCCCGGTTCTCCAGGTCCACCTCCGGCAGCCACTGGAGGGCTTGGATGTAGGGATGGAGGGCGAGGGTGGGAGCCGTGAAGGCATCGAAGTCGGACCGAGTGACATCGTCGCTGGACTCGAAGTAGCTCCGAAGCACGAGGACATCCTCGAAGCCATGGCGAAGGCCCTGGGCCACGCTCTCGGCGCGGTCGCGGGCCGCCTCGCGGAACTGCGCCTCCGCTTGGCGATGATGGGCGTCCCGGGCCAGGAAGAATCCCACCGAGGAGATCGCCACCCCGGCCGCCAGCACGGCCGCGGACCGCCAGCGGCCGGCGATAAGGGGGCGGGGAGAGGGCGTGGTCACGGAAGTCTCGGCAGGAGGGAGGAAACGTTGAACCATCCTGGCAGGGGCACCCCCTTCACGGAAACCTGCCGGTCTTTTTTCATCGATCTCCTTACCCAGAGCATGACCTATGGGAGAATTCCAGAAGACCGGAAGGTCTTCAGGAGGTGGCCTTTGAACCGGAACATCATGTTCGCCCTGGCTGGAGGCCTCGTCGCGGGATTCCTGGCGGGCTACTTCATCGGCGCCAGCGGCGCCAAGGACGCCACCGGCTCCACCAGCCCCACCCCCACCGCGAGCGTGGTTCTGCCCGCGCCCTCCTTGGGCGGCGGCATGGCACCCGGCGCGGCGGCCCCCGGCCAGATTCCACCCGGCATGGGTCTTCCGAACGCCGAGATGCAGGCCCGTATCATCAAGCTGGAAGGCATCGTGAAGGCCGAGCCCAAGAACCACGACGCATGGGTGGGCCTGGGCAATGACTACTTCGACAGCCACCAGCCCCAAAGGGCCGTGGACGCCTACGCCAAGGCCCTGGCCCTGAAGCCAGACGATCCCGACATCCTCACGGATCAGGGCGTGATGTACCGCCAGCTTCGGCAGTTCGATAAGGCCCTGGCGAACTTCCAGAGGGCCGGCAAAATCAACCCATCCCATG
>Ga0315270_10000060_pt1 | contig 54345 bp, 55 predicted proteins | sample C1_bottom_MG_FD_204932 | JGI IMG/M metagenome (GOLD analysis project Ga0315270, IMG submission 204932) | Sediment microbial communities from Yellowstone Lake, YNP, Wyoming, USA - C1_bottom | ecosystem: Environmental > Aquatic > Freshwater > Lake > Sediment | place: USA: Wyoming | collected... | reverse complement strand
ATCGTGGACGACCTCACCTCGGGCCGCGTCATGAACCGCCTGCTCCAGGGGGACGTGGGCAGCGGCAAGACGCTGGTGGCCCTGCTGTCCATGGCCATGGTCGCCGAGACGGGCGGGCAGGGGGCCCTACTGGTGCCCACAGAGGTGTTGGCCCGCCAGCACGCCGCCAGCTTCCGGCGCTACCTGGGCGATCGGGCTGACTCCATGCAGCTGCTGCTGGGGGGCATGAAGGCGGCGGAAAAGCGGGCGGCCCTGGCCCGCATCGCCAGCGGCGAGGCCCGCTACGTGGTGGGGACGCACGCCCTGTTCCAGGAGGCTGTCGCGTTCCACAAGCTCCAGCTGGTGGTGGTGGATGAGCAGCACCGCTTCGGCGTGAAGCAGCGTGAAGCCCTGAAGGAGAAGGGTGGTGATCCCCATTGGCTGGTGATGAGCGCCACGCCCATCCCGCGCTCGCTGGCCCTGGCGGTGTTCGGCGACCTGGACCAGAGTGTGCTGGACGAGCTGCCGCCCGGTCGCCAGCCCATCACCACGAAGCTGCACAAACCGGAATTCGCGGAGCGGGCCTGGGAGCAGGTGCGCCGTGAGCTGGCCGAGGGGCGCCAGGCCTTCGTGGTGAGCCCCAGCATCGATCCCTCTGATGAAGGCAAGGTGCAGCTCCGCGATATCCAGGCCATGGAGGCGCTGCTGCGGGGCATCTTCCCGGACGAGGGCATCGAGGTGGTCCACGGTCGCCTGAAGACTGACGAGATGGCCGCCCGCATGGGGCGTTTCGTGTCAGGCGAAGCCAAGATTCTGCTGGCCACCACGGTCATCGAAGTGGGTATGGATGTGCCCAACGCCACGGTGATGGTGGTGGACCACGCCGAGCGCTTCGGCCTCAGCCAGCTCCACCAGCTGCGGGGCCGCGTGGGGCGCGGCGCCCACCGCAGCCACTTCCTCATGATCAGCGGGTCAGAAACCGAGCGCTTGCAGACGCTGGTCGAAACCCAGGATGGCTTCCGCATCGCCCAGCGCGACCTGGAGCTGCGCGGCCCTGGCGAGTTCTTTGGCGTGCGCCAGGCGGGCCTCCCCCAATTCCAGGTGGCGGATCTGGTGCGGGACCGCCGGCTTCTGGCCCGGTGCCGCGAGGCGGCGGAGCGCACCCTGGCCCATGGTCTCAGCGAAGCCCAGGCCGAATGGCTGAAGCGGGAACAGGTGCGGCTGAAGCTGGCGGAGGTGAGTTGAGCGGGCTGGCGCCTGGGGCCGGATCGCGGTGCTACCTTGGATCCGGAGATGCCCCATGATGCTTGATTCGACCATTCGCGCTGTGCTGGAATCCGAAGGCTCCGCAACGTTCGTGACAAACGGGCCGGAGGGGCCGCATCTCGTGGCGACCTGGCAGAGCTACCTCGACGTGCTCGACGATGAAACCCTCGCTTTCCCCGTCGGGGGCTACCGGGCGACCGAGGCGAACCTCAAGCGCGATCCTTCGGTCCAGATGGTCATCGCCGACAAGCGAGGCCCCGCGGGGCCTGCCATCGGCTTCCGGCTCACGGGGACCGCAGAAGTGCAGTCGGGCCACGCGCTCCACGAGCGGCTCAAGGCGAAGTACCCGTGGTGCCGAGGCGTGGTCGTGATGCGCGTGAAGCACGTCGAGCGGATCCTCGGCTAGGGCTACGAAAGCCGCCGGTTGAGTCCCTATCCCTTTGCCAGCTGCGTGGAGATGCGCTCCCGCAGGGACTCCGGCACCAGTTCGGACAGGTTGCCGCCCATGCTGCCGATCTCGCGGACGAAGCGGCTGCTCACGGCGCTGTATTTTTCCTTGGGCATGAGGAAGACGGTTTCCAGTTCCGGGGCCAGCTTGCGGTTCATAAGCGCCATCTGGAACTCGTACTCGAAATCGCTGAAGGCCCGCACACCGCGCACGATGAACTGGGCGCCCTGGGATTTGGCGAAGTCCACCAGCAGGCCGTGGAAGCTGGTGATCTCGATGATCGGGCGGTCGCCCGTGAGATCGCGCAGCATGGCCACGCGTTCCTCGACACTGAAGGCCGCTGTCTTGGTGGGGTTGTGGAGCACGGCCACCACGAGCCGATCCACCAGTTTTTCGGCGCGCTGGATGATGTCCCAGTGGCCAAGTGTCACAGGATCGAAAGAGCCGGGGTAGATGGCCGTCCGCACAGGTGCTCCGGGAAAGGTGGCCTTAGCCTAGCGCAATGCGGCCGGGGCGGGTGTCACAGTGCACAGTTCAGGCGGGTTGGAGGTACAGTGGAGCCATGAGCGAGCACCTGAGCATCGGCCTTCTCTTCGGCGGGGAATCCCCCGAGCACGAAGTCTCCATCGTGACGGCGCGGGCCATCGCGGAGCATCTGGACCCCGCGCGCTTCCAGGTGCGGCCCATGGGCATCGCCCGCAACGGTGTGTGGGCGGTCCTGGGCGATCCTTTCTCACGCCTGGCGGTCGGGGAGCTGCCGGAGCGCAGCGACCACCCCTTCCTGCCCCTGGAGAAGGGCGCAGAGGCCACGCCGCTACCGGATCTCTTCTTCAACGCCCTGCATGGCGCGGGTGGCGAGGATGGCCAAATCCAGGGCTACCTGGAGCTGCTGCACCGGCCCTACACAGGCGCGGGCCTGCTGGCCATGGCCGCGGGCATGGACAAGTGGATCACCAAGCGCCTCTGGGAATCGGAAGGACTGCCCGTGGTGCCCTACGTGGGACTCACCGAGGAACGCTGGAAGCGCGAGCAGGCCGTTTGCCTTTCGGAATGCGGAAAACTGGGCCTGCCCCTCTTCGTGAAGCCCGCGAACCTGGGCAGCAGCATCGGCGTGGAGAAAGTGAAGCGCACCGAGGATCTGGCCGCGGCCCTGGGTCGGGCCTTCACCTTCGACCGGCGCGTACTGGTGGAGCAGGGGCTCGACGTCCGCGAGATCGAAGTGGCGGTGCTGGGCGGCGACGAACCTCTGGTGTCGAAGCCCGGTGAAGTGATCGTGGCCGACGAGTTCTACACCTTCGAGGACAAGTACCTCCATGGCAAAAGCCGCACGGAGATTCCCGCCAATATCCCCGAGGAATTGGCTGACCTGGTGAGCAAGCTGGCCGCCAAGGCCTTTGCCGCCTCGGACGGCTACGGCATGGCTCGGGTGGACTTCTTCCTGGAGCGCCTCAGCGGCCGGGTCTTCCTCAACGAGCTGAATTTCATCCCCGGCTTCACCAGCATCTCCATGTATCCCAAGATGATGGCCGCCAGCGGGGTGCCCTATGCCGAACTGCTGACTCGGCTCATCGACCTGGCCCTGACCCGCCACGCCCAGACCGTGGTCAAGCAGAAGGGGTTCCAGTCCGGCAGCGACTGGTTCCGGGGCACTCAAGGGTAAGGGCGCCCCGTGGGGTGGGCCGTCCTCGGTCTGAAGGGTCCCGCAGGCGGCGGATAGCTGACAGCCGAGCGTCCATTTCCACGTACACTGTCCACATGCATGCTCGTACCTGGCTCTCGGTGTTGTCCCTTCCCTTGGTGGCCGCGTTCACCCTGCCGGTGTTCCAGCAGGGCGAGCAGGCGAAGCCCCAGTCCAAACCCGGCGTCAAAGCCCCACCCCAGGATCCCCTCGCGGGCCTGTCCGACATCCAGGATGTGCTGGCCCTGGTGCAACAGAACTACGTGGATGCCCCGGACATGGAGAAGGTCGTCGCCGGTGGTGTCCAGGCCGTGCTGGAACGCTCCCATCCGTTGAACGCCTACCTGTCGGCCGAGGACCTGCGGTTGCCGGATCCTGGCCCCGCTGAAGCCGGAATGATGGTGCTGAAGCGTGGCAGCATCTACGCCACTGTGCTGGCTGTCACGCCCGGTGGTCCTGCCGCCAAGGTGGGCATCCAGGCCGGTGACGTGATCCGGAAGGTGGATGGCGACTCCGTGGGCCGTCTCAGCGCCTGGGCCCTGGAGCGCCGCCTTCGCGGGGCCGAAGGGTCGACGTTGGACCTCTATCGCTACAACGCCACGGGCGACCTCACCAAGACCACCCTGCATCGGCAGCGGTTGGCGAAGGCCGCCATGACCCTCAAGCAGGGAACCGGCGCCCTGATGGTGTCCTTGCCGGACCTGAATCCCGGACGAGCCGAGGAATTGAAGAAGCTGCTGGCTCCCGTCGATCGCGGCCAGACCCTGGTGCTGGATCTGCGCCAGTGCGTGCAGGGATCCGCGGAGGAAACGGCTGCCGTGGCAGGCCTGCTGGGTGCCAAAGGCGCCCTCGGCACCCTCCAGGAGGCTGGCAAGCCAGATCGCGGCATCACCGTGGTCGGAACGGGGACTCCCTTCGCCCGCCTGACCCTCCTGGTGGGGCGTTCGACCATGGGCCTTCCCGAAGTCCTGGCCGCCTGCCTGAAGAAGGGCGGCGCGAAGACCTTCGGCGAGAAGACCCCCGGCCTGGGCGTGGAGCGAAGCCGCTTCCCCCTGAAACAGGGCGGGGCCGTGGAACTAGTGTCCCGTCGCTGGGTGGGTCTCGGCGGCGAGAAGCTCGACCGTCAGGGCGTGGCGCCGGATCAGGTGCTGCGGCTCGCGGACTCGGATGACGCCCTGGCGAAGGTCCTGGCCGCGCTCCAGGCGCCAGCACCCGCTGCGCCGCCCGCCGCGAAGGCCTCCTAGTTTGGCGCGAGGCAAAGGGAAGCGCACTTCCACCCTGGCGCTGGTGGGCTGGGCCGCTTTCACGCTGTTGCTGGGCCTGGGTGTGGGCTTGATGCTCGGCCAGCAGGGCTGCGGCAGGCGCGAGGCGCCCGCGAAACACGAGGCCCCTAAGCCCGAACCCCGGAAACCAGAAAAGAAACCCGCTGAGCCGAAGGCGAAGCCCACCTCTGAGGCTGCCAAGCCTCAGAGCCCCGAGCCGGAACGAGCGCTCCCCCGCCTCGCCCTCGTCATCGACGATCTCGGCTACGTACAATCGGAGCTGGTGACGCGGCTGTGCAGCCTGCCTGTGCCCTTCAGCGTGGCGGTGCTGCCCTATCAGGAGTTCACCCGCGATAGCGCCGACATCGCGCACCAGCTGGGCAAAGAGGTCATGCTGCACCTGCCCATGGAGCCCATCGGCTATCCGGGGCCGGGCCGCGACCCGGGCCCCAACGCCATCCTCTACAACCTGCCCGAGGCCGAGGTTCGCCGCCGCGTGCGGATGGCCCTGGATGAAATCCCCCATCGTACAGGCGTGAACAACCACATGGGCAGCCGCATCACGCCGGATCGCACGCGCATGGGTTGGGTGCTCCAGGAGATCAAGGCCCGGAAGTTTTTCTTCGTGGACAGCCGCACAGAGAAGGACAGCGTGGCCTTCGACGTGGCCGAGCAGCTGGGCATTCCCGCCGTGGAGCGGCGTGTCTTCCTGGACGACGACAAGGCCTTTCCCGCCATGGAGAAGCAGTGGGAGCGGGCCATCAAACTCGCGGAGAAGGATGGCTCAGTGCTCATCATCGGGCACATCTATCCCGAGACCGTCGAGGCCCTGGAGAAGCTGGTGCCCCGCAGCAAAGGCCAGGTGCGCTTCGTGAAGGCGAGTGACTTGGCCAAGTGATAGGCTGTTTCCTGGCGATGGCGTCCGCCCCATAACCGCCCGATCGGCCAGGGCCTGTCTTCAGCTTGGGGTGCGGCCGCGCAAGGGGCGCCGCCCAAGCGAGACAAGGAGAACGACGATGGCGATAGCGGCACTATCGGCGAGGAGTTCGACGCAGGATCGCGCCGGGCGCCGCCCCTTGCCCTCCGGGACGTGGCCAGCCGCACCCCTGGCTGCGTTGGCGGCCTCGAACGATGTGCCGCATCGCCCTTCAGCCGCCGCCTGGCCAAGTGCGCGGCTGACCGGCGTCGCGGCTCACTCCCAATCTGAAGACAGGCCCTAGACGCCTGTGACTCCTGGAGGACACAGGCATGGCTTTCTATTCCTTTCTGGCGGTGGGCGTGGGTGCGGCTCTGGGCGCGTGGCTGCGCTGGGGCCTGGGCGCCCTCCTGAATCCTTTTGTTCCCTCACTGCCCCTTGGAACGCTGGCGGCGAACCTGCTGGGGGGCTACCTTGTGGGCGTGGCCGTGGCCGTGTTCACCCAGCACCCGGGATTGGCGCCTGAAGCGAGGCTCCTGATCATCACTGGGTTCCTGGGGGGGCTCACCACTTTCTCGACGTTCTCCGCCGAGGCGGTGCATCTCCTGACCCGCGGAGAGTACGCCTGGGCCGCCGGCCACATGGCCGTCCACCTGGCGGGTTCCCTGTCCATGACCCTGCTGGGCATGCTGACGGTGAAGGCGTTCGCGAGAGCCTGAGGAGGCGTCATGAAAGGCACCTACCTGACCTTCTTCGTCCAGGAGGATCGGACCCATCACGGGATCCTGGTCTACGAGTGGCTGTTGAAGGAAGCGCGGCGGCTCGGTCTCAAGGGCGGCACGGCCTTCAAGGCCATCGCGGGTTTCGGCCGTCACGGGCTCATCCACGCGGACCACTTCATCGAGCTGGCGGGCGACCTGCCCGTGGAAGTGACCTTCATGGCCACGGAGGAGGAGGCGGAGCACCTGATCGCCTTCATCGAGGGTGAAGGCCAGACCATGTTCTACGTGCGTGTACCTGCCGAATGCGGCTTCATCAACGAGCAGGTGCGGTCCTAGCTCCGGCTAATGCCCGCACCCGCAGCCGCCGGTGAAGCATTCGCTCCGTGCCGCGCGGACCATGCCGAGGCCCTCTTTCCCGATAAGCAGGGCTAAGCCCAGGGCGGCAGCAGCGTCCACCCACCAGAGGGCGGGGGCGAGCAGGAACAGCAGACTGCCGGCGAAAAGCACCACGGAAAGCTGGATGCAGGCGAGGCTACAGGCGGCGTCGGCTTCCACCGTGGCACTGTCTAGGGCCTTGGCCACACGGAGTTTCGCGCGCCAGAGGAAGGCCATGAAGGAGAGCGATAGGGCCGAGATGACGAGGCCAGGCACGGTGGTGGGAGGGTGGACGCGGGCCGTAAGTTGGAGGATGGCCCCGCCTGCGATCCCGATGGCCAGGCATAGGAACAGCCAGCCGATGCCCCGGGTGGCCTTGCGCTCGCGTTCGAGGTCGCCGTGGTCCAGCAGCTTCCACAGCACCAGCACCGCCGAGGCCACTTCGATGAAGCTGTCGGCGCCGAAGCCGAGGAGGGCCACCGAATCATCCGCCCATCCGAAGCCCATGGACACCAGGCCTTCCGCCAGGTTGTAGACGATGGTGAGGATCGAAAGCCAGAGGGCCCGGCGGCGCCAGTCCACGGCCGGCTCCATCACGGATGGGGCTCGCGGACTTTCCGGGCCTTCACGAGCACCAGGGTGGAGCCCTCGGGACGGCGCTCCATGTGCACCTCGTCCATGACCTGCCGCATGAAGAACACGCCGCGGCCACCGGCCTTCAGGAGGTTCTCGGGCAGATTCGGATCGGGCAGGGCCTCCAGGTCCACGCCAGGCCCCCGGTCCTCAATGCGGATCTCGAAGCGGTCCACCTTGGGCGTGAACGTCACCTTCACGGGCTTGTCCTTGTCCAGCTTGTTGCCATGGCGCATGGCGTTGGCGATGCCCTCCTGGATCGCCAGCCACAGGCGTTCGCCATCCTCCTGGGTGAAGCTCAGGTGCTTCAGGAACTCCGCGCCCACCACCTGAATGAGGTCGATGAAACGCAGATCCGTGTTGCACGTAATTACGACGGGCAGAAGGGCGGGATGAGCCATAGGACGAGAATTCCCTTTCAGAGATCCGGGGAGCCAAGCTCAAGGTACTTGGAATCCAGGCCCTGGGGCCAGCGGTTTTGCCAGGGGGCGCAAAGCATTCGGCTCTGATTGAGGTGCGTGCCGGAAATCACAATTAAGAATACATGGTCCTAAATATGGAGAATTATGAAAAACTGTCTTCTGGCGCCCAAAGCGGCCATGACACGGAGGTTTCGATGAAGGCAAGGTGGTGGCTGGTGTTGCTGGTGCTCTTGGCGGGCTTCGGCGTGCTGGGGTTGGGTGGGCGGCAGATTGCCCAGAATGCCCCTCCCATCCCGCAGCATGTGGTTGCCGAGGACGGCACTCAGCTGGTGGGCCCCGGGCAGATCCTCGAAGGCCAGGTCAGCTACCTGGGCCACGGCGGGCAGCACATCGGATCCATCTGGGGCCACGGGGCTTATCTTGCCCCCGACTGGTCGGCCAAGGCCCTGCACCAGTGGACTGCGCACACCCTCGATGGGGTGAAGGCCCAGGGCGTATCCATCGCGGATGCCAAGGCCAGCACCATATCTATGTTTCAGGCTAATAAGTATGAATCATCCACAGGCACGTTGACGCTGACCGCCACTCAGGCCGCCGCCTACCTGGCGACCCGCGCCGAGCTGGCGAAGATCGCGGTGGAGGGCGACAAGGGCGCCGCCATTCCCGCCCGCTGGATCCCCACCATGCAGGAAGGCGAACGGGTGGCTGACTTCTGGCTGTGGACGGCCTGGTCGGCCGCGGCCCGCCGCCCCGGCGCGGACCACAGCTACACCCAGAACTGGCCCCAGGAGCCCCTGGTGGGCAACACCATCACCCCCATCAGCCACCTCTGGAGCATCCTGTCCATCATCCTGCTGATCCTGGGTGTGGGCCTCATGGTGTGGCACCACGCCACCCAGCCCGCCGAGGAATTCCCGGACCCCAAGCCCATTCCGCCCGCTCCAGCCACACCCAGCCAGCGCTGGTCGGCCCTCTATTTCGCCGTGGCCATGGCCCTGTTCCTGGTGCAGATCGGCATGGGCGTCATGACGGCCCATGATGCCGTGGAAGGTAACGGACTCTACGGTCTGGATCTGTCCCGCATCCTGCCCTACGCGGCCTCCCGCACCTGGCACCTGCAGCTGGCCGTCTTCTGGATCGCCACTTGCTGGCTGGCCACCGGCCTCTACCTGGGCCCCAAGCTCAGCGCCAAGGAGCCCAAGGGCCAGTGGCTCGGCGTGGCGGGCCTGCTCGTGGCGCTCGTGGTGGTCGTGGTCGGCGCGCTGGCTGGCAGTCACCAGGCCATCCTGGGCAAGCTGTCCGGTTCCTTCATGCTGGGTCACCAGGGCTATGAATACGTCGAGCTGGGCCGCCTCTGGCAGATCCTGCTCACCGTGGGCATGGTCGGCTGGCTGGTGCTGGTGGTGCGCGCGCTGATTCCGGCGCTGAAGGGGGAAGCTGGCCGCCTGGGCCTGCTCAAGCTCTTCGTCTTGTCCGCCATCGCCATTCCGCTCTTCTACTCCGCGGGCTTCATGTACACCCGCGAAACCCACATCGCCATGGCCGAATACTGGCGCTGGTGGGTGGTCCACCTCTGGGTGGAGGGTTTCTTCGAGGTCTTCGCCACCGTGGCCATCGCGCTGCTCTCCACCCGCATGGGCCTGCTCCGCGAGAGCACAGCGCTCCGCGCCGTGAGCCTCTCCATGGGCTTGTTCCTGGGCAGCGGCGTCATCGGCACGTTCCACCACCTCTACTACACGGGCTCGCCAGCTTCCATCGCGGCCCTGGGCTCCGTGTTCAGTGCCCTGGAGATCGTGCCCCTCACCATCGTGGGCTTCGAGATCGCCATGAGCCTGAAGGCCGGCCGCGCCCTCGGCAGCGGCTACGAGTGGCCGTTCAAGTACTTCGCGGCGGTCTGTTTCTGGAACCTGCTGGGTGCCGGCGTCTTCGGCATGCTCATCAACCCGCCCTCGGTGCTCTACTTCGGCCAGGGCCTCAACACCACGCCCATCCATAGCCACGCCGCGCTCTTCGGGGTCTACGGCTTCCTGGCGATCTCCCTCATGCTCTTCGCCCTGCGCGGCATGACGCCGGACAAGGCCTGGGACGAGAAGTGGCTGAAGGTCGGCTTCTGGGGCCTGAACCTGGGTCTGGTCCTGATGCTGGCGTTGTCGCTGATCCCCAGCGGTTTCTACCAGATCGCCCAGAGCCTCGAGCATGGCACCTGGTATGCCCGCAGCGCCGAGGTGGTGCAGTCGCCCCTCATGCGCACCTTCACCTGGCTCCGCATGCCCGGCGACACCCTCTTTGGTCTCGGTGCCCTCGCCGTGATCATCTTCACCTTCAAGGCCGTCATCGGCGCCTGGAACTGGAGGACCGCCGAAGAGGTCAAGCCCGTCCGCGAGAACGTGGACGCGGCCCCCGCCTTCGCGGTGGCCGAGGACTGAGGTTTCATCAAGTAGCGCAGGGCCCCCGCCGCAAGGTGGGGGCCTTATTTCTTGGCCTTGACGGCAATCGGATTGTTCTGTATATTCTGAACGAACAGAACACGTGGATACCCATGAACGAGACCGTGATCAATCAGTTTGTCGAAACCTGGGGAGCCATGGGGAGCGCCTGGGGGGTCAACAACTCCGTCGCCAGGATCCATGGGCTGCTGATTGTCACCGACCGCCCGTGGTGCATCGATGAGATCGTCGAGCGGCTGCAGATCAGCAAGAGCAACGTCAGCACCTCCCTCAAGGAGCTGCGCTCCTGGAACGTGATCCGGAAGATCGTCCAGGCCGGAGATAGGCGTGAATACTACGTCTGCGAACCCGACGCATGGGAGATGCTCTTCAACATCATGCGTCAGCGGAAGCAGCGGGAATTCGATCCGATTCTCGCCAGCATCACCGAGAGCTGCCGGCTGGCCAAGGATGCGCCCGGCGGCATCGCGGTCGAGCGACTGCTGCAGATGAAGCAGATGCTCGACACCTTCAACAAACTGGCCAACCGGGCCCTGAAGAGCGAGGCGCAGGTGAAGGGCCTCGTGTCGCTCTTCGTGGGCAAAGGGTGACTTTTTTTATCAAGTTTGTTCATTAAATTCAGAACAAAAAGAACAGGAGGACCACCATGACCGAGCATGGAACACAGGCTGTGACAGGCGCCTATGGCTACACGGGAAGATGCCTTGCCCACAAGCTGCTGGCGAAAGGGGTCCGTGTCCGCACCCTGACCAATAGCATCCCTGCTGGCGATCCCTTCGATGGCGCCGTCGAAAGACACCCTCTGGCCTTCGCGGATCGGGATCAACTGATCCGCTCCCTGGTCGGGGTCCAAGTCCTCTACAACACCTACTGGGTTCGCTTCAATCACCGGCGTTTCTCCCACGCCGCGGCGGTCGAGAACAGCAAACGGCTGTTCGACGCCGCGGCCGAGGCCGGGGTCCTGCGGATCGTCCATGTCAGCATCACCAACCCGGCCGAGGATTCCCCCTTCGAGTATTTCCGGGGCAAGGCGGAACTGGAGCGCTACCTGAAGGGGCTGGGGATCTCCTACGCGATCCTGCGGCCAGCGGTCTTCTTCGGCCGCGAGGACATCCTGATCAACAACATCGCCTGGGTGCTGCGGAACGTCCCGGTGTTTGGAGTCTTCGGCGACGGGAACTATGGAATCCAGCCCATCCACGTCGAGGATTTCGCCGATCTGGCCATGGCGGCATCCCTGCGGACGGACAATCCCACCATTGACGCGATCGGTCCGGAGTCATTCACCTTTCGGGAACTGGTCGCCGCGCTCGGGAAGATCATCGGCGCCCCCAGGCCGATCCTCAGCATCCCTCCGCAGGTGGGGCTGCTGGCCGGGAAGCTCATGGGGGCCTTCACCCACGATGTGGTCATCACGCGGGAGGAGATCGGCGGATTGATGGCCGGGTTGCTGGCGGTGGATGCGGACCCGGTGGGGAAGATCCGGCTGACCGAGTGGGCCACCCGCCATCGCGACACGCTGGGACAGCGGTACGCCAGTGAACTGGGACGGCGGCGGACTTAGCCTTCGCGCACTCTCCGCAAAGGCATAAGGGAATGCCCTGTTAACCTGACCCGCCCCTTGGAGGTGCTTTGTGATCCTCATTGCTGTTCTGCTGCTCGTGGTCGGTGTCCTGGCCTGGCGATGGAAGACCAAGGTCGGGTTTCCCATGTCCGCCCGTCTGGCCATCCTGCAGTGGGTGGGGCTGGGGCTGGGTGTAATCGTCCTGCTGGCTTCCATGGCCGTGATCGTGCCGCCTGGGCAGGCGGGCATCCAGGTGCTGTTCGGCAAGGTGAACGCTGAGCCGCTGCCCTCGGGCCTCCACTTCATCAATCCTTTCGCCCAGGTGGTGGAGATGGAAGTCCGTACCCGGAACTACACCATGTCGACCGTGGGTGACGAGGGACAAAAGAGGGGCGATGATTCCATCTCCGTCATCACCAGCGACGGTCTCACCGTGAAGCTGGATGCCACCATCTTCTACTCGCTACAGCAGGCCCGCCTGCCGGAGATCTACCGCACCATCGGCCCGGACGTGGAGGATCGGATCGTGCGTAGCGAGATCCGCGCGAGCCTGCGGGATGCGGCCGCCAGCCTGTCCGCCACCGAGCTCTACACGTCCAAGCGCCAGTCCTTTGTGGACCAGGTGTCGAAGACGCTGAAGGCGGCCTTCGAAGCTCGCGGCATCTCCCTGGAGCAGATGCTGCTTCGCAACGTCATCCTGCCGGACCAGATCACCAAGGCCATCAACGACAAGATCAGCGCGGATCAGGATGCCCAGAAGATGCTCTTCGTGCTCCAGAAGGAGAAGCAGGAGGCCGAGCGCAAGCGCATCGAGGCCGAAGGCCAAGCCCGGGCCCAGCAGATCGTGAGCCAGAGCCTGACGCCCCAGATCATCGAGTACCAGCGCATCCAGGCCCTGCGCGACATCGGCGCCAAGGGCAACCTGATCATCACCCCCATGGGCGGTGCCACCCCCATGATCCAGGTGCCCGCCAGGAAGTAGGCCGGTCTCTCTATCCACAATCCGCAGGCTCTGGCCTCCGGTGCTCGTGATCACCGCCCAACCGGTTCGCGGATGCCCACCTCAGGAATGAATCCAAGGACTGCCCTCCGATGGGCGGATGCGGTCTGGTGAGGTTGCGGCATTCCGGGAAAGGTCGCCCGCAGGTTGTCTTTGATACCCTCAGCCGGATGGCGCCGGAACCCAGGAAGGCTCGACTCGCCATCCACATAGAGGGCCTCGCTCCAATCACGCACCACGGCGCCAAACGATCGGCCCACGGCGTATTCGATGTTGGCGATGCTCACCCGGTTCGTGCAGACGAGTTTCCGCAAGATCATCGGGTCGTCGCTCTTGTCCACCAGGTACTTGACGAATAGAAATGCGGCACCACGCTGGGCCAGCGTGTCAGCCCCCCCCAGTAATGACGTCGTCTCCGGCGATTCCAAAAACTTTTGCCCACGGATGGAATTGCTCCGAAAGTAGCCGAAGTGTTCTTCGGCCCAGTGGCTGAGGCCCTCGTTGAGCCAGACAGACTCCGTGGAGCCTCCGTTTTCACGGTGTGCCTTGTAATTAATCATGTGCTGCAATTCATGCACGATGACTTCGTTCAAGAGCGCCCGATATTCTTCGGCGCGATCGTAAACCCCACCCTGCTCCTTCGGTTTTGGCAAATACAGGTAGAGCAGGTCGGCGTGGTTGCTTCCGTGGTTCTGGGTCTGGTCATTCGAGGCAAAGAAACCTCCCGTAATTTGCCCAGGGTCGTGGCTGAAATGGTTCACGACACTTGTCGCCAGGAAAATCAGTTTTCCATTTTTTCCTGTGTCGAGGATCGGTCCGAAAAGCCTGTTCTCTTCGGGAAACACGACCCGGTCAATGTATTCGACAATGCTTCCGGCGATTTCCATAACCATGGAATTTGCTTCTTCAGAATAGAAAATAACGTGGGAGCCTTCGGCGACCTTCACCGCATCAACGCTAATGAAACTGTTGTTTTTGCGACCCGCCGGAGCCAGGAATTGCCGGTTCTGAGGCGCGTTCTGCAAAGCGACAGCCGCGGCGGCCAGGGTCGACACGAACGACCCTGTTTCGATGCCATGCCGCGGAATCGGAATGCCTTGCCTTTCCGCGGGGACCCCACAGGCGGCAGACTGTGACAAAAGGAAAGTGCAGGTAATGAGAGTCGTCGGAAGCCAACGCATCATTTTCGACGTCTCCCGGTGAGGAAGGGAATCCCTTCGACATGCCGGTGAATGGCAACCTTCACGCCAAGCCGCACGTGGGGTGGCCGCCCAGAGAAAGAAGTGCAGATGAGTGCCTTCGCCATCGACCCGAGGAACGGGGCCATCCAGGTGCCAATCTCCCAGGTGTGGACTGACCAGGGGAGGGTCGGATTCCTTGTATCTACCGCTGATGAACTTTTTTTTCGGCCCACCCTCCCCCCAGGTGTTTCCCTGGCCGGGCACGATCCGCCAAAGCCCCATCCCGCCCGAACTACGCCCCAGCGCGGCAGGAGCGGTATGATAAATAACCTGACCAACCCGGTCAGGATTCTGAGGCTGCCATGAAAGTGATCGTCGCCAAGACCGCAGGCTTCTGCTGGGGCGTGAAGCGCGCCATGGACGCGGTGCTGGAGGCCTCGTTACGCAACGACGGACGGACGGTGCAGACGCTGGGGCCCCTCATCCATAACCCCCAGGCTCTGGCCCTCATCGGCAAGCGGGGCGTGGCGGTGGCGGAGGCGCCGGACCAGGTGAAGGCGGGCACCGTGGTGATCCGGGCGCACGGCATTCCCATCCAGGACCTGCGCGGCCTCAAGGAACGCCAGGCCAAGGGCGAACTGAAGATCGTCAACGCCACCTGTCCCGAAGTGGCCAAGGTCCACCACAAGATCAAGAAGTGGAGCCCCAAGGGCTACTTCACGGTGATCCTGGGCAGTCACGGCCATGCGGAAAGCGTGGCCCACCGCAGCTTCGCGGACAACGGCTCGGTCATCGTCTCGAACATGGCCGAGGCCGAGGCCCTCACCGACGAGCAGTTGAAGAAGGTGCTGGTGGTGGCCCAGACCACCTTCACCGTGAAGGACTACCACGCCATTACCGACTACCTTCGTGCCCGTGCCGTGGACGCCGTTTTCGAGAACACCATCTGCGAGGACACCTGGATGCGCCAGGACGAGGCCAGGGAACTGGCCCGCGCCGTGGATACGGTCATCGTCGTGGGTGGCAAGGCTTCCAGCAACACCAAGCATCTGGCCGAACTGGCCCATCACTACGGCAAACCCGTACAGTACGTGGAAACGGCCGCGGATCTGGATCTGAAGGCTTTCACAGGCCACGAAACCGTGGGCGTCCTCGCGGGGGCTTCCACCCCCACTTGGTTGGTGGACGAGGTGGTGGACGTGCTGGAGCAGCTGGGCGATGGCCCCAGCCGATGGCGCAGCTTTCTCCAGGCGGCTTTCGGAAGCTCGTCGCTGCTGGCCACGGGTGCGGGCTTCATGACCATCGGTGTTCACAAGTGGCTGGGCCTGCCCCTGGGCTGGCGCTACCCGCTGCTGGCGGGAACCTATGTGTTGGCCATGTACCTGTTGACTCCCTTCCTCGACCCCCTGGGCCTTGGTGCCAAGGGCCCGGCCCGGGCGCGGTTCCTGGAGCGCAACCGCAGGGTCCTGATGGCCGTGGGCTTGGTGGCCCTGGCCCTCACCCTGGGACTCGCGGCCAGCCTGGGTCTGAAGGCCCTCGCCGTGGCGGTGGGCGCCTCGCTGGTGGGTTCGGCCTACAAGCAGCGCTTCCGGGTCGGACGGCGGGTCCTGAGCCTGCGGAACATCCCCGGCTCGAAGGATGTGGTGGTCGCCTTGGCCCTGGCCACGGTGGCGGTGATCATGCCGGTCTGGCAGGAGGGCAGGGTCTGGGACCTCCGCGCCTTTGCCGCCGTCTTCCTCGTGGGCGTCCTGGCCTTCGTCCGCACGGTGATCTACGAGATCCGGGACATGCAGAACGATCAGATCGTGGGGAAAGAGACCCTGCCCATCTTCATGGGCAAATCCGCCACCAAGGCGGTGTTGGTGACGTTGCTGGGGACCCTGCTGGCTGGAACGCTTTGGCTCACCTTCGACAACCGCCAGAATGGTGGGCATCCCCTGGCCGTGGCGGTGGTGCTGGTGGTCTGCGCCGCCTATCCCGTGCTGTATCTGTGGCTCTACCACGAGCGGTTTACCGCCGGGAAGCACCGCTTCGAGCTGAGCGTGGATCTGAGCTTCTGGCTGGTGGGCTTGCTGGCCCTCGTATAGCCCTTGCCCTTTCATGGGGCACTGCTAGCCTTGGGGCACCTTTTCCAAGGAGAGCCCCATGCGCATGAAGTCTCTCACCATCCTTTCGGCCACGGCCATCCTGGGCGCCGCCCTGGGCTGGGCCGCCGCGGCTGCCAGCTACCAGAAGACCGGCACCGTGAAGGAAGTGGCCGCCGACAGCTTCACCCTGGACCTCGGCAAGGAGGCCTGGCGTTTCTACACCGACGGTGGCACCGCTGGGAAGGACGCCCTCAAGGTCGGCGACAAAGTGACCGTCACCTACAAGCAGGTGGCCACGAAGATTGAGGCCAAGGCTGCCGCGAAGGCCCCCGCGAAGAAGAAGTGACCGATTCGCCGCAGTACTGACCTTTGAGGTCTCGCGTATGGCCGCAAGGCCATACCGAGAGGATTGAGGCCAAGGCTGCCGCGAAGGCCCCTGCAAAGAAGAAGTAGTTTTCCCGCCGAAGGCGGCAACTGCAAAACGGGGCGCGAAAGCGCCCCGTTTTGCAGTGTGTGGAAAGATGGTCGCATGCGCGACTGGGTCCTCATCACGGGTTGCTCCACTGGCATCGGGCGCGCCTTGGTGCCGCTCTGCCGCGAGGCGGGCTGGGGGGTGGTGGCCACGGCGCGGCGGGTGGAAATGCTCGCGGATCTGCCGCCGGGCAGCGACCTCCGAATTCTGCCTCTCGATGTGACGGACGCAGCCAGCATCGCTGAGGCTGCGGCGACCTGTGCGGACCTGCCGCTCAAGGCCCTCGTGAACAATGCCGGCTACGGCCAGGTGGGTCCTCTTGAGCTCGTCCGCCCGGAGGAACTCCGGGCGCAGTTCGAGACCAACGTCATCGGCCTCCAGGCCGTCACCAATGCCTTCCTGCCCCTGTTGCGGCGGGAACCCGGCGCGCGGATTCTCCAGGTGGCCTCCATGCTGGGACGCTTGTCCATTCCGCTGGCGGGCCCCTACAACGCCTCCAAGCATGCGGTGGTGGCCCTGGCGGAAAGCCTCCGGCTGGAGATCGGTCGGGAGGTGGCGGTGGTGCTCGTCGAGCCCGGCGCCATCCGCACAGCCTTCCGCGACACCCTCGCCACGGCCTGGGGTGATCTGCCGGAACGGGCCCGGGGCACCCGCTACGAGCAGGTGATCTCACGGTACCTGGCCCGGCGGAAGGATCAGGCGGAGCGGTTCGCCCTGGACGCGGAGGCCTGCGCCCGGCGCATGCTCGGCGTCCTGAATGCGAAGCATCCCCCCCGCCGGGTGGTCATCGGGCGGGACGCCTTCTGGGTGGGCAAGCTGAAGGCCCTCCTGCCCGCCGCCTGGTGGGAGGCGCTGCTGCGACGGGCCTACGGGTTGAGGTAGGCGGGAGCCGGAGCAGGAGTGCTGCCAGACTGGAGGCATGTCCGAAGACCGCCTTTATCTCATCGATACCTTTGCCTTCATCTTCCGAAGCTACTTCGCCAATCCGCGGCTGAAGAATGGGGCCGCCTACACCTTCACGCGGCTGGTCCTGCAGCTGCTCGAGAAGCACAAGCCCACGCACCTCGCCTGCGTGTTCGACATGCCGGGGCCCACCTTCCGGCACGAGATCTATCCTGAGTACAAGGCCAACCGGGCGGAGATGCCGGAGGATCTGCGCCCGCAGATCCCCATGATCCGCCAGCTGGTGGAGGCCCTGAACATCCCCATCGTGGAACTGTCGGGCTACGAGGCGGATGACGTCATGGGCACGCTGGCCCGGGAATCCGCCGCCCACGGCCTGCCCGCGGTCATCGTGAGCCCCGACAAGGACCTGCTGCAGCTCGTGGACGACGACCTCCATATCCAGGTGCTGAACACCAAGGACGGCGAGATCTGGCACGACCGCGAGGGAGTGAAGACCCGCATGGGTGTGTGGCCCGAGCAGGTGGTGGACTTCCTCAGCCTGGTGGGCGACGCCTCGGACAATGTAAAGGGCGTTCCGGGCATCGGCGAGAAGGGCGCGGCCCTGCTGCTGGAGGCGCACGGAAGCCTGGACGGTGTGATCGCCGCCAAGGCGGACCTCAAGCCCAAGCAGCGGGAGGGGTTGGAGGCCGCGGCCGAATGGCTGGATTTGACGAAGCGGCTCGTCACCGTGGTGACGGATTTGACGCTGCCTCTGCATCCCAAGGACCTGGTCTATCCCGGCGTGGACGAGGCCAAGGCCCGGGAGACCTTCAAGGCCCTGGGCTTCCAGACCCTCACCAAGGAGTTCACGCAGAGCGCCCAGGAGGCGGGCAGCGCGCGGAAGTACCGGGCCGCGGCCACCCTGGCGGACGTGGAAGCCGCCGTGGCGGCCTGCCGCGCCGCTGGGCGGTTCGGCCTCGATACGGAGACCACCAGCATCGACCCCACCCGCGGCCACATCGTGGGCCTCAGCCTGGCCTGGGCGGCCAATGAGGGCCTCTATGTCCCGCTGGCGCACCTGAAGCCGGCCACGGCCGATACGGAAGGTTCCCTGCCGGGGCTGCTGCCGGACAGTGGCCTGCCCGCATCCCTGCTGGACCTGCGGGGCGATGCGGTCACCTTCTTCACCGAGCTGGCGCCCCACCTGGATTCGCGCAATGTCCCCTTCGCGGAGGCCCGGCGCGTGCTGGCGCCGCTGCTGGCGGATTCCGCGGTGGGCAAGTGTGGCCAGAATCTCAAGTACGACTTCCAGGTGCTGGCCCGCCATGGCCTGCCGGTGGCGGGGTTGGCGGACGACAGCATGGTGCTGAGCTTCCTGCTGGAAAGCGGCGTCCGCCACAACCTGGACGACCTGTCCGTGCGCCTCCTGGACGTGAAGCCCATCGCCTTCGAGGAGGTGGTGGGGAAGGGCAAGGGCCAGAAGCGCTTCGATGAGGCCGAGTTCGAGCATGCGGTGCAGTACGCCGCCGAGGATGCGGATCTCGCCGTCCAGCTCTGCGACAAGCTGCGGACCATGCTCACGGATGACCGGCTGAAGCGGCTCTACGAAGAGGTGGACCTCCCCTTGGTGGACGTCCTGGCGGCCCTGGAAGGCCATGGCGTAAGACTTGACCTGGAGGTTCTCTCCCAACTCGCCGTGCGCATGCACGGCGAGCGGAAGCGCGCGGAGGTCCGCGTGATCGAGCTCGCCGGCGAGCCCTTCAACCTGAATAGTCCCACTCAGTTGGGCGCAATCCTCTTCGGGAAGCTGGGCTACAAGCCCGTGAAGTACACCGGCAAGACCAAGGCGCCCAGCACAGACGAGGATGTACTCCAGGAGTTGGCGGACAAGCAGGGTGCCGAGATCGCCAGCGAACTGCTGCGCCACCGGCAGATGGTGAAACTGCTGGGCACCTACGTGGAGGCGTTGCCCCAGATGGTGAACCCTGTCACGGGGCGGGTACACACGCGCCTGCATCAGGCAGCCGTCGCCTCGGGACGGCTGGCCTCCAGTGATCCCAACCTTCAGAACATCCCCATCCGCACCGAGGAAGGCCGCGCCATCCGGGGCGCCTTCGTCCCCGAATCCGGCTGGGTACTGCTGGACGCGGACTACAGCCAGATCGAGCTGCGGGTGGTGGCGGCTCTGGCCCAGGATCCCGTGCTGCTGGGCGCCTTCGAGGCTGGCGAGGATATTCACCGCCGAACCGCCTCCGAGGTCTTCAACGTGCCCATGGACCAAGTGACCTCGGAGCAGCGCAGCGCCTCCAAGGCCGTCAACTTCGGCCTGCTCTACGGCCAAGGGGCTTTCGCCCTCGCGGCCAACATCGGCGTCAGCCAGAAGGAGGCCAAGGCCTTCATCGAGCGCTACTTCGAGCGCATGCCAAAAGTCGCAGCCTGGATCGAGAGCGCCAAGGAGAAGGCCCTGGCAGAAGGGCTGGTACGCACGCACTGGGGTCGCATCCGCCGCATCCCCTATCTGGAAAGTTCGAATCGGAATGACCAGAACACGGCTCTGCGCGAGGCCGTGAACACCATCGTGCAGGGCACCGCCGCGGACCTCATGCGCCGGGCCATGGTGCGCCTGCACCGCAGCCTCCAGGCCTCGGGCCTTCAGGCGCGATTGCTGCTCCAGGTCCATGACGAACTGCTCATGGAGGCGCCGCCAGAGGAAGTGGAGCGCGCCTCGGCCCTGCTGAAGGAGGCCATGGAAGGCGCCGATGACCTGGGGGCCCTGGGCGTGAAGCTGGCTGCGGAAGTCCGGACCGGCGCCAGCTGGCTGGCCTGCAAGTAGATTTTGACGATCTGTAGGTCCGGAGAGCTGAAACGTGCGTTTTCCGAAGGATTTGTGATGGCCGCCCAGGCTCGAACTTAACGGGGAGGTCATGATTGGGCGGTCCCGGTGCGGCCTTGCGCCTGGGGAAGCCACCATTCCGCAGGAGCCGATCATGAGCCAATACCACATCGCCTGGTTGCCCGGTGACGGCGTGGGCGTCGAAGTCATGGAAGCCGCCAAGATCTGTCTGGATGCGCTGAAATTCGACGCCGCCTACATCCATGGCGACATCGGTTGGGAGTTCTGGTGCAAGGAAGGGGAGTCTTTCCCCCAGCGCACCATCGACCTGCTGAAGAACAGCCATGCAGCCATGTTCGGCGCCATCACTTCCAAGCCTGTGAAGGATGCCGAGGCCGAGCTGGTACCTGAGCTGAAGGGCAAGGGGTTGGTCTACCGCAGCCCCATCGTCCGCATGCGGCAGATGTTCGACCTCTACACCTGCCTGCGGCCTTGCAAGGCCTACCCGGGCAACCCCCTGAACTACAAGGAAGGCATCGATATGGTGATCTTCCGTGAAAACACGGAGGACCTCTATTCCGGTGTTGAATTCAGCCCGGTGCCCGATGTGTTGAAAGAGAACCTGAAGAACCTAAGCAAGCCCTTCGGCCACTTCGCGGACCTGCCGGGCGACCAGTTCGCCATCACCTGCAAGATCAACACCGTGAAGGGCTGCGACCGCATCATCCGCGCCGCCTTCGAGTATGCGAAGACCTTCGGCTATCCCAAGGTGACGGTCATCCACAAGGCCAACGTAGTGCGTGCCACGGAAGGCATGTTCCTGGAAACCGGCAAGCGCATCGCCAAGGAATACCCCGGCATCCAGATGGACGATGCCAACGTGGACGCCATCACCATGTGGATGCTGAAGAATCCGAAGAACTACGGTGTGATGGTGGCCACGAACCTCTTCGGCGACATCGTCAGCGACCTGGCGGCCCAGATGGTGGGTGGCCTCGGTTTCGGATGCTCGGGCAACATCGGCGACAAGCTGGCGGTCTTCGAACCCAGCCACGGCAGCGCGCCGAAGTACGCGGGCCAGTACAAGGTGAACCCCATCGCCACCATCCTCGCCGCCAAGATGATGCTGGATTGGCTGGGCGAGCCGGAGAAGGGCGCCCGCATCGAGAAGGCCGTGGCCGCCGTTATCGCCGAAGGCCAGGTCCGCACCTACGACATGGGCGGCAACGCCTCAACCCTCGACATGGGCGAAGCCATCGCCAAGAAGCTTTAAATTGAAACCGCAGATGACGCAGATGGCGCAGATAAATGCTTTTGAAACCCCATCTGCGAAATCTGCGTCATCTGCGGTTCAGCACTGAAGGTTTTCCATGAATCCCATCCTCATCCACGAAGTCGGCCCCCGCGACGGCCTTCAGGTCGAAGCTGCGGTGGTGCCTACGGAGATCAAGCTCGATTGGATCCGCCGCGTGGCGGGCTCGGGCGTGGACATCGTGCAGGTTGGCTCCTTCGTGCGGGGCGACAAGGTACCGCAGATGGCGGACACCGATGAGCTGTTCCGGATCCTCAAGAAGGAATCCCACCATGCCCTGCTGTCGGGTCTGGTGCTCAACGAGAAGGGGCTCGAGCGGGCCCTGGAGGTGAGCGTGCCGCTCATCTGCATGGGCGTGTCCGCCTCGGAAACCCACAGCCGGAAGAACACCGGCATGGGTACCGAGGAGGCCCAGCGGCGCATCATCGCCACGGCGCTGGCGGCGAAGCAGGCTGGCCGCAAGGTGCAGGTCAGCGTCCAGAGCGCCTTCGGCTGCGGCTTCGAGGGACCCGTCGACGAGGCCCGGGTCATGGGTATCGTGGCGGCCTATCTGGAAGCTGGGCTGACCTCCATCAGCCTGGCGGACACGGCTGGCCATGCCCATCCGGCCCAGGTCCGGCGCTACGTGCAGACGGTACTGGCGCTGGATCCCAACGCTGAGGTGACAGCCCACATCCACAACACCTATGGCCTGGGCATGGCCAGTGTCTATGCGGCCATGGAAGCGGGCGCCAAGGCCATCGAGACCAGCTTCGGCGGCCTTGGCGGCTGTCCCTTCACGAAGGTGGCGGCCGGGAACGTGGCCACGGAGGACCTGGTGCATGGCCTCCAGCGGACAGGCCAACGCACCGATATCGACCTCGCCGCCCTCATCAAGGTGGCGCAGGACGTGGCGGCTCAACTCGGTCGGGAACTGCCGGGCTGCGTCCACAAGACCGGGCCCATCGCTGCAAAGGTAACGGTATGAGCAGGCAGATCCTCGACGGCATCAAGGTCCTGGACCTCACCAACGTCCTGTCCGGGCCCTTCACCACGCTGCATCTGGCCCTCCTCGGTGCCGAGGTCATCAAGGTGGAGAATCCCAAGGATGGCGATCTGGCCCGCAAGCTGGGCATCGTGCCCGAGCTGAACAAGAAGCTCATGGGCACCAGCTTCCTGGCCCAGAACTGCAACAAGAAATCCATCACGCTGAACACCAAGTCGCCCGAAGGCAAAGACCTGTTCCGGAAGCTGGTGAAGGACGCGGACGTGGTGGTGGAGAACTTCCGCCCCGGCGTCATGGAGCGGCTGGGCCTGGGGTACAAGTCGCTGGCCGAGATCAATCCGCGGCTCATCTACTGCGCCATCTCCGGCTTCGGCCAGACCGGTCCCGATGCCCTGAAGCCCGCCTACGACCAGATCATCCAGGGGCTGTCCGGCGAGATGGCGGTGAATGGCGATGAGCGCCTGAACCCCCTGCGCACAGGCTTTCCGGTCTGCGACACGGTGGGCGGCTTGAACGCAGCTTTTGCGGTGATGGCCGCTCTCTTCCACCGGGAGCGGACAGGTCAGGGGCAGTCCATCGACGTGGCCCTGCTGGATAGCATCATGCCCCTCATGGGCTGGGTGGCGGCCAACCTGCTCATCGGCGGCGAACAGCCCGTGCTCATGGGCAACGACAACTTCACAGCGGCTCCCAGCGGCACTTTCCGCACCCAGGACGGCCACATCAACATCGCGGCCAACAAGCAGGAGCAATGGGAGGCGGTCTGCGACGTGCTGGAAGTTCCGGAACTGAAGGCCGATCCCCGGTTCCAGGAGCGTGACATCCGCAAGAAGCACCGCAAGGCGCTTACGCCGTTACTTGAGGCTCGGCTGGCCCAGAAACCTACCGGTTTCTGGGTAGAGGCACTGAACGCGAAGGATGTGCCCAGCGGCGACATCCTCAGCCTGGAGGACGCTCTGCGCCAGCCCCAGGTGCAGCATCGCCAGGTGCTCCAGAAGGTGGCCGTGGCGGGCGTGGGCGATGTGGAGGTCTTCGGCCTTACGGCGCTGTTTGAGAAGACGCCGGGTGCTGTGGATGCGCCGCCGCCAACCCTGGGTGAGCACAATGCAGAGGTCTTCGGGCGCCTGGGTCTGGGCGCGCCCGATTTGGCTGAATTGAAAACCAAAGGCGTCATCTGAGGAGGTTCCCATGGGCATGACCGTCGTCGAGAAAATCTTGGCCCGTGCGGCGGGCCAGCCCTCCGTGAAGGTGGGGGATGTGGTGGAGCCCAAGGTGGACCTCGCCATGTCCCACGAGAACGCGGCCCTGGTGATCAACCAGTTCCTCGAGGTGTTCCAGGGCACGGGGCTCCCGGCGAAGGTGTGGGATCCGTCCCGGATCGCCATCATCTTCGACCACCGCGTGCCGGCGGAGTCCCCGAAGACTGCCACCAATCAGAAGAAGATCCGCGGCTTCGTGGCCGAGCATGGCATCACGAAGTTCCATGACATCCGCGGCGATGTGGGCGGCATCTGCCACCAGATCCTGCCGGAATACGGCTATGTGCGGCCGGGTTTCGTGGTGGTGGGCACCGACTCCCACACCACCAGCCACGGGGCCCTGGGCGCCTTCAGCTTTGGCATCGGCGCCACGGAGATGGCCTCGGCCTGGAGCCTGGGCATTGCCGTCAACATCGAGGTTCCGGCCACCATCAAGGTGGTGGTGACGGGCGAGTTCCCGCCCATGGTGGGGCCCAAGGACCTCATCCTCCACCTCATCGGTAAGCTCACGGCCCAGGGCGCCAACTACAAGGTGCTGGAGTTCCACGGCGAGACCATCCGGAAGATGAGCACCAGCGGCCGCATCGCCATCTGCAACATGAGTGTGGAGGCGGGCGCCACTTCGGGCATCGTCCCGGGTGACGCGGAGACCCAGCGCTACCTGCGGGAAGAGGCGGGTGTAACCGATGCCATCCCCTGTGTCACGCCGGATCCGGATGCCAGCTATGTCCGCACGGTCGAGATCGACGTGTCCACCCTGGTCCCCCAGATCGCCTGCCCCCACATGGTGGACAACGTGAAGCCCATCGATCAGGTCGTGGGCACCAAGATCCAGCAGATCGTCATCGGCAGCTGCACGAACGGGCGGCTGGATGACCTGGCGGACGCGGCGGCCATCCTGCGCGGAAAGAAGGTCGCGGAGGGCACGCGCATGCTGGTGTTTCCCGCCTCCAGCAGGATTTTCGCCCAGGCCCTGGACAAGGGCTACGTCCACGACCTCATGAAGGCCGGGGCCGTGGTGATGAACTCCGGCTGTGGCCCCTGCCTGGGCGTCCACGAAGGCGCCCTGGGCGACCACGAAGTGGCCCTGAGCACCACCAACCGCAACTTCAAGGGCCGCATGGGCAATCCCACGGGCGAGGTCTACCTCTGCAGTCCCGTGGTGGCCGCCGCTTCGGCCATCACCGGCGTCATCACCGATCCCAGGAAGGGAGCCTGACATGGCCAAGGTCATCCTCAAGCTCGAGAACGATATCAGCACGGACGATATCTATCCGGGCCGCTTCATGGCCACCGTGTTGCCCACGGAAACGCCCCAGTTCGCCTTCTTCGACCGGACCGAATTCAACGCCCAACTCAAGGCGAAGGCCTTTCCGGCGGGATCGGTCATCGTGGGTGGCGAGAACTTCGGGTGCGGCTCCAGCCGCGAGCAGGCTTGCTCGACCCTGAAAGGCTACGAACTGGCCGTGGTCGCCAAGAGCATCTCCCGGATCTTCCTTCAGAACAGCATCAACCTGGGCCTCCAGGTGGTGATCTGCCCTTCCATCGAAGCCAGCGAGGGTGACGAGCTGGTGATCACCACGGACCAAGTGCTCAACAAGGCCACCGGCAAGGCCTTCGACCAGGTGAAGCTGCCCGCCGCCCGCAAAGGCATCATGGATGCCGGCGGGCTCATCCCCTACACCCGGGCAAGGCTGATGGCAAAACAGGTCTGAATCAGTTCACACAGGGTAAATCGGCCAGGGCGCTCGGCGTCTTGGCTGATTTACCCTATTCCGTGCTCTCAAGGGCATCCTCGGGGCAAGGATGGTGGTGGCTCCGGATGGCGTGGATGGCCAGATCGTAATCGGGTTCCCGCGTCAGTTCGGGCACAAGCTCCGTGTGGATGACCGTTCCATTCTCGTCCAGCGCCACCACGGCCCGGGCGAAGAGACCCCGCATGGGCCCATCAATGAGGGTGACGCCGAACTGGGCGCCGAACTCAGGGTGACGGAAGGTGGAGACGGGGACGGCGCGCTCCAGGTTCTTGGAACCACAGAAGAGATCCTGGGCGAAGGGCAGATCCATGGACACGCACAGCAGCACAGTGTCGCTCAGACCCGCCGTCAGGGCGTTGAACTTATGCACACTCTCCGCGCAGGTCGAGGTGTCCAGGCTGGGGAAGATGCTCAGCAGCACGCGCTTGCCTTCCAGTTCCACGCTGGTGAGGTCGCGGAGATCCGTGCGTGTAAGGGTGAACACGGGGGTGGGGGAACCAACCGCAGGCAGGTTGCCGCAGGTGTGGATGGGATTTCCGTTCAGGGTGATCGTGGCCATGGGACCTCCCGGCGGGCCCAATCCTACTCCTTCCAGGCGATACTGGGAGGTGGAGGCATTCATGAAGATCCTGCTCCTCGGCTCCGGCGGCCGGGAACACGCGTTGGCCCTCAAGCTCAAGGCCTCGGCCATGCCCGTGGAGCTGGTCTCGGCGCCCGGAAGCGACGCCCTGGCGGAACTGGGGACCTGCGTCACGCTTGATCTGGAGGTCCCCGCCGCAGTGGCAGCTTGGTGCGCCGCGAACCGCCCGGATCTGGTGGTGGCCGGGCCCGAGGTGCCCCTGGTGGCCGGTGTGGCCGATGCGGTGCGCGCCCTGGGCATCCCCGTCTTCGGCCATGACGCCGCCACGGCCCGGCTGGAGGGCAGCAAGGCCGTCGCCAAGGCCTTCATGGAGCGGCACCACCTCCCCTGTGCCGCCAGTCAGACCGTGAGGGACCTGGCGGTTGGCGAGGCCCTCATCCGCGCCTGGCCCCACGGCTATCCGATCGTCCTCAAGGCCGATGGCTTGGCGGCGGGCAAGGGGGTGGTGCTGGCTGAAAGTGAAACCGAGGCACTGGCAACCTTCCGGGCCTTCATGGCCGGGCAGTTCGGGGACGCCAGCCGCACGGTGGTCTTCGAGGAACCCCTGGTAGGCATGGAGCTCTCGCTGCACGTGCTGGTGGACGTGGACGCTGGTCACGCGGCCTACGCCATGCTGCCCGCCTGTCAGGACCACAAGCGCATCTTCGAGGGCGACCGCGGGCCCAACACCGGCGGCATGGGCGCCTTCGGGCCCCTCCCGTTCCTGCGCCCCGAAGACATCCAGAGGATGCGGACCGAGCTGGTGGAACCCACGGTGCGCGGCCTTCAGGAAGACGGCCTTGCCGCTCGCGGCGTGCTGTTCCTCGGCGTCATGTGGACCGCGGCGGGGCCCAAGCTGCTGGAGTACAACGTGCGTTTCGGCGATCCCGAAACCCAGGTGCTCATGCAGCTGCTGGATGAGGACCTGGCCGCCCTGCTGCTGGAAGTCGCCGAGGGCCGGTTGGTTTCCCGGGGGCTGAAGCTCAAGCCCCACACGGCCATCACCGTGGTCCTGGCGGCGGAGGACTATCCCGAAGGGGCGAAGAAGGGGGTGCCCATCCAGATCGGGACGCCCGCCGTCACCGTCATCCACGCCGGAACGCGGAAGCAGGACGGGCAGTGGCTTACCAACGGGGGCCGCGTGATGAACCTGGCCACCTCGGCGCCGGACCTCGCCGCCGCCCGCGCTGCCATCGAGGCCGCCCTGCGGCAGGTCCAGTGGCCTGGCATGCAGGTCCGCCACGACATCGGGCTCAAGGCCCTGCGTCATGCGGAGGCGGGGAAGACAGTCGAGGATCCCTGGTGAGGAGGGACCTCTAACGGTTCCGCAGGAACCAGACCAGCAGGGTGAAGGCTGAAAGCACGAGGGTGAAGGCACCTGAAGCGCGGTGGATGCGCGGGATTCCGGCTCGGGCGCTGCGGCCCTCCCGCCAGGCCAGGGCCGCACGGCCTAAGAGCAGGGTCGAGCTGGCCACGGCGAAGACGGCCAGCCACAGGGCGAGGTGCAGTCGCCCCAGGCCCCGGGGATGGAGAATGACGCGCAGGCCGATCACGGTGAAGGCCGCCACCATGAGGTAGCCATGGATGCGATGATCTCCCCGCCGGACCGCGCGCAGGGCGAGGGCCAGGAGGATCACGGCAGGGATCAGCAGCAGGTCCAGCATGGCCGCCAGACTACAACAGGTGGATCAGAGCGGGAGGACCTCCATGCGCTTTTCCCCCTCCCAGCGGTAGAAGCCGGCACCGGACTTGCGGCCCAGCCGGCCAGCGGCCACCAGCTGGCGCAGCACCGAGGGGGCCTTGAAGCGCGGCTCCCCGAAGGCTTCGAACATGACATCAGCCACGCTCTGCATGGTGTCGAGACCCACGAAATCCGCGAGGTGGAGGGGTCCCATGGGATGGCCGCAGCCCAGTCTCATGCCGGTGTCGATGTCTTCCACCGTGGCCAGGCGCTGCTCGGCGCACCGGACGGCGTCCAGCATGTACGGCACCAGCAGGCGGTTCACGATGAACCCCGGGGCATCAGGGGCCATGGCTGCGGTCTTGCCGAGCCGCTGGATGAAGGCGCGCAGGGCTGTCAGGGTTTCTCCGCCAGTGGCGAGGGTGCGCACGATCTCGACGAGGGGCATGGCGGGCACGGGATTGAAGAAGTGCAGGCCCGCCAGGCGGGGGAGCCGCTGGGGTGGCAGAGCGGGGCTGAGGTGGGTGACAGACAGGCTGGAGGTGTTGGTGCAGAGCAGGGCCTGGGGTCCGAGCACCTTGTCGAGTTCCACGAAGGTCTGGAGTTTCAAATCCATGCGCTCCGGGACGGCCTCGATGACCAAGTCGCAGTCCGCCAGATCCGCGAAACCGAGGGTCCCATGAACGCGCCTCGCAAAGGCGGTCCGCTGCTCTTCGGTGATTTTCCCTTTGCCCACCGCCCGGTCCCAGGCGCCGTGGATCCGCCCCAGGCCCTTGGCCAGGAAGGCCTCCTCCGCCTCCTTCACCCAGACCTCGTAATCCGCCTCCGCGGCGCACTGCGCGATGCCTGAGCCCATGAGCCCGCAGCCGACGATACCGATGCGCTGGATGTCCATAGCGTGCCCCCTGTTGGAATGGTGATGGTCTGGTCCCCATTCTCCGCCGGTCTCGTGCCGGATGGGAGGATGACCTGGGGTAGGGTTCTTTCGCTATGATCAGCCATTCCCTTGGGGGAGCCCATGACCAGCCTGCTCAAGGATCTGCTCGGCCACCAGGCCTGGGCCGACGCGATGTTCTTCCATGCTTGGAGCAAGTCGGACTTCAGGGAAGACCCCGAATTGCGAACCAGGACCGGCCATCTCGTGGAGGTGCAGGAGGCCTTCCTGGGAATCCTCAAGGGCGAAATCAATATGCCGGAGGAGCGTCCCCTTCCGGACTTCAGAGGATTGAAGGCGCGCTGCCAGGCCAGCCACGAGGCTTTCCTGGCCCTGGGCCGCGGCCTCGACGAGGCCTCCCTGGCCCGCGTCGTGCGGGTGCCCTGGTTCCCGGATCCACCCTGCCTGGTGTCTGTAACCGACGCGCTGGTCCAGGTCTGCCTGCACACCCAGCACCACCGCGCCCAGAATATGACGCGCCTGAAGGCCCTGGGCGCTGAGCCGAAGAATGTGGACTACATCATCTGGCTCTGGAAACAAAAGCCGGAGGGCCGCTGGGAGCTCTGAGCGATGGGACAATGGGAGACTGCACCCGGGAGATTCCATGGCTACCGACTCCGATTCCCAGCGTTTCATGCGGCGCGCCATCGAGCTCTCCAGCATTCACATGGCGGAGAATGAAGGCGGCCCCTTCGGCGCGGTGATCGTGAAGAACGGCGAGATCCTGGGCGAGGGCTGGAACCGTGTCACGTCCAGCCACGACCCCACGGCCCATGCCGAAGTGGTGGCCATCCGGCAGGCCTGCGGGAAGCTCAATACCTTCGGGCTGCGGGGCTGTGAGATCTACACGAGCTGCGAGCCCTGTCCCATGTGCCTGGCCGCCATCTACTGGGCCCGGTTGGACCGGATTTGGTACGCCAACGGCCGGGCGGATGCCGCGGCCATCCACTTCGACGACGAATGGCTCTACCAGGAGGTGGCCCTGCCCCTCGGCGAACGGAGCCTGCCCGCCGCCCAGCTGCTGCGCGACGAAGCCCTGGCCGTCTTCCGCGCCTGGGACGTCAAAACGGATAAGATCCCTTACTGAGGACTGAGGACTGAGGACTGAGGACTCAAATCTCCAGATACGTGTGCAGCTTCCGCTCCTCTGTGAGCAGGGCACGCAGGGCTTCGGCGGCATCGCTCTTGGCGCTGGGCCGACGCTTGGTCTGGGGGCCCTGGATGAGTACATCGGGATCGTAGTGGACACTGCGGAGCACGTGGTCCACGGTGTCGCCCTTGACGATGTGCTGCACCTTGAAGGTGTCGTCCTCGTGGACCACGATGTGGGCCTCATTGGGTGCGCCGAAGAGGTTGTGCCGCATGCCCAGGATGTCCTGATAGGCGCCCGTGAGGAAGAAGGCCACATAGTAGGCCTCGCCGCTGCGGGGTTCGTGGAGCGGAATCTCGTCGCGCACATCCTTCAGGTCGATGAATTTCTCCATCTTCCCGTCGCTGTCGCAGGTGATATCGCACAGGGTCGCGGACAGCCCTGGCTTTTCCTTGAGCCGATGGATGGGCATCGCAGGGAAGAGCTGCTCGATGGCCCAGTGGTCCGGCATGCTCTGGAAGATGCTGAAGTTGGCGATGAGCTTGTCCGCCAGGCTTTTGTTGAGGTCCTGGAATTCCTCGGGAATGTATTTCAGGCTCTTGCTGGTGAGGATGCGGGACAGCTTCCGGCAGACCTCCCAGAACAGCGTCTCGCCCTTGCTGCGGTCCTCCAGGCCCAGGTAGCCCAGGTTGAAGAGGGTGAGCAGCTCGTCCTTCTGGGTGATGGCGTCGTGGTACATCTCGGCGAAGTTCTTCACGGAGATGTTGTCCCGGGTGTAGGCCAGTTCTTTGAGGATCTGGGGCTCGTTGCCCGTGAGCGTCACGGTGTATTTGGTGTGCGTCGTGTCGATGAGGCCGATGATGTCCACCACCACCACCTCGTGGTAGGCCACGATGGCGCGGCCCGATTCGCTGAGCAGATCCGGCATGGGCACCTGCTCCTGGGTGCAGATGTCCTTGGTGGTGTAGACGACATCCGCCGCGTACTCGGCGATGGTGTAGTTCATGGAGCTGCTGAAGGTGGTCTTGCTGCCGTCGTAGTCCACGCCGAGGCCACCGCCCACATTGAGGTAGCGGATGGGCACGCCCATTTTCCGCAGCTTGGCGTAGATGCGGGTGGCCTCCTTCATGGCCGACTTGATCTTGCGGATGTCCGTGATCTGGCTGCCGATGTGGAAGTGCAGTTCGATGACGCTGTCCAGCAGGTCCCGTTTCTCCAGAACCTCCACGGCATCCAGGATCTCCCGGGTCGTGAGGCCGAACTTGGCGTGGTCCCCGGCGCTGGTCTCCCACTTGCCGGAACCCTGGGCGTTGAGCTTGGCGCGCAGTCCGATGAGGGGTTCGACCTTCAATTCCTTGGCCACCTTCAGGATGAGGGGCAGCTCGGTCATCTTCTCGACGGTGATGACCACCTTGCGGCCGGCCTTGCGGGCCAGCAGGGCCATGCGGATGAAGGATTCATCCTTGTAGCCGTTGCAGAGCACCAGCGCCTCGGGGTGCAGATCCAGGCTGAGGGCGATGATCAACTCGGGCTTGGAACCGGCCTCCAGCCCGTAGTGGTACTTGTTGCCGGCACGGATGATTTCCTCGACCACTTCCTTGGTCTGGTTGGTCTTCACGGGATAGACGCCCTGGTAGCTGCCCTCGTAGCCGAATTCCATGATGGAGCGCCGGAAGGCCTCGTTCACCTCGACCACGCGATGGGTCAGCACCTGCGGGAAGCGCAGGTTCAGCGGGGTGCGGAGGCCCTTCTTCTTCAGATGCTGGACGATCTCGTAAACGTCGCAACTGAGGGACTCGTCCTGGGTGGGCGTGATTTCCAGATGGCCCTTGGCGTTGATGCCGAAGTAGCCGTTCCCCCACTCCTTCACGCCGTACAGGGTCATGGCGTCCTGGACCGTCCAGTGCTTCATGGGCATCCGAGGTGCCTCCTCAAAACCTTGGTGGCCACCTTTGGCCGGAAGTTCGTTTATATGTAAAAAAGCCAAACAGTGCCAATGAAAAATCAAGAATCGAGGATTCGGGCCAGAGTTGCCCTCCAGTGGCGGTCCCTCACGCGCCTCAGGGCAGTCCGGCGGGTGAGCTTCCGCCACTGGGCCGCGCCCCGGGGCAAATCCGCCGCGGAACGGGTGTGGAGGGGGCTCGGGCCGCCCCAGAGGGCCGGATCGCCCCAGATCGGGGCCCGGTTCCATGGGCAGGCTTCCTGGCAGGCGTCACAGCCGGCCGCCCAGCGGCTCTCGGCCAAGGCGGCGGTGATGTCAGGGGGGGGCTCGGCCTCGGTTTCGATGGTGTAGGTGGTCAGGCAGCGGGCCGGATCGAGGCGGAAGGGTTCCAGGGCGCCGGAGGGGCAGGCTTCCAGGCAAGCTGAGCAGGAACCGCAATGTTCCGTGGAGAAAGGCGCATCCGGGGGCAGGTCCACGGACAGCAGCAGCACGCCCAGGAAGCCCCAGGAACCGTCCTTCCCGGCGATGAGGAGGGTGTGCTTGCCCTGCCAGCCCAGCCCCGCGCGGGCGGCCAGCTGGCGCTCCAGCAGGGGGGCCGTGTCCACGCAGACCCGGCCCTCCAGGCCCGGCCAGCGGACCTGAGCCGCCTCCAACAGCCGGGCGAGGTGGGGCTTCAGGATCATGTGGTAGTCCGGGCCCCACAGGTACCGGCTCAGCTTCAGGCTGCTCGGGGCCGCGCCGGGGACGGCCTCCGGCCGGGCATAGGGGAAGAAACCCACCAGGGCTGTGCGGGCTTGGGGCCAGAGGGATCGGGGATCCAGGAGCATGGCGGGATCCAAGTAGGGGAGCAGCGTGCCCCGGCCCTCCTGGAACCAGGCCCCGAGGCGATCTTCCTCCGCCGTGAAGGGGTCACAGGCCGCGAACCCGGTCAGGGCGAAACCGGCGGCGAGAGCCTCGGAGCGAAGCCAGGCCTTGAACGCCAGTGGATCCGGGTGTTCGGCTGACACGTGCAGGCCACCTCCAGGAATATCCTCACCCCCCGGGCCGGTCGATGTCACGGTCTTCCGGGCGCAGGGCGGCATGGCCATTCCGGAAAAGGCGGTAGGCTGGATGCGGAGCCGAACGCCTGCCATGAACCTGCCCAACATTCTGTCGCTCGCGCGGATTCTCATGGTCCCGGTCCTGGTCGTGGTGCTCATGACCAAGGTGACCAACCACGAGGTCATCGGCGTGCTGGTGTTCTGGGCGGCCTCCATCACGGATGCCCTGGATGGCTACTTCGCCAGACGCTGGCACCAGGTGACTACCCTCGGGAAGTTGCTCGATCCCCTGGCCGACAAGCTGCTGGTGGCCGGAGCACTGATTTCCCTGGTGGAGCTGAATCTGGCACCGGCCTGGATGACCTTCATCATCCTGGCCCGGGAATTCGCCGTGACAGGCCTGCGCGGCATCGCCAGCGAAGAGGGGCTGACCATTCCGGCGGGCACCATCGGCAAGTGGAAGATGGGCTTCCAGGTGGCGGCCATCTCCTGCCTCATCCTCGGCCCCAGACTTGACTACTGGCTCTACGAATGGACCCACAAGGAGATCTTCCACTTCTTCATCCAGCTCAACCGGCCCTACAGCTTCTTCTGGGGTATGGGCGTGCTGCTGCTCTGGGGAGCGGTGATCCTGGCCATCTGGAGCGCGATCTCGTACTTCCACGGTTTCTGGAAAGTGGTGGGGCCGCGAATCATGGCCGAGGACGGCCGCCTCACCGGTCACAAGGATTCTGAATGATCCGCAAGTATCTGCTCGCAGGTTTGTTTACCTTGTTGCCCTTGGTGGTGACGGTCTGGATCCTCAAGGGCATCTTCACCGCGCTGGTGGGCATCTTCCGGGGGCCCCTGACGCTGCTGGCCCACCTGATCCACATGCCGGATCCGCCCGCCTGGGCGTTCGCGCTGTTCTCCGCGCTGGCCACGGTGATGCTGCTTCTCCTGGTTGGCGCCCTGGTAGGCAACTTCATCGGCCGCCAGCTTATGGCATGGCTGGACGAGTTGATGATGTACGTGCCCGTGGTGAAGACCGTCTACGGCGCCACCCGGCAGCTCATGGGTGCCATCCAGTCGGGGCAGGGAGGCAGCTTCAAGGAGGTGGTCCTCGTGGAGTGGCCGTACCCCGGGTCATTCACCCTGGGTTTCGTGGCCAGCCGGGACTGTTCCTGGGCGATTCCCGGAGGGCAGGGCATGCTCGCGGTCTACGTCCCGACGTCTCCGAATCCCACATCCGGCTACGTGATCATGATCGAGGCTGCGAGGGTGAAGCCGGTGGATCTCAGCGCCAATCAGGCCCTGACCTGGGCGGTCAGCGGCGGCGTGGTGGTGCCGGTCCGCACCGGATCGGGGGCGTTCCGGATGCCAGAGGAACCGTGAGCGCCCTCCAGGGTCGGCGCATCCTGGTCTCGGGTGCCGGCAGTGGCATCGGGCGCGCGGCGGCGCGGCTGTTCAAGGATCGTGGTGCCGAGCTGGTGCTGGTGGGGCGGTGCCTCACTCGGCTCCAGGAGACGCTGCCAGACGCGATCCATGTGGTCCTGAACCACTCGGATGACGCGGCAGTGGCGGCTTTCGCCAGGGAATGCCCGGATCTGGATGGCATGTTCCTGAACGCGGGAAGCCTGGTGTTGGGTTCGGTGGAATCGACTCCGATAGCCGACTTCGACACCGCGATCGCGACGAACCTGCGGGGTCCCTGGCTCATGGCTCACCACCTGGGCTGCCGGCTGAAGGATGGCGGCAGCGTGGTCCTGGTGGGCTCCAACATCGGCCTCCGGGCCATCCCGGATAGCGCGGCCTACTGCGTGGCCAAGGCCGGCGTCCACATGCTGGCGAAAGTGCTGGCCCTGGAATGGGCGCCCCGCCGCATCCGCTGCAACGCCATCGCGCCGGGGCCCATCCGTACGGCCATGGTGGAGGCCCGCCTGGCCGCCAGCGTGGATTCCGAGGGCGATCTGGCCCAGTTGTCTGCTGTGAATCCCCTGATGCGCCTCGGAACCGAGGCCGAGGTGGCCGCCCTGGCGGCGCACCTGCTCGGCAGCGAGAGCGGGTGGACGACGGGGGCCGTCATCCCCATCGACGGGGGTGCGGACGCAGTCTACTGAGGCCCACTGGTCAGGCGATACCCAGCGGTGCGGGATCAATCCACTTCGAGGAAGTTGAGGTCCTTCGCATGGGTCTCCTCCATGCCCCAGAGGCTCAGGGCTGCGACGGCCAGGCAGCACAGGCCGATGAACAAGGCGGAGTTGACGATGCCCCAGTGGGCCTTGAGGGCCAGGAAGCTGGTGGTGATGGGGACGACCGCCCCCCGGACGAAGTTGGGGACTGTCACCGTCACCGTGGCCCGCATGTTGGTGCCGAACTGCTCGCTGGCGATGGTGACGAACACAGCCCAATATCCGGCGGAGAAGCCGAGGGCCACGCACAAGGCGTAGTAGGCCTGCGCGGAGACCCCACGGCTGAGGAGGGTGATCAGCACGGTCGCCAGCGTGAGGGCCTGAAACATCAGGACCGTCTTCTTCCGGCTGGCGATCCACTGGCTGATGAACCCTGAGCCCAGGTCGCCGATGGCCAGGCCCAGGTAGCAGGAGGCGATGGCGTGGCCGGGGTTCACGGCGCCCACGACACCGAGGCTCTTGGCCAGTTCGGGGGAGGAGGCGACCAGGATCGCCACGACGTACCAGATGGGGATGCCGATGAGAATGCTGCGCAAGTACCGCGAGAAGCGGGCGAAATTGGTGAACAGCATCAGGAAGTTCCCTTTGGCCACGTTCTGGCTGGCAAGGTTCTTGAACATTCCGGAGTCGGTCACCTTGATGCGGAGGATGAGGAGCAGAAGGCCCAGGACACCGCCGGTGATGAAGGCGCCCCGCCAGGAAAGGGTATTGCCCACGAAATCGGCCACCAGGGCCCCGGTGATACCGACGCTGGCCACCACCGCGGTGCCGTAGCTCCGGATCTCCTTGGGCAGCACTTCGCTCACGAGTGTGATGGCCGCCCCGAGTTCGCCCGAGAGCCCAAGGCCCGCGAGGAACCGCATGGCCGCATAGGCCGGGATGGTGGTCACGAAGGCATTGGCGATGTTCGCTAGGGAGTAGAGCGTGATGCTCCCGAAGAGCACCGACATGCGGCCCTTCTTGTCTCCCAGGACTCCCCAGAGCACGCCGCCCACGAGCATGCCGATCATCTGGAAGTTGAACAGGTAAACAAAGGTGGGGAGGATCTGGTCCGCCGGGACGCCGAGGTCGGTGAGGCTCTTCGTGCGGATGATGGGGAAGAGGATCAAGTCGAAGATGTCCACGAAGTAGCCGAGGGCGCCGACGATCACGGTGAGGTTGACGACGTCCTTCCAGGAATGGCGTTTCATCCGGTTGCTCCACATGGCTTGGGCGGGTGGATCCATGGTTCCTGTGAATGGATCCCAGTTCAAGAGGCGCTGGGCGAATTCTTGAGCACGTCCTGGGAGCAGGTCAGGCACACTGGGCGCTGGAGGAGTCCGTGCCCGAATCCGCCTGGCCCGCCCCACCCGCCCGTGTCTGCACGGCGGCCATGGATGTGGACGTGGAGGTGGCCATCCTCGGCGCCGGCATCCACGGCGCGGCCCTGGCGCGGGAACTGACCCTGCGCGGCGTGTCTTGTGCGCTGGTGGACAAGGGCGAGGTGGGTGGCGGCACCAGCCAGTGGTCCAGCCAGCTCCTGCACGGCGGCATCCGCTACATGCTCACGGGCGATATCCGCCAGATGCGCGAGGGCCTGGCCGAGCGTGCCGCCTGGGCCCGCATCGCGCCCCGCCGCTGCCACTGGGAAGCCTTCTGGATGCCCCATCGCTTCCGGCTGGAGGGCCTGGCGCACCGCGTCGGCATCGGCCTCTACGATCACTGGGGCGCCGAGCGCCCCGGCTGGCCCGCGGACCTGAGCCTCGGCCACGTTCCGAAGGACGCCTTCCTGGCCGATCCACGGGGCGTCCTCGGTCCTTTCCGCGGCGCCACAGCCTACGCCGACCTCATGACCTGGGATCGGGAGCTGACGAAGGATCTGGCCGCCTCCAGCGATGCCATCCTCCTCGACTTCCACGAACCGGATGCGTTCGAAGAGGGTGATGGCGGCTTGCGGGCCTTGCGTCTGCGGGACCGGCGGGATGGCTCCGTCCGGCGACTCTCGGCCCGCCGCTGGGTCTTCGCCCTGGGGCCCTGGACCGATGGTGCCATGGCGCAGTGGTTCGGCGAGTCGCGGAAGCGCCTTCGCCTATCGGCTGGCATCCACCTCTGGTTCGACGCCGTGCCAGGCTGCGAGCGGCCCTGGGCCATCCGGCGGCCCAAGGGGCGCATCCTCTTCGTGATACCGCGGGACGGCATGCTCCAGGTGGGCACCACGGAGCGGGAGGTGGAGGACGGTTGGGTGCCCATTCTCGACACGGAGCGCGAAGAACTGTTCCAGGCCCTGGAGACCAACCTGCCCAGCCTTCCTTGGCGTGAGATGCCCTTGCGCGCCGAGGAATTGGGCGTGCGGCCCCTGGTGGCCGCCAGCGGCGTCACCACCCACCTGAGCCGCGAGGCCATCCTGGAGCGGCATCCCCGCCTGCAAAATCTCACCCTGGTGCTGGGCGGCAAGCTCACCACCGCCCGCGCCCTCATGGACCGGCTCGCCACGGATCTCACCGGCCTCCGCTGCGAGGCCTCCACCACCGCGCCCCTGCGCCTTTGGGATGGACAGGCGGCGGCGATCCGGTAGAATCATTCCTTCACGCGGTCCCGTAGCTCAGCTGGATAGAGCATCAGACTACGAATCTGAGGGTCGGGCGTTCGAGTCGCTCCGGGACCACCAATAGAAAAAGCCCCTGGTTTTCCAGGGGCTTTTTCTATTGGATGGGGCTCTCCGGCAGGTCAGAACGCGACCAGCAATGCGGCCACGACGGTATTGCCGCCCTGCTCGCCAGTCTCGGTGCCGAGAGGCTTGAGGAAGTTCTTGCTGCGGGCGATGTAATTCAGCTTGAAGTTGGCGGCCTTCACCTTCTCGGGGGCCCAGGCGTAGGTGTAGCCGATGGTCACTTCGTGTACTTGTGTGTGTAGTCCACGGGTGCGCCATTGGCCAGGAGCGTGACGCCGGGCGCGCTCTCGGTGTAGGGGTTGTAGGTGGTGTACCACTGGTCGCCGCTGTTGAAGTTCATGACGTCGTAGCGGGCCAGACACCGCCGGGGTTCGCGGCGATGGCCGTGGAGGGGTTGCCTTTGTCCGCCACGTCCGTCGAGCCCTGCAGGGTATAGGCGCCGAACTTGTGGAGCTTGGCCGCGCTGAACTCCAGCCGGAACACGAAATCCTTCTGGGTGTTGGTGTTGGTGTCGTTGGCCTTGCTGGATGTTGCGTCATTCATGCCGTTGAACACGGCGGCGGTGACCTTGCCGGAGAAGGCCTTGGGGTCGCCGAAGGCGACGCCGCGGTCCCGCTTGTCGCCGAACATGCGGCCCAGCTGGCTGCGCTCGGCGAACAGCAGCTCGGTGGAACTCGTCACGCCGAGGGTGCGAGCTCGTTTCATGGTGTCTCCTAGGGGCCGTTGAGCCGATGGGAAAAAGGTTCCCAGCCGTCTGTGAGGTGATGGCGAAGGTTCGGGTCTGCTTCTGTGCCAGCGGAGTGAATTCCTGGCACGGCCCCCACCTGCGGATCCAGCCGTTCGGGCCACTCTCTGCACGGGTCTGAATTTGACCAGCCCTGTCTTGCATTTCCAGATAAAGGCCGCCTATCCAGGCTCCACCTGCGTTGGGTCGCGCATCTTTCGTAAGGCGCTCATTACATGAGGTGTCGGTACACCTTTTGTGTCCTCCATCACAACAGTGGGAACTTCTGAACCTTTTTTAATGGACGCAAGGGGTTCCGCCGTTTAGCTTGAATCCGTTCGATCCCCCCTCAGATTCCGGCGACTGATGTTCCAGACATCTGGTGGTCAGACCTGAACCCAATTCTCCATCGTCAACACCCTCAACCACCCTCAATCCCTCCCACCCCTCCCTTCTAGGAGCCCTCATGCAGAAGAAATACATCACGCTGCTCGCCGCCGCCCTTGTTGCCGGTGCGGCCTTCGCGCAGTCGGGCCCAACGGTCTACGGCGTCGCTGACCTATCCGTTGAATCGGTCTCGGCCACCGGTGCCACCGCTGGCGCAGTGGGGAATGACATCTCCAATCGCCTCCGACTCAATGCCAACAGCTCCTTGCTTGGAGTCAAAGGCAAGGTCGACGTGGGCGATAACAATGCGGTGATCTATCAGTTCGAGACCTATATCGACTTGGGGACCAGCCAATATGCCGGTGCCAACGCTCCGGCCACGGCCAGCAATGGGACGACCATCGCGAATGGCGGCCTGAGTGGCAACAGCACCAGCATGTTTGGCGCCCGCCGGGATACGTTCCTGGGTATGACGGGTGACTGGGGCACCCTGAAGGCAGGCTACATGACCACGGGCTTCCGTGGTGCGACCGCCAAGACGGACTTGGCCCCCGGCGCAACGGGCGTGGCGGCCAGTTATGAGGTCTTCGGCTACGCCGGGGCGGGGAAGAACTGGTTCCAGCGGTACCCCTCGGTCATGTACACGACCCCGAACTTTGGTGGTTTCTCTGCGGCCCTCACCTACATTCCGAACACCACCAAGGCGGTTGATGCAGGTCAGGTCGATCCCGGAGGATGGGATGTCCTGGCCCGCTACGAGACCAAGCTCTTCCATGTCACGTTCGTCCACACGGACCTGAAGGACGTCACCTTCGGTGGCTTCGCTTCGGAAACGAACAAGTCTGATGCGATCTTTGCCGGGATCAACTTCCCCACCGGCACCACCGTCAGCGCGATGTACAACATGAGCAAGGCCACGCTCCTCCCCGTCGGCGTTGGCGCTACCAGCTACGAAATGAAGCAGAACTCCTTCTATGTCGGGGTCAAGCAGGTCGTGGGCGCGCATGAGTTCATGGTGAACTACCAGTCCGCACCCAAGCACACTGGGACCAACCTCCCTGTCGCTGGTGCTTATGCTGAGGCGAATTCCGGAGCGACTTCCATGGCCGCCCGGTACGGTTACAACCTCTTCAAGAACACCCAGCTTTTCCTGGTCTACGCGGCCATCACCAACGAAGACAATGCCGCTATCAATTTCACCATCGGCGCCATCGGCACAGCCGGCCAGGTCAAAGCTGGTGCCGATCCGAAGGCTTTCGGCGGCGGCCTGCGGTTCGTGTTCTAGATCGCCACCCCCTCGAAAAAAAACGGGCGCTTTCGGCGCCCGTTTTTTTCGAGTTCAACAAACGCCTACCAATCCAGGGGGGCCTCGTCATGCGGCTCCTGACCGCCGAAGCATCAAAGGCAGAAGAAAGTCCCGCGCCAGATGAGCATGAATGAGCCACCGGTCACATTCGGGGCCTGCGATGTGATTTTCAAGGCCCCAATGGATAGAATGGAGGACACCATCCACCCACATCTCCTTTGAACTGGAGCTGCCATGCGAAAGCACTTCTTGGCCTTGGCCACCGCGCTCGCCCTCTCTCCGTGTCTCATGGCGCAGAAGATCGGCGTCATCAATTCCATGAGCGGCCCCGAAGCGCCCATCGGAGAGAACATCACCAACGGCATCAAGCTTGCCGAGGAAGATCTCAAGAAGAAGGGCATCCAGGTGCAGCTCGTGTGGGAGGACGACACGGGCAAGCCCCAGATCTCCATGAGCGCCATGGAGAAGCTGGCCACCCGCGATAACGTCGCAGGCGTGGTCGGCCCGTACACCTCGGCCTGCTCTAACGCCGTGGCCAAGCTGGCGGAGAAGTACCGCGTGCCTCTGCTGATCCCCGCCGCCGCCAAGGAGGAGATCACCCGCCAGGGCCTCAAGCACGTCTTCCGCATGAATGCGCCCGCGGATAAATACGCCTCCAGTCTCATCGACGCGGCCGCGTCACTGGGGAAGCCCAAGTCCATCGCCTTCATCTACGAGAACACGGACTTCGGCACGTCCACCACCAAGACGGCCAAAGAGTATGTGGCGAAGAAGGGCATCCAGGTCGTGGCCGACGAGCCCTATCCCAAGGGTGCCGCGGATTACCGTTCCACCCTCGCCAAGGTGAAGTCGAAGAACCCCGATCTGGTGTTCATGGTGTCCTACGTGGCCGACGCCATCCTGCTCATGAGGCAGTCGCGGGAGGTGGGGCTCCAGCCCCAGGCTTTCCTCGGCGCTGGCGCTGGTTTTACGACCGCCGAGTTCGCCAAGGAGCACGCCATCTCTGAGAACATCATTTCCTGCACCCAGTGGACGAACGATGTGAACTGGCCCGGCGCGAAGGAATTCGGAGCTCGCTACAAGGCCAAGTTCGGGAAGGAACCCACCTATCATGCTGCCTGCGCCTACGCCTCGATGATGATCATGGCGGAGACCGCGAAGAAAGCCGGCGGCGACCGCGCCAAGACCCGCGATGCCCTGAAAGCCGGCAAGTGGAACGGTGTCATGGGCGAGGTCCAGTTCGCCGACTACGAGGGTTTCACGAACCAGAACAACCACCAGATGCTGGTGCAACAGATCCTCTCCGGAAATTACGAGACCGTGTTGCCCGCCAAATTCGCCACCAAGAAGGCGGTGTACCCCTTCCCCAAGTGGAAGTGATCCGATCCTGAGCGGGGGCGCCCTTGTGGCGCCCCCCCTTCCTCGACCTCCAGGAGTTCCAGACGCCCATGGCCGTATTCTTTCAATCCCTTATCAGCGGCGTCCTGATCGGTGGCGTGTACGCGCTTATCGGCATCGGGCTCACGCTCATCTTTGGCGTGATGCGAGTCGTCAACTTCGCCCACGGCGACATCATGATGGTCGGGATGTACCTCACCTATCTGCTGTTCACGCTGTTGGGCATCGACCCCTTCATCTCCGTGCTCATCAGCTTCCCGTTGATGTTCTTTTTCGGAGGCTTCCTCCAGAAGGTCTTCATCAACCGCGTGCTCAACGCTGTCGCCCAGAACCAGATCCTGCTGACCATCGGACTGGGCCTCATCATGAGCAATACGGTGATGCTGATCTTCACCTCGGACTACAAGATCCTCACCACCTCGTACTCCTCTTCCACGATCCAGGTGGGTGGCGGGGTCTCGGTATCCACGCCCATGCTGATCTCATTCCTGATCACGGCGGCCATTACGGCGGTGCTGGGCTGGTTCCTGTTGAAGACCGACACGGGTCAGGCCATCCGGGCCACGGCGCAGGACCGGGACGCGGCCCAGTTGATGGGCATCAATGTCAGCCGCATGTCCGTCATCGCCTTCGGTCTCGGCGCCGCTCTTGCAGGAACCGCTGGCGCGCTGATCTCCCCGACCTACTACATCTTCCCGCAGGTGGGCAGCACCTTCACCCTGAAGGCCTTCGTCATCACGGTGCTTGGCGGCATGGGCAGCGTGGTGGGCGCCACCCTGGGAGGCATCCTCATCGGCATCACCGAATCCATGAGCGCGGTCTACATTTCCTCCGGCTGGAAGGACGTGGTGGTGTTCGTGCTTTTCCTGCTCGTGCTCCTCTTCAAGCCCTCGGGCCTGATGGGCAAGTCGCGGACCTGAGGAGGACGACATGAACAAGACCATTCTCAAGGCTGTGATCGGCCTCATTATCCTGGCAGCCCTGCTGGCTGTCCCCCGCTATGTGGAGAGCCCCTACGCGCTGCACATGATGATCCTGCTCTTCCTCAGCGTGTCCCAGGGCCAGAGCTGGAACATCCTGGGCGGCTACACAGGGCAGTACTCGGTCGGCCATGCCGCCTACTTCGGTGTGGGTGCCTACACCACCATGATGCTCATGTATTCCAAGCAGGTCGTCCCCTGGGTGGGCGTCTGGGTCGGCGTGGCGATTGTGATCGTGGTGGCGCTTGTGATCGGTAGCATCTGCTTCCGCCTGCGGGGTCCCTACTTCGTGCTGGCCTCCATCGCCGTGGCCGAGATCATGCGCCTTTCCGCCATCAACCTCACCACGCTCACCAACGGCGCCGAAGGCATCCTGGCCACCGAAATCCCAGCGTTCAAGATCGGGGAGCGGTTGGTGACGGATTTCAGCACCAAGGTGCCCTTCTACTACATCGGCATCTTCCTGGCTCTGTTCACCATCGTGATCACCTACTGGGTTCAGCATTCCAAGCTGGGTTACTATTTCCAGGCCATCCGCGAGGACCAGGATGCGGCTCATTCCCTGGGCATCCACATCACGGTCTACAAAAACATCGGACTGGTGATTTCGGCGGTGCTGACCTCCCTGGCCGGCGCTTTCTACGGCATTTATGTGGGATTCGTGGATCCGCCCACCGTGCTCGGCCTCGATGTCTCCGTGCAGATCATGCTGATCTGCATCATCGGCGGCATGGGGACCATCTGGGGCCCAGTGCTTGGTTCCCTGTTGCTTGTGCCCCTCTCGGAGGCCCTGCGCAGCAACATGATCACCGAGGGCCTGGTGAAGGTCGGGCTCGTGAGCGCGGATTCGAGGGTCGGGCTCTTCCTCAAGGAGAACCTCGCCCACGCGCACGTCTTGCTCTACGGCGTCCTCGTGGTGCTGGTGATCCTCTTCATGCCGGAGGGGCTCATGGGCTTTGCCAAGAAGATGGCCCTGCGCCGGCATCGGGAGGCGGTCTGATGGCCATCCTGGAGATCAAGAACGTCAGCAAGTTCTTCGGCGGCCTGGCGGCCAATTCCGATGTGTCCTTCTCCGTGGAAGAGGGCATGATCATGGGCCTCATCGGGCCCAATGGCGCGGGCAAGACCACCCTTTTCAACTGCATCACTGGCTACTATCCCCCGTCCAAGGGTGAGGTCATCTTCAACGGTCGGCGCATGAACGGGCTCCAACCCGACAAGGTCTGCATGCTCGGGATGGTGCGGACCTGGCAGAAGGTGCGCCCCCTGGCCAAGCTCTCCGTGATCGACAACGTGATGGTGGGCGCCCTGGCGCACACGTCCTCGCTGAAGACCGCCCGGGAGATGGCCATGGAGCAGCTCAAGGTGGTCCGTCTGGAACACCGGGTGGATTTCCTGGCCGGCGGTCTGCCCATCGGCGAGCGTAAGAAACTCGAGGTGGCCCGCGCCCTTGCCACGCAGCCCAAGCTCCTGCTGCTGGATGAGGTCATGGGCGGCCTCAATCCCGCCGAAAGCGAAGAGATCATCCAACTCATCCTGGACATCAAGGAGCGCGGCCTCACGCAGATGGTCATCGAGCACGACATGAAGGCCATCATGCGCATTTCCGACCGGATCGTCGTCCTCACTTCCGGCGAGAAACTGACCGAAGGCACCCCCCAGGAGGTGGTGAGCAATCAGACCGTGATCGATGCCTACCTGGGTGAAAGCCATGCTTAAGATCGAAAAGCTGAACTTCGCCTATGGCGATCTGAAAGTCCTGTGGGATGTGGATCTGGAAGTACACGAGGGCGAGATCGTCACCGTGGTCGGCTCCAATGGCGCGGGGAAATCCACCACGCTCAAGAATATCTCCCGCCTGGTCAAGTCCACCTCCGGGACCATCACCTTCCAGGGCAAGGATATTGGCAGGATGCAGCCGCATCATGTGGTCGAAGCGGGAATCGTCCAGGTTCCGGAAGGCCGCCGCATCTTCCCCGAGATGACCGTGATGGAGAACCTCCGCATGGGGTCCTACGTCAAGGCCACCCGGGGGGATCGCCAGAAGAACATCGACTGGGTGTTCGATCTCTTCCCGCGCCTGAAGGAACGGGAGAAGCAGCTGGGCGGCACCATGTCCGGCGGCGAGCAGCAGATGCTGGCCATCGCCCGGGGTCTCATGGCCAATCCCAAGGTGCTACTGCTGGACGAGCCCTCGCTGGGCCTGTCACCCCTGCTGGTGAAGAATATCTTCGACATCATCACCTTCATCAACAAACAGGGGGTTACCATCCTTCTGGTGGAGCAGAACGTCTACCAGTCCCTTCGCATCGCCCACCGCGCCTACGTCATGGAGACGGGCCGGGTGGTGCTGACGGGCCGGGGCGACGAACTGCTCAACAACGAGCACATCAAGAAAGCCTTCCTGGGCATGTGAGGAGACCCCTATGACCACTGTCGAAAAGTGGATGACCAAGAATCCCATCACCATCGAAGAGGACGCTTCCATCATCGAGGCCATCCACCTCATGAAGGAGAAGGGCATCCGCCGCCTCCCCGTCATGGCCAAGGGCCGGTTCACCGGCCTCATCACCGAGCGCATGATCAAGGACTACACTCCTGGCAAGGCCACGTCGCTGGATACCTGGGAAGTGCACTACCTGCTGTCCAAGACCGCCGTGAAGGAGGTCATGAATCCGAAGCCGCGTACCGTGACGCCGAATACGGATCTGGCCACGGCGGCCCAGGCCATCCTTGACCACAAGCTCTATGGCCTTTGTGTCGTGGATGCCAAGGGCAAGCTGGTGGGCATCATGTCCGTGGGCGACATGCTCAAGGCCGTGGTGGAGTTCGCCAAGACTCGGGAATAGGCAGGCCGATCCGAAGGCAGAGGGCCATCGGCCCTCTGCCTTTTTGCGTCATATGGCGATTTGACCCCGTGAGCGATCCTGGCTGGTCTGGTTGACCGTCCCTACGGATTCCCGGGAAGATCGAAGGACTTGACCCTTCCCCAGGAGGCACCTTGAGCACCGCTCAACGCTTGCAGGACATCCGCAAAGGATTTGAGCGCCCCTTCTGGGTAGCCAATATCAGCGAGTTGTTCGAGCGCCTTTCTTACTACGCGGCTTTCGCGTCCCTGGCTCGTTATTTGAACGAATCGCTTGGTTTTCCGACGCAGGACGCCAGCAGTCTGGCCGGGTTGTTCGGCGGGCTGGTGTGGTTTCTGGCGGCCTTTGGAGGAGCCATCGCGGACCGTCTTGGATTCCGCCGGGCGCTCTCTCTGGCGTATCTGATTCTCAGCTGCTCCTATTTCCTGCTCGGATCGCTGGGGTCTTCTTGGATGGCTCCGATCCGCGGCATGGTGCCCCTTGGCGCGCTTGTCGCTTTCCTGCTGATGCTGCCGGCTCTCGGCATCGCGCTGGTGAAACCGGCGGTGGTCGGAACGACGGCACGAGCATCAAAGGAAAATGTCCGCTCGATCGGCTATTCGATCTATTACACGCTGGTGAACATCGGTGGCGCCGCTGGCCCCTTTGTCGCGTCCTATGTCCACCGGCACATGAGCGTCGAGAATGTGTTCCGCGTGGCTGCCGTCAGCGTATTCATGATGTTTTTCGCGGTGCTGCTGATGTTCAAGGAGCCGCGCAAAGCGGGTGATGCGCCCCCTCCCTCTCTGGCGGAGACCGGCAGGAACTTCATCACGGTGCTCTCGAATCCGAAGTTCATGTTGTTCCTGGTGATCTTCACGGGGTACTGGGTGGTGTACTGGCAGGAATTCATCACCCTACCCCTGTACGTCGCCAAGTACATCGACCCGAAGGCGGATACGGAACTGCTGCTGATGACCGGCCCACTGGTCGTGATCGCCCTGACGGTTCTGATCAATCTGGCCACGCAGAAGATCGCATCGGTGAAGGCGGTGACCATCGGAACCTTGATGTCGTCCCTCGCCTGGGTCGTGTTGATCTTCAGGCCGACCGTGATGGGTGTGATCCTCACGCTCATCTGTGTCGCGCTGGGGGAGATCGTGCAGTCGCCGCGCTACTACGAATACATCTCGCGCCTCGCTCCCCCGGGCCAGCAAGGCACCTACATGGGCTTTGCATTCCTCCCCATCGGCCTTGGTTCACTCATAGGTGGCTGGTTCGGCGGGAAGCTGATGCATCACTTCGGCGAAGTGACGCACCGGCCAGCCGGCATGCTCTGGACCATCGTCGGTGTGGGTGTGCTCACGGCAGTGCTGTTGTGGGTGTACGACCGCGTCCTGCCCGCGAAACAGGATGAACTGACCCCGAATCGGCCGGTCTGAACGCTCACAGGTAATTGGAGATGAAGCTCCACATGGCCTGATAGCGCGCCCAGTTGTGCTGGGGCGCACGGGGGCTGTGGTCGGAGCCCGGCAGGGGCACCATCTGGACTGGGAATCCTGCCTTCTGGAGAGCGTCGATGAGCATGACGGTGTTCTGGGGATGGACATTGTCATCCAGGGTGCCATGTAGCAGCAGCAGGCGGCCGGAAAGGCTGCCTGCTGCCTTCAGTACGGAGCTGGAGTCATAGCCAGCCTTGTTGTCAGAGGGCAGGCCCATGTAGCGCTCGGTGTAGATGCTGTCGTAGAGGTGCCAGTCGGTGACAGGCGCGCCGGCGATGCCCAGCTTCCAGGCCTTGCTGTGGGTGAGGGCGTAGGTGGTCATGAAGCCACCGTAGCTCCAGCCGTCCAGACATAGGCGATCCATGTCCGCCCAACCCTGCTGCTTCAGCCAGGCATGGCCGTCGAGCAGATCCTGGAGTTCCTGGGCGCCCAGATCGCGGTGGATGCCGTAGGCGCTGGCCAGGCCCTTGCCCGAGGCGCTGCGGTTATCGCAGATCCAGGTGGCGATGCCCTGCTGGGCCAGGAACTGGAACCAGAGCATGTCCCGACTCCAGGCATTCCGCACCGTGGGCGAGGCGGGCCCACCGTAGATGTACTGGAACACGGGGTATTTCCGGGCGGGATCGAAATCCACGGGCAGCACCAGCAGGGTTTCCATGGAGAAGCCGTCCCGGGTCTTCACCTGCTGGAAGCTCACCTTGCCAAGCTTCAATTCCTTCAGCTTGTCGCTGGGATTGGCGTCGATGAGGCGGACCACCTTTCCGGTGCCGTCGCACAGGGCCTGTTGGGGCGGGGTCTGGATATCGCTCCAGGTATCGAGGAAGGCGGTGAAGGCGGCGTTGAATCGCACCCGGTGGGTGCCGGAGCGCTCTGTCAGCCGTGTGAGCCCTTTTCCATCCAGGCCGATGCGGTAGGCATCCTGGCCGATGGGGCTGCGCTCCGTGGCGTCGAAATAGACGTGGCTCTTCTTGGCATCCATGCCATGCACATGCCGCACATCCCAGTCCCCGGTGGTGATGGCGCCGATCAGGTTCCCGTCCTTCCCATAGCGGTAGACATGGTGGTGTCCGGTGCGTCCGGATTCCCAGAGGAAGCCGCCATCTGGCAGGAAGTGGGGCAGGGGCAGCCGCTCCTGCCAGGCTTGGCCGTTCTCGTGGATGAGCAGCTTGGAGGCAGTCCCTTCATAACGGCGCAGGTCGAGCCAGCTCTGGATCCGATCCTGATGGGTGGCGAGCAAGCGGCCATCCGGATCCCAGCCCACCTGCACGATGAGGGTTTCCTGGCCGCGGTACGGTTCGTCCATCCAGGTGCTGCGCCCGTCCAGGTCCACCACGCCCAGGCGGGCGATGGGATTGGGATCACCGGCCTTGGGATAGCGGGCCGGATGAGCCTGCTGGGGCTGGAAGCGGTCATCCATGAGGGTGTAGACCGGCACCTTGGTTTCGTCCAGGCTGAGGTAGGCCAGGCGCCTGGAATCCGGCGCCCACCAGAAGGCGCGGAAGCTGCCGCGGCCGTAAACCTCCTCCTGGTAGACCCAGTCCAGGCGGCCGTTGAATACCGTTTCGCTGCCCCCGGTGGTGAGGCGGGTTTCCTTGGCTGAGGCCACATCCACACAATAGAGGTCGTTGCCCCGCAGGTAGGCCACCTGCGTGCCGTCGGGGCTGAAGGTGGGTTCATCCGGCTTCCCACCCGCGAGCTGCTTGGCGGCGGCCGCCTTCACGTCCACCAGGAAGAGGTCCCCGGCCACGTCCAGCAGGAAGGCGCTGCGGCCCTCATTCCAGATGAAGCCTCCACGGCCCAGGGCGGTCTTGGCCGCGGCCTCGCCAGCGCCGGCAGCCACGAGGGCGGTCTGGAGCCGGCTCGCCTCCAGGAGGGGCTTCGAGGCCCAGGTGGCGGGATCCACGCGGAGCAGGGCCACCTGGTCCCCTTCGCGTCGGGTCTGCACCAGAGCTCTATCCGGCAGCCAGTCCAGGCGTGTGGTGGGCATGCCCACATAGGCCACCCGCTTGGTGGGGTGGGCTATGGATTCAAGGGTGAGCCGGCCAGTGCCCTGGCCCAGCAGGGATGGGACAAGGATCAGGCAGGCCAGGAGGGCACGGACGGGCATGGAGGCTCCGGAGATCCCCTAATGTATATCGCGAAGTGAGGGGGTTTTAACCCTCTGCTTCCACCAACCGCAGCTCCACCCAGGCCAGGGTGCCGGCGGCGAGGGGTTCCAGGCCCATCCGGCCACCCATCAGCTCGACGATGCCGACGGCCAGAGGCAGGCCGATGCCGAGACCGCTCCGGCGGCGGCGGAGGCTCTGCTCCGCCTGCTCGAAGGGGTGCAGGAGGCGCTCCCAATCCAGCGGCAGGCCTGGGCCCTGGTCCTCGATCTCGAAGCGCAGGTGCCAGGCGCGGCCCTCGGGCCGGGCCTTCATGCGGAAGCCAAGGGCGCCGTGTTCCGTGAATCCTAGGGCGTTATCCAGCAAGGCCTCCAGGGCCTGGGAGAGCCGGGGTGCATCGCAGACCAGGGGGCGGGGCAGCGGATCCAGGGCCACGCGGGCCTCCAGCCCCTTGGCTCGGGTGCGGATCTCGAAATCCTTCCCGAGGATGGCCAGGTGGGCGCCGAGATCCGCCAGGGTGGGGTGGATGACGAGGGTGCCTTGGGCCAGGCTGGTGAAGTCAAGCAGCCCCTGTATCAGGTGCCCCAGGCGTGCGACAGTCTCCTGGGCCTGGCCGAGGATCACCACTTGCTCGGCTGTGGGATCCAGATCCCTGAGCATCTGCAGGTGGCCCGCCAGTACCTGCACGGGCGTGCGCAGTTCGTGGTGCGCGTTGTCCGTGAAGGCAGTCTGGGCTTGACGGAGGCGCAGTTCTGCCTCCAACGTCCGCCGCTGCTCACGGATGATGCGCGACTTCGCCGACACCACGCTGAAGAGTGTGAGCCAAGCCAGCATCACCACGGCCATGGTGGCCAGCACGAAGATCAGGACGAGGCGGGTGTCGGACACAGGAAGGCCTTCGCGAGCATGGCTTCATGGATGGCATGGATGAAGCCCACCACCACCCACGGGATGATGACCAGGTGAGGCGGGAGGGTTCTGAGGAAGTAGTTCGAACTGGCGTTGAAGATCAAGGTGCCCGAACTGTACACCAGCAGGGCCGAGAGCACCCAGAAGGAGGGTTGGGCCACCAGCGAGGCATCCTCTGTGGACTCCGACAGTCTTCGCATCTCCTGCGGGACCGCCAGGAGATACACAAGGCACATCGCGGAGGTGAAGACCGAATTTCGCCATCTGGTCCCGTCGAGGAAGGCGCCGAGGACTGCGGCGGCAAGCCCGGCCGCCAGGCTGACCCCGTAGAGGATCTTGCGGTCCCTGGTCCTGGAGGGTGCCATGAGATACATCGCCCAGAGCATCCCCGCGAAGACCACGGGCTGTGTCAGATGGCGCAGCCACTGATTGTTCATGTGGTTCATGGCCATGCCCGTGAAGACGAGTCCCTGGGCCAGGTCGAACACCTGGACCTTGGTGTATAGCCGCAACCATTCCGGGTACAAGTAGCCGCCCCGCCACCGGCTCCACAGGTAGGCGGCGATGGGGGCCAGCATCCACGGGTTCAGGACGAAGTGGATGATCCGGATGAGGGTTCTGGGGGATGGCAAGGTCTCTGCCGGAAGGCTAGGCCGAGGGTCAGAGGGAGGTACCGAAGCAGATGGGAGGGCAGTCGGTGGTGTTCTGGATGTACAGCGCATCAGCGCCCACCAGGTCCGCGCCCTGCGCGTCCACCGCCATCATCACCATCGTCGGCGAGCCGTCGGCATGGCGAGCGTGGTAGATGCGGATGCCGGCGGCGCCAGGCTGGGCGAGGAGCTGCTCGAAGGCGCTGCGGTTGAAGGCGGAGGCGCGATGGGCCCCGGCTTCGGCTTTGGCATGGAAGTTCCGGACCAGACTGGCGGCCTCCTCACGGGGGATGCGGTGGTCGCGAGTGGGGTCGAAAGCTTTTGCGGACATGGGGATGCTCCTCAGACACCGGCCATGAAGGCCGGAGTTAATACGGTTAGGAGATATCCCCACCATCAGACCCGAAGGCGCGCCGATCCACAAGGTGGAACTGTCGGACCGGATGGGCAGAGGACATCGCAAAGACACCGAGCGGGCTCCACTGGCGCCAGTTTTCTCCGCCCCATCCGGAAGGCCTGGGCCCTCAGTTGGGGAGGTGCGGCCGAGTGAGGTTGCGATGCCCGATGGGGGTCACCAGCAGGTTGTCTTCTATCCGGATCCCGCCGCAGGGGGTGAGCTCATCAATGAGCTTCCAGTTGAACCGGGCCTTGTGCTCATTCTCTCGGAAGGGGCGAAGCAGCATGGGGATGAAGTAGAGGCCGGGTTCCACGGTGAACACCTGGCCCGCATCGATGGTGCGGGTGGTGCGCAGGGTGGGGTGCTGGGGCGGCGGGGGGGCGACGGTGCCGTCCGGCGCGCCTTGCTTGCCCGCCACATCATGCACCTGGATGCCCAGGTGATGGCCCAGGCCATGGGGGAAGAAGGGGCGGCTGAGGCCCTTCTCCACCGCCTCTTCGGGATCGGCCTTGAGGATGCCGTGCTCCTTCAGGAGGCTGGCTATGGCGAGATGCCCCTGATGGTGCAGGTCGCCATAAGGCAGGCCGGGCTTCACGATGTCGCAGAGCTGGAGTTCGACCTTCACCATGCCGTCCACCAGGGCAGCGAAGCGGCTGTCGCAGTGGGGCGCGGCCACGGTGCGGGTGATGTCGGCGGCGTAGCCGCGGATCTGCGCGCCTGCGTCGATGAGCATGACGTGGCCGTTCTTCAGGCTGCGCTTGCCTTCGTAGTGGAGGGTGGCGCCCTTTTCGTTGAGGGCCACGATGCTGCCGTAGGGCATCTCGTGATCCACGATGCCCGCAGCCTGGATGTAGGCGTGATGGATCTCCAACTCGCTGGCCCCGGCCAGGAAGGCGCCCCTGGCGGCCAGGTGGCCTCGGGCGGCCAGCACGGTGGCCTCTTCGATGCACTGCACTTCGTAGCCGGACTTGGTGGTGCGGTGCCAGTCCAGGTGGGCCGTGAGCCCGGCGGGATTCACATCGAGGCCGGCAGCCCCGGCGCGATCCGTTTCGTTGCCGATGTAGGCGGCTCGGGTAGGGGTTCCGAGGTGTTTCCAGACGTCCTCGATGGTGCCCGCCTCTTCGATGTCGAACTCCGCGGCCCAGAAGGGGTTCCCCAGCGGCAGCTGTTCGTACCAGAAGTCCTCGGGGGCGTAGCGGATGAGGCGCGGGCGCTGCCCCGGGCGAATCACCAGGACGTGGTGCGGCCCCGCCATGGGGCACCAGTGGGCGAAGTGGGGGATGGGATGGAAGGGTGCATCCTGGTCGTCCGCGAAGTGGGTGTAGACCTGGCCGCTGGAGATCACCAGAGCATCGAAGCCCGTTTCGGCCAGGGCTTCGGCCGAGGTGCGCTGCCGCTCGGCGATGTGGGTGTGAAAGAGAGTGGCGAGGTCGGTCATGGAAATCCTGGGGAGGGTCGGATGCACAGATGATCCGATGATCTGAGGGGTGAACGGTCAGAGAAACCGCAGCGGTTTCTCCTCGGGCGCGAAGCCGTGGCGGACGGCCTTCTCGAAGAAGAGGGCTAGGCTTTCGCGTTCGGCTTCGCCCAGGGTGTAGCTGATGTTCTCGGTGAGGTACTCGTGCAGTTCGATTTTGGTCCAGCCGATGGTGCAGCGGGCTTCTTCGATGATGGCGGGCAACTGGGATTGGCCGATCTCGAAGCTCTTGTGGAAGAAGGAGGCCACGCCACCGGGCACCGGCAACTCCGGGGCATCCTGCCGGACCAGCCATAGGGCGAAAACGAAGGGGAGCCCTGTCCAGGCGTGCCACTCCTCGGCCAGGTCCAGCACGAAGAGCCCCTGGCGCGGCGCCCGCATGGCAGCGTCGCCGATCATCAGGGCGGCGTCGTTCACCTCGAGCATGGCGGCGAGGTCGGGGCCCATGTCCGTCACGGCGGGCGTCACCCCATAGCGTTCCCGCAGCAGCAACTGAGCCAGCACCACGCTGGTGCGGCTCGACGTGTCCAGGGCCAGGCTGCGGATCTGCTCCGGTGGCACCTTGGACAGGATCACCACGCTGCGCACCCGCTTGGGGGAGGCGATGCAGAGGCCGGGCACGATGCGGAGGTCGGGGATCCTCAGGTACTCGATGGAACTGACGATGCCCGCGTCCACCTCGCCGGACCGGAGGCAGTCGGCGCAGGCCGAGGGGTAGTGGAACTTCAGATGGAAGTGCTCCCAGCCCAGGCCGTGCTTGAATCCGTGGTTCAGAGGGGCGGCGTTCAGGTAGTCGATGATGGAGAGGCGGAAGGGTTGAGTTGCCATGGAATGAGTCTACCGCCCGAATCCTTTGGACACGCTCTTGGGGCCTGCCATCATGACTTCATGGTCCTCTGGCACTACGAGCTGAATACCCCGATGGGTCCGATGCGCGCGGCCTTCGATGGCCGTGGGCGCTTGCGCGAGCTGGCCGTGGAGGGACTTGATCCCCGGAAGACCACGCCCCTGCCACCCAAAGAGCAACGCGAGGCCAAGCGTTACCTCGACCGCCAGCTGGAGGCCTATCTCGCCGGGACCCTGCGCACGTTCACCGTGCCGGTGGATCCCCAAGGCTCTCCTCTGCAGCAGCGCATCTGGGACACCGTGCGGACCATCCCCTATGGGCAGGTAAGGCAACCGTCGGATCTCGGCGCCTGGCTGGGGGTGGACGAGGATCTCATCATCATGGCCTGCGCCGCGAACCCCATCGCTCTCCTCGTACCGGCCCATCGTGTGGTCCTGCCCGGAGAGGGCCCCCTCCCGAAGGCGCTGCGGGAACTGGAGACGGGTATGGGCTGGCACCGACCCTGATCGCCTGCAACAAAAAACCGCGATTCTGCCATGCTTGTGCCCATGAACGGGCCTCTCCATCCGGTGTCCACCCCCCTGGGGGACCTGGGCGCGGCTTTCGATCGAGAGGGGCGTCTGATCCGATTGGATCGCCTGCACGGGAAGCCGGCACAGCCCCCGGCCGGTCCGGTCCCGAAGAGCCTGCCCTACCTGAAGCGACAGCTGGAGTCCTATTTCTCAGGGAATCTCCGGGACTTCAACATCCCCATGGTGGCCGTCGGCACTGAATTCCAGCAGCGGGTGTGGCGGGAACTCGAGGAGATCCCCTACGGCCAGGCCATTTCGTACCTGGAACTGGCGCGGCGCCTGGGTGACGAGAAGTGCATCCGGGCTGCCGCCCGGGCCAGCGGCGCCAACCCAATCGCCATCCTCATTCCCTGCCATCGCGTCATCGGGTCCGATGGTTCCCTGGTGGGCTATGCCGGGGGCCTGGATATGAAAGAGTTCCTGCTGCGTCTGGAGGGCGTGCTGCCCAAGGCTCCATCTCAGCCACGGCTGCCGCTCGAGTGGGACTAAGAGCTTGTCCGTCAATTACCCGCGCCCGCGCTGGGAGCGCCGGGCGAGCATGGCAAGGAAGGCGCCGAGGGCCGTAGTGGTGGCTACGGACAAGGCGCCTGACACAGCCAGGCGACGCCCCCGCCGCCCCCAGCCCGAAGGGACGG
>Ga0315270_10000059_pt1 | contig 54565 bp, 41 predicted proteins | sample C1_bottom_MG_FD_204932 | JGI IMG/M metagenome (GOLD analysis project Ga0315270, IMG submission 204932) | Sediment microbial communities from Yellowstone Lake, YNP, Wyoming, USA - C1_bottom | ecosystem: Environmental > Aquatic > Freshwater > Lake > Sediment | place: USA: Wyoming | collected... | reverse complement strand
AGGCAGCGCGCCGCCGCCCCCTCCCCCGCCGTCAGCCCGGGCACGAAGTACACGCACTACGCGCCGAGCCGTCCGCTCATTCTCTTCCTAAGAAAGTCTTCTCTTCTCTCCTACGCGAAGGCGCATCCGAAGGCGCTCGTGCTGTCTCTCGGGTCTTCCCCCGAGGAGATCGCGAAGAACCTCTTCGCCGCGATGCGCACCCGGCGCAAGGGCACCGAGCTTCTCGTGCTCGCCGTCCCCCGGCGCGGCATCGGCCGCGCGGTCATGGACCGGCTCACGCGCGCCGCGACGAGGATCGTAGACTGAGCGCACGCGCATGAAGACGACCCGCCGCGACTTCGTGATCTCCGCCGGCGCCGGGGCGCTCGGCACCGCGGCGCTCCCCCGGCTCGCGGCGGCCACAGCCCCCGCCGCCGCGCCCGGCCGCGCGTACGACGTGGCCGTCGTCGGCGCCGGAGTGTTCGGCGCGTGGATCGCCAACCGGCTCGCGAAGGCGGGGCGCCGCGTCGCCCTCGTCGACGCCTACGGCCCCGGCAACGCCCGGTCCAGCTCCGGGGGCCAGTCGCGCGTGATCCGCATGGCCTACGGCGACGAGGAGATCTACACGCGCTGGTCGATGCGGTCGCTCGACCTGTGGAAGTCCGCGTTCGCCGAAGCGGGCCGGCCGTTCTTTCAGCCCGTGGGCGTCCTCTGGATGGCGAGGAGCGGCGACCCCCTCACGACGAAGTCCGTCGCGGCCCTGCAGAAGCTCGGCGTGCCCCATGAGCGCCTCGAGCGTCCGGAGCTCGAGCGGCGCTGGCCGCAGATCGACTTCGGCGCGAACACGTGGGCGATCCACGAGCCCAGGAGCGGCTTCATCCTCGCCTTCCACGCGGTGCAGGCGGTCGTCGGCCTCGCGCGGGGCATGGGAGTCGACTACTTTCAGGAGCAGGTCCTCCCGCCCGCCGGCGCGGGGCGGCTCGCCTCGGTCGCGACGCGGTCGGGCAGGACCGTTCACGCGGGCGCGTTCGTCTTCGCGGGCGGGCCGTGGCTGCCGAAGCTCTTCCCGCACGTCCTCGGCGACCGAATCTTCCCCACGCGGCAGGAGGTCTTCTACTTCGGCCCGCCTGCCGGCGACGAGCGCTTCCGCCTGCCGGCCATGCCGGTCTGGGCCGATTTTGCGGAGGAAATGTACGGCGTGCCGGACTTCAAGGAGCGGGGCTTCAAGGTCGCCCTCGACCGGCACGGGCCGGAGTTCGACCCCGACGCCGGCGAGCGCGTCGTCACGCCCGCGACTCTCGCGGCCGTCCGGGAGTTCGTCGCCCGGCGCTTCCCCGGCCTCCGGGACGCGCCCGTCGTCGGCAGCGAGGTATGCCAGTACGAAAACACGTCGAACGGCGACTTCCTGATCGACCGCCACCCGGAACGCGAGAACGTCTGGCTCGTCGGCGGCGGGTCGGGCCACGGCTTCAAGCACGGCCCAGCGGTCGGCGAATACGTCGCCGCGCGCCTCGCGGACGACGGGCCGGTTGAGGCCCGCTTCCGCCTCGAGACGAAGGAACGGATCCAGAAGCGGGCCGTGTACTAGCCGAGCGCCACGAACGCGCTCGGGAACCGGGCGAGCATCGCCGTCGCGTGGACGACTTCGCGCAGGTCCACGCACTCCCCGATCTTGTGCGTGTTCTGCTCGATACCCGGGCCGATCCCGAGCATGGCCGGGTGCTTCACGGCGCCCGAGACGACCCAGCGCTTCTTCTCCGGAACCGCGATCGAGGTGTCGTCCTTCGGCACCGGGAAGCCGACGCCGTCCGTCGAGAAGATCCAGCGGTCGACGCGCGGCTCCTTGCGAAGCGTGCCGCGCAGACCTCCGTCCGGGACGTGCGGCGAGACGACGCCGCGGTACGCCGCGACGGCGGCCTGGATCGCCGGGTGCTCCTCGGGCGTGAGCCAGCCCATGTAGATCTGCGGGTTGTGGAGGATGAAGCCGGTCCACGTCGGCTCGTCGTACGTCGGGACCGTCACGGTGACTGTCAGCCCCGCGGCCCGCGCGGCCGCCACGGCCGTGAGCCCCTCGACGTCGGCGACGGCCTTCTCGGGCGTTTCCCCGATCGTGAGGCGCCGGTCGAAGCGGAAGACGAACCGCTCGGGAACCGCGCAGTCGCTCGGCGTGTCGAGGCGCGCCCACGAGGCCGTGCGCGTGCCGTGGCCGAGGAACGGGTGGTCGAGGAAACCGTCGCGGGCGTCATAACGCTTCGCGGCCTCGGCGACGATGGGTCCGGCCCACTCCAGCGGGTTCTTCCCTTCCCACGGCATCGAGCCGTGGCAGGACTTGCCCGTGACGCTCACCTCGATCTGCATGCGGCCGCGCTGGCCGCGGTAGATCCCGAGGGCGCCCTTGGCGGAATCGCCCGTGCCCTCGGTAAGGATCACCGCGTCCGGCACGAGCTCCTGCCCGGCGCCCGGCAGGACCTTCTTCACGAGGTACTGCGGCCCGCCGCCGTCGTTGTCCTCCTCGGCGACGGTCGCGTACGAGCGGACGATCGCGCCCTTCAGCGCGCCCAGCGGCGCGAGCTCGAGCAGGATCTTCGTCGCGACGACCTGCGTGACGACGCCCGAGAGCTGGTCGGCCCCGCCGCGGCCGAAAACGAGGTGGTCCCATTCGGAATCGGGCGGCAGGTGGCCGAGCTCGCTTCTCAGGAAGTCGCGCTTGACGCCCTTTGCGTCCACGAGCCCGTCGTACGCGTCGACGCCGCCGGTCTTCTCGCGCCACGCGGGACGCAGCGCATTCACCGTGTCGGTGTGACCGTCGAAGTAGACGACGCGCTTGTCCTTCGCGGGAATTCCATCCGACGGATCCTCGACCGTCCAGACGAGGTTCCCGTAACCGTCGTAGCCGACGTCCTCGGCCCGGCGGACGGCGCGCGCCTCGACGATTTTCTTTCTGAGGTACTCGAGCCTCGGTTTTTCGTGGTTCGAGAGGCCGCACCTCGGATCGCCGCCGGCGTCCTTGGCAAGGTCGACGTAGTCGGCCGGGATGCGGATGACTTCCCTCAGGATCTCGGCCGCGAGCGGGCGGCAGCGGGCCGCGAGCTCCGCGACCTTCGTGTCGAGCTCGTTCATGGTGTTCGTCTCCTTGCTCACAGGGCCTCCAGCCGGCGGGCGAGGTCCGGGACCTTGGCTGCCGCCAGCAGCGCCATCACGACGTAGACCTTCCAGTTCGCCTCGCGCGCGACGTTCACGACGTGCTTCGCCATGACGCCGGGCGAGACCTCCGCCCCGATGTCTGCGGGCAGGCAGTGCATGTAGAGGGCGTCGCCCGCGCGCGTCGCCTTCATCCGGCGCTCGTCGCAGATCCAGTCCTTGTGACCGGCGTTGCGCGCGAGCGCTTCCTTCTCGATCTCGCCCATCCGCTTCGTGTCGCGCGCGCGGTTCGCTTCGACGCGGGAGAGCATGAGGTCGTAGGGGCCCCAGCTCTTGGGATAGACGACGTCCGCGCCCTCGAACGCCTCGTCCATCGACGAAACCGTCCGGAAGGTGCCGCCGGAGGACGCCGCGTGCTGCGCCGCGGACGCGAGGCACGGGTCCATGAGGCGGTAGCCCTCCGGGTGCGCAAGCGTCACGTGCGCGCCGAAGCGCGTCATGAGCATGATGAGTCCCTGCGGCACGGAGAGCGGCTTCGCGTAGCTGGGCGAGTAGGCCCACGACACGGCGATGCGCTTTCCGGCGACGCCCTCCGGGAACCTCTCGCGCAGCCAGCAGAGGTCGGCGAGCGTCTGCGTCGGATGGTCGATGTCGCACTGGAGGTTCACGACGGGCACGCTCCGCGGGTCGCCCGTCGCCGCGAGGTAGTCGTCGATGCCCTTCTTCACGTCGCGCATGAACGCGTTGCCCTCGCCGAGGATCAGGTCGTGCCTCACGCCGAGCGCGTGCGCGTTCATCCCGAGCATGGCGCCGGTCTCGGCCGCAGTTTCGCCGTGCGAGACCTGCGTCGAGGACCCGTCCACGATGACGGGGTGCATGCCGAGCCGGGCCGCGGCGCCCGCCCACGCGGACTTCGTCCGGGTGGAGTTGTCGAAGAACATCGCGTACGCGAGCTCGTGCGGGAAGAGGGGCGTCTTCTTCCCCGCACGGTCCAGCGCGGCGAAGCGCTCGGCGACGGCGAGAAGGGCGGAGAGCTCGTCCGGCGTGGCGTCGTCGGTCAGAAGGAGGCTCTTGCCCCCCAGGCTCGCGGCGGCGGCGGGGTCGATCGAGGCGGTCTTCGTCATGTCGAGATCTCCCATGCGGAAGAGTCCGGAAACGTCGCGGTCAGCCACGATACGGCGCCCGCCGCGAACAGGCCGGCCGCGAGGGCGCGCAGAGCATGGTAATGGCCCACGGGCACCACGTGCCCCTCGGGCGCGGGCGGCGCGAGAAGACGGGCCTCCTCGGGCGCGGCCGCCTCGCGGGAAAAGAACCGCAGCTCGGCGACGCCGTCCGAGAAGACCGCCGAGCCGTCCGGCCGGGCGACGAGCTCGGCCTCATGCCCTCCCCAGCGCCCCCGGGCCGCGAGGGAGCCGTCCGCATCCCTCCGCAGGAAGAAGCCCGGCCGCGGCGCGTCTTCGAGGAAGGAGGCGAGGGACGAGAAGAGGCGGGGCTTCTCGATGTACGGGCCGCCGTCCTCCGGGCAGAAGACGTCGCAGTTCCCGCAGTCGTTGCACGCGTCGGCCCAGTTCGCGATCTGGTGCGGCGACGACTTCGCGCCGCCGAGCGCCAGCGTCTTCTCGCCGGCCGGGACGAGGCGCCCGCCCTCGACGACGAGATCGCGGTACGCGATCGTTCGCGGCGCGGTCTCGTAGACGAAGTTCGAGTCGTTCGGGCAGACGGGAACGCACTTGTCGCAGTTGATGCAGTCGAAGAGGTGCAGGTGCGACCCGATCTTCCGCGGTGGCTTTCCTGTCCGCCCCGCCGCGTAGCGCGCGTTGCCGAGCGCCTCGGCGGCCACGCGGCGGTGGTTCACGAGAGAGGCCTCGCGAGGATTCCCGCCCGCGAGCCCGGCGCGCGCCTCGATGAATGCGGGCAACGTCGCGGCGCCGGCGTCACCCATCGCCGCCGCGAGGGCCTCGGCCTGCCGGTGCAGGCGCTTGTAGCCGCCGGGGCGCAGGAGGTCCGTGCAGCTCGTCACGGGCACGAAGCCGCAGGCGACGACGCCGGCCACGTTCGCCGCGTCCACCCCGGCCGAGAAGGACACCGGCGGGTCCGCCCCCAGCTCCTCGCGGAGTCTCAGCCCCACCGCGAGCGCGAGGACGTGCAGCGGCTCGCCGGAGAGATACGCCTCGTCTCCGGGCATGAAGTCGCCCGCGTTCGCGACGACGAGCGTGTTCGTCACCTTGAAGCCGAAGCCGAGCCCAAGGCGCGCCGCCTCGGCCGAGAGGTCGCGGGCGATCGCGAGCGCGCCGTCCCAGTGGAGGTCCTTCTCAAACGCCGCGCGGCGGAGCGCGATGTGCCCGTAGCCGAGCCGTCCGTGGAGGATCTCCTCGACCTCCTCGTAGCCCAGGAGCGTCGGGTTGAGCTTCACGATCGTGTTGAGTCCCCGCTCGACGAGGAGATGGCGGCCGATCGCGTCGATCTCCTCGGCCGGACAGCCGTGGAAGGTCGAGAGCGTGACCGAGTCCGAGAGCCTCGCCGGGCACGGGACGTCGGCGAAGCGCCGCAACGATCCGGGGAGCTCGCGGCGCAGCGCGGCGCGCTCCTCGTCGAGGATCGCGCCCGCGTCGCGGATGCCGTCGAAGAACGCGGACATCTTCGGCGACCGGATGCCCTCGAGGTCGTAGCCGATGGAGACGTCGAAGACGACGTCGCGCTCGCTCTCGGGAATGCCGGCGAGCTCGTCGAGAATCGCGACGAGGAGCCGCGCCTTTGCGTACTCGCGGAGCGAGTCCCCGACGGTGAGCTCCTGCGACCACTCCACGTTGAATCCCACGGTCCGCATGTCGATGCACGGGCGCGGGATCACGAGGTGGTCGTTAACCTGGACGGTCTTGAGCTCGAGGATCCGCCCGCCCGCGAGGTACGAGAGCGCGATGTTCTGCGCGAGCTGCGTCTGCGGGCCGGCGGCGGGGCCGAGGGGCGTCGCCGCGCGACGGCCGTGGAATCGCACGGACAGGTCGAGGCCCGGGGCGCCCCGGAAGACGTGGCGGACGGGGAGGTCGTAGACCGATCCCTTCGGAAGCTCCTCCGCCGCGCGGCGCACGAGGACGGAGAGCGGGAGCGGCCGGAGCGTGCTCACGCCATCCGCCTCCAGAGGCGGGCCGCTTCCTCGCGCGCACGGGCGCGGATGCGCGCGGCGTCGACGCGCAGCGGGACCCGGTTTCGCACGACGACCTCGCCGTTCACGACGACGTCGCGGACGTGGCGCGTGCCGAGCCCGAAGAGAACGTGCCCGGCGAGGTTGCCGGCCGAGAGCGGCGTGGGCGGGTCGTAGTCGAGGACGATCCAGTCGCCCGGCCTCTCTCCGAGGACGAGATCTGCGAGCCGCCCGCTGTTCGCGAGGAGGGCGACGGCGTCGACGCCGTCCGCGGGCCCGTACGCTTCCCTCCCGCGGAGGTGGGCGACGCGCGCCTCCGTGAAGAGATCGGCGTCCATGCCGTCCGTCCCGAGCGCCACGCGCGGGCCGAGCGTCGCCGGGTCCGCGTACCCGACGGCGTTCTGCATGTTGCTGCGCGGGTTATGGACGATCCACGCGCCGGCGTTCTTCGCGCGCTCGCGTTCGCCCGCGGACAGGTGCACGCCGTGCACGAGGATCGTCTTCGGACCGAGGGCGCCGCCTTTCTCGAGACGATCGAAGGACCCCGCGTCGCAGCGGTCCTCGGCGGCGTGAACGTGCAGCCACGCACCCGCCCGTTTCGCGAGGTCCGCGGCCGAGCGGAGCGTCTCGTCCGAGACGGTGAAGCCCGCGTGCAGGCCCACCATCCCGGCCAGGCCGCCGCGGATCGCGCGCTCGCACTCCGCGAGACCTTCGCGGGCGCCTTGCGCTCCGTGCCGGTCCGTCGCGCCGTAACAGAGCGCGGCCTTCACGCCGACCGACCGCGAGGCCCGCGCGAGGACGTCGAGGGAGCCCGCGATGAAGGACGGGGACTCGTGGTGGTCGATCACCGCCGTGACGCCCGAGAGAGCCGCGTCGAGGAGAGCCAGCTCCGCCGAGGCCTCGAGCGACTTCTCGTCGAGCGCCGCGTCGAGCCGCCACCAGACCTTCTCGAGGATCTCACGGAAGGAGCGCGGCGGCTCGGCGGGACCCGGCATCCCGCGCGCGAGCGCCGAATAGAGATGCGTGTGGGCGATCGAGAGGCCGGGCATGACGAGGCAGCCCGACGCGTCGAGCTCGCGGCGCGGCTCGGGCCCGAGAACGACGTCGCGCCGCCCCGCCGCCGGAGGGTCGAGCGTGACGACGGTGCCGCCCGTGATCGCGAGCCCGTTCGAGCCGGCCTCGCCGGCGGGAAGACCCGTCACCAGCCGCGCACCTCGCGGAGCCGGCGGTCCACGTCCCCGGCGAGCGCGGCCTCGCGTGCCCACCAGCCCTGGACGCGCTGTGCATCGAGCTCCGCAACGGTCTTTCCCTGCTGCTCGACCCACGTGAAGTACTTCAGGTTGTGCCACCGCTCGCGGCTCTCGAGCGTCCCTTCCGAGATCCAGTCCAGCTTCTGCCCGTGGAAGATCGACTCGAGATGCGCCTCGGCGCGGTCGCGCGTGAGCGGGCCGGTCGTCTTCTCGAGACGGCGGAGGACCGACGGGTACCGGTCGAGGGCGTCCGTCGCCACGGTGACGACGGCGTCGTCCTTCCCGAGCCCCAGCCACTTCGCGGTCTTGATCGCCCCGAGAATGTTGCAGACGCCGCTGACGCCGAGAAGCGTGGAGAGCCGGTGCGCGGCTTCCCCGAGACCGCCCGATTCGGCGAGGAAGTCGCGTCCCGCGGGCTCGGCGACGAGCTGCAGGCCGAGCAGGCACTCCTGGTCGTCGATCGCCATCACGGCGTCCATGTTCATGACGTTGTGGATCCACGTGACGTGCTTGTCGCCGATCCCCTCGATCGCGTGCGCGCCGTAGCCGTTCCGCGAGATCGTCGGGCACTGGACCGGCTCGAGGCCGACGATGCGCGTCCCGAAACGCGCCTTGAGGAGGTCGCCCGCCGCGATCGTGCCCGACGAGCCCATGGCCGAGACGAAGGCCGCGGGCCGGCCCGCGCCGAGCGCCTCGACGGCCTCGGCCGCCGCCGCGCCCGTGACGTTGTAGTGCCAGCGGTAGTTCGCCATCTCCTCGAACTGGTTCATCACGCGGATCTTCGGGTCCGCCCGGAGCCGCTTGCACTCGTCGTAGATCTCCTTGACGTTGCTCTCCGAGCCCGGCGTCTTGATCGCGCGCGCGCCGTACGCGGCGATCTTCTCGAAGCGCTCGGCGCTCATCTCCTCGGGGAGGATGACAACCGACTCGTAGCCCATGCGCGGGCCCACCCACGACCCGCCGATGCCGTAGTTGCCCGTCGAGGGCCAGACGAGCGTCGACGCGCCCGGCGTGACGTCGCCCTGGAGCTGGTGCTCCATGAGGACCGAGTACGTGGCCCCCACCTTGTGCGCGCCCGTCGGAAAGTCCTTCGCGTAGAGGAGGACTATCGGAGCCGGTACGCCCGTGAGCGCCTCGGGCAGCCGGAGCGCGCGCACGCGGCCGCCCTCGTCGTGCCACGTGATGTTGAACAGGTTTACGGGATCGAGCGGCGCTTCGCGCGCGGCGACATGGGCGCGCTTCCGAAGCGGTGCGGGGAGCAGGCCGGGATCGCGCATTTCGGCGTAGGTCGGGCCGTGAATCATTTCTTCTCCAGTGCGCGCCGGACCGCGTCGAGATCCGGCGGAATGCGTGTCGGGGGGCCGACCGAGCGCATGGCGCCCCGCGTGTCTTTCAGGCCGTTGCCGGTGGCGACGTGGAGGACGCGCTCCCCGCGCCGGACGAGGCCCTTCTCGAGCGCGGCCTCGAGGCCGGCGAGCGCGGCGACTCCCGTGGGCTCGGCGAAGACGCCCGTCGCGCGGGCGAGACGCGGGATCCACGCGAGGATCGCCTCGTCGCGCGCGGTCACGATGGCGCCGCCCGAGGCGCGCACGGCGCGCAGGGCCTTGATGCCGTTGCGCGGCGCGCCGACGTTGATGGAATCGGCGAGCGTCGACGCGTCGACGGGCTCGATCCGCTCGTCGCCGCGCGCGAACGTCTTCGCGAGCGGCGCGGCGCCCTCGGCCTGAACAGCGAGGATTCGCGGCAGGCGGTCGATGACGCCGTGCGTCTTCATCTCGACGAGCCCCTTCCAGATCCCCGCCGTCGTGCAGCCGTCGCCGAGAGCGACCGTGACGACGTCGGGCAGCCTCTCGCTCATCTGCTCGGCGATCTCGAGACCGCACGTCTTCTTTCCCTCGACGAGGTAGGGGTTGATCGCGCAGTTGCGGTTGTACCAGCCGAACTCTTCGACCGCAGCCTGGCAGACCCGGAACGCGTCCTCGTACGGCCCCTCGACGAGGAAGACCTTCGCCCCGTAGACGAGGAGCTGAGCGACCTTGGCCTCGGGCGCGGTTGCCGGGACGAAGATGAACGCCTTCATCCCCGCCTCGGCCGCGAAGCCGGCGAGGGACGAGGCCGCATTGCCCGTGGAGGAGCACGTGATCTCGCTCCGCCCGAGCCATCGCGCGCGCAGGACGCCGACCGAGCTCGCGCGGTCCTTGAAGGAGGCCGTCGGGTTTCGCCCGTCGTCCTTGACGTGGAACGCCCCGAGGCCGAGCTCCTTCGCGAGGGCGGGCGACTCGACGATGGGCGTGAAGCCCACCTGGAGGCGCGGCGGCGGGAGCGCGGCCGCGTCGTCCGGCACCGGCAGGAGGGCCCGGTACCGCCAGAGCGAGAGATCGCGGTTGGCCGCGAGCGCCGCCTTGCCGAACGTCCGCGCGATCAGAGCGTGGTCGTACTCGACGTCGAGGATGCCTTCGATGCCGCAGCGCGGACACGTGTACTCGACCTCGCCGTGCGCGTAGACGGCCGAGCACAGGACGCACCGGAGACCCGTCACCTTCGGCAGCAGAGAACTCAAGCCGTCACCTCTTCAAAGCCCGCGCGGCCGCGGAGTCCTTCATGGGCAGCGTGAAACGGCGGATGCCGTCGAAGGCGAAGAGCGCCCCCGCCACGGCCGGCGCCGTCGGGACGAGGCCGATCTCGCCCACGCCCTTCGCGCCGAACGGGCCGTCGGGCTGCGGATCCTCGACGAGAATCACCTCGACCTCCGGCATGTCTTGCGCCCGGAGGACACCGACGTCGCGGATGCGGAACGACGTCGGCATGCCGTCCCTGCAGACCATCTCCTCCGTGAGCGCGTAGCCGAGGCCCATGTGGACCGAGCCCTCGATCTGCCCCTCGCAAAGTTTCGGGTTGATCGCGCGCCCCACGTCGTGCGCGGCGACGACCTTCGCGACGCGGCCCTTGTCGTCCAGGACGACGACCTGCGTCGCGAAGCTGAATGCGGAGTGGAGCTTCATGGGCTTCCCGGGCGGCGGCTCGTGCCCCAGCTTCGTCGTGTCGTCCACGAGCGTTTCGCCGACGTAGACCGTCCCGGCAAGCTCCGCCAGCGTCTTTCCCGAATCGAGGTCGGCCTTCAGCTTCTTCGCCGCGTCGACGACGGCGCGCCCGCCGAGGTACGTCGCGCGCGACCCCGTCGTCTGGCCGACTTCCATCGGGAAGCGCGTGTCGACGCGCGCGTGGAAGACGGACGCCTTGAGGCCCGTCGTTTCGCACGCGCACTGGATGAGGACCGTGAGGAGGCCCTGGCCCATCTCCGTGTAGCCGTTGTAGATCGTGACGGTGCTGTCGCTCCCGACGACGAGCCGCGCCCGGCCCCACTCCTTCATGCCGTTCCCGATCCCGGTGTTCTTGATGCCACAGGCGATGCCCGCGCGGCCGCCGCTTGCGTCCCAGACCTTCTTCACGGCGAGGAGCGTCTTCTTGAGGCCGACGGACGCGGTGAGCGTCTGGCCGCACGACCAGTCGTCGCCCGCCTCGAGCGCGTTCCGCCACCGGATCTCCCACCTGTCGAGGCCGGCCTTCTCGGCCAGCATGTCGAGGGCGCCCTCCATCGCGAAGTGGGCCTGGTTCGCTCCGAAGCCGCGCATGGCGCCGCACGGCGGGTTGTTCGTGTAGACGGCGAGCGCCTCGACGTCGAGGTTCGGGCAGCGGTACGGCCCGGCCGCGTGGCCGGCCGCGCGCTCGAGTACCTTGCCGCCGACCGACGCGTACGCGCCCGAGTCGCCGAGCATCCGGGCGCGGACTGCCGTGAGCCGGCCCTCGGCGTCGCACCCGACGCGGTAATGCATCCGGATCGGATGCCGCTTCGGGTGCAGGCGCATGGACTCCTCCCGCGAGAGCACGAGGCGCACGGGCCGCCCCGTGACGCGGGAGAGGAGCGCCGTCTGCGCCTGGACCGACATGTCCTCCTTGCCCCCGAACGCGCCGCCATTCGGAACGAGGACGACGTGGACTTCCTCCTCGGGCAGCCCGAGGAAGGCGGCAACCTGCCGCCGGTCGTCGAAGATGCCCTGCCCCTGCGTGTACAGGGTCAGCCGCGCCTTCGGGTTCTGACCCGCGGGGTCGCCCGGCGCGGCGAGACAGGCCTCGGGCTCGATGTAGAGGTGCTCGATGCGCTGCGTCTGCCACGTGCCCTCGACGACGTGCACCGAGGCGGCGAGCGCCGCGTCCGCGTCGCCGACCTTTACGACCGAGCACGAGAGGAGGTTGCCCTCGGGCCCGACGCGCGGCGCGCCGTCGCGCAAGGCCTCATCGGGGTCCGTTACGGGGGGCAGGACTTCGTACGTCACGTCCACGAGCGCCGCCGCCGCGCGGGCCGTGCGCGCATCCACGGCCGCCACGGCCGCCAGTACGTCGCCCACGTAGCGCGTCTCCTCGCCCTCTGCCACGAAGCCCGGCCAGTCCGGGACGATGAGGCCGTAGTGACGCTTCCCGGGCACGTCCCTCGCCGTCACGATCGCCATCACGCCCGGGTGCCGCGCCGCGCGGGATGTGTCGATGGCGACGACGCGGGCGCGCGCGTGGGGTGAGAGCGTGAGCGCGCCGTGCAGCATCCCGGGGAACGCGAGGTCCGCAACGAAGGGACGGGTTCCGAGCGCGAGCTCCTCGGCCTCGTACCGGTCGAGGCTCGTCCCGACGCGGCCCGAGTCGTCCGGCGGATCGAGGGCTTCGCCGCGGCGCAGACGCGCTGCCGCATGGAACGCGTCGACGATCTTGACGTAGCCCGTGCACCGGCAGAGGTGCGGGTCCAGCTTCTTCCTGATCTCCTCGTCCGTCGGGTCCGGGTTCGCGTCGAGGACGCTCTTCATCCGGAGGGCGATACCCGGAATGCAGAAGCCGCACTGGACGCCCGCCGTCCGGGCGAACGCCTCGCCGTAGACGTGGCGTTCTGCCTCGGGCACGCCCTCCAGCGTCAGGACGCGCTTCCCCGCGGCCGTCCGGGCGGGCACCGCGCACGCGGTCTTCGGGTGGCCGTCCACGAGGACGAGACACGCGCCGCACTGGCCCTGCGGCGAGCAGCCGTCCTTCGGCGAGGTGATTCCCGCGTGGTCGCGGAGCAGCTCGAGGAGGGAAGCGTCGGCCGCGACGTCGAAGCCCCGGGCGGCGCCGTTGAGCGACAGCTCGACGTGCACAGCCGAATTATCCACGGGGCGCGTGGTATGACCTCCGGATGAACCCCTGGCGGGGCCTCTCCGGCCTCCCGCGGGCCCTGTGGGTCCTCGCGGTCGCGTCCTTCGTGAACCGCGCCGGAACGATGTTCCTGCCTTTTCTCATCCTCTACCTCACGAAGGCCCTCGGCGCGTCCCCGTCCGCCGCCGGCGCCGTGTTCGCGCTCTTCGGCTTCGGCGCCCTCGCCGCGGGCCCGCTCGCCGGGCGCTTCTCGGACCTCTTTGGGCCCGTGCGGATGATGACGATCTCGCTCGTCCTGTCGGGCGTTCTCCTCCTCTTCGTCCCGCTCGCCCGCTCGCTCCCGTCGATGGCCGCGCTCACGTTCGTCGTCGCGGTCGTGAACGAGGCGTTCCGGCCCGCGAGCCTGAGCGTCATCTCGCACCTCGCCGCGCCCGAGCAGCGGCGGGCGGCGTTCGCGCTCCAGCGCCTCGCGTCGAACCTCGGGATGTCGATCGGCCCGGCGCTCGGTGGATTTCTTGCGGCCGTCTCATGGCCCGCGCTTTTCTTCGTCGACGGCGCGACGTCGCTCCTCGCGGCCGCGACGCTCGTCTTCCTCTTTCCGAAGGACGTTTCCTTCCCGGCGGCGGCGGCGCGCGCGGCCGACGGCGGCCCGTCGCGGCGCGAGGGTTTGCGGGATCCGGCGCTCGTCTACTTCCTCGTCGCGCTCGTCCCCGTGGGGATCGTCTTCTTCCAGCACGCCTCCTCGCTGCCCGTGTACCTCGTGGTGGGGCTCGGCTTCCCCGTCTGGACGTTCGGCCTCCTCCACACCGTCAACACGGTTCTCATCGTCCTCCTCGAGGTACCGCTGAACCTCGCAACTGCCCACTGGCCGCACCGCCGCGCACTCGCTCTCGGCTCGGTCCTCGTCGCGGCGGGTTTCGGCGCGCTCGCCTTCGCCCGCACGATGCCCATGGTCGTCCTCACGATCGTCGTCTGGACGTTCGGCGAGATGATGCTGCTGCCGGGGATGGCGTCCTGGGTGGCGGACGCCGCGCCGGCCGAGAGCCGAGGCGCCTACATGGGGCTCTACGGAATGGCCTTCAGCCTCGCGATCGTGGCCGGCCCTCCGCTCGGGACCGCGCTCTTCGAGCACGGCGGCGGGCGCACGCTCTGGCTCACGATGCTCGCGCTCGGCCTCGTGTCGGCCGCGCTCTTCACGCGCGTGAAAGAGCCGCGAAGGGAGGTCGCATGACGGAGACCTGGACCCACCGTGAAGGCCGGGTGAACGGTGTCAGGCTTCACTGGGTGGAGCAGGGCGAGGGCCCGCTCGTCGTCCTCCTGCACGGCTTCCCGGAGTTCTGGTACGCGTGGCGCCATCAGCTTCCGGCGCTCGCGGCCGCGGGCTTCCGCGCCGTGGCGCCGGACCTGCGCGGCTACAACCTCTCCGAGAAGCCCCCGGGGGTCCGGGCCTACCGGGTCGAAGCGCTCCTCGGCGACCTCGAGGGCCTGATCTCCCTCCTCGCACGCGAGCAGGGCGGGTCGCGCGCGCACGTCGTCGGCCACGACTGGGGTGGCGCCCTCGCGTGGTACGCGCCGCTCTTCATTCCGGAGCGGCTCCTCTCCCTCGCGCTCCTCAACGCCCCGCACCCGCTCGCTTTCCGGCGCGAGCTGAAGTCGAGCCCCGCTCAGCGGAAGAAGTCGTCGTACATCTTTCTCTTCCAGCTTCCCTGGCTTCCCGAGCGGCGGATCAGGGCCGGCGACTTCGCGATCCTCGGGAAGATGCTCCGGCGCGACCCCGTGACGCCGGGGGCGTTCCCGGACGAAGACATCCGCCTCTACAAGGAAGCCCTCGCGCAACCGGGCGCCCTGACCGCCGCCGTGAACTACTACCGGGCCGCTTTCAGGTTTCCGCCGAAGACAGACGGCCGCAAGTGGCCCGAAGGCCTCAAGACGCTCCTCGTCTGGGGCGAGCGCGACCGCTATCTCGGACCCGGCCTCCTCGAGGGTCTCGACCGATGGGTGCCGGACCTCACGATCGAGCGGATCCCCGACGCGAGCCACTGGGTCCAGGCCGACTCGCCCGAGAGGGTCAACGACCTCCTGATCCGGTTTCTGGCGGGCGTCACGCCCTCGCGAAGTCGATGAACCCGCGCTCGACGTCGGTCGAGACGAGCTTCACGCGCACCTTGTCGCCGACCTCGAGCCCCTCTTCGCCGCGCACGACTCGGCCCTCGACCGGCGGCGCGAAGATGCGAACCCACGTGCCCTTTTCGGAAGCGCCCGTCACGACGCCGTCGAAGCGCTCGCCGATCCGGCGCTGCAGGAGCAGCGCCGCCGCGGCCTTCCGCACGAGGCGCTCGACCTTGTTCGCGGCGTCTTCCTGATCGGTACAGTGCCGCGCGAGGCTCGCAAGCTCGCCGTTCGCATAGGGGCTCGGCCGCCCCGCGAGCGCGGCTTTCAGGAGGCGCTGCGTGATGACGTCCGGGTAGCGGCGGTTCGGCGCCGTCGAGTGCGTGTAGTCGCGCACCGCGAGGCCGAAGTGCCCGATGGGCGTCTGCCCCGGGACCTCGAGGACGTACTCGCCGGCGCCCATGAGCTTTACGATGACGAGGGAGAGATCCGGGAAGCGCAGCGGGTCCTTCGCCCGCTGCTCCTTGAGGAACGTCTCGAGCGCCCGCGCGTCGGGCTCGGGCGGCAGCGTGAACCCGTGGTCCGACGCCACCGTCACGATCCGCAGCCAGCGCTCGGGCGAGCGCACGACGCGCCGGATCGACGGAGTGCCCTTCGACTCGAGGAAGCGCGCCGTCACGCCGTTGGAGGCGATCATGAAGTCCTCGATGAGCTGGCGCGGCTCGTTCTGCTGGTCGACCTTGAGGTCCGTGATCGTCTCGCCGTCGAAGACCGCGCGCGCCTCGATCGTCTCGAGGTCGAGCGCTCCCTCCTCGTAGCGGCGGGCCCGCAGTTTCTGCGCGGCCGCCTCCTGGAGGCGCACCTGCGCGTCGACGCCCGGAACCTTCGCCATGGCCTCGGGCATCGGGCCCCGTCCGTCGCGCCAGGCGTCGACGGAGTCGTACGCGAGCTTCGCCTTGTTGCGGACGACGGCGCGATACACCGCCGTGCCGTGCGGCGCGCCGCCGCCGTCCACGACGAACTCGATGACGACCGCGGCGCGGTCCTCGTCCGGGTTCAGGGACGTGAGGTCCGTCGAGAGCTTCTCGGGGAGCATCGGGAAGACGCCGCCCGCCGTGTAGACCGACGTCGTGTTGTGGGCCGCCCGCTCGTCGAGGGGCGTCCCCTTCCTGACGAGCGCGTCGACGTCCGCGATCGCGACGAGGACCTTGATCTCGCCGTTCGGCAGAGCCTCGGCCACCGACAGCTGGTCGAGGTCGCGGCTGTCGTCGTTGTCGATCGAGGCCCAGAGGAGGGATCTGAGATCGCGCAGCCCATCGGCTTTCGCGGGCGCGGGGTCCGTGATCGCCCCGAGCTGGTCAAGGGCGGACGTCGGGAAGTCCGGCGTGAGACCCTTTTCCCGCATGGCACGGCGGGCGATCTCGTGGAGGTCGGAACGGTTGCGGCGCGACCGGTCGTTCATGGGGCGATCTTCCCACGCGCCGAAACCCTGGCGGGGTTCGCGGCGTAAAACCTCCGATGAAGCTCGCTCTTGCCGCCCTCGCGCTCGTTCTCACTCTCCTCGCCCCCGCGGAAGACCCCCGGACCGAGCCCATCAAGGCCGCTTTCAAGGCCGAGAAGTGGGACGCGGCCGTCGAGGCGGGCGAGAAGCTCGTCAAGGAAGCGCCCGAGAGCTCCGAGGCGCATATGTGGCTCGGCCGGGCTTACGGCCAGAAGGCGCTGAAGTCGTCGCTCTTCTCGCAGATGGGCTGGGCGAAGAAGTGCAAGGCGTCGTTCGAGAAGGCGGTCGCGCTCGACCCCAAGAACGTCGACGCCCGCGTCGACCTCCTCCAGTACTACGCGAACGCGCCCAGCATCGTCGGCGGCGGCATGGACAAGGCGCGCGCGCAGCAGAAGGCGCTCGACGGGCTCGACCCCGTCCGGGGCGCGCAGATGAACGGCTTCATCCTCCTGAAGGAGAAGAAGCCGGCCGAGGCCGAGGCCGAGTACCGGCGCGCCGTCTCGCTGGCGCCGGAGAACGGCTCGGCGCACTGGCGCCTCGGCCGCATCCTCGAGCGCGGGGGCAAGAAGGACGACGCGAGGGCCTCCTACAAGGAAGCCGTTCGCCTCGACCCGACGCTCGAGGGAGCGAAGAAGGACCTCGAGCGCCTCGGCGGCTGACTACTTCCGGAGCGCCGCCTGCGCCGCGGCGAGGCGCGCGATGGGGATGCGAAACGGAGAGCACGACACGTAGTCGAGGCCCGTCCGGTGGAAGAACTCGACGCTCGATGGGTCGCCGCCGTGCTCGCCGCAGATCCCGACCTTGAGGCCGGGGCGCGTGGAGCGGCCGAGCTCGGTTCCCATCTTCACGAGCTTGCCGACGCCGCCCTGGTCCAGCCTCTCGAACGGGTCGGACGGCAGGATCTCGCGCCGCACGTAGTCGGGCAGGAACTTGCCGGCGTCGTCGCGCGAGAGCCCGAACGTCGTCTGCGTGAGGTCGTTCGTCCCGAAGCTGAAGAACTCGGCCTCGCGGGCGATCTCGTCCGCGGTCACGGCCGCGCGCGGCAGCTCGATCATCGTCCCGACGAGGAAGTCCACGGTCACGCCCTCGGCCTCGAAGACCTTCTTCGCGACGTCGCGGACGACCTTCACCTGGTCGGCGAGCTCGTGCACGTGCGAGACGAGCGGGATCATGATCTCCGGCTTCACCTCGATCCCTTCCTTCTTCACGCGGCAGGCGGCCTCGAGGATGGCGCGCGTCTGCATCCGCGTGATCTCGGGGAACGTGATCCCGAGGCGGCAGCCCCGGTGGCCGAGCATCGGATTCATCTCGGAGAGGTCCGCGACCTTGCGCGCGATGAGTCGCGGGTCGACGCCCGTCTGGCGCGCGACGGACTCGCGCTCCTTCTCGCCGTGCGGCAGGAACTCGTGGAGCGGCGGGTCGAGCGTGCGGATCGTGACCGGCCGCGGGCCCATCGCCCGGAACAGGCCGATGAAGTCCTCGCGCTGCATCGGGAGGATCTTGTCGAGCGCGCGCTCGCGATCCTCGGTCTTGTCCGCGAGGATCATCTCGCGCACGGCCGTGATGCGCTCGCCGCCGAAGAACATGTGCTCCGTGCGGCAGAGGCCGATGCCCTCGGCGCCGAACGCGACGGCGTTCAGGGCCTGGTCGGGCTGGTCGGCGTTCGCGCGCACCTTCAGGCGCCGCGCCTTGTCGGCCCACTCCATGAGCGTCGCGAAGCGGCGGTAGACCTCGCTCTTCGCGGGATCGAGCGTCTTGTCGAGGAGGACCTGGAGGACCTCCGACGCCTTCGTCGCGATGCGGCCCTCGAGGACCTCGCCGGTCGACCCGTCGATCGACACCCAGTCGCCCTCGTGGACCAGCTTCGGGTCGCCCGACTTCTGCGTGACGATCATCTGGCCCGTCTGGTGCTCGATGCGCATCACCTCGCACCCAACGATGCAGACCTTGCCCATCTGCCGTGCGACGAGCGCCGCATGCGACGTCATGCCGCCCCGCGCCGTGAGGATGCCCTCGGCCGCGTTCATGCCCTTGATGTCCTCGGGGCTCGTCTCCTCGCGCACGAGGAGCACCTTCTCGCCGCGTTCGGCCCACTCGAAGGCGTCGTGCGCCGTGAAGACGACGCGGCCCGTCGCCGCGCCGGGGCCCGCGTTGAGGCCATGCGCGAGGAGCCGGCCCGCGCCGAGCGCTTCGGCCTTGGCGTCCGGGTCGAAGATCGGACGCAGGAGCTGGTTCAGCGAGTCGGGGTTCACGCGCAGGACGGCCTGGTCGGACGTGATGCGCTTCTCCTCGACCATCTCGACGGCGATGCGCACCTCGGCGAAGCCCGTGCGCTTGCCCGTCCGGGTCTGGAGCATCCAGAGCTTGCCGCGCTCGACCGTGAACTCGATGTCCTGCATGTCGCCGTAGTGGTCCTCGAGCGTCTTGCGGATGCCGAGGAGCTGCTTGTAGATCTCGGGCATCTTGGCGTCGAGCGTGGCGATCTTCTGCGGCGTCCGGACGCCGGCCACGACGTCCTCGCCCTGCGCGTTGATGAGGTACTCGCCGTAGAAGATGTTCTCGCCGGTGGACGGGTCGCGCGTGAACGCGACGCCGGTGCCGCAGTCCTCGCCGAGGTTGCCGAAGACCATCGACTGCACGTTCACGGCCGTACCCCAGCCCTCGGGGATGCCGTTCAGGTGCCGGTAGACGATCGCGCGCTCGTTCATCCACGAGCCGAACACGGCGCCGATGGCGCCCCAGAGCTGCTCCATCGGGTCGTCGGGGAACGTCTGGCCGGTGCGGTAGAAGATCTCGGCCTTGAAGTCGCGCACGAGCTCCTGCAGCGCCGTCACCGAGAGCTCCGTGTCGAGCGTGACCTTGTAGGCGATCTTCTTCTTCTCGAGGATCACTTCGAAGGGGTCGCGCTCGCGCTTGTCAAGGGGCTTCAGGTTCAGGACGACGTCGCCGTACATCGCGACGAACCGGCGGTAGCAGTCCCAGGCGAAGCGGGGGTTTCCGGAGACTTGCGCCAGACCTTCGACCGTCCTGTCGTTCAGGCCGAGGTTCAGGATCGTGTCCATCATCCCCGGCATCGAGGCCCGGGCGCCGGAGCGCACGGAGACCGTCAGGGGGTTCTTCGGGTCGCCGAACTTCCGGCCAAGCGCCTTCTCGATGCCCGCCAGGTGCTCGGCGACTTCGTCGCGCAAACCGCTGGGATAGCTCTGGTTGTTGGCGTAATAGTGGGTGCAGACCTCGGTCGTCATCGTGAAGCCTGGGGGGACGGGGAGGCCCAGCCGGGCCATCTCGGCCAGGTTCGCTCCCTTGCCTCCGAGAAGGTTCTTCTGGTCGCCCTTGCCCTCGGCCGTGCCGGCCCCGAAGGCGTAAACGTGCTTGAGACCCACCATTGCCGTCGACTTCGTCGTCGCCATGCCGTCGCCCTCGCCCGCCGGGTCTTTCGGGCCTCCCAAGGGAGCGCCCGGTGCGACCAGGTCGCACCTTTGACCCGCGCCGGATTCCGGGTTTAGCATAAGCCCCTGTTCGCGGAAGAGCATTAATGCAGACGAAGGTCGAAGGCCTCGCGCCCCTCGAAGGGTGGGATCGGCGTCCCAAGCCGTCCTCGCCGGAGCTGGAGCTGCCGGCGCGCCCCGTCTGGAATTGGGAAGAGCTCAACGCGAAGTTCCGCCCGCGTCTCGTCGCGGCGGGCGTCATCCGGTTCGGCCTTTCCGAGGACGACTGCGAGGCCGCCGCGCAGCGCGTCTTCCTCAAGGCGCTGGCCATGAACCCGCGCGTCCGAGACCCGAGGGCGTTCCTGAGGGCCGCGTTTCTCGAGCAGTGCTTCCGCCTGCTCGGCCAGAGGGACGAGCCGTGAAGCGCGACGAGATCTTCGAAGCGCTCGTGGACTCCGAGATCGAGCCGGCAGCTCCGCGGGCCGAGTTCGGGCGGACGCTGCCGTTCGTGAGGACGCGCGTCCCGCTGGAAGACATCTACCGGCTCTCGGTCGACGCCGAGAAGCCCGCCGAACTCGTTCTCAAGGCCGCGCGCTCCGGACCCGACGAGCTTGCCGCCGCGATGCGCGCACTCGACGGCAAGCCGTACCGCGGCTTCGCGCTGCTGTACGCGGCGCAGAAGGGGACGACGCTCGTGGGCGTGGATCCCCGGCGCGCCCTTGCCCTCGCGCAGGCGATCCACGAGGAAGCGGGCTCCCTTGCTGAAGCGAACCGCGACGCGCGGGCGACGACGCCGGCGCCCCGCCAGGCCGTGCAGGCAGAGTCCCATCTCCTCGAATCGCAGGCCCTCGTGATGATGGGCGATTTCATGGCTGCTCGGGCCGCCGTGACCCACGCGCGGGCGCTCTTCGTCGAGGCCGGGGATCTCGGCTTCGGCTCGGCGCTCTGCGACTACTTCGAGGGCGAAGCGGCGACGTTAGGCCGCGAATACGAGGCTGCCGAGGACCTGATCCGGAACGCCCTCAGGACCTTCGAAGAATTCGGACAGGATCATTTCCTCGCGAGGTCCGAAGCCGCGCTCGGAACGATTCTCGAGAATCGCGGGGAGCACGCGGACGCTCTCGGGTACTTCGACCGGGCCATCGCTCACTTCGATTCCGAGAAGGACGCCCGGGCTCTGACCGCCACGCTGAGCAACAAAGCGAATGCTCTCGCGCAGCTCTCGCGATTCGACGAGGCGCGCGCGACGTACGCGCGCGCGATGAACATCGCCCTGCGCAACGAATCGGTCGCCCAGCTCCGCTACATCCGGACGGGCCTCGCGGAGCTCGACTTCCTGCGCGGCCAGTACGCCCGCGCGCTCCGCGCGTTCCGCGAGATCGCGGCGGAGTCCGCCACCAACGGTTCCGCCCTCGACGTCCTCTTCGCCCGCCTCTACGTCGCCGAGTGCCTCGGCCGCACCGGTCAGTTCGACGCGCTGGCCGCCGAGGTCGACGCGCTTCGCCGGGACCGCAAGCAGACCGTCTTCAGCCCGTCGCCCGCCCTCGGCGAGCTCTTCGTCTGCCTCGACCAGGGCACGATCGACGCCGACCTCGTTGCTCACGTTCGCGAGTACATGCAGGACGAGGAGAACGGCATCGAGCGCATGTACCAGCCCCTGCGCCTCGTGGGTTGATCCCGCACAGACGCGATCTCATCCCCTTTTTCTGAGCATTTCTTCGGCCGCCCTCGGGCGGCCGAGCCCTTTTTGACCGCCGGGGGGGTCAAAGGGCCATGCCCTGTCTGTCTAAGTGAGTGAAGGCAGGAGACGTGTCCTGCCGCGGGGTACCAAGGACAGAGGAGGACACATGGACTTCATCTTCTTTCTCATCGATTTCTTCAGAACGCAGCCGATCGGCGGCTGACGCCGCCGGGAGGCCCACCAAGGAGTCGCGACATGTTGACCGCACAACTGCCGAAGGAAGAGCCGGCCGGTGATGTCACCCTGTCGCTGACGCTTCACGCACCGCACCCGATCCTCGTCTCGAGCACGGACGAGCCGGGCAAGGTTTTGCTGCACCTCGAATTCCGGAACAAGGCCCAGCAGCCGTGGGAGGGGAGTACCGGCACGGGTCCCCTCCTCGAGCTGGTCCTTCTGGACTCCGAGGGCCGCGAGCGCGCACGCCAGACTCGGCAGTGCCGCATGCTCGCTTATCCCACCCGCCTGGAGCCCGGCAGGGGGTTCAACCTCCCCCTCTACGTTCCCCTGCCCGGGCTCTCTTCTTCGGGCGAGGACTTCCGGGTCGAGATCCGCATGATCCCCGGCCGCGAGCTCCTGACCGGCCACCTGCGCATCCAGCCGCGCTGACGCGACGGGCGCAGGACTCAGCTGCCGAGAATCCGTTCGAGCTCTTCCGAGACCCCGAGGCGCTCGGCCCACGTTCGCAGATACTCGACGTCAAGCTTGACAGCCTTCGCTCGGACGACGGCCGCGGCATCTTCAATCTGCCGCGCCGAGCCTCCCGCGCGCGCCCATTCGAGCTTGCTGAGGATCGAGTCCTCGGCCGACACGACCCAAGCGTGCGTTCCGAAGAGCTCCGCGCGCTGGCGCCGGGAGAATTCCTCCGCGCTGTAGGGCCGGTCCTTCCGTATGACGAGGTCCGCCTTCCATCCCGTTGCGGCGACCACGACGTTGAACATTCCCCGCTCGCGCAGCGCCGCCTCGGCCGCCTCGCGGCTGACGTACCAGTCGCTCGAGAACGCTTGCAGGAGAGCGGACAACGACTTCTCGTCCGGGTCGATCACGACGTCCACGTCCCGCGACGCGCGCGGCTCCCCGTGGAGGCCGCTCCCGAGCGAACCGGACACCATGTAGGGCACACCGGCGTCCTCCAGCCGACCCAGGAGCCGCCGAAGGAAGTCGCCGAGGGTCAGGGCTCGACCTTCGCGTCCGGGTAGACGGCCATGAAGAGTTCGTCACCGAGGCGGATGCGGATGCCGGCGAGGCGGACCTCGTCGTCCGAATATTCCGGGTGCCGCAAACGGACCCCGGCTTCCACGACGCTTGCCATCTCCTCGCTCATTTCGAGAGCCATCCGGAGCCGTCCCTCCGGCCCGGCGCGGCGGAAGGCCTCCGCCTGGACCGCGGCGGCCTCCGAAGACGTGTCGCGGGGGTGAAGGCTCACGGAAGAATCATAGCCGCCCTGTTTGACCTTTTACGTCCTGTAACGAGACGCGTTCTTAGTAGGCCATTTGCACCATGGCCGCGCGGGGACCACCTCCACTAGCCTCCGGTTCCATGTACAGGATCGTCCGCCGGCAGCAGTTCTCCGACACGACCTTCCTCTGGGACGTCCACGCCCCCGACGTCGCGAAGGCCGCCCAGCCGGGCCACTTCGTGATGGTCCGCCTGCGCGAGGGCGGCGAGCGTATCCCGCTGACCGTGGCGGACTTCGACCGCGAGTGGGGAACCATCACGATGGTCGTCCAGGCCGTCGGCAAGACCACGAAGGAGATGCTCCAGGACTACGCCGAGGGCGACACGTTCCTCGACTTCGTCGGCCCGCTCGGCCTCCCCTCCCACGTCCACAAGGCCGGCCACGTCGTCCTCGTGGGCGGCGGCCTCGGCGTCGCCCCCGTCTTCCCGCAGCTGCGCGCCTTCAAGGAGGCCGGGAACCGGATCACGGGGATCATCGGCTTCCGCTCGAAAGACCTCGTGTTCTGGGAGGCGAAGTTCAGGGAGTTCTGCGACGAGCTCATCGTCTGCACGGACGACGGCTCGTACGGCCGCCCCGGCTTCGTGACGGCGGCGCTCAAGGACGTCCTCGAGAAGGAGAAGGTCGACGAGATCGTCGCGATCGGGCCGCTCCCGATGATGCGCGCCTGCGCGGACACGAGTCGGCCGTTCGGCGTCAAGACGATGGTGAGCCTGAACGCGATCATGGTGGACGGCACGGGCATGTGCGGGTCGTGCCGCGTCACGATCGACGGCAAGGTGAAGTTCGCGTGCGTCGAGGGCCCGGACTTCGACGGTCACCTCGTGGACTTCAAGGAGCTCGCGTTCCGGCAGAGCCGCTTCAAGACGCAGGAGGTCGAGGCCCAGAAGGACTTCGACAAGGTCTGCTCGTACGACGAGCAGCTCTTCGAGCTCGAGAAGCGCAACTGGAAGAAGCTCAAGGAGCTCCCGCCCCACGCCACGAAGATGCCCGAGCGCGACCACGTCGAGCGTTCCGGGAACTTCCTCGAGGTGAACCTCGGCTACCGGATGGTGGACGCCCTGCAGGAAGCCGAGCGCTGCATCCAGTGCGTGCGGCCGACGTGCATCGAGGGCTGCCCCGTCTCGATCGACATCCCCCGCTTCATCCGCCACATCCTCATCCGCGACCTCCCGGGCGCGCTCTCGGCGATCCAGGAGAGCAATCTCTTCGCCTCGATCTGCGGGCGCGTCTGCCCGCAGGAGAGCCAGTGCGAGGCGCAGTGCATCCTCGTGAAGGGCAAGATGGAGTCCGTCGCGATCGGGCGCCTCGAGCGCTTCGTCGGCGACAACGCGCCGGCCTTCGTCATGAGCAAGCCCGCGAACGCCGGCGCGCTAGGCAAGGTCGCGATCGTGGGCTCGGGCCCTGCGGGCCTCGCCTGCGCCGGCGACCTCGCGAAGGCGGGCGCCGAGGTCACGATCTACGAAGCGCTGCACGTGATCGGCGGAGTCCTGAAGTACGGCATCCCGTCCTTCCGCCTCCCCCGCACGACGATCGACCGCGAGGTGAAGAACCTCGAGTCCCTCGGCGTGAAGTTCGAGACGAACAAGGTCATCGGCAAGACGTTCACGATCCCGCAGCTCCAGACGGAGATGGGCTACGACGCCGTCTTCATCGGGACGGGCGCGGGCGCGCCGAGCTTCCTCGGCATCCCCGGCGAGTTCGCGGGCGCCGTCTACAGCGCGAACGAGTTCCTGACGCGCGTGAACCTCATGGGCGGCGACCGCTTCCCGTACGAGGACACGCCCGTGACGCCCGGCCGCCGCGTCGTCGTCCTCGGCGCGGGCAACACCGCGATGGACTGCCTGCGCGTCTCGCGCCGCCTCGGCGCCGCGGAGGTCAAGTGCGTCTACCGGCGCACCGAGGCCGAGGCTCCCGCGCGCATCGAGGAGATCCGCCACGCCAAGGAGGAAGGGATCACCTTCCACTGGCTGCGCAGCCCGCTCCGGATCGAGACGGACGAGGCCGGCGACGTGAAGGCCATCGTCACGCAGGTCATGGAGCTCGGCCCGCCGGACAAGTCCGGCCGCCGCCGCCCCGTGCCCGTCGAGGGCGAGACCGAGACGTACCTCTGCGACACGGTCATCTACGCGCTCGGGACGAAGGCGAACCCCGTCATCGCACGCTCGACGCCCGGCCTCGACACGCGGGACGAGGGCTACATCAACGCGGACGCGAAGACGCAGGCCGCGAACCTGCCCGGCGTCTTCGCGGGCGGCGACATTGTGACCGGCGGCGCGACCGTCATCCTCGCGCTCGGCGCCGGCCGCCGCGCGGCCAAGGCGATCGTGCAGTACCTGAAGACGAAGGAGTGGCCGGTCGTCCTCGCCGACGAGCCGGCTCCGGCCCCGAAGAAGGCGAAGACGTCCGAGGAGATGGAAGCCGTGAAGGTTTGTCCGAAGTGCCGCCAGCCGCTCGAGGGCGAGGAGGAGTACGTCTGCTGCGCGGGCCTCACACTCACGTGGACGTGCGACGGATGCCAGAAGGTCTACGAGGGCTTCGCGTTCCCGTACGGCCTCTGCCCCGCCTGCGGCGGCACGCTCTCGCACGGGCACGACGTGACGCTCGACAACGAGCGGGCCGTCGAGGCCCTCCGGCAGGCGTTCGAGATCGAGCTCGGCGGCCTCGCGTTCTACGCGCGCGGCGCCGAGACGACGCAGGACCCCGCGCTCAAGGCGCTCTTCACGAGCCTCTCCGTCATGGAGCGCGGCCACATGGAGACGCTCTCGCGCCGGTACCACGTGCCCGAACCGGACACGGCCGCGCCGGGCCTCTCGGCCGCGCGCGTCGCCGTCTACTCCGAGGCGGGCCAGAAGACCGAGACCGGAGAGGACCTCCTGAAGCTCGCCGTCCACCTCGAGCGGCGCGCCCGGAACTTCTTCCTCGAGAGGGGCCGCGAGCTCGAGCCCGGCTCGGCCGAATGGAAGCTTTACCGCGAGATGGAGGCCGAGGAGCGCGAGCACACCGACCTGCTCACGACGGCGCTCGTGCGCTACGCGGCGGGCAAGCCGGTTCTCGTCTGACGCCGTTCGCTCCCCCGGTCGGGATCGTCGTGGACGGTCTGTGCAAGTCATACCGCCGCCGCGAGGCGCGCGCTCTCGACGGGTTCTCGATCGAGGTGCGCCCGGGCGAGATCCTCGGCCTCATCGGCCCGAACGGCGCGGGGAAGACGACCTTCCTTGGCTGCCTCCTCGGGTTCCTCGAGCCCGACGCAGGGCGCATCGAAATCGGCGGGATGGCTCCCGATTCGCTCTCCGTCCGCAGGCTCGTCGGCTACCTGCCGGAGAGGCTCACCTTCGACCGCTGGATGACCGCGCGCGCTTTCCTTCGGCTGCATCACGAGCTGGCGGAGCAGCCCGGCGAGTCTCGCGAGGAAGACGTCGCCGCCTCGCTCATGCGCGTCCAGATCGACTCGTCTGCATGGGACACCGGGCTCGCCCGTTTCTCGCGCGGGATGCTGCAGCGCCTCGGCCTCGCCCAGGCGCTCATCGGGCGGCCGCGGATCCTGCTCCTCGACGAGCCGGCCTCGGGAGTCGACCCCGCGGGCCTCCTTCTCTTCCGGCAGCTCTTCCGTGAGCTGCACGCCGACGGCGTCACGATCGTCCTCAACTCGCATCAGCTCGACCAGATCGAGCGCGTCTGCGACCGTGTGGCCTTCATCGCCTCCGGCCGCCTCGGACAGATCGAGAATCTCTCCGAAGGAGCGGACTCGTCACGCGTCGTCGTCGTGCGCTGGCTGGCCGACGGGGCGCCCGAACGCGAGCAGGTCGCGGCTCTCGGCCAGACCGCGGGCGCCGCCCTCCTCGAGTGGACCCCTCCTCGCGCCGCCTTCTCGGTGCCCGACGACCGGAGCGCCGCGGCACTGGTGCGAGCACTGGTCGAGGGTGGGATCGCCGTTGCCGAAATGGCCCCGCGCGAGGGGCGGCTCGAGAGGTTCTTCACGTGAGCCGCCCGCTCTTCCTCGCGACCATCCGCTGGTGGCTGGCGAGCCCGATCCGGCTTGGCGTGCTCGCCGCGGCGGCGCTTCTCCCGGTCCTCGGATCGGTCCTGTCCCAGGGGCGGCTGCCCTCCGCGGGAGGAGCCTCCGAACTCGCCCTCATCCTGGGCGCGGGAATCATCGGCCAGAGTGTCTCGACCGGGACCCTGCAACTCGTTCTGGCCCGGCCGATCCGCCGTTCGACGTTCGTGCTGACTCGCTGGCTGGCTGTCGGAAGCGCGGCGCTTGCCATTTTTGGCGCGTGCACAGTCGCGGCGTGGCTGCTCGGCTCGGCATCCGGCATGGAGACGCAGACGCCCGGAGACGTCGCCCTCCTTCTGGCAGAGGCCGCACTCCATGCGTTCGGCGCTGCGGCCGTTCTCGTGGCGCTGTCGGCGCTCGTCCGGGGCTACGGCGACATTGCCATCTGGATCGTCGGCACCATCCTGGCCCTTCTGGCGAGCGAAGTCGGCCAGGTGAAGGACGTCGCCACCCTGCGCTGGGCCGGCCGCCAGACACTCGAGTTCCTCCGTCCAAGCGTCGACCTCAGGCAGGTCCTCGGCGCCCGCCCCGTTCCACTCTCGGGTCTGGCGGCGTGGGCTTTCACCGTGACTCTCTGCCTGGCAGTGGCAATCGTTCTCCTCAACCGCAAGGAGCTGTCCTATGCGTCCAGCGGCGCCTGAGAGCACGCGGCGCCCGCCGGTCGCGCTCCTCGCGGCGGCCGCGGCGGCCCTCGCCACGTGGATCGGGGCGAGCCTCTGGGAGCGTTCCCACCCGCCCGTCTTCGCGGACCTCGTGAAGTGGGTCCCGTCAGCCGTCGCTCCGGATAGTGCCTCGGGCGGCAAGCCGATCCTCTATTACTTCACGGCCGACTGGTGCGGCCCGTGCCGGGTGCTGCGCCAGGAGGTGTTCTCCTCGGAGGAACGCGCCCGGTATCTCAACGAGCACTTCGTACCGGTCATCGTCGTGGACCGCATGCGCGAGGATGGCCGCAACGAGCCCAAGGTCGACGAGCTCCTGCGCCGGTTTTCGGTGAATGCCTTTCCGACTCTGGTCGTCACCGGAGGACCGGGCACGGGCGCCTCGCCGCAAACTGGTTATCCGGGAAAGGCGAAGACCTGGACCTTCCTCATGAACGCCGAGCAGACCTTCCTTCGCGCGCAATTCAAGGGTCGCTAGCGGCGCGCCCGCAGCGGCTCGAGCGCTCCGCCTTTCTTCAGCTTCCACGCGCCCTTCGGGACGTCGCCGAGGTCCTGCGTCGAGCCGTCGGGCCACTTCACCGTGACGCGCGCGGATGCGGCCGTCCCGAGGCCGAAGTGCAGCGGCAGCCACGAGCCGCTCGCGTAGGACGGGACGACGTAGAACTCCTTCATCTTCGTGCCGGCGGTCACGCGCGTTCCGAGGACGGTCATCCGGTCCGCGCCGGCCACCGGCAGGATTTCGAGGGCGTTCCCTCCCGGCGCGGTGTTGCGGAGGACGATTGCGGCCACGTCGATCGGGTTGAAGACGAGGTCTTCCTTCCCGTCGCCGTCGAGGTCGCCCGCCGAGAGGCCGCGCCCGACGATCACGAGGCGCCCGAGGTCGCCCGCCTCCGCCGATACGTCGCGGAACGTCATCTTCCCGGGGACGCTCTCGTTGTGGAAGAGGAACTGCCGCTGGGCGTAGCTCTTCTCCCCCACCGCGAAGTTCTTCGCCTTCGGGTTGAACCAGCCCCCGACGACCGTGAAGAAACGCGAGAGGATCTGCCCGCTCGAGACGGCGAGGTCGTCCTTGCCGTCGTTGTCCCAGTCGAGCGCCACGGTCCCCCACTTCGAGAGCGGCAGGACGGGGTCGTGGTCGCCGCCGAACGCCTCGCGCTCGCTCTCGGCGAACGTCGCGCCCTCGACGTTGCGGTAGAGCGTGTTCGGCTCGTTCGCGTAGTTCGTGACGTAGAGGTCGGGGCGGCCGTCGCCGTCGAAGTCCGTCGCGACGAGACCCATGCCGCTGCGCGTCTTGCGCCCGAACGCCGTGACGCTGCCTTCCTCCGGAAAGCCCGTGCCCGTCTCGTCCGACACGTCGCGGAAGACGCCGCCGCCCTCGTTGTGGAAGAGCGTATTCCGCCACTGGTCGTTCGCGACGTAGAAGTCGGTCTTCCCGTCGCCGTCGTAGTCGAGCGCGACGGCTCCGATCGTCTTGCTCCCCGGGTCGCGCGTGCCGCTCGCGTCCGTCACGTCCGCCCACTTCCAGCCGCCGAGATTGCGCAGCATCTGGTTGTCCTGGCCCTTGTACTCGTCGGGCGTCATGAAGGACGTCGCCGGGGCCTTCGACTCGCGGAGCGAGTCCGTCTCGAGGTAGTTCCCGAGGTAGACGTCCGGCCGGCCGTCGCCGTCGATGTCGAGCGCCATGAGGCCGATCGTGAACTTCCCGCCCTCGAGGCCCGTCGCCTCCATCTTCTCGAACGTGCCGTCGCCCTTGTTGCGGAAGACGAGGTTCGGGTCGCCCGCGTTCCCGATGACGAGATCCGGGAAACCGTCGTTGTCGAGGTCGGCCCACATCGCGCTGACGCCCCAGCCGCACGCGACGACGCCCGATTTCTCCGTGACGTCCTCGAACGTGCCGTCGCCGCGATTCCGGAAAAGGCGCGTGCAGTCCTTGAGTTCCTGCGTCTTCGCGTGCTTGCGCCACTTCGAGCCGCTCTTGACCTGCTGGACGAGAACGAGGTCCAGCCAGCCGTCGCCGTCGAAGTCCGCGAGCGCGGCGCCCCCGCCCATCGTCGGGATGAGCTTGCCGTCCGTGATGTCTCCGTGGAACCGGAACTTCACGCCGGAGGCCTTCGTCACGTCCGTGAAGAGGCCCCCGCTGACGCTCTTCCGGACGGACGGCTCGCCCGGGAAGAAGATCGCGCACGCGACCAGGAGCCCGAGGGCGACGGCGACGGTCACGATCGCGGAGATGCGGAACAGCTTCACGGCCACGCTCACCGGATCGGAGTATAGGAGCGGCCCGGCTTCAGGGCTTCTGCGGCGGCCCGTCGTGATCGACGAGCTCGACGTGCTCGAGGGAGGGGATCGCGAAGGTGCCGACGAGCGCCGTCCGGAACACGTCCTTTCCGGTCTTCGGGTCGGCGGCGGCGCGCGGCGTCGTCACCACGTATTTTCCCTCCGGAAGGAAGGCGGCGATCCGGACCTCAAGCGGCGACGCGGACGCGTCCGGGGGAAGCCCGTTTACGGCAAGCGCGGCGGAGAGGACCTGGCTCGCAACCGGGATTCCGTCCCGCAGGAACGTGAAATACCCGGGCAACATCGGCCTCCCGGACTCGTTTCTTATCGCAAGCCCCGCAAACGCGGCGGGCCGGCGGAGGGTGACGGGGAGCCGGCAATCCTCTGGCCGCTCGCACGCGGACGGCGTCGGTACGAGCGCGACCGCGATCGCCGCGCCCGGAGATACGACGAAGAGGGGGTGTCCTCCGCACCGCTCGCCGTCGAGGCGCAGCTCTCCCGCATCGTCCGTCGGACCGAGCCGAAGGACGGACCCGGCCATCCCGATTCCCATGTACGACTCGAGAGGGCCGGCGAGGACGATCGCCCGCGCGCCCGCTACAGGGCGGCCGCCGTCGTCGGTGACGGCGAGGACGATTTCCTTCGAAGGATCGAGAAACGTCTCGACCTGCTTCACCTGGTCCCGCACGATCGCGACGGTCCCGAGGTCCTTCGAATAGTGGCCCTTGCACGTCACGTTCGCCCGAACGGTGCCGCCCGCGAGCGAGTACTCGCGTGCAATTCCCTTCTCGTCCGTCGTGAGCTGCGACCCGCGGTAGGACGTCTCGCCGTCCTTCGCCCATTCCACCTGAATCGCGCAGCCCTTCAATGGCTGTCCCGAGCGAGCGTCGCGAACGGTGACCTCGAGAGCCGTCGCGTCCAGCTCGATCACGACGTCCTCGACGGTGCGCGTCGCGTCATCGAGCTTGATCTGCTTCGGGAACGCCGCGACGGCGTGGGGATCCTCCGACTCCGCCTTCAGGCCGATCGCGTACCCGGCCCGCGAGATCACTTTCAATTCGAAGGAACCGTCGGCAGACGACCGGGTCTCGGCCGCTGTGTCCTCGCCGATCCCGTTCACGAACTCCATGGAGGTGACGCGAGCGGGCCGCGGAGTCCCGTCGTGGAGGCGCGTCGTCCCGCGGAGCGTCCACTCGCCCACCGGAAGGTCGACGACCAGCGTAGGCACGTCACCGTCGAAAGCCACCTCTACGGTCTGCCGCGTCGCCCCAAGGCCGGCGGCGGCAAGAACGAGGTTGTAGAAGCCTCCCTCGATCCGAGGGAACCGGGCTCGGCCCTCGTCGTCCAGGCGCTGCGTCTTCCCCTCCATCGGATTGCAGTTCGATCGCGCGCGCTGAACGCGGCAGCGCGCGAGCGTCACCTCGGGCCGCGCCTCGCCACGCCTTCGGGCGAGTCCCGACACCCGCACCTCGACGTCCTGGTTTGGGGCAAGGACGACGTCGCGGCGGCCGGCCTCAAAGGTGGCGGGCAGCTTGAGCGTGCCCGTCCGGAAGCCCGGCGCGCCGATCCGGAGAGTGACCGGATCGGCGACGGGGAGGAGCCCGAGGTCGAGGAGTCCGTCTTCCTTCGCCACGCCCGCGCGTTTCGCGACCGCCTCGGCAAAAGCCTTTTCGGCGGGCGCCCCCGCGTCCGCGAGGACCCTCGCGCCCTTTACCGGCGCCTTCGCCGCGTCGCGAACCAGCACGACGACCGGACGGGCCGCGGGATCGGCGGCCGCCGCCTGGAGCAGCAACACGGCGACGAGTGCGTTCATGAAGGGCCTCGCGTTCTCGAGTCTGGCATAGGATCGCGCGGCGCGGAGGGAACCACATGGGCGAGAAGGTCAACGTCACACTCAACGGGCAGAAGGTCGACGGGTGGCTCGCGAAGCCGGCGTCCGGCAAGGGACCGGCCGTCGTCGTGATCCAGGAGTGGTGGGGGCTCGTGCCGCACGTCAAGGACGTGACCGAGCGCTTCGCGAAAGAGGGCTTCGTTGCCTTCGCGCCCGACCTCTACCACGGCAAGACGACGACCTCGCCCGACGAGGCGGGGCGCCTCCTCATGGAGCTGGACGTCGAGCGCGCGGGCCGCGAGATCGCAGGCGCCGGCGCGTTTCTCCTCCAGCGCGCCGAGTGCGTGTCGAATAAGTTCGGCGTCGTCGGCTTCTGCATGGGCGGCGCGCTCGCGCAGTACGCCGCGACGTCGAATCCGAGCGTCGGCGCCGTCGTGAGCTTCTACGGCGGCTTCAAGAAGGTGCCGCTGGACTGGAAGCACCTCGCGTCTCCGCTGCTCCTCCTCTACGGCGGAAAGGACACGGGCGTCCCCGCCACCGACGCCAGGCCGCTCGAAGAGAAGCTCAAGGCGATGGGCAAGGACGTCGAGGCCGTCCTCTATCCCGACGCCGGCCACGCGTTCTTCAACGACTCGCGCGCGAACGTCTACGACCCGAAGGCCTCCGCCGACGCCTGGAAGCGCACGCTGGCGCACCTTCGCCGGGCTTTGGTCCAGGCCGCCCTCCCGGGCGCGACGCCGTCTCTCTAGAATGGGCCCATGGGCGCCGTCGAGCTCCGCACCGTCTGCAACCGCGACTGTCCCGACGCCTGCGGACTGATCGCGACCGTCGAGGACGGGAAGCTCGTCGCCCTCGGCGGCGACCCGGCTCACCCGGTCACGAAGGGCTTCCTCTGCGCTCGGACGTCGCGCTTCCCGGAGATGCAGAACGGGCCGCTCCGCCTCACGACCCCGCTCCTCAGGAGAAACGGCGTTCTCGCTCCCGCCACGTGGGAGGAAGCTCTCGGCTACGTGGCGGACAGGCTCCTCGCCATCCGGAAGGAGTCCGGCCCGGCCGCGATCCTCCACTACCGCTCCGGCGGCTCGCTCGGCCTCCTGAAGTCCGTCGTCGACCTGTTCTTCGAGCTCCTCGGCCCCGTGACCGTCAAGAGCGGCGACATCTGCTCGGGCGCCGGCGACGCAGCGCAGGAGACGGACTTCGGCGAAGAGGAGTCGCACGACGTCTTCGACCTCCTGAACGCGAAGAACGTGATCCTCTGGGGAAAGAACGCGGCCGTCTCGAACGTGCACCTCCAGCCGGTCCTCCGCGAGGCGAAGAGGAAGGGCGCGCGCGTCCTCCTCGTCGACCCGATCCGGCACAAGAGCGAGAAGCTCGCGGACCGCGTGATCCTTCCGCGTCCCGGGGGCGACTTCGACCTCGCGATGGGCGTGGCGGCCCGGCTCTTCGAGCGAAACGCGACGGACCCCGCGGCGCCGTCCTACTGCGACCACTTCGACGCGTTCCGCTCCCTCGCCCTCTCCCGGCCCGCAGCCGCGTGGGCAGCATCCGCCGGAGTTCCGGTCGACGAGATCGACGTCCTCGCGTCGGCCCTCGCGGAGAAGCCCTGCTCGATCCAGGTGGGCTGGGGCATGGGCCGGCGCATGAACGGCTCGGCCATCGTCCGGGCGCTCGACGCGCTCGGCGCCGTGAGCGGGAACCTCGGGATCCCCGGCGGCGGCGTTTCCTTCTACTTCAAGAGGCGCGGCGCCTTCGACACGTCGTTCCTGAAGAAGACCCCTCCGCGCGCGATCCCCGAGCCGCTCCTCGGCGAGGGCATTCTGGCGGCGCAGGATCCGCCCGTCCGCGCCGTGTGGGTCACCGCGGGCAACCCCGTCTCGATGCTGCCGGACTCGGCGACGGTCGCGAGGGCACTCGAGTCGCGCGAGCTCGTCGTCGTCGTCGACCCGTTCATGACGGACACCGCCCGTCGCGCGACGGTCGTCTTCCCGACGACCACGCTCGTCGAGGACGACGACCTGCTCGGCGCCTATGGCAATCACTGGCTGGGCGCCTCGACGCCGGTCGTGCCTCCGCCGCCGGGCGTCCTGACCGACCTCGAGATCGTCCAGGCGCTCGCCCGTGCCATCGACGAGAGGACCGGGGAAATAGAAGAGAAGATTTCTTTGAAGGTAAGAGGGACGGCCCGCGAGTGGAAGAAGCGATTGCTCCCGCGAGTCGAGGCGGCGGGGGTCACACTGGAGCAGCTCGAGCGGGCCTCGGTCCGAAACCCATTCGTAGAAAAGGTGCTCTTCGAGGATCGCAGATTTGCGACGCCATCCGGCAAGGTGAACCTGGTCCACTCTCTTCCGCCCGTGCCGCCCGAGGAGCCCGGGTTCCCGCTCTGGCTGTTTTCGAACTCGACCGAGCAGTCCCAGAGCTCGCAGTGGGCGATCCCCGAGCCGGACCTCCTCTACGCGACGTGCCACCCGTCCGCCGCGCCTCTCTTCGCGGACGGCGAGGTCGTGCTTCTCGAGAGCGCGATCGGCGCGATCCGCGTGCGCCTCCGGTTCGACGCGGCTCAGCGCCCCGACGTCGTGATCGTCCCGAAAGGCGGCAACTACGACCGCGGGAACTGCGCGAACGCGCTCGTGAGGGCGCGCCTCACGGACGCCGGCGAAGGCGCGGCGTACCTCGACTGCCGCGTCCGCTTCGCGAGGGCCTGAGCCTCTAGAATCCGCGGATGCACGTTCGCGCCTCGCTGCTCGTCGCCTCTCTCGCCGCCGCCCTCGTCTCCACCGCCGCCCACGCCGAGACCGTCACCGTCTCGGCGAAGCGCCTCCTCGACGTCGAAACGGGCCGGTTCACCGAAAACCCCGTGGTCCGGATCGAGAACGGCGTCGTCGTCTCGGTCGGGACGCGCGCGGCGAGCGAAAAGGTCACGTTCGACCTCGGCGACGTCACGCTCCTGCCGGGCCTCACCGACTGCCACGTGCACCTCATCGGCGGCGAAGAGCAGACGCCCTTCCAGAATCTCGCCGAGACGACCGCCCACGCGGCCCTCGAGGGCGCCGTCAACGCGCGCAAGACGGTCGAGGCGGGCTTCACGACGGTGCGCGACCTCGGCGCGCGCGATTTCGCCGACGTCGCGCTGCGCGACGAGATCGCGGCCGGGAAGATCGTCGGGCCGCGGATGCTCGTCGCGACGAAGTCGATCTCCGCGACGGGCGGTCACGGCGACCTCAACGATCTCCCCGAGGACGTTCACATGCACCGCTACTCCGCCATCGCGGACGGGCCGGAGGAGATCCGGAAGAAGGTGCGCGAGAACGTCAAGTACGGCGCCGACTGGATCAAGATCCTCGTCACGGGCGGAATCGGCTCGGCGAGAACGGACCCCCGGCAGGCAGAGTACACGGAGGAGGAGATCCGCGCGGCCGTCGTCGCCGCGAAGGAGAAGGGGCGCGACGTGGCCGTCCACGCCCACGGCACGCTCGGCATCCTGCGCGCCGCGCGCGCCGGCGTGCGGTCCGTCGAGCACGCCTCGATGCTGGACGACGAGACGATCGCGGCCCTCAAGGCCAGCGGCACCTTCATCGTCTCGAACCCGCAGACGAACGCGTACATGCTCGAGCGCGGCGCTGCGGGTGGCTACCAGGACTACCAGCTCCGGAAATCGCGCGAGGTGAAGGACCTCAAGGTCGAGAGCCTCAAAAAGGCGGTCAAGGCCGGGCTCCCCATCGCGTACGGCACGGACGCGGGCGTCCAGATCCACGGCATCAACGGCAGGCAGCTCGCGATGTACGTGGAGGCCGGCATGACGCCGCTCCAGGCGATCCAGTCCGCGACGCTCGTGGCCGCGCGCCTCCTCCGCATGGAGACGAAGATCGGAAAGGTGGCGCCGGGGTTCTACGGCGACCTCGTGGCCGTCGCGGGAGATCCGCTGCAGAACGTGCGGACGATCGAATCGCCACTCTTCGTCATGAAAGAGGGCCGGCTCGTGTTCGAAAAGCGGTAACCCGGGCGATCAGGGCCCGAACCCGCGCAGGGCCCGCAGCCCGACCCAGACCAGCGCCAGCGCCAGCAGGGCGAGCGTGCCCGGCCCGAGGGCCGGGACGTCGGACGCGATCCCGTTCCCCACGATGACGAAGGTCGAGCCCGAAGCGGTGCCGCCCGAAACGTTGCCGCCCGTGACCGTCACGACGTTCACGAGGGTGCCGGGCGTCGGCGGCGCCTGAGCCTGGATCGTCAGCGTCACCGTCACGCCGGCCGCGATCGTGCCGAATGCAGCGGTGACGGTGCCGTTCGTGCCGACCGGCGGTCCGAGGCACGCTCCCTGGCTCGTCGTGCAGGACAGGTACGTCATCGTGCCCGGCAGCGGGTCGGACGCGGTCACCGCGGTCGCGGGGTTCACGCCCGTGTTCGTCACCAGGATCGTGAACGTCACAGTCCCGCCGGGCGCGACCGAGCTCGGCGCCGCGGATTTCGTTACGCCGATCGCCGCGACGACCGGCGTCGGGGTCGGGGTGGGCGTCGCCGTCGCCGTGGCGGTCGCCGTGGGCGTGGCCGTGAACGTGGGGATCAAAGTCGCGGCAGGTGTCACGGTCGGTGTAACCGTCGGCGTCTGAGTCGGCGTCAGCGTCGGAGTTGAAGTCGGCGTCGGCGTCGCAGTAGGCGTCACAGTCGGCGTGACCGTCGGCGTCGCAGTAGGTGTCACCGTCGGTGTGGCCGTCGGTGTGACCGTCGGCGTGACCGTCGGCGTCACCGTGGGCGTGGGCGTCGCAGTAGGCGTCACAGTCGGCGTCACCGTCGGTGTGACCGTCGGCGTCACGGTCGGCGTCGGCGTCGCAGTAGGCGTCACCGTAGGCGTTGGCGTCGGCGTGTCGGTTGGCGTCGCCGTCGGCGTCGGCGTGTTTGTCGGCGTCACCGTCGGTGTGACCGTCGGCGTGACGGTCGGTGTGACCGTCGGTGTGACCGTCGGTGTGACCGTCGGCGTCACGGTTGGCGTCAGCGTCGCAGTAGGCGTCACCGTCGGCGTCACCGTCGGTGTGACCGTTGGCGTCATCGTCGGCGTAAGGGTCGGCGTGTTCGTGGGCGTCGGCGTTGGCGTGGGTGTCGGCGTGGGTGTCGGAGTCGGGACCACCCCCGTCGAGTAGCTCGCCGACGACGGCAGCGTGTCCACGACCAGGAGGCTGGGCGTCGTGCCGTGCGCGGTGGCCGTGTTCGTGTAGGTCCCGGGCGTCGACGACGCGGTGACCGGCCCGACGACGCAGACGGTCACGCCGCCCGGGGCCAGCGGGTCGGTGAACGCGCACGAGGCGGTGCTCACGAGGGCGTCCGTGATGTTGACGGAGGAGAGGACGATGCCTCCCGTATTCACCACCGTGAACTTGTAGTAAAGGTTCGCGCCCCCCGCGACACCCGTGAGCGACGAGAACCACGGCCCCGTCGGCGACAGGCCGATCTGCTTGAGGAGGCTGAAGCCGGCGGGTGCGCCGAGATAGGACGCGGAGTTTGGACTCGAGGACACGGGCCCGCCGAGGTACGACGCGCCTGCCGTCGCTGTGTTCGGGTTCGAGCCCAATACGGCCGGGATCGACGTCGGCGACCCCACGATGCAGGAAGCCGTGTTGCCCGGCGCGAGACTCGCGGGCCACGAACACCCGGCCGGATCCACCGCCGTGCCCGCGAGCGTCGGATCCGAGACGCTGAGCGACGTCACCGTAACGTCCCCCGAGTTGTAGATCGAGAACCTGTAGAAGACCGGCGATCCGGGAACCTGCGTCAGGAACTTCGTCCACGGGCCCGTCGCGCTCGTCGAGACTTCCTTCCGGAGGTCGAGCGCAGGCACGGGCGCGCTCACGGTCAGCTGCGCCGTGTTGGAGACGAGGCCCGTCCCTGCGGTCGTGGCCGAGACCGCGGTCGTCGTGTTGTTGTAGGTCCCCGCCACGGGCGCGGTGATCTTGACCGTCGCGGTGCAGGTGCCGCCCGCGGCGATGCTCCCGCCCGAGAACGACACGGAGGCCGCGCCGGCGACCGGGAAATACGTGGGCGACCCGCAGCCGGACGTCGAGAACGTGGCGGGCGACGCGACCGTCATCGCGCCGGGCGACGTCGGGAACGTGTCGCTGAACGCCACGCCACCGAGCGCCGCCGTCGCGTTCGGGTTCGTGATCTGGAACGCGATGGTGGACACGCCGCCAGCGAGAATGCTCGTCGGCGCAAACGACTTGGTGATCACGGGCGGCACCAATGCGGTCAGGGTCGCGGTCGCGAACCCGCCGGCCCCCGTGTTCGTGCCGGACTCCGAGGCCGAGACGTAACCGCTGACGTTGTCGTGGGGTCCGGCGGTCGTCGCCGTGACGCTCGCGACCGCCACGTTGCAAACGGCAGCCGCGGCGAGCGTCCCGCCGGTGAACGTGATCGTCGAAGGCGCGGTCGTGGTCAGCGAGCCGCCGCAGACGGTCGTCGGGCCGCTCGTCCCCACCGTGACGCCGGAGGGAAGGGTGTCCGAGAAGCTGAGGCCGGAAAGGGCCGTCCCGGCGTTCGGGTTCGTCAGAGCGAACGTCAGCGTGGACGTCCCGCCGACGGCAACCGTCGCCGGAGAGAACGCCTTGGCGATCGTGGGCGGCGACGGCGGACTGAGGTTGACCGCGCAGCCGGTGAAGGTGATGTTGTCTATCCGGAATTCCGCCGAGCCGCCCGCCTTGCTGGCGCCGCCGGCGTTGATCCGGAAGCTCGTCGTCGAGGAACCCGCGGACGCGACCTTGAGGGTCCCGCCGGTCAAGGTGCTGGAGGCGGTCCATCCACCCTTCGCGGCGTTCGAGCTGTTCAGGATGTTGGCGAACGCCCCGCCATTCAAGGAGGAATAGACATAAATGCTGTTGCGATTCGCGTCCGCCCAGCCGTCCTGGCCGATTCCCTCGAGATCGTAGTCGAACGAGATCGAGATGCCGCCTCCGGTGAACTGACTCGTATCGACCGTGAACTCCAGATACGGTGACGCGGAACTGGGGGAGCCCGTCGTCGTCGGCCAGGGACCGATGAGATCCCAGTGGTGCGTCGGGTTTCCGCCGGCGGCCACGATCGTGGCCGACGTCCCCGAGAAATTCGACGTCGCAGACGAGACCTGGCTCGACTTGCTGGAGAAGACGGGAGAGGTGTTGGAACCCGCCGCGACGTTCTCGAAGGTCCACTGAGCTGCCTGCGTGCCGGCAACGCACGGCGCAGTCGTCACCGACCCGGCCGTCAGCGCGGCGGTCGCGAACTTGGTCGTGTCGGTCGCACCGGCGAACAGGTGCGCGGACGTGTTGAGGTACGTGCCGGCGCTCGGCGCCGTCACGTTCACGCTGATCGTGCAGGTGCCGCCCGCCGCGACCGTGCCGGACGAGAACGAGATCGAACCGGCGCCGGCCGCCGGCGAGAACGTCGGCGAGCCGCAGCCGGCCGTGGCTGCGGCGGGAGTGGCCGCGACGACCATCGCCCCGGGCCCGACAGGGAACGTGTCCGTGAAGTTGAGGGCGCCGATCGCCGCCAACGTCGGGTTCGTGATCGTGAACGTCAGCGTCGAGACGCCGCCTGCCGCGACGGGACTGGGGCTGAATGTCTTCGAGAACGTCAGGGCCGTCGCCGGGTCGGTGATGACGGCGGTCCGGAAACTGAGCGGATAGTCCGCGTTGTAGTGGTAGCTGCTCCCCGAGAAGTCGTAGAGGAGGGAGTAGAGGGGCTGGCTGGTTCCGGCCCCGCTCAGGATCCTGACCTGGAACGTCGTGACGACGTTGCTCCCGCCGGCCTTGTCGTCGCCACCGACGCACGACCGGTACGTCGCGCTCGACGGGTCGCTGTCCCAGACACAGGCGTTCGCATAGAGGCCCGGGTTGGGGTTGGGGACGTTCGTCGTGTTCGAGTCCGCGGAGTACGTGGTGCTGACGGAGAGCACCTGGAAGATCGTGTTCGGGAAGTTGATGAACGCTTCGAACTGGTTGTAGCCCTGCGTCGCCGTGTAGCCGTGGAGTCCGATCGTGTAGGTGTTCCCGACGAGGAGGTTCATGGTGCCGCCCGCCGGGACGTAGGCCCCATCGAGCGTGATCCCGTTGACCCCGATGCCGTTCCGGTTCTGGGAGACCAGATGCTCGACGTAGATCTCGCGCGGCGCAGGGGTCAGCGCCGTGCCCGTCGAGTCCGTCGCCGTGACGTGGTAGCGGCGCGTCGTGTCGAAGGCCGCGGACACCTGCGTGACCTCGGTCTCGAAATATGCGTCGGCGCAGCTTCCGGCGCCGATCGACGGGATCGTGATCGTGCCCAGCGACCCGGGGCGGAGGTTGACGAACGCGTTGGCCGAGTCCCACGACCACGTGACCGCGACGTTCGTCGTGGCGACGCTGCTGCAGATCCGGACCCCGACCGGGAAGTTCTTCGGCCCCGAGGCCGGGCTGTTGCTGTCCAGCCCGACCACGTTCCACGTGATCGGCGTGGCGGTGAGGCTGGGGCTCGTGCCCCCGAGCCGGCGTCGCGGGGCCGCCGCGGCCACGGAGACCAATGCGGCGATCAGGACGCACACGACAAGCGGGGCCTGACGCGCTCTCATCGATCGGTCGCTCGTCTTGTCTGCACTCAAGATCTGCAACCCCGAGTATAGCTTTTGGAAACCACCTCACCGCCCCGGGAGCGTCGGCGCGAGGCGATGCAGATGAATCAGGAGGAGAAGCGCGGTACAGGGACCGTCAGCGTCCCCGGGCTTCCTTGAGGATCTCGCGCGCGATCACGAGGCGCTGGATCTCGGACGTGCCCTCGCCGATCGTGCAGAGCTTCGCGTCGCGGAAGTACTTCTCGGCGCCGAAGTCCTTCGTGAAGCCGTAGCCGCCGTGAATCTGGACCGCGAGGTTCGAGACGCGGACGGAAACCTCGGAGGCGTAGAGCTTCGCCATCGCCGACTCCTTCGTCGTCATCTTCCCGGCGTCCTTCATCCACCCCGCGCGATAGATCAGGAGGCGCGCCGCGTCGATCTCGGTCGCCATGTCGGCGAGGTAGTTCTGGATCGTCTGAAACTCGGAGATCGCCTTGCCGAACTGCTTCCTCTGCTGCGCGTAGGCCCGCGCGCCGTCGAACGCCCCCTCGGCGATCCCGAGCGCGAGCGCCGCGATCGAGATGCGGCCGCCGTCGAGGACCTTCATGGCCTGGACGAACCCCTCGCCCGCCGCGCCGATCAGGTTCTCCGCCGGGATGCGGCAGTCCTCCATGACGAGCGTCGCCGTGTCGGAGGCGCGCATCCCGAGCTTGTTTTCCTTCTTGCCCGCGTGAATTCCCTTCTGGTGCAGGTCCACGACGAAGGCGGAGATCCTGTTCCGGCCGGCGGCCTTGTCCGTGACGGCGAGCAGGACCGCGACGTCGCCGACGGATGCGTGCGTGATGAAGTTCTTCGAGCCGTTCAGGACCCACGAGTCGCCGTCCTTCACGGCCGTGGTCTTCGTGCCGCCGCTGTCGGAGCCGGCCTCGGACTCCGTGAGGCCCCAGGCGCCGATGAGCTTGCCCTGCGCGAGCGGCGTCACCCACTTCCGCCTCTGCGCCTCGCTGCCGAAGAGCCAGAGGTGGTTCGTGCAGAGGCTGTTGTGAGCGGCGACCCCGAGGCCGATCGACCCGTCGACGCGCGAGAGCTCGTCCACCACGTGGATATAGTCGATGTACGAGAGGCCCGCGCCGCCGTACTCCTCGGGCACGAGGACGCCGAGCATCCCGAGCTCGCCGAGCTTCGCCATGACGTCGCGCGGAAACGTCTGCGCCTCGTCCCACTCCATCACGCGCGGTGCGATCTCGGTGCGCGCGAAGTCGCGGACCATCGCGCGCACGGCCTCCTGCTCTTCGGTGAGGGCGAATCCGAGCGACGACGGCGGGGCGGAGGCGACGGTGGCGGCCATGGGAACTCCTGCCGACGCAACTGTGTTTGACAGAAGCGTCAAATTTTCAGGAACCTTAGCATCAATGCCCGCGCGGCGATAGCCGGCCGACGGCCGAGACGAGGCGGTCGACCTCGTCCTCCGTCGTGTAGCAGGCGGCGCCCGCGCGGACGAGGCCGTCGGCCCCGTGGCCGAGCTTCTCGACGAGCGTCGTGGCGTAGAAGTCGCCGTTCGAAACGTAAATGCCGCCCGGGACGAGAGCGCGCGCAACGGCCGCCGACTCCCAGCCCTTCACGGCGAAGCCGACCGTGGGCGTGCGCGGTGCGCCGGGCGGAGGGCCGTAGAGCGTGACGCCGGGAATCTGCGAGAGGCCGTTCCACATCCGCGCCAGGAGCGCCTCCCCGCGCGCGTGAAGCGCGGCGAACGTGTGCCCGAGCCGCGCCCGGCGGCTCCCGGACTCCCCCGCCAGCGAGGCGAGGAAGTCGACGGCGGCGCCGCAGCCCGCGATGCCCTCGTGGTTCTGGGTGCCCGTCTCGAGCCGGTCCGGGGCGTTCTCGGGCGCGGGGCGCAGCTTCGGGGCGTCGAGCGCCTCGAGGAGCGCGCGCTTCCCCCACAGGACGCCCGCGTGCGGGCCGTAGAACTTGTAGGGCGAGCAGGCGAGAAAGTCCGCGCCGAGCGCCTTCACGTCCACGAGCGCGTGCGGCGCGTAGTGGACGGCGTCCACGAAGGCAAGGGAGCCGTTCGCGTGCGCAAGAGCGGCCACGCGCGCGACGTCGTTGATCGTCCCGACCGCGTTCGACGCCGCGCCGATCGCGACGAGGCGGGTCTTCTTCGTCAGGAGGCGGCCGAGGGCGCCGAGGTCGAGCCGCGCCTCCCCCGGCACGAGCGGCGCCGCCTTCACGACGACGCCGAAGTCCCTCTCGAGCGCGCGCCAGGGGTCGACGTTCGCGTGGTGGTCGAGCTCGGTGACGACGACCTCGTCGCCGGCGACCCAGCCCCGCGCGAGCGCGCGGGCCAGGTGGAACGTCAGCGTCGTCATGTTCGCGCCGAAGACGACCTCGGAGGGGTCGCCGCCGAGGAAATCCGCAAGGGCGGCGCGCGCCGCCGTGATCATCGCGTCCGTCTCGAGGCTCGTCGGGTAGAGCCAGTGCGTGTTCGCGTTGTGCCGGAGAAGGTAGTCCGTCATCGCGTCCGCGACGGCGCGCGGCACCTGCGTGCCGCCGGGGCCGTCGAAGAAGGCGACGGGCGTACCGCCTTCGCGGCGCTCGAGGGCCGGGAAGTGCGAGCGGATCGAGGCGACGGATGCGGCGGAGGCGGCGTCGGCGGCTGTGGCGGACATGCCCAGGATTATCCGCCCACGGGGCCGTCCTCTTCCCCGAACACCTCGGCCGTGAACGTCGAGATCGTCGTCTCCGGATCCCGCCACGCGCCGGCGGACAGGCCGGCCTTGCGGCACGAGTGCGCAAGGAACGCGGGAACGTCCCATCCCCACTCCACCGGCACCTGCGGCAGGAGGAGCCCGCGGTGGGGGCCGCGCTCGACGAGGAGGCCATGGAGGCCGACCTTCACCGCGTGGAGCGGGTCGGAGACGGGGACGAACGGCGTGAGGACAGAGATCTCGAGCCGGAGGCGCCCGAGTTCGTCCGGCGTCGCGGGCGGAAAGCGCGGATCCTCGAGGAGCCCGTGGACGGCGTTGGCTTCCACATCTGCCCAGAGGGGACGCACGGGCTCGACGCTCCCGATGCAGCCGCGCAGCTGCCCGTCCCGCTTCCACGTCACGAAGCACATGCCCGGCTCGGCGAGACGGCCCTCCGGCTCGGGCAGCTCGGGCTCGCGGGACGGGATCCCGAGGGCGGCCGCGGCCGCGCCCCGCGCGCGCAGGAGGAGATGGGTCCGCTCCGGCCGCGTCAGAGTCACGGGGCCGTACCCACCGTCGTCCCCGGGTAGTAGTGAACGAGGATCTCGCGGTACGTCCGCCCCGAGAGCGCCATGCCGAACGCGCCAGTCTGGCAAAGGCCGACGCCATGGCCCCAGCCGCGGCCGTAAAAGGTAAAGACGCGCTCGCCGTCCTGGTCCCTGCCCGCGACGACGTTGAAGAGGTTCTCGGGCAGCCCGAGCGCGAAGCGGATCTCGAGGCCCGTGAGCGTGACCGTGCCCTTCGCCGTCGCGACGGCGACGGTGCGCGCGCGCCCCGAGACGCCGCGCGACGTCACGGCGATCCCCGTCGGGTCCGCCGCCGTACGCGTGCCCTCGCGCTCGCGGAGCTTCGCGCCCAGCTCCTTCGCGGTGAAGCGGCGCGTCCAGTGCTCCCAGGCGGACTCGCGGTCGTACGCGCCGGCCGCGGGCGCGGGCGGGAAGACGATTCCGAACGCCCTGCCGTCGCGGACGAAGACGCGGACGCGGTCGCCAGGGAAGAACCGGTGTGACGCGACCTGGGTCAGAGCCTCGTTGCCGCCTTCGAAGAGCACCGAAGATTCCTTTGAAAGTGAATAGGAAGACCGGCCCTTGGCGCTCTTCACCTCGATGCCGGTTTCGTCGCTCTTCGTGATGCGCCCTTCAACGTCCTCGAAGTCGCCCATCCGGGAGAGCAGGACGGCGTAGATTCCCGCGGCCTCCTCGGGCTTCAGGGCGCGGTCGGTCGGGAGCGCGCTGCCGCCGCCGAGCTGGAAGCGCTGCAGCGCGGCGAACGACGCCTTCGCCTTCTCCGACCAGTTCGACGGAAACCCCTCCCGTTCGTTCTCCTCGCTCAGCACCGCTGTATCGAACCCGGCCACCGCCGCGATCTCCGTGTAGACGGCCGGGACGGAGAGCGGATGCGGCTTCGACGCCCCATGCGCGGCGACCCCGAGCCTCTGCTGCACCTCTTCACGCGCCTTCTGAGAAATCCTCGCTCCCTCTCCCCCTCCAAAACTCACGGAGAGCGCGCGGCCGCGCGCTCCGAGCAGCGTGAACGTCCCCTTCTTCGAAGGAGCGGACGACTCGAGCGCCTGCGCCGTCTCGCCGAAGCACGCGACCGACGCGAGGTACGGCGCGTCTACGTTCGCGTAGCCGGCCATGACGTCGGGCGCGTTCTCGGTGCGGCCGCCGCAGGTGGACGTGAAGAGCGTGTCCGCAACGGCGCCCTTCCAGAGGAGGACCTCGCCGGCCGTCTCCTCGACGGCGCGCGTCGAGAGCGGGCTCTCGGCCGAAGCGCCCGAGTAGACCTGGCAGCGCGGCGTCGCGCAGAGGTCGTAGCCCTCGGCCGCGAACTGGCCCCGGTGGCGCGCGGCATAGGAGCGCGCCGCGACGGCCTGCGCCTTGAGCGCCTCGACCTCGTCGTACACACGCGGCCCCATCTCGGCCGGGACGACGCCCTTGAGGTAGTCCTCGAGGCCGACCCGATTGATGACGTGCAGCGTCCCGCGCGCGGTCGCGCGCAGGGCGAGCCGGCCGCGGTACGTCGCGTCGGCCCACGGCACGAGCGCCCCGTTCGCGGGGGCGATCTCGACGGGCGAGGGCCAGTCGGAGGCCGCGCCGTCGTCCGTGACGCGCAGTCCGCCGTCCGCGGGCGCGACGACGAGCGGGCCACGGCGTCGCTCGACGCGCTCCCCCGCCGCGAGGAACCAGTCTCCCGCCGGGAACGCGGCCGAGGAGCGGTCCACCGCGAGGCTCACGTTCAGCGCGGGAGAGGGCAGCGGCGCCAGGCGCGGAGCCGCCGCCGGTGTCCGCGCCGGCGTGGGCTCGGGGGCCGGCGTGACGGACTCCGGACGCGGCGGCGCTGAGGGCGCGACGCGCGGCGCGGGCGGCGCCGCGCAGCCCGCGAGGGCGGCGAGAACCGCAAGCCCGGCGGGGAAGGCGAACCTCTTCATGGCGGGGGCGGCTCCTGCGCCGCGGCGTCCGCCGGCCAGAGCGCGACGAAGGCGCCCGTCACCGCGAGGTCGTAGGCGAACCCGGCGCCCATCTGCAGGAGGATGAACGCCCCACTCACGAGGACCGGGACCCAGACGCCCCCGCGCGAATCCACGCGGCGAGGGCCGCCAGGATAAGGAGTCCAATGAGAACGGCCAGAAGGGCAAGCAGGATCGCGCCAGGAGAAGCGAGAAGCAGGCCCCGCAAACCCTCGAAGAAATCCGAAATCGCCGCCGGCCCGCGCCGGAAGTCCGCCGCGGCCGACGCGAACGCCCGGCCGAACGAAAACGCCGCAACGAAGGCGGCTGCCACGACCGACGCGGCAACGACCCCGCCGAACGCGAGCGGCGCGAGGAGGAGGCCGGGGTTGGCGACGACCTGCGAGACCCCGCGTCCGAACGCCGCGGGCGCGGACCGCGTGGGCGCCCGCATCGCCCGTCAGATTCGGACGGCGCGCATCGCGCGATAGTCCGAGCCGTCGAGGCTGACGAGGTCGCACATCTCGTAGAGGCGGCTCCGGACCATCGTTCCGACGCGCCTCTCCAGCGGTTCCTCGGCGTTCGGACCGGCGGCGTCGCCGTAGTTCGTCGTGACGATCGTGATCCGCTGGCGGTTGTAGCGTGTGTTGATGAGGCCGTAGAGGACGTCGCGCACCCAGTCGGTCGGGCGCTGCGCGCCGAGCTCGTCGAGGACGAGGAGCTCCGCGTCCCGGTAGGGCGCGACGACCCCGTCGGCGCTGTCCGGGTTCGTGGGCGAGAACGTCGCCTTGATACGGTCGAGGAGGTCCGAGAAGTCGCAGAACACGCCGCGGACGCCGTTCTCGGTGACGAGGGTCCGGAGGATCGCCGTGGCGAGGTGCGTCTTCCCGACGCCGACGGGACCCACGAAGAGAAGGCCGCGGTCGCAGGCTTTCCATTCGTCGACGAATCTCTTCGCGCGCGCCCGCGCCTTCGTGTGGCTCGGGTGGTGGCCGGGCAGGTTCAGTTTGTAGTTCTCGAGCGTGCAGTCCCGGTACCGCTCGGGAATCTGCGCGGCCCTCAGGCGCGCCTCGGCGAGGTCTCCGAGGCGGCACCGGCAGGCGACGACCCTGCCCTCGGGCGTCTCGACGACGCCGAAGCCCTTGCAGAAGGCGCAGGGTTCGGGAGCGGCGACGGTGGACATCAGTTCAGGTGCGCCTTGAGCGCGCGGCTCTTCATGGACCGTTTGATGCGCGCGATGGCCTGCGCTTCGATCTGGCGCACGCGCTCGCGTGAAAGGTGGAGCTCCTCGCCGATCTCCTGGAGCGTCATGGGCTCGCGCTCGCCCTCCGTGCCGTCCTCGGGGATCCCGAAGCGGCGGCAGAGGATCGCACGCTCCTTCTTCGGGAGTGCATCGAGGAGCGTGTGCGTCTGGTCGATCGACGATCGCCGGAGGAGCTGCTCGTCCGCGGCGGCGACGGTCGTCTGCTCGAGCGTGTCCCCGAGCGTGCGGTCCTCCTCGAGGCCGAAGACGCCGGAAAGCGACTCCGAGCTGCGGGTCATCCCCATGAGGTTCTCGGCGTCAATCACCTTCAGGCCCGCCTCCGCCGCGATCTCCTCCATCGTGGGCTCGCGGCCGAGCGCGCGCGTGAGCGCTTCCTTGATCCTCCCGAGCCGGGAATGGAGAGTCGCCTGCTTGTGGGGAAGGCGGATCGCGCCCCACTGCTCGGAAAGGGCGTTCGAGATCGCCTGGCGCACCCACCACACCGCGTAGGTGATGAACTTGACGCCGCGCTCAGGGTCGAAGCGCTTCGCGGCCTGGATGAGACCGATGTTCCCCTCGTTGATCAGGTCGAGAAACGAGACCTCGGGGGAGTGAAATCGCTTCGCGTACGAGACCACGAACCGCAGATTGCCGCGCACGAGCTCGTCCACGGCCTCCTTGCGCGCCTCTTCGGGCGTCGAGAGGTCCTGGATGGCGCGTCCAAGCTCCCGCTCGCGCTCCGCCGCGAGGATCGGATAGCGGGAAATGTCGTCCAGATACTTCCGGAGGACCTTGGAGTCGTCGTCGGGGCGCAGTCTTGAAGTCACCGGCCGGTGATTATCACTCTCGGGGCGGGGGCGGCGGTATCCCTCAGTCGTACTTGAGGACGATGGCCCCCCGGGGCCGCACGGCGAGGGCCTTGTCGTCCTTCGGACCGGCCCCGGCGCGCGCCGCGTGGTCCTTCGCGACCGCCCGGATGGCCTCCATGAGCCGCCCGACCTCGCCCTCCATCCGGGCGAGGCGCGACTTGAGATCGAGGATCACCTCGACGCCCGCGAGGTTCACGCCCAACTCGCGCGTGAGCGTGAGGATGATCTCGAGCCGCTCCACGGTCTCGACGTCGTACAGGCGCGTGTTCCCCGACGAGCGCGCGGGCTGGATGAGGCCCTCGCGCTCGTAGAGGCGCAGCGTCTGCGGGTGCACGCCGAAGCGTTTCGCGACGACGCCGATGAAGACGTAGCCCTCCTCGCGGTCCATGGGGCGTTACTTCTTCTCTTCCACGACCTCGGCGTCGATGACGTCCTCTTTCCCGGCGCCGGCCGGGCCGCCGGGCGCGCCGCCCTCGGGGGGGGCGCCGCCGGCCGGAGGAGAAGCCTGCTTGTAGAGGGCCTCGGCGATCTTGTAGCTCGCCTTCTGGAGCTCCTGCGCCGCCTTCTTGAGGGCCTCGGCGTCGCCGGACTGGCTCTCGAGGACCTTCTTCGCCTCGGCGACCGCGGCCGTCACGGCCTCCTTGTCGGCCGCCGGGACCTTGTCGCCGCTCTCCTCGACGATCTTCTCCGTCTGGTACACGAGCGAGTCGAGCTGGTTCTTGGCCTCGATCGCCTCGCGGCGCTTCTTGTCGTCGCCCGAGTGCGACTGGGCGTCCTTCACGAGCTTCTCGACCTCGTTCTTGTCGAGGCCCGAGGAGGACGTGATCGTGATCTTCTGCTCCTTGCCCGTCCCTCGGTCCTTCGCCGAGACGTTCAGGATGCCGTTCGCGTCGATGTCGAACGTGACCTCGATCTGCGGGAGCCCGCGCGGGGCGGGCGGGATGCCGATCAGGGAGAAGACTCCGAGGAGCTTGTTGTCGCCCGCCAGGTCGCGCTCGCCCTGCAGGACCTTGATCTCGACGGACGTCTGCCCGTCGGAGGCGGTCGAGAAGACCTCGCTCTTCTTGGCGGGGATCGTCGTGTTGCGCTCGATGAGCTTCGTCATGACGCCGCCCAGCGTCTCGACGCCGAGCGAGAGCGGGGTCACGTCGAGGAGGAGCAGGTCCTTGACGTCGCCCGCGAGGACGCCGCCCTGGATGGCCGCGCCGATCGCGACGACCTCGTCGGGGTTCACGCTCTTGTTGGGCTCCTTGCCGAAGAAGTCCTTCACGATCTGCTGGATCTTCGGCATGCGGGTCTGGCCGCCCACGAGGACGACCTCGTCGATCTTCGAGGCGTCGACGCCCGCGTCCTTGAGAGCCTGCTTGCAGGGGCCCACGGACTTCTGGAGGATGTCGTCCACGAGCGACTCGAGCTTCGCGCGCGTGAGCTTGAGCGTGAGGTGCTTCGGTCCGGAGGCGTCCGCCGTGATGAACGGCAGGTTGATCTCGGTCTCGACGGTGGTCGAGAGCTCGATCTTGGCTTTCTCCGCGGCCTCCTTGAGGCGCTGGACGGCCATCGGGTCCTTCGAGAGGTCTATGCCCTGGTCCTTCCGGAACTCGGCCTCGAGCCACTCGACGATCTTCTGGTCGATGTTGTCGCCGCCGAGGTGCGTGTCGCCGTTCGTCGACTTGACCTCCACGACGCCGTCGCCGACCTCGAGAATCGAGATGTCGAACGTGCCGCCGCCGAAGTCGTAGACGGCGATGAGCTCGTTCTTCTTCTTGTCGAGGCCGTACGCGAGCGCGGCCGCGGTCGGCTCGTTCACGAGGCGCTCGACCTTGAGGCCCGCGATCTGGCCGGCGTCCTTCGTGGCCTGCCGCTGTGCGTCGTTGAAGTACGCGGGCACCGTGATGACCGCGCGATCCACCTTCTCGCCCAGGTAGGCCTCGGCGGCCTCCTTCAGCTTCGTGAGAATCATCGCGGAGATCTCGGGCGGCGAGAGCTCCTTGCCCCCGGCCGAAACCCGGGCATCGCCGTTCGCCGAGCGGATGACCTTGTAGGGCACCATCTTCATCTCGTCATTGACCTCGTCGAAGCGGCGCCCCATGAACCGCTTGATCGAGTAGACCGTGTTCTCCGGGTTCGTCACGGACTGGCGCTTGGCGACCTGGCCGACGAGGCGCTCCCCCGTCTTCGCGTACCCGACCACGGAGGGCGTCGTGCGACCGCCTTCGCTGTTCGCGACGACTTCCGCGGTGCCCCCCTCGAGAACGGCCACGACGCTGTTCGTCGTGCCGAGATCGATTCCGATGATCTTGCTCATTGACCTGGACTCCTCTGGCCCGCCCTGCGAGCCGGACCCCAAGATAGGATCTTAGCGCGTTATTGTCAAGTCCGAGAATGATCACACCTACAGCCGCGAATTAGATCCGACAAGTCATTCCACGACAGTAATTTCGCGGGCTGAGTGAGGCGCGAGCTCCTGCTCCTTCGTCTCCCTGAGGACAAGCGTCCGGGAGAAGAGGAGGTCCGGGTCGGTATGCCCCTCTGGGTCGAACCCGACGAGATAGAACTTCTCGCCCTGAACGATGTAGCGGTATTTCGTCCCCCAGGGATCCTCGAGGTCGCGCGCCGGGACGATCTGCGAGGCCACCAGGGAGTCCAGCCCGTCCGGGAGCCGCCCGGAGATCAGCGTGAACGTGTCGACGCCTTCGGCGAGCCGCCGCAGCTTGAGGAGCGATAGGGACTTCTGGTAGCCGCCTACGACCGCGTCGCGCCGCGGCGGAAGCGTCACGAGATTCAGCGGGTTCTTCGCCTGCAGCCTCACGGCGAACACGAAGACGAGCGCGAGCCCCAGCCCCGCGATGAGGTTCAGGTCCAGCGGCGCGCGCGGCGCGCGGGCAGCCGAGACACCGACGGGCAGCCCCGGCTCGTCGGGCGCCTCGACGGCGCGCGGCATCGCCTCCTCGACGAGGCCGCGGCTCACGAGGTCGAAGAACGCCTTGCAGCCGTCGAACTCCGAAAGGAAGGCGAGCTCGTTGATCTCCGCGACCGTCCGCTGGCCGTCGACGAGCTCGTAGACGGACCACTCCGCGCGCGAGACGCGTATCGGCTCAGGGCGCCTGTCGCGGGCGCGGCGCGCGACGGTCGAGTCCTCGACGACCTCGACTCCGTCCTCGTCCTCGGCGGGGATGACGGGCTGGGCAACCGGCACCTTCTGGTAGACGAGGTCGAGCGACCAGACGACCTTCTCGACGATGGGCCACTCGTCGAGCATCCGGGCGCCTTCCATGAGGAGGCGCTCGACCGAGATCGGCGTCGTGGACTCGGGGTCGTAGTCGACGTGGTCCGTCTGCTCGAAGACGTAGTCCCCGTCCGTCCAGCGGAAGAGCCCGTAGACGATGCGCCGGATCTGGATGTCGAGGCCGTCGCTGAGGTCCTGCGCGGAGCAAAACCCGTTGCGGAGCAGGATGAAACCAAGGCGCTGGAGCGTCTGGGCCTGCATCTCGAGGGCGCGCTGGAGCGCCTCGGGCGAGAGGCGGCGCGTCTTCACGAGGACGGTGCCGAGCCGCGTGTCGAGCCGTTGCGCGGAGGACTCGGCCGAGACGAGCTGCCCGTCGACGAACCCGAGCGTGACCGTGTCGCCGGGGCTCCGCACGCTCAGGAGACCCGTCTTGTGCTGCAGCGCGATGAGCTGGAGGATGTCCGCCAGCGAGAAGTCGCGGAGAGTGCCTTCGAGCGCCATCGTCAGGCCTTCCGCGGGGACGTGAACGCCCCGAGCAGCCATCCCGCGAGGGCGACGGCGCACCAGAACACGACCGCCAGCAGGCCGCCGGAGAGCGTGGGGCGCGGAAGCACGGCGAGGCGCGGGCCCCAGAACGCCGCGAGCAGGCCGAAGGCGAACAGGCCGAACGCGAGGGACGCGAGCGGGAGTCGGGAGTCGAGGAACGCCGCGGCTCCCGGGAAGATCGCGTTCAGGATGCCGCGGAGGCGCTCTTCGAAGGACTTTCGGCGCCTCACGTCGTCCAGCTTCTGGAGCTTCGTCTCGATCGCCACGCCGTCCTTCTTCAGGTAGACGTGGATGCACTGCGAGCACAGGAGCGCGCTCTCGGCCGAGGGCTTGCACAGGCGGCAGAAGGCGCGGCCGCACTTCTGGCACTCCGATGCGTAGCCGCGGCCGCGCTTGCGGAAGGAGTCGAGCGCCCATGCCGCCGCGACGGCGACGAGGAACGCGACGACGAGGGGGACGCGGAGGCCGCCGAACGGGTCCCAGGAGCGGTATTGGCCGAGGAGACGCCGGCTGCGCCCCACCCGCTCCATCTCCTCGATCTTCCGGCGCGCCTCGTCGGGCGTGTACCCGATGGAAACGACCTTCACGAGCGTCGGCGTGTCCTGGAAGCGCTGGACGGCGTGGGCGTCGAGCGCACGGGCTTCCTGCAGCGTCTGGGCCGCCTCCACGGTGCGGAACGTCTCGGCGTAGAGAAGCGCGAGGTTGTAGCGCGCCGCGATTGAACGCGGGTCGCGCTTCAAGGCCTGCTGGTAGTCCTCCTGCGACGAGCCGAGGTCCCCGTCGACGAACCGGATGTTCCCCCGGTTCACGAGACAGCGGGTGTCGCGCGGCGCGAGCTGCGCGCCCGAGGTGTACTCGAAGGTCGCGCGGTCGTTCTGGCCGAGGGACTGATACAGGCGGCCGAGCAGGAACCGGATGTCCACGTCGTCAGGCGCGATGTTCTTGGCGGCCTCGAGGTTGTCGAGGACGCGCTGGTCGTAACGCGCCTCGTGGAGGGCCTCGGCGCCGCGGAGGATCGGCGACGAGGAGATCGCGAACTCGTAGGCGAAGCGGTCCAGGGCCGGGAACAGGGCGACGAGGACGACGAGGGCGCCCGAGAGCGCGATCTTCTGGTCGAGCGAGGCGTACCCGAACACGAGGACGAAGAGAAACAGCGAGAGCCAGACGACGTCGAGGCCGAAGAGCAGCGGCAGCAAGAGCCCGCCGAGGACGAGGGCGTACGTCGCGCGGCCGTGCATGTAGCCGCCGGCCGTTTCCCTCAGGTCGTGAACGAGCCGGCCTCCGTGGCGGACGAGCAGGATCACGAGGGCGGCGAGCGCCGACGCGGCCACCGTCCCGAGCAAGAGGAGAACGACGCGCGCGAGGTTCACGCGGCGCGACTCGCCGTCGGCGACCGTCGCACGCAGCGCACCCGCGATGCCCTTCACGACCTCGCCGGCCTCCCGGGCCTTGAACGCGAGGCCGAGGCGCGCCCAGCGCGGCTCGGGCAGGTCCGGGTCGAGGCGGATCGCGGCTGCGTAAGCTTCGCGCGCGAGCGTGGGCTTTCCGGCCACGAGTTGGCGCCGCCCGAGAAGCGTCGCCGAGAGCGCGAGGTCCGTCATGCGCCGGATCTCAATCTTCTGGGCATGCTTGAGGATCTCGTCCACCTTGCGGCGCGCGAGCGCCGTGTCGCCCTCTTCCTGCGCCGCGAGCCAGCCGAACCACTGGCCGCGAACCTGCTTGCGGAAGGCTGTTTCCGTGCCCTCGCCCGGCGCCATGAGAACCTGCGCGTTGAGCGCCGGCGCGGCTCCGAGAACGAGGAAAGCGCAGGCAGAAAGAGCCGCGCGCACCCGCGGGCGGAAGAGCCCGGCCGGGTCCGCTGGAGTCCTCAGCCGCGCCTCGCGGCCGGCGGCGGGACCGGGCCCTTCGGACGGGCGCCGGCCGCGAGCCGCGTGAATACGAGTTGCAACTCCCCGAGGATTCCCTCGAGGGCGTCGGTTTCCTCGAACGAAAGCTGGCCGCGCGTCTTCTCCCTCAGGGCGAGAAGGGCCTCGACGATCTGGCGCGCGCCGGCCACATTGGGCTGGCGCCCGCCGGCGGCGTCGGGAACTCCTTCCAGATAGACGAGCCCCGTCTGGGCGAGCATGTCGAGCAGCGCGAGAAACGCCTGGCTCGTGGGCGTCGCGGCCGCCGCGGGCGCGGCCGGATCCGCGGGCGCGGCGGGGCTGGCCGCCGGAGCCTCCGCGGGCACGGCGGGCTCCGGCGCCGACGATTCGGCCGGCACGTCGTCACGGACCTCGCCCTCCGCGGTGAAGAGGCGGCGGTCAACGACCTTGATGGTCTTCGGGTTTTCGGACATAGAACCCCTCGGGTCGTCGTATTTTACGGGACGGGAGCGGGAGGTCAGCGCCGATGCAGAAAAATCTTCCAGTCGGAGACCCCGGCGACGCCGCGGCGGCCCTCGTCCGCCTCATGGAGAGGCTCCGGCTGGAGTGCCCCTGGGACCGGAAACAGACGTTCCAGACCCTGTCGGGCTACCTCCTCGAGGAGTGCCACGAGGCCCTCGACGCGCTCCAGCGAGAGGATTTCGGCGATCTGGAGGGGGAGCTCGGCGACCTTCTCTTCGAGATCGTGTTTCTCGCCGAGCTCGGCAGGGAGCGCGGCGACTTCGACTTCGCGTCGCTCGCCCGCCGCATCCACGACAAGATGGTCGCGCGCCACCCCCACGTCTTCGGCGAGGCGAGCGTTCACGACGCCGAGGGCGTGCGCGTTCAGTGGGAGGAGCTGAAGCGCAAGGAGCGCGAGAAGGAAGGGCGCCCTCCCTCCCCCTTCGACGGCGTCCCCCGGGCGCTGCCCGCCCTCCTCAAGGCCGTGCGCCTCACGTCCCGCGCCGCGGACCTCGGGTTCGACTGGGAGCGCGACGCCGACGTCCTCGCGAAGCTGGACGAGGAGGTCGCCGAGTTCAAGGCCGAGCTGGAGTCTCCGCCGGATTCCGATGCGGCCGTCCACAAGGCTCGCGTCGCCGGGGAGATCGGCGATCTCCTATTCACGGTCGTCAACGTCGCCCGCCGCCACGGCGTCGACCCCGAGGCCGCGTTGCAGGGCACGAACGACAGATTCCGGCGGCGGTTCGAGGAGGTTGCGCGGAGGGCCGGGGCGGCCGGGAAGAGCGTGAAGGACACTCCCCTCGCGGAGCTGGACGCCCTGTGGGACCAGGTCAAGAA
>Ga0315270_10000058_pt1 | contig 54622 bp, 56 predicted proteins | sample C1_bottom_MG_FD_204932 | JGI IMG/M metagenome (GOLD analysis project Ga0315270, IMG submission 204932) | Sediment microbial communities from Yellowstone Lake, YNP, Wyoming, USA - C1_bottom | ecosystem: Environmental > Aquatic > Freshwater > Lake > Sediment | place: USA: Wyoming | collected... | reverse complement strand
CAGCTTTTGGATAAGGTCTATCGGCAGGTAGGAAATATTGCGCGGGCCTGGTACGCTGACAACTATGCGCTCTCCAGCCAGCGACAGCAGCGGAGCAAAAATCAATAGTACCGTGAGCAACATTTTTGAAATATTTTTTATCACATACCCTCCCGCCACATTGCAGTTATCAAGTCAAACATTCTGAACATGTTACTACGATCAGGATGACATTACTTCTCATTCAACAAGACAGGCGAGGCTGACAGTTATTTACAGGTTGTAGACTTCCCCGCCACCTGCCATGTCATTCCGCCATCGGTTGAGTGTGTCACGTTTGCATAGGCGTCCATAAATATCGCCGTATTGGGATTTTCAGGATCGAACCTGACCTTGTAGACCATATTGTGCGGCCCCACCTTGGCGCCAATGTAAACCGGAACAAGCCCCCAGCCTAGTCCGCCATCCGTGCTGCGGTAGATAAACCCGTTGTGACTGTTATCGGAAGTTGCAGCAAGAATAACACCCGCAGTGCTGATTGCAATATGGTTGATGTGACTCCAGTTTTCACCCACGGTTTCGGGGCTGCTTAGCGGTAGCAATGCCCAGCTTGCGCCGCCATCTTCGGACTTGAACATGCCGCCCCCCCTGAACGCGGCATCGTTGCTGCGCCCCTCGCCCGTACCCGCGTACATGAGGTCGGGGTTGCCGGGATCTGCAGCCAAAGAACTGACCGCCAGATTACGCATCAAATCGCTAACCGGCCTCCATGTGATGCCAGTATCGCCTGAGTGCCACAAGCCACCGTGCGCGGTACCGGCCCATAATTTATGCGGCAATTTTGGGTGGGTAAACAGGGTCAGTACTCGCCCTGCCTCTTCGGCCATTGCGGAAGAAGACATAGGCTCGGCAAGCGAGCTGTTTGCTGCGGGTTTCTGCCCTGCCCGGGGAAGCTCTGAACTGCATACATTGCCTGCAAACAGCAATGTCGCAAGCAATAGCCAGCGTTTTGAATAAAGCATGATTTACTCGACTCTTTAAAAATTATCCGTCTGACCCGGGCTTAATCACGCAACCCAACAGGGCTTCATGTTTTCAGGGCAGCTTCACCACCGCTGCCAAACCTGCACGCATTTGCTCCTTGCTGGGGAATTCCACATCGACCTGATAAGCCATGCCCTCTTTGACTTTGACCGGCTCCAGTCCCAACGATTTAATTTTACCGGCATAATTTTTCCCGCCTGCCGCCACAGTCAATGGTTGCCCCACTTTCAATTTTTCAATCTGGCTGGCAGACAAATAAACCCTCGCGATCATTTCGCCAGACTTTGCCAACACAAGCAACATTTGCGCCTGCAAGGTGGAGGCAACACTCATACCCGGCTCAACTTGACGCATGATTACGACAGCGTCATACGGAGCACGCACCAGTGTGTCATCGAGCACCTTCTGGCTCTGCCTGAGATTTGCGCGCGCCTCATCGAGCATGGATTCAGCACGGGTATTTCTGAGCCTGGCCTGATCAAGGTCTGCTGTTGCAACCACGGTGCGGGCATAAAGCTCCTGCACCCGAACCAGGTCACGCCCGGCTTCTGCTGCCTCGGCAAGCAGGCGGGTAATTGCAGCCTGCGTCTCCGCAACCCTGGCCTGATATATCGCCCCATCCAGCGCCAGTAATACCTGCCCCTTTCTAACCTGGTCGCCCACATCCACATTCACGGCACGTACCACACCCGAGACTGGCGCGGACAACTCGACACGATGCGACCATTGCAACACGGCCGGTTCGTCTGCAGCCCACAGTGATTGGGTGAAAGCCATCACGACAGATAAAAATATCCAATTTTTCATTTTGCTTCCCTCTGTTCACTCACCACTTTTGAATTTTTCAACCTCGCTTCCAGAGGCCGGCCCAGCATCGCTTCCAGACGCGCAAAATCAAGCGCCAGCAGATATTCGTTTCTGCGCACGCGCAGGTTGGCTTCTACCGTGTCGGCCATAGAGGTGCCCAGATTGCTTTTAAGCTCCATTTCATACTGACCCCGGCTGCGTTCCAGCACCAGATCCCGGTGTTCAACCTGCTTTAGCGCTGCGCTTTTTCCCGGTCCCTGCAACTGCACTATATCCAGACAGGTTTCCAGCAGGGACTGCGTCAGATCCATTTTCAATTTTTCCGAACTGGCCTGAATTTTATTCAATTGTGCCAGTTCTCTGGCAACTCTGGAGTCGGCCCGGCTACCCTGGTACAGAGGCCAGCTCAAAATCAGGCCCGCACTCAGATTATCCCGCGTAGTGGAGGGTCGGCTATAGTCGGCCGCCTGCACCTCGGCTTCCAGTGTCGGGTTTTTCTCAGCACGCAAAGACGCGAGGCGCTGCTGTGAGGCGGCCAGCATCTCCTGTTGCGCAAGCAGTCGCGGATTATTCGACAGTAAAATCGAAATTAATGCGTCGTACTCCGGGAGTACGCGATGATTACTTTCCAGCGCGGGATCGACCAGATCGCCGGGCAAATCTCCGGGCCGATTCATTGCATTGGCCAGCAAGGCGCGTGTGATCCGTTGCCGCTGCAGACTGCTGCTGCGTTTTACAAAAATATCCTGGTAGCGAGCCTCCATGCCGGCCAGTTCCACGCTGGAAATTTTTCCTGCTGCAAAGTTGTCTTTACCCTGATCGAAGGTGACGTAGCCGACTGCCATCAGTTCGTTATCTGCCGTGAATTGCATATCCGCAAGCAGCACATCGAAAAAGCGCGACATCACCTCCAGTCTGCGTCTCTCCCTGGCCGTGATGACATCAGACTCGCGCGCGTTTAACTCTGACACGGCAGCCTGTTCGGCTGCGATACTGCGGCCAAAATCATAGAGTGTCTTGCGCGCAGTCAGCCGCACAACGTTGTCCGGAGCAACATTATGCGGCGGAATCGTTTCTAAACCGCTGCGCAAAATACCTTCAAAATTAACACTGCTATCCGTACGTGAGGCCGCAATATCCCTGTCTGCAATAGCACTATCCCTTTCAGCTTGTGCCAGCAACAGGTCGGGGTGTGCAGTTTCTATGCTGGCAAGGGCCTCCGCCAGTGTCAATGGCCGGTTTGATTCCCCGGCATTAAGCAAGTTAAAGCTGAACAGGCAAACTACAAGGAACAACTTTCGACTGGAAACAACACCCCTCATTGCGCACCTGGCCCTTGCCGCTTGTATTTTGCAAAGGGCATGGTTGCATAAGCACCTTCCACCACATAGCGCCCCAGCAACAAGAATTCATTCACGTCTTTTGCCGCACCGGGAAAACGTGTCACCCGATTTCCATCCAGATCAAAGAAGTCGAACACAGGTGTGCCATAAATCCGCTGCTCCAGACCAAATGCTTTTTCGGTGGTTTGTTTACCCTTGAAATCCACCATCGCGACATCGCCTTTAAGATCGACCGGGAATATCAGAAAATTTTTATGATAGAAATCCTGCACCTCTGACTGATTTAGAATGGTCTGCTTCATGCGGTAACAGAAAGGACAATCGTCCAGTTCAAACATGATGAGTACGCCCTTCTTGCCTTCTTTTTTGGCAGTGGCCAGCTCACTTTTGAAGTCGCCCATTTTCGCATCAAAAAAATACTGCTGCGCGTCTCGCGTTTCCGCATAGACCACATTAAAGCCGATTAAACATAACAAACTGAGCAGTAGTATTCTCATCTTCAACTCCCGTAATCCAAAATTATTAGCCAGACTTAAAAACTAACCCAACACGGCAGGAGCGCAGAATTATGCGCTCCTGCCGCATGCTGGCCCAAATGGATGATTATGATTCATTCCCACTTGAAAACCAAAGCGCCCAGTACAAGAAAAACAACACTCATACCCGCCAGCACCAAAATTTGCGGCATCACCTGTGCCAGCGTTGCGCCCTCGCTCATGATGGCACGGGTCGCATCTATCATATGGGTCAGCGGAAAGATTTTCGCCAATTGCTCTACCCAGGCATGGGTACCTTCCAGCGAGAACCACGCACCGGACAACAACATCATCGGCCAGGTCACCGCATTCAGAATACCGCCGGCGAATTCCTCGCTTGCAGTGCGTGCCGCAATTAACAGGCCTATCGAAATCATGCACATGGCACCCAGGGTGGCGACCAGCAGCAGCACCCAGTAGGAACCCTGCATATTGAATTCAATAAACACATTGCAGCCGGCATAAACAATCGTGGTAATGACCATAATCAGCAACAGGCGTGAAATGAGTTGCGCGAACAGAAAATGAAATGCGCCCAGAGGAGTGGCCTTGAGCCGCTTCAGAAAGCCATTTTTGCGGTACCGCACAATGACAAAACCCACCCCGAACAGACAGCTGAACATCATATTCATGCCCAGAATGCCGGGCAAAAACCAGTCCACATAGCGTATCTCTGCGCCTTCAACTGCCTGACGCTGGAACTGCTGCCCCTCGGTGCCCCACACGATGCGTTCCAGCAAATAGCCGTTGGGCGAACTTGAATTCACCCAGTATTTAACTTGGAAGTCGCGCAGCGACTCGTTCGTCCCCAGTGCTCTCGAATGGCTTCTCTCCTTAGTCCCCTCTCCCAACGGGGGAGGGTTAGGGAGGGGGGCTACAGCATCACCAACATGCCAGCCTTGCGAACTGCTGACATCCACCAGCATATCCAGTTGATGGTGCTTGACCTTGTTGATTGCTACATTGAGATCGTCATAGGGCACAAATTTGATATGCAGGGTGGATTGCAGCGCTGGTGCAACGCTGGCCAGTCTTTGTATGCCGCCAACGACGCCGATTTTATAAATCTCCTTGTTGCCGCCGGAGAAGGTAGAGGCGAGCCCTATCACCAGCATAAAGGGCATCGCCAGGTTCCACACCAGCGCGGAACGATCGCGCAAAAACTCCATGTTGCGGGCATGCAGGACAGCCAGGAATTTTTTCATGGTTTATATTTTCCTGTCACATTAATAAACAGATCTTCCAGCGTCCAGGCGCGGATGCGCAAGCGATCCAGATTCACGCCGTTCTCCATCATCTGTTGCAGGGTCTGATGTAAACTGCTGCTGCTGACCTCAACCATATCTCCCGCATCAGCCACATTCAGCCCCAGATCAAAAATCCTGCTACCCGCATCCGTTCTGGGTATCTGCAACACCACATCGCCAAAATGATCGGACAGCAACTGTGCCGGCGTCCCCTGCGACACGATGTGACCCTTGTCCATAATGGCAATTTCATCGCACAGGGCATAGGCTTCTTCCATATAGTGCGTGGTCAACACGATGGTCTTGTTGCGCGACTTCACCAGCTTGACCAGGTCCCAGAAATTGCGGCGTGCCTGCGGATCCAGGCCGGTGGTCGGCTCGTCCAGAAAGATCAGTTCAGGGTCATTGATCAGGGCCAGTGCCAGCAACAACCGTTGACGCTGTCCTCCCGAGAGTTTGCGCGTATCGCGGTTTAAAATATCATCCAGCGAGCACAGCGCTATCAACTCTGAAATCGGCAGGGTGTGATGATACAGGCGCTCAAATAATTCCAGAGTTTCGCGTACCGTTAAAAATTCCTGCAGTGCAGTATGCTGAAACTGTATACCCACCTCTTCGCGATAACGCGTGCCCAAGAGCTCACCCTTGTACATAACCGTGCCGCTGGTTGGCAGGTGTATACCCTCCAGCATCTCGATGGTGGTGGTTTTTCCGGCACCGTTAGGGCCGAGCAAGCCAAAACAGATCCCCTGGGGAATGGCGAGATCAATACCGTCGACGGCGACAACGCCGGGATAATGCTTGGTGAGTTTGTTGGCGCTGATTATCGGATTCATAAGTGGGCGGGATTACTCCCTATGTTTTATTTTCAAGTTCCTGGAAAGTGTCGATATATTTCTGAATATTTTTCAGCAGGGTCTTTTTTTGACGCTCTGTCAGCATCTGATACACCGCTACGATCATGTCATCCGAGGCATTTTCAAACGCAAGCATAATACTACGTTCATCGGCTGATCTAGTGGCATCCGGCGTAAGCAACCAGGAGGAAAGAAACGCGGCTATGGCATCTTCACCTTTATGGTTTTTCAGCAATTCAATCAGCCCGGCCTGGTTATCCTCGCGCCGATTTATATAAATCTCACTTGCAAAGGGCAACTGGCGATTCATCTCCCTGACTTTTTCGAGCTGCCCATCCTTAAGGTGGCCCGCCAGATTTTCGACAAAATCGATTATTTTTTCCGCTCTTTTTCGCAGTTGCTCATCCGGCACGCCACTGAGTTCGGCATCCCTTTGTTTTTTATTTTCTTTGGAAAATGACCGAACCAGCTCTTCCAGCTGTTCGGGGCGGGCGCCACTCAAAATCCTTGCTGCCGGCCTGATGGTAGGTTGCAATGTTTTAACATACAAAGCCCGCCCCTCGCTTCTGAATCTGGCAACTTCCGTTTTTGTCAGCGGGGCAGCGGACTGCCCCGCTTGCAGCAACTCCTGCAAAAATAATACATATTGCGCAAGCATGTTGGTACGATGCCACGCCATATATTGATCCACCTCTTTATTGATTGCATCTTTCTGCGCATCGTTAAAAGTGGCGTAGCTATTGATCGAATAGCGCAAATAGGCATCGGCGTAATTATAGCCAATAGCGACGATACTGCACCCTGAAAGCTGCAATATTATCAATGTAATAGCGAGTTTATGCCGCTTCTTCATGACCCGTATATTCACCTAACCTTGCGTGCCAGCAAGGGAAAAAACTGTTCCAAGTTCACTGCAAGGCGCTTGTAACCCTGTACCAGTGTAGATCTAAACAGACCAAGTATAAACCTCTCCCTTCCCGCATCGGCCATGTGTCCCTGAACGAACATCCGTATCCATGTATCCTAAAAGCCCATCATTCTGGAAGATTGCGCGGTAATATATGACGTACAACTATCAATTATTCAGAGAGCCCTGCTGATTATGAGTAATTCATTGCATTCAGTGATCCATGAAGTCGAACAAGTCATCCTCGGCAAACCCCATCAAATCAGACTGGCACTGGCCTGTTTACTGGCGCGCGGCCACCTGCTGATTGAAGATCTGCCCGGTGTCGGCAAGACCACCCTGGCGCATGTACTGGCGCGCACCCTGGGCCTGCATTTCCAGCGCATCCAGTTCACCAGCGACATGCTGCCTGCAGACATACTGGGGGTATCGGTATACCAGCGCCCCGGTGCTGATTCAATAGCCGGCGATTTCAAGTTTCATCCAGGCCCCATCTTTGCCCAGATGATACTGGCCGACGAAGTCAACCGCGCCACACCCAAAACACAGAGTGCGCTGCTGGAAGCAATGGAAGAACAACAGGTCACTATAGAAGGCGTGACCCGCCCCCTGCCCGAACCATTTTTCGTCATTGCCACACAAAACCCCAGCAACCAGATCGGTACTTTTCCACTACCCGAGTCGCAACTGGACCGCTTTCTGATGCGCATACAGTTGGGCTATCCCGATGCAAAAGCCGAGCGTGGGCTGCTCTCCGGTGTGGATAGACGCGAGATCGTGGCCAAACTTTCACCACAGATGGAAACTGCCGAATTACTCGCCTTGCAGCGACAGGTGAAACAGGTATTTGTTTCACCTGCCCTGCTTGATTACGTGCAAGCCATACTGCTACACAGCCGCGAATCAGCGCGTTATGTGCACGGACTGTCACCCCGCGCAGGACTTTCCCTGCTGGCTGCTGCACGTGCATGGGCATTGCTGGATGGACGCAATGCGGCCTTACCGGAAGACATACAGACTGTGCTGCCGGGAGTTGCCAGCCACCGCCTGCAAAGTGTGCAAGCGGTACAAACCTCGGATGGGGAAAAACTGACACGGGAGTTGATTGAGGCCGTGCCCATTCCCTAGGAAAATACCAAACCAGTCCTTCGGTAGAACCAGGACGAACGGAATACGTATGACAAGCGCATTCCCCGGAACAATATATTAGGCCATTGGCAAGACCAATTTATGCGTCAAAGCATAGCGCATAAAATCGGAATTATTGGACAGGTTCATTTTTTCCTTGATTCGAACCCTATGGGTGCTGACAGTCTTTACACTCAGCGTGAGCTCTTCCGCAATTTCAGTAATACTTTTACCACCGGCGATCATCAAAAATATCTGAAATTCACGATTTGAAAGTAGCGTATGCGGGCTGATATCCGCGGCAACGCTACTCATATCCAGCGCGATTTGCTCAGCCAGCACCGGCGTAACATATTTTCCGCCGCTGGCCACTTTGCGCATCGCCTGAACCAGATCAGTTGAGGCATTGTCCTTGCACACATAACCCGATGCACCCACCTTGATTGTGCGTACCGCATAGATATCTTCCTTATGCGTACTCAAAACAAGGATGGGCAGTTTGGGCTGCTCGCTCTTGATTTGCTTGATAAGCTCCACCCCGCTGATACCCGGCATGGACATGTCCAACAGAATTATATCGAACTGCTCTTCGCGTATTTTTTTTAACAAATCAGCGCCGTTATCCACTTCGCAGCTGACTTTAATATCGGAAAATTTCGACAATATATGCTTGATCCCGGCGCGAAAAATCGGGTGGTCATCTGCCACCATAACTTTAATCATTCAAAAACTCTCCACATCCCTGATCGGAAAATTAACTTCAATGCGTGTCCCTTGCCCGGGGGTGCTCTCTATTAAAATCGCGCCACCCAACAAATTAACTCGCTCCTGCATGCCCAAAATGCCAAAGCCGCGCCGCTGGCCTGCAACTTTTTCAACCATGCCGCAACCATCGTCCTGAACCACAAGTATCAGCTCATGGCCCAGACTCACCAGTTTCACTTCCACATTTTTTGCCTGGGCGTGACGAATTACATTGGTGATCGATTCCTGAAAAATCCGAAATACAGCCGTTGCAGTTCCGGTATCGATATTAAATTCATCCTGATTCATTTTTAGCTCAAACTGAATGTTCGTGCTATCCATTATTTTTTTTACATGATGCTGAATCGCCGCTGCCAGCCCCAGCACATCAAGCATGCCCGGGCGCAAATTCTCGGATATGGTGCGCGCAGAATCCGCAACCTGATCCAGCATGCGAATGATGTCAGATAACTTTTTCTGACTTTGTGACACCGGCTTATCCAGCTCCGAAGACAATTGCACAAGGTCAATGTGCAGCACTGATAGTACCTGTCCCATTTCATCGTGCAATTCGCGCGCGATATACTTGCGTTCTTCCTCGCGCACTTCCTCCATATGGCCGGATAACTCCTGCAATTTCTGGCGGGATTCCAGCAGTTCCTCGGTTTTCTGCATCCGCGCCACCATTTCATTCTCAAGTTGCGCGGTTCTCTCCTGCACCATTTCCTCAAGATCCAGTTTCAGCTTTCTCAACTCAACCTGGGTTCGCACCCGCGCAAGCACCTCCTCAACGTGATAGGGCTTGGCAATATAATCTACTGCCCCCAGGCGAAATCCTTCAAGTAAAGCAGAAGTATCATCCAGCGCGGATAAAAAAGTAATGGGAATATCAGCGGTGCGACTATCCGCCTTCAGCCTGCGACAAACTTCATAGCCATCCATCCCCGGCATCCGTATATCAAGCAGAATCAAATCCGGCGTTGACTCCTGCGCCAGCGTCAGCGCCCGCTCCCCGTTCTCTGCTTTTATTACTGAATAACCCGAAACCCCAAGAATCTCTGCTACCAGCTCTAACGCGATCAAAGAATCATCAACCACCAGGACCAAGCCCTTACTTTCACCCTTATTCTGCTGAATCAAGAGAACTCCCTTTTTACATGATACAAATGACTATTTTCCAAAAACGTTAAATGATTACCTGCACGCGGAAATTTTCACCCGGCTATATCTTTTCATGATAAAGCAAAATTTAACGCACGGCGGGCCACGCAGCACAATATACAGTTAAAAATTTAAACGGCTTTTGAAGCAATCACATAAGATTGTAATAATACCAGACCGTGCACCCCTAGATATTTCCATGAAAACCAGGGTGTTGGTCTCATGATCCTGCCAGTACATAAGGTAAATTATGGACAACAGGTTCGCCATAATGATCGTTGATGACAACTGCAAGCTGCAGGTCTTTGGAGGCATACTGGAATTTTGGAATGACGCAGTAAGCACTACGCTTTCTGGGGCGCTAGCGTTTAACGCCATAAGAACCACGATGCCAAATATAATTGGGCTTGATAAGCGCATGCGGGATATAGGGGTGTATGTAACCTGCAACCTTATCAGGAGTAACGTGCTAGCCGCCACCCTGCAACACATTAACTTTTAAACTTACGGTCAAAACAAGTGCGCACAACCCTCAAACAAAAATTCGGCACCTGGCTGTTTCGTCCGCAAGTTTCCAGCGGCACGATTACCCTTAACCAGCGCCGCATTTTTATTCTGCCCACTCGTCGTGGTCTGGGCTTTGCTTTTGTATTGCTGCTGATGCTCCTGGGTGACATCAATTACAGTTTGAGCCTTGGGTTTGTACTCACCTTTTTACTTGGCACATTAGCCACCATGACCATGCTGCACGCTTTCCGCAATCTTGCGCAACTGGAGATTCGCGCGGGTCACTGTAATCCTGTATTTGCCGGAGATAGTGCGGTATTCGTGTTTCATTTTCATAACGACACACCTCTGCCGCGATACAATTTGCTGTTGCATGATGGCAAAGGGCACAGCGCAACGTTCGGTTTGCCCGCACATCAAAATTGCAAAATCCAGATTGCGCTCCCGGCAATCAAACGTGGCTGGCTAAACAGCGGGCGGTTGACGCTGTATACAGAATTTCCACTGGGTCTGTTTCATGCCTGGTCTTACCTGCATTTTGATGTGCGTTGCCTGGTCTATCCCAAGCCGGCAGCACCGCACCCATTGCCCGCATCCTCCGCGCAGCACGGCAGCGGCAAATTTGCCAGCGCGGGCGATGAAGATTTTGCCGGGCTGCGCACTTATGTGGCCGGCGATGCGCTGCCGCGTATCGCATGGAAAGCACTGGCCCGCGAGCAGGGCCTGCAGGTCAAACAATTCAGCGCGCAGCAGGGGCGCGAGCTGTGGCTGGATTGGTCCTTGCTGCCAAATATTGCAAGAGAGCGCAAGCTGGAGCTGCTGACACGCTGGGTGCTGGATGCCGACGCACAGCAACTGCAATATGGCCTGCGCTTGCCCAATATCGAAGTGCTGCCCAAATACAGCAACGGCCAGCGCGAGGAGTGCCTGCAAGCATTGGCCTTGTTTGGTCTTTAACACTCCCTCTCCCACAAGTGTGAGAGGGGAGCACAGGCGGTGTGCCGGAACATGCAATGCTGAACAGAGATGTGAGTGTTGATTCGCCAAAATATGAACATGAAACTGGAAAATTCACTCGTGTACGGATTGCTCGCCAGTATACTCATGGTGAGCGCCCCCCATGCCGAGCACTTGCCCCTTTGGGTCGTCGCACTCAGCACCACACTGATAGCTTGGCGCACCTATCTCAATTTCGGCAACAAACCTTTACCGCCGCGCTGGCTGCTATTTACACTTTCAACAGCCGGCATCGCAGGAATTTTACTGAGTTTCCACACCTTGTTCGGACGCGAGGCGGGCGTGACTCTGCTAATTTTACTGGCCTCGCTCAAACTGCTAGAATTGCGCGCTGCACGCGATGCCACTGTTGTCATTTACCTCAGTTGCTTCATCATCATCACCAATTTTTTCTACTCGCAGAGTATCCCCACCGCACTGATGATGTTTGCGTCTTTACTGGTCATCACCAGCACCTGGGTACATCTCCATAGCTGCTCACTGGGCCTCAAACCGTGCTTGTCCATCGCTGCAAAATTATTGCTGCAAGCCATCCCGCTCACCCTGCTGCTTTTCGTTTTGTTTCCCCGCGTACAAGGACCGTTGTGGGGCATGCCGCAGGATGCCTATTCCAGCAGCGGCCTGACCGACTCAATGGCACCCGGCACCCTGAGCAAGTTATCCTTGTCCCAGGCCGTTGCATTCCGTGTAAGCTTCGACAGCCCCCCTCCTCCCCGCGATCAAATGTACTGGCGCGGACCGGTGCTGTGGGACTTTGACGGCATGACCTGGTCAAACCGGGACGGCATTAATTGGAAATCCGGAATGAAGCTGCGCAGCAAACTCCCGCAACTGGATAATTTGGCCAGCCCGGTCGATTACACCGTCACGCTTGAGCCTCACAATAAGCCGTGGCTGTTTGCGCTGGACGTTCCTACCAGACTTTCCATTCCCAATATCATGACCGACGATTTTCAGGTGCAGAGTAAAGAGCCGGTTACTGCCAGGATTCGTTACCAGGCCCACTCACAACTGGCTTACACTGCCAATATTGAGGAGGCTCCGTACCAATTGCAACGTGCCCTGTTACTCCCGCCCGCGCTTAATCCTCGCGCTCGCACACTTGCCTCTGCATGGCGCGCAAACCTTGCCAATGACGATGCAATCATCCGTGCAGCATTCAGCCTCTTCAACCGTGAGAATTTTGTCTACACGCTTGAACCGCCCCTGCTGGGCACGAACGGCGTGGATGATTTCCTGTTTGAAACACGCCAGGGATTTTGCGAACACTACGCTTCCAGTTTCGTCTTTCTGATGCGAGCTGCAGGCATACCGGCGCGCGTGGTGACAGGTTATCAGGGCGGCGAACCCAACGAGCTGGGCGGCTATACCATTGTGCGCCAGTCCGATGCCCATGCCTGGGCTGAGGTGTGGCTGAATGACCGCGGCTGGATACGCATGGATCCTACCGCCGCCATTTCGCCTGAACGCATCCAAAGCGGCCTGAGCGCTGCCATGCCGGATAGTCTTAGCCTGCCCTTTATTGCTCGCATTCAGTCACCGTGGTTGCTTAAAATGCGCTTCAATCTGGACATGCTCAACCACCAGTGGAACCAGTGGGTGCTGGGTTACAATACAGAACGGCAGTTTGCATTTCTTACCCGTCTCGGCATGGAAGACATTAGCTTGCAAAAGATGGCATACAATCTGCTGATCGGCATCGCGATTCTGGTTGGTGTATTTGCATTAATACTGTTGCGCAAGCTGCACAAACGGCAAACAGACGAGACACAGGCTTTATATCTTAAATTTTGCAACAAGCTGGCCACAGGCCGCATCGTCCGCGCCGCCCATGAAGGGCCACAGGATTTCGCTGCACGCGCGGCACAACTAAATCCACAACTGGCAACCGCCATTGACGATATTACCGCGCTCTACCTGGCAGTGCGCTATCAAAACCAGACTGGCGCAGAAGGCCTCAGCGCTTTACGACATGCGGTAGCGGGGTTTAAAGTGGACAGTAAATAGGCAATATGCCCATCACGCTTTATTTATCCAGGGTGAAATATTCCAAGAGCGTTCCCCCACCGAGCGTGTATGTTGCCGCTTCAGCGGCATTACAGCCACGGCCTTCTCCTTGCGGGTGCTAGCCCTCCCCAGGTGGGAGAGGGGACAAAATCATCGCCAATAGCCCTGTAAAATTTCCGGTTCTATTCCCTCTCCCTCTGGTGGAGGGCCAGGGTGGGGGAGCAAACTGGCAAGCTACAGGCAAAGGAGGGAAATAACTTAAGCTGTATTTAGCAAGTTATAATCAAGCCCTGTCTTCTTTCAGCCATTGTTATGCAAATCACACGCCGCCTGGAATTTGATGCTGGCCACCGCATCCCCAACCACAATAGCCAGTGCAAACACCTGCACGGCCACCGCTACGCACTGGAAATCACCCTCTCAGGCGATATTATTACCCTGGAAGGCGTGTCCGAGCAAGGCATGGTGATGGACTTCTCGGACGTTAAGCGTATTGCCAAACAACAGGTGGTGGATGTTTGGGATCACGCTTTTCTGGTGTATCGTGGCGATACCAGGGTGCTTGAATTCCTCAATAGCTTGCCGGGGCATAACACCGTCGTGCTGGATGTGGTACCGACTGCGGAAAATCTGGCATCGGTTGCCTTCAAACTGCTTGACCACGCCTACCGCGACACCTATAACAATCACCTGACCCTGCAGCGGGTGAGGCTTTATGAAACGCCCAACAACTGGGCCGATTGCCTGCGTAAAGAATAGCCGGCAATAAAAAACGTATTGGATAACAAGAATGCCCGACTACCCGGCGAAGGTTAAGTGACATTTATGCCAGAAATTTCTGCAGAGCTCAGCAAAAAACTAACCGATGCTGTCGAGAAGATGCCCGCTTTTCCCAAGAGTGTGCAGCGCATGCTTGAGCTTTCACGCGATATCAATTGTTCACCCAAAGAACTGGTGTCCGTCATTGAAAAAGATCCGGTGATGACAATGAAGTTGCTGCGCATCATCAATTCTTCGTATTATAGTTTTCCCAAACAGATTACTTCGGTGAACCAGTCTATTGTTTTCATCGGACTGAACACCATCAAAAACATGGCCCTCTCGTTTGCAGTGATAGGAGTACTGCCGCAAAACAATGCTGCCGGTTACGATATGCAACGTTACCTCATGCACTCGCTCATCACCGCCAGCCTCGCGCGGATTTTGTGCCAGAAATTTAACAAAGACGGTACCGACCCCGGAGACTGTAACCTTGCCGGCCTGCTGCACGATTTTGGCAAAGTGGTATTTGCCCAATTTCTGCCTGAAGAGTTCAAGCTGGCATTAAAATACAGCGCCGATAACAAGGTCCCACTGCATATCGCCGAGCGGCACATTATCGGCACGGACCACAGCGTCGTTGGCGCCATGCTGGTCGAGGGATGGAAGTTCCCCAGGAACCTCAGTGACACCATCCGCCATCACCATGACGACTCAGTCTCCAACTCAACAATGCATGATTGCCTGTTTGTGGCCGACCAGCTGAGCAAACACAAGCTGCTCAACAACGGCATCGACAGGGTGATGCCCGAGCTGCCTCCCGCCATCGCTGCGCGCTTTGGCGGTAATCTGGACGAAATCATAGTAAAATTGGGCGATCTGTCCAACGTAATTGCCGAGGCCAATGCCTTTGCACAAACCAGCAAAGACATTCAAACATGAAAATAAAATTCTGGGGAGTCCGCGGATCCATCCCATCTCCCGGGCCCAACACCCAGCGCTATGGTGGCAACACAACGTGCATAGAAGTACGCACCGACGATAACGAACTGATCATACTCGATGGCGGCACCGGGATTTTTCCCCTGGCGCAGACACTGCTCAAAGAGCTTCCCGTTACCGCGCACATTTTCAATACCCATAGCCACTGGGACCACATACAGGGCCTGCCTTTTTTCATCCCCATTTTTATACCCGGCAACAAGCTGCATCTGTACGGTGCATTTGATCCCATCTCCGGCGCGGGACCGGAGCGCATCATGAACATACAGATGCAGTACAGTTATTTTCCGGTGCGCGAGGCAGAAATTCAATCACGCATGCACTACCTGACCGTGATGCCGCATGAAGTCATACAAATAGGCACGACCAGCATAACCCCTACCCTGCTTAGTCACCCGGTTGTCAATCTTGGATACCGTATCGAGTGCAGGGGTAAATCAATGTTCTTCACCGGCGACCACGAACCCTACTACAACATCTATGAACCAAGCGACGACGGCTATGCCGAATATCAGGCATTGATTGAAGAACAGAGCCGTGCCGTCGTGGATGCGATCAAGGGTGTGGATATACTGATTGCCGATTCTTCCTACACCATAGCCGAGTATCCGTCCAAAAAAGGCTGGGGCCATGGCACCTTTGACAGCTGCATCGAACTGGCCAAAGCGGCCGGTGCGAGGATATTATATTGCACCCACCACGAACCCACGCGCAGCGACGAAGATCTGGAAAAAGTTTTTGCCGAAGCTGTAGCCCGCCATAAATGCAAGGAACTGGAAATACGCCTCGCGCGGGAAGGAGATGAGGTATTGATATAAGCTGAGTTAAACCCGGTTTAGACTCCCGGCGGAGCCAGCGAAAACCAGCCTCCTGCAGTGTGCGGTCGGAAGAGCTAAAACTTCGCGTAGCAGAACATGCGCTGCTTATCCCATATCTGCAATTTGTATCTCGCCACCAACCCGTGGTTGAGACCAGCCAATCTGCTTCAGACCAACGTTCTAATTAACCTTAATCTGACCGTACTCCCCTCCAATCACTTTGTTACGCCCCTGCTCTTTTGCCCGATACAAGGCGAAGTCAGCTGTTTGCAATAAAGTTTCCAATGATAGTTTGTCACCGGGTATCACCGAGGCAACACCGCAACTGATCGTCACGTGCTTCAACGCAGTCGCAACATGCGGGATATTAAGCTCAACAACGCGTTGACGCACATGATTGGCCACCCATTTGGCACCATCCATGTCTGTCTCCCCCAACACAAACACAAACTCTTCACCACCGTAGCGCGCGACCACATCGCTGGCACGCGGGGCTGCACGTAACATTTGGGCGGCCACAATTTTCAGACACTCGTCGCCTGCCTGGTGACCATAGTTGTCGTTATATAACTTGAAGTTATCAACGTCTACCATCACCAATGCAAACGGCTTTTTCATCCGGTCACAACGACGCCATTCACGCAGGGATAACTCATCGAACATACGCCTGTTGGAGAGGCCGGTCAAACCGTCGGTGGCTGATAGTTGTTGCAGCTCTTTGTTGGCCGTGTTGAGTTTGTGTGTGAGATCAAGCAATGAACGCTGCATTTCAACCAGCCTGCGCATGGCATTAACCTTGGCCTTAAGCACGATCTCGCTTACCGGCTTCAACAGGTAATCATCTCCGCCCGCTTCAATGCCGCGTGCAAGATCTACATCCTTGGTCATGCTGGTTAAAAATATAATCGCAGTCCAGTCTTTTTTCCTTTCCAGCGTACGTATTTGTCTGGCGACTTCAAAACCGTCAATGTCGGGCAGTAATCCATCCAGTAATATAATGTCAGGATGTTCACGCCGGTAAATATCGAGCGCGTCCTTGCCTGTTTCCGCTGTCAGGGCCTGTATGCCCATATTTTCGAGGTAGGTGCAGATGGCTTTCAACGTCACTTTACTGTCCTCTACGACCAGTACTTTTAGCTCAGTTACTTTGCTAGCCATAACACGACCCCACGATATGATGAATTACATACATAATCAATTTCCCGCTTGCATGGTGTCTCTCGCAAGGCACAAATCCCGCCATGTTTGCGCCTTGTTTAAAGGCGTAAGCAAAAGTGCTGCGGGGTGATGCGTAATGATAAGCGGAATTGTCCGGGTTGAAGCATCTTTTGCGTGGGCAGTATAGCCATGAACAATACCGAGCAGGCTGCTCCACTCTTTATCAGCACCAAGCAATGCGGTCGCGGCCGCATGGCCCAACGCCACTATTATTTTGGGTTGTATCAGATGAATTTGCCGCGCCAGATATGGCGCGCATTGTGCAATTTCGTCTGCCTGGGGCCCGCGTACAATTGAGCCGCTACATTTGACGACGTTGGCAAGATAAACATTGTCCCCGCGCTTCAGCTTGATTGCCGCCAGCATATTGTCCAGCAACTGTCCCGCCGGACCGGCAAACGGTTCCCCCTTTGCTTCGTCATCCTCAGTCGGCCATGAACCCACAAACAGCCAATCCGCATTTTCATCGCCCATGCCGAACACGGTCTGTATACAGCCAGTACGTAGTTTGCAGGCGCTGCAGCCTTTTACACGCTTTTTGAGTTGAGCCCAATTGAGATGCGCAATGCCGACCTCGGGTGTTTCAACTACCGGTGCAGCTTCTGCCTTCAACTCAGGTGCAAGCAAAGCTACGGGAGCCTCCGCTGTTACATGAGGCTCATGGGTGCCGACAGGGGGATGACGCAACTGCCATAGCGGATAGAGATTCAGTTCGCGCAGAATATCCTGCGTGCGGCGCGCGCTTTCAATATCGGTCTCAGGTATGACTTTCACTTTAATTTGTACTCCATCACGATCGCATCTTCGCGTCCATTTTCCGCCGGATAATAGCCGCGCCGTATCCCAATCTCACTAAATCCCGCTTTGCGGTACAGCGCGCTGGCAGCCAAGTTTTTCTGACGTACTTCCAGAATGACTCTTGCAAATTCAAGCGACCGCGCCAAGGCAAGCATCTCGCCCAGCAAGCTTGCACCCAAGCCTTTGCGCTGGTGTGCGCCGGCGATGCTGATATCGAGCAGGTCCACGTCATCCAGCGCCGGCATCATCACTGCATAGCCAACAATTTCATTAGCCACCTCATACACCTTGCAGATATTGCCGGTGGCCAGCGCATCGTTAAAATTACCGCGTGTCCACGGGTGGTTGTGCACAGCCTGCTCGATGTTTAACACCGCGTCTACATCTTCCCAGCCCATATCGCGCAGCTGGGTTGCTGGCTGGCTAGTCATTCAAATGCACTTTAATACAGTTCAGCTCCCCTCTCACTGCAAGGGTGTGCTCCCCTCGCCCACTTGTGGGAGAGGGGTTGGGGGAGAGGGTGAGAGCAAGTTGAGCTAGCTTGCCCTCCCTCTCCCTAACCCTCTCCCGCAAGGCGGGAGAGGGGATACTGATGTAATCCAAAATTACAAATGCAATCACTATGCCACTCTCTCGCTTGTTTTAAGTGCCACCTTGTCGCGCAAGTAAAGCGGCATGGCCAAAGCTGCATCCAGGCCCAGACCAGCGGCAAACATCGGCGCGGCGAGCTGCGCAATCGCGTAGGCCTGGGGCACACAGGCGGCATCGATCTCACTGAGTTGCCCGTCGTAGCGCGCCTGTAACACCGTGCCATGCGCGGCGAAACCACTGCCTGCACCCAGCCAGCCAGCCCCCTCTACAGCAGGTGTATCTTGCGGCAGGCATAAACACGGCGCGCACACCGTTAGCCATTTACCGTCACGTTTTTCATACACGGCAAAATACACTTCTGCCATGCGCGCATCGAGTGCGGCGATCACTTTATCCCGACCCGACCCTGCCGCCACGGCCTGCAAGGTACAGACACCGATCACCGGCAGACTGGCGCCCAGTGCCAGTCCCTGTGTCACGCCACAGGCGATGCGCACACCGGTAAAGGAGCCGGGGCCCGCGCCAAAGGCAATGCCATCCAGTTGCGCGAGCTTGATGCCGGCTTCTTGCAGCACGCCATCCAGCATCGCCATCAGCACTTCGGAATGTTTCTGCCCGACATTCTCATTTTTCCCCGTCACTACACCGTCCTGCCACAGCGCGACCGAGCAATATTCAGTGGAGGTTTCTATTGCAATAATTTTCATGGTGCAATAATTTTCATGGTGCAATAATCTTCATAGCGCCAGCATTTTCATGCTGCGGTGAGCAGCAACGCCACTGCTTCAGCCGCGATGCCTTCACCGCGTCCGGTGTAGCCCAGCTTCTCGGTGGTGGTTGCCTTGACATTCACCGCATTCATCGCGACACCCAGATCGGCCGCGATGTTCTCCACCATCCGGGTAATATGCGGCGCCATTTTCGGTGCCTGTGCAATGATGGTGGCATCGACATTGCCTACACGAAAACCGGCGTTATTCAGCAGCCGCGCCACTTCGCGCAGCAATATGCGGCTGTCGATATTCTTGAATTTCGTATCGGTATCGGCAAAGTGTTTGCCGATATCACCCAGGGCCGCAGCACCCAGCAGCGCATCGCAAATGGCATGCAACAGCACGTCCGCATCGGAATGCCCGAGCAGCCCTTTATCGTGGGCAATGTCCACCCCGCCGATAATTAATTTTCGTCCCGCCACCAGCTGATGAACATCAAAACCGTGCCCAATTCTCATTTAATTTTTCCATGTTGTAACAATAATTCCGCTAGCTGCATATCTTGCGGATAAGTCACTTTAAAATTCGTCGAATCACTGCTCACCAGCTTGGGATACAAGCCCAGTGCCTCAATAGCAGAAGCCTCGTCGGTGACGCTGGGCGCGGTTTCCAGCGCCTTGACCAGCAAACCCATACGAAACATCTGCGGTGTTTGCGCTTGCCACAAGCCTACACGGCTTTCGGTGCAGTCTACCCGCTGCCGCGCATCGGCACGTTTCAATGTGTCCGCCACCGGCACCGCCAGCAGCCCACCCACCTCATCGCTGCGCAGCTCATCCAGCAGGCGGGTTAATTGCTGCTCACTCAAGCACGGACGCGCAGCATCGTGCACCAGCACCCAATCATCCGGCTCAAGCTCGGAAGCCAGCAAGCCGTTCAGCACGCTCTCTGCGCGGCTTGCGCCCCCACAAAAAAGGGGTTGTAACTTGTCCCCAAATTTAGACCAGTCAAACGCCCTCCAATGCACATCATCCGGTGCAAGCACAACAAATACTGTGGTGATTTCGGGATGCGCACACAGGGTGACGAGCGCATGGTAAATCATCGGCCGACCAGCCAGCGTCATATATTGCTTGGGAAGCTCATGACCCATGCGTGAGCCAAAACCTGCGGCGGGAACAAGGGCGTAAAATAAGTCCGTCATGGGTGAATTGTAATAGAAAAACGCGGGCTTGCCTTGGCTTTGGGAGGTCATGAAACTGCTTGTTTAGTCAAAAAGCCGCTATGCTTTTCCCCGACTGCTCAACGCACTTCTGTGCCAACATGAAAATCCATGCTATGTTCACACCATCGTTGGCATTCCGTGGTAGGTAAATTCTGCTTCCAGACTTTGCCTGAATACCTGCAAAACGAATCTAAAAGGAAAAGCCGGATGAAACCGAGCTATGCATATTTTTATCAACTTGCCGCCATTTTCATACTGGTGGCAGGTTGCTTCCTTGTACTGCGTCCATTCCTTGCCGCTTCCCTCCTTGCAGCCGTATTGTGCATCACGAGCTGGCCCATTTATCTTTGGCTGCTGCGTAAGTTAAAGAACAGAAAAAATATAGCCGCACTGACCATGACGCTTACTCTGGTTGTCATAATTATCCTGCCGCTGGCATTTATTGCCTACAACCTCGCCGATAACGTGACGGCGTTTTACAATGAAATCCAGCTTGCCATCGAGAAAGGTCCGCCAGTCCCACCAGATTGGATTAAGGACATACCTGTCGTCGGCGAACGCTTAAACACTTATTGGCAGCTAATCTCCACCAGTAAGATAGAGTTGGAAGCGCTGGTATTGCGTTTATTGGAGCCTGCCAAAAATTTCTTGCTTGCCGGCGGAATTCTGCTTGGACAGGGTGTGCTTGAAATGAGTCTGGCCGCATTCGTCAGCTTCTTCTTTTTTCGCGATGGCGTAGCATTAGTGCGAATTATCAACGTGGCGATGGATCGCCTGGTCGGAATCCACACATCGAATGTACTCGGCATCATCAAGCACACCGTACGGGGTGTCATGTTCGGGCTATTGGGAACATCTCTGGCTCAGGGCATCGTGGCGGCCATTGGTTTCGCCATCGCTGGCGTGCCGGCAGCGCTTATGCTCGGCGCAGCCACCTCACTGCTCTCCCTGATTCCCGTCGGACCGCCGCTAATATGGGGCGGCGCTGCCATCTGGCTGTTCAATCATGGTACCGCTGGATGGGGAATTTTCATGCTGTTATGGGGATTTTTCCTGATCAGCACTGTGGACAATGTTGTAAAACCCCTGCTCATCAGCCGCGGCAGCAACTTGCCATTTATCCTGGTGCTGTTAGGTGTGATGGGCGGAGTGCTCGCCTTTGGCTTTGTCGGGATTTTCATCGGCCCGACACTGCTTGCCGTTGGATTTAGCCTGGTACAGGAGTGGGCAACTTATAACATCACAGATTGAATCACCAGAGCAATGATGCCAACGGAAAGCCTACGCCTGTTCTGCAACCCTATTTTTTTATTTGCCCACCCGGCTTTCCGGCTGAACCCTCTGGCTTTACGTCCAGACTCATCCATTTTTCATAACATTCCAGACCGCAAAAATACGCAACATAATCCGCAGTCTCAATGTTCTGGCCCTCTCCAGGAGGAACTTCCTTCAGACATACCTCGCATGCGACACTTTCCAATTCGACTGGTTTGTCTTTTGTAGTCATGGTCTTCTCCTTCTCGTCAAACGAAGCTGCGTGTCTCCATCCCCGCTGGTGCTGATGATTCCCAATTAAACGAGATTCACCCAACACTCCGGCAGCAGCCTCTCTCGCTGGATATGCCTCAAAGATACTCCTAATTGAAATCGAAAGGTAGCCCGAAAAGTGGCCTGAGCGCCGGCTATGGATGTGGAGGGCAAAATGATGCCATTTAATCCCTTCGGGTAAATTCCCCGCCGCTTGCTGCGCAAGACAGGATGAACAAAATTTTCAGGATGAGAAACCAAGTCCACCTGGCTTCTCATCCTGTTTATCCTGCAATTCCTGTCGAAACATCGGACTCAAGATAATGGGATGAGCATCGAACGCAATACCCCGCCCCTTGGGGCGGGGTTGCTCATTGCTTGAATGTAGCATCCCTTTTTAATTGGAACCGCATCACCATCTGTAGCGCAAAGTACACCAGCAACACCACCCCAAGGCTCAATATGAATCCCGCCAGTACATCGGCCGGAAAATGTGCACCCAGGCTAATCCTGGAAACACCCACCCACACCACGAAGCATACACCGGCAACGCGCAACCAGCGTGTCAGGACAGGCCACCAGCTCGCCACAACCATCATGGCAAAGGATGCGTGTCCGCTCGGCAGGCTATGATGATATTCAGCCGTGCCAATAATATGCACCGAGTCCAAAGGCAAGGCCAAGGGCGGGCGGGGGAAATCAAGCAGGGGTTTAAGTGTTCCGAGTAATATTCCATCCAGCCAGTAGGCTAGACTGAACACCGCAATTACCGCCATCCAGCGCTTTACCCGGGTTTTATATGCGCTGAAATCTTGCGCTGGCCGGTTCACGGCAAACAACGCAATCAGGGTCAATAAAACCAGATAAAACGAAAAAAAGGTATGGACTCCCAGATAGGTTCCAAACAACATAATGTTATCCAGCCATGCAAAATGGATGTCATTGATGGCGTGAAACAACCAGACATTGGCCCCGCCCCAGTCATAAAAAATTTCTTTCATGTCTGCTGTCAATCTAGGGGATAAAGGCGAGTGCCCACATCACCAGCCCGCCCGCAGCCGCCACTGCCGCCATCCCGAACAACCATTTCTTACGCGTCAATACCGTGATAGAGGCCAGGGAAATTGCAATTTGAATCAGCGTCATTGACTGCGCCAATCGATGATGGGGATGCATTGCATGTTCACTGGCTTCATTGGCTTGTTCCGATTCAACTTCCAATGCTTCGGCCTTTAACTTGATGTCCTTTTTTTCACTGTCGTATTTTTCAATCTGCGCCTTGTAATAGTCATGCTTGCTGGCTGGCGCAACCACCAGTGCCAGTTCCATCAAATGCCCTTTGCTGCTCTTGGCCTGATAAAACGACCATTGGTCCGAAGCATGCGCCTTCTTCAGCACGGCCTCGTTCTTGAACAGCATGGCCTGATTCTGCGTATCACCGCCCTGATAGCTGACGATCGCTCCTACCGATGCCAGAATAGCGGTGAAAATGGCTATATAGCCTGCGAGACTGTCGCCGCTCTGTGCCTGATGTTCTACCGCATGATCGTGCGCGCCGTGCACATGAAATCCGTGTGACATGTTTTTTTCCTTAAAGTGGGTAAGCCAGAAGTGAGCGTAAATCCGTTGCGGATTTTATACCAATATCGCCAACGATACGAGACCTGCAACAGAGACCGTAGTGCTGCATGCAAAAGCGGTATTCCCTGAAACATGTTTGGCGGTTGTCAGCACCTGTTCCGGTCATCGTTTCGCCCGGTGTGCTCAATTGGCGGAGCGTTTCGAATGATGGCCGGGGGGATTGACGAGCTGCGTACTACGCTCCAATTTTTTCGTTAATTCGTCTGCCGCCAACGGTACACTTATCCAGTACCCTTGTCCAAAACTACACCCCATGTCTCGAAGCGCAATATATTGTTCCTCGGTTTCTATACCTTCCGCAACGGCTTCTTTGTTGAGCGCATTGGCCAATGCGATCACCGTGCGCACGATAGTCTCGTCCTGTAATCCGCTGCCAATTCCATCCACAAAGGTCTTGTCGATCTTGATGGTATCTGTCGGAATACGCTTGAGGTAGCTCAATGAAGAGTAACCCGTGCCAAAATCATCAATCGCAATCCGCACGCCCTGGGCTGTTAACTCGCGCAGGATTTTGACGCTTTCATCAGGATCGAGCATCGCTGCGCTCTCGGTAACTTCCAATTCAAGGGCGGCAGCTGAGACAGCCGTTTCGGTCAAGATAGCCATCACTTTTTTTGTTAAATTCGGATCTTGAAATTGTCGTGTTGACAGATTTACCGATACCCGAAAATTTAAGCCTGAGGACAACCACTGTTTATACTGGACACATGCGGTGCGCAACACCCACTCCCCCAGGGGGATGATCATGCCGGAGTCCTCAGCAATATGGATAAATTCCTCTGGCATGCGCATCTGGCCGTTCGGCATCATCCAGCGCACCAGTGCTTCAACGGCTACAATCTCGCCGCTCCGCATATCCACTATGGGTTGGTAGACCAGACGAAATGCATCACTGTTCAGGGCATCGCGCATCTGGTGTTCGAGTTCCAGTCTGTCTCGAACCCGTCTGCCCATTTGATCGACATACACGGTGTACGCATTGCGCCCCAGCCGTTTCGATTCATACATCGCAGTGTCGGCATGTTTAATCAAAGTTTCGATGTCCAGCCCGTGATCCGGGTAAATTGCTATCCCTATCGAGGGTGAAATCCGCAACGAGCTTCCGTCAATGTCAAACGGCGTGTTGAAGGCATCCAATATTCGCTGGGTGATCAATATCACACCTGCCCCCTCGCTACCCGGCAAAATAAGCAGAAATTCATCCCCGCCAAAACGTCCCAGCACGTCGCCGCCGCGCAACAGCGGCTGTATGACCTGCGCCACTTTTATCAGCAAGCTGTCACCGACTACATGGCCGTAGGTATCGTTGATACCCTTGAACCGGTCCAGATCAAGAAACAGCAGCGAAAATTTTCTTTTGCCCGAGTAAGCCATGGAAATATTCGCTTCCAAAATATTAATCAGGCAGGCTCGGTTCGGCAGGCCGGTAAGTGCATCCCGGCTGGCTTGCTCGATCAAATTCTGGCTGTGCAGCCCCTCGCGTTTCGTTACGCGATGGGCAATTGCAGCAAACAGGCCGTAGAACACGACGAAACTGATCAATATAGGCAAGTTATGCTCCCACCAGCGGTGCACCACATAACTCGCCGGTAGCGAGACATAGGCATACATATCCAGGTTTGGCAGCCTGGTGAAGGCGCCCACCCGCTTTAAATCACCATCCACCCACGGTGAATCACCGCTGAAGTATCCCTCGCGAATACCCGGATGCTCCTTTATCATCCGTGCGGCAGGGCCGGGGGAAACCCGTCCGTAAGTGGTCGTATCATTCACTACCGGGAAACGCGCCTGCTGGTATCCGTCAGCCCGCAACAAGCCTATGTAGCTATTCGACGGCACCGGTAGCTGATGCAAAAATGTTCCCTCTTTTTCCAGGGGGATGGCTGCTTGCACCAAAAATTTTGGCATACCATCGCGATCTCTCACCACATGGCGTATGGTAAAACGCCACATTTTGATGACCTTGCCAAATTCCGGCGGCCCCAGGGTATAGGCTGCCGTACTCTCCATGTCGATGAGCAGTTGTTTGATATACGTGGGATCCGAACGGAAATCGGGCATGGGCGCACCCGCTTGCAATGCGGTGTTGATCAGCATGTCGCCATCCGGAGTGAACACCGCTAAAGCCCGCACCTGAGGATGACGATTCTGAAAATTGATCAGGTACGGGCGAGCCGCGTCGGGATTTGTATGCAGGTTAGTCTGCTCGAGTAACTCACCCAGCGGTACCAGGCCATTGCCAAGATCGTCAAAAAATGCCTGCGAAGCTGAAGCAAGAAAGCTGGAGAGCGTAAGCAGATTTTCGCGAGTATCGGCTTCTTCTCGCTTCCAGCTATATACACCATAAGCGGATAGCCCAAAAACACCGACCAGCAGAAACATAAGCAAGGCGTTGCGCAGTAATTTGGAGAACGGGGTCATATCTAAAGTACGAATACGTTCAAATAGAGATGTTGCCAGCATGATTATCAGCGGACACTATCAACATAAAATATGAAAAATACGAACCTGTAATATAGCAATGCATTTCACTAAATTCATCGTAACCTTGTCGTTTACCATCGCGTCTAAACTGGGCTTGCTCAACTTATTTTTTTAAAATTGCATCTCTTTCTCCAAAAAAATTGGCCGACTCTTTATATTTCCTCGCCCATCATACTTGGATTAATCGAAAAAGTACTTGTACTAAAGTCACGGACTCTGAATTTTTGTCAGCATATCAATGCACAGAAAGTATTCAATGTGATATGCAAAGCTCATGCAAGGCAAGGACTGTACGCCAGTTTCTCGTTGTGGCGGTGACGCCGAGTGCCTTTTCGAAAAAGTTGTTGTTTAATTTTGTCTTGCCATAGCCATATGGACAGTGCAACAACACGGTGTTACCGACCAAAACGGCATGCTCACCCACTGCAACGGGGAGCTTAAGCGCATGAAAATCAGGAGGGCTAACAAGGTTAAAAAGGAAAGTACAGTGATACAAATTTTCTACCCCGCCCGTTTTAGGCCATAGCGGATTCGAACCGGCAATGACCTCCAGCTCGACAGCCGACATCACCAGCACTGAAACATCATGTCCAAAGTCTTGCATTATTCGGTCTTTTATTGACACAGCCAAACTACTCTTGTCTGACTTTTTAGTGCAGAAAATTATGTTACCGCTCTGCAAATAGGTCACAACATTGCTGAAGCCCAGCGCAGACAAACTGCCTTGTAGTTCGGACATACGAATGGAATTTTTACCGGAAACATTGATGCAGCGCAGCAGGGCAACAAAACTTGTCATAGTGATTTTCACTCACATCTTTGCAGGATGCATGTCGCAACCATTATCTATTCCTCTATCCCACAAGGCCATGCACAGAAGCCTTATTCCAGCGTCTGCACATCAAAGCCTGTCTGGGTGAGACGTAGTGCAGCCACTGAGCCACGGCTGCCCGAATAACAATCACAATGTCACGCAATTACGTGTCTAACTCGGTCATACTCTGCCCAGATACAAACTGGGAAATGAACGGTGCTCAGGAGAGACGACCTTATTCAAATTTTTCTGTTTCACGCATGTTAAACGCCAAACAGGCGGTTCCCATCATAGTGCGTACTCTATGACAATTATTCGCCCAGCGCGGAAGCTATCTGACGCTCGGCAGCCGCCCAGTGCGCGTCAGAACGACCTTGAAAACCATGCTGCTCGGCAATAAAATAAGCCGCCGTCTCAATCATGCGATAGCGTTCTTCCGGGGTAGGCTTGGACACCCCCTTACCAGACTGGCTTGATGCCCTGACTTTAGTAGTCGCAACCTTCTTCGCGGGCGCTTTGGCTTTTTCAGTCGTTGCGCTCACCTTTTTCGCTACCGGAGTTTTGATTTTTTTCTCCTGTACAATTTCGGCCACTTTCTTTTTGGTCACAACCTTTTTCTTGACAGTTGCTACCGACTTGACAACAGGCTTCTTGGTGTCTGCAACTGCAGTTTTAGACTTGGCTTTTGGTGCAGCCACTTTCTTTGCAAGCAATTTTCCCTTTGGCTCTACCATTTCATCACCTCGCTTAATTTCAGAATTAGATGTCAGCACAGTTACTGAGTGTCATGATATTGATGCCAACCTGAGCCGTCAACACACTTGAACATATGTGCTTTGGATAAACGAAGTTGCCTGCATAATGCTGCTTTATCACTGCATCAAAAGATGCGCCTGTTGCCCAAGAAAGGTGCACACGTTTGTATTTTCATGGGGAGTATTCAACTCTTTTGCAAGTCAAATTTCGCCCAACCAATATACCCGATAGCCTCGCTGCTCTTCTGTCTCACCAGGCCGGGCAGGAATCTGCTTACGGTGTTTGCACAGCAAAGCCGGGGACTGCCTTATTTGCTTATTCCCTCCTTATACCCGATTTTCCCATGTAGTAGGCAACCGCATACAAACCGGCATAAATAAGCCCAAATATTGTATTGAGCACAATCCCACCCTGCTTGTCTGTCTGCCCGCCCATTAACTGGTTCAAACTATGCATGAAGTTGCCCAACAACACTGGGAAAACGGTGAACAGTAAAATATGCCGTCTTTCAAAAGGGTTGAATATAACCCAAACCAACAGGGCTGCCCAGGCAAACTCCAGGATGATGGCTGAGATTAAAATTTCTCTAATGACGTCAGTATTTATGGGATTAAAAAATTCCGCCAAAAGTTTGGCACCATACATGGCATTCAGAATTGCTCCACTCAGAGCAATGACTGCCATAAAAATTTTTTTCGCAAGAATATTTTGCATATTATGCAACTCACCATTAATTATTCAAAACTTGATCATTTTTCCAGAATGGAATCCCTGCGTTTAAGCAGCGTTAAAAATTCGTGAAGCAACCCTAAGCATACAGGTTGCAATTCAAATTCCGACATAACATCGTAATCTGCGAACATGGGAACCGCTATCTGGCAGGCAAACTTTCCATCTGATTCAAACTCATGCAGGGCAGTGGCATTGTGTTTTTGATTCATACCATGGTCAACTTCCACATTCCTGTGCAGCGCTTCAACATGTGTAGCAAACTGACGGCTTTCCGCCAGTTCTTAGCGTGCATTCGCCCCCAAAGCAACAAATTCCCCCGTGAGTGAAGCAACGATTTGCCCTCCTTGTTCAAGCACTGATAAAACGGATATTCTGGCTTTTCCTTTGCGTTTAAACATTGCGACAAAATGCTGCCAAGCTTCGGGATGCTCGATAAAAGCCCGGGCAGTGAACTCGCCCAGTATAGGCAAGCGATAGTCCATCGTGTTGCTTTGAATCACCAGACGGCTATTGATGCCAGCACGGAGCAAGCGTGTTTGCAACAATGACCAGGCGGCCAAAATCGCAACGGCAGAAGCACTACCGCCGAACACAGTATCGCGATGATTGATATTCGGTGCAAGGGGCGCACACAATACAACTGATTCCTCATCGACAGATACAACTGACACCTGCATGGCACTTGATAAGGGGATATGATCATGCAGATATTGTTCCAGTTTCCTGATTTCCATTCCTGCTCCAATTTGTAACCAACAAGTGTCACAGATGAAATTCCAACTCGGCACCATCTTCCGGGATGTACATGCGCCCTGTCAAACCTGCGGCTGTTGATGCGGCAGCCAACTCTGCCCTGCTGGTCGGGCAGTGATTCAATGCCTCAAGATGATTAGCGAAAACTGCACCTTGGGTTAAGCCACAGGCATCGACCATGTCCTTAGTATTCATGATTATTTCTCCGCCAAGGTCAAATTGTGCACCACCTGCGGGCAGAATTGCCACGCGTGGCTGACGTTGAATCAGGCATTGTCTCACCATATCGGTCAAAAGGGTGTCACCGGCAATGTACACGGTAGGCTCGCCGGGGAGATCGATATAATACCCGTGTCCATGCTCCATCAAATGTCCCATTCATCCCCGTCCATGTACGCATTGAATTGGCGTAATTTCCCCCTGGAAGAATGGCTGAGTCTGCTCACCTGATAACGGCTGGATTGTGATACCTCGTGCTGCAAGATATGAGCTGTCACGCGGCATGCAAAACACCGGTATATTTCTGTCACGCAGGAATCTTGATCCGGGGCGATCCAGATGATCAACGTGACCGCGTTGGCAATGCGTGATCAGGCCGTGCGTAACACGTTGCAATAGTTCTGAAGCGTTGTAAGGCAAATCAACGGTCGGGTTGCGCCGCACACTGCCGCCGAAATATTTGAATGCAGGCATCGCGCCGTGCCTGGACAACATTGGATCTACCAGCAACCCGATGGACTTTCTATTTGATTCAAATTCAAGCAAAACGGTGGCATTGCGTATTTGCGTAATTTTCAAGAGGTATACTCCCTAGGGCATGGGGAACAACTCAAGCAGTCGCCATTGCAGCGGGGCGCTTGGTGATTCTGCCCGCCCAGTTATTCAGGTTGGGGTAAGCGTTCAAATTCACCTCAGCCATATCCTCCAGCACGCCATACCAGGGGAAAAGCGCAATGTCAGCAATGGAGCATTCCCCGCACAGATACTCGCGATCCGCCAGCTGACGTTCAAGAATCGTGCAAAATTGTGCCACCTTGTCCTTGTAGCGCTGCAGATGAACATCGGCAAGCTCATCCGGTGCCCGCAACATATAATGATAAAGTTCGCCCATCGTCGGCCCCATATTCGCAGCCTCGAGCATCAGCCACTTCATCACCTCGCCGCGCTGTTTCAGTCCGGCTGGCAGCAGCTTGCCTGATTTTTCTGCCAGGTAATACAGGATTGCGCATGATTCAAACAGTACCGAACCATTATCCTCATCAAGGATTGCCGGAACAGTACCGTTGGGATTGATCTCCAGAAAGTCATCCGGCAAATTGCCGTCGACCTGCCGTTCAAATTTATGCACGCGAAATGGCAAATCCGCCTCATGCAGCATCATGGAAATTTTGCGTATATTCGGACTGCTGCTCAACATCGTGTAAAGAATGATCATTTATGCACCCCAATATAAATTACAAATTTATTTATGGCCTGCTCACCCCGGGTCTTATTTCAATCACATATTATGTAGTGATAGTTACATAATATGTGCACAACCTGCATGTCGTCAACATATTCTGTAACGTCTGCTACAATATCCCCATGAAACAGACCACCTTACCCGCCAAACGCAGTGCCGGACGCCCGCGCGCCTTTGACCGCGGACAAGCACTGGCCATTGCCCTGGATTTATTCTGGCGCCACGGCTTTGACGGCACCACGATTCCCCAGCTTACCACTGCGATGGGCATCTCACCGCCCAGCCTCTATGCGGCGTTTGGTTCGAAAGATGCGCTATACCGGGAGGCGGTCAAGCTCTACCTGACGCGCTACAGTGTCGTACTGGATTGCCTGTTTGATGAAAGCATCAGCGCACGGGAGGCGGTTGAACAGGGACTGCTCGCAATCGTCAAATTACTCAGCGAACCCGGCCATGCCCATGGCTGCATGATTTCTTCCGCAGAGTTGCAGACCGCGACGGGCAATGAGAGCCTGGCAGCAGAAATCGCCGGTTACAGGAAAGCTGCGAAGCAAGCTGTTCACACCCGCCTTGAAACCGCGTGCAAAGCGGGTGAATTACCCGGCAAAACAGACACCGCCACACTCGCTGCGTTCTTTGCCATGGTGACTCAGGGCATGTCGGTGCAGGCGCTGGATGGTGCTGATGCTGCCATGCTGAAGCGCCTGGTTAAATTGGCGATGGCGGCATGGCCGCTTCAATGAGCAGCCAATATTCAGCTTCTTTGCAAATAACTCCCTCATATCTTCAAGCACAAACAATTACATGCAAATGTTTCAAAAAATATTTGTATCCATTCATGTAATACACATGGCCCTTACCCTCCTTAAACCCGTGCCCTCAGCATAGCCGCCTGCAAGCATCGCGTTTGGATAAGAAAACAACAAGGCGACTCTTGGTCGCCTGCTATCGTGATCTGTCCCCAAGGCTGTTCACTTAAGAAAAATTTCCGTTCGCTTTGAACTTGTCGAAGGATTCTGGGTGAGTAGCTTGTGGTTCGACTAGCTCACCACGAACGTCTAATCGAACAGCATTGGACCTGCCCCCAGTTTAATCAACAATTCACCTGGTTAAATCTCAATAAAAAAACTTGGGCTTGACTGAGATCGCAATAAAAAAAGCGATTACGGAGCTCTTGTTAGCAGCCGTTGCAATCGCGATTTATTTTCTCTTTTTAAGTACATTGCCCTGACGGTTCATCGCTTAAAAATACACACCGGGAAATCTTAATGCTTATGCCAGCGCCAGCCATGATTATTCATTTCGCGTGCTACCAGGCTCGCTATCAGGCCGTATCCGTAGGGAGTCGGATGCACCATATCCGAAAATAAATATTGATCTGTTACACCTGGTATCAGATTGTTGGATGTACAAATCAGGGAAGAGGACAAGGGATTTTTGGCCGGACTCAAATCGCAAGCGGTGTCTGTGACATTGGTCAAACCATAAGCACCCGGATTAACGTATTGATTGTAGTTTTCAGCGTAAGCATCCACGTATAAAACATGGGCATTGGTGGCGACGCCAAGTTTCAACTGGGCATTAAAAATATTGACCATATAATCCACAAAACTTCTGGTTGATGGGTCAAAAGTCGCCCCAAGTGGCGTGATGGCGATATCCGGGACATTCAGGACCACAACGTATTTGGCGCCGTTTCCCGTAATTTGAGTATTGATTGCCGTTGCCAGCTCGCTTGCGGCCAAAGCTATTGAGGATACTGCCGTCGCCGGCTCAGTCATTGCTGTTTGCAACAGGGCCAGCTGAAAAAACACATCATTGGCACCTGCCAACACAAAGACGACCTCATCATCACGGAATTTTCCCCCGCTTGCGTTCAAATAATTGTGAATTTGCTGGACCACCGGAACGGTCAAGAACCCCAAAGTAGCGTTGGCACCGCCCGTCAATTTATTACCTATACCGATCGGATTTGTCACCCTCGCTCCACCCTGAGCGTAGCCGTAACACCCCTTATGATTTATCGGAGGCACACTGAAGCCCTGAGCAGGATCACCATCCAGACCTGTTTGCGCTGCACAAGGCGCTGCCAAGCCAAACTCGGCAGCCAGCAAGGCCGTCCAGTTTTTTGCACTGGGGCTGTTTACGGTAAATTGTCCGCCGCCAAATGCTGCAATTGTGCCGACAGCATAAGTGCCGACATCACTCAAACTGTCCCCAAATGAAACTTGGGAGCTGAATTTTATTTTGGGGGATTTGCCATGTTCATTTTCTGCATCATCACGCCATTCGGATAGATATTTGTCATGATTACCAGACTTGTTCGCGGTACTCTGATTGCCAAACTCCAACCCCGCAAAAGCGGGGAATATGACGAATAGCGATAAAACGGTCACAAACACTATCTTGTATTGACGCATAACATCTCCTTATAACGTGAAAAAAATTCATGCTGTATCCGTACTGTTTACTCCTGACATAAACAAATTCAATGTGAAAGCCCACAACGATGCAAACATGACAACCGCCTTCCGGCATTTATCAGTTTAATTTTATACCCAGTTTTTCACGGAACTCGCGATAGTTGATGGGGCGTTCTCGTGCGGAAAAATAGTCTTGCGGAAACCACACGAGTTTAAAACTCGCCTCTCCACTTTTCGCATTCACCGAGTCAATCACGAGCGCAAAGCGGGTGCCATCGGCAAGGAGTGTGTTATCGGTAAAAGGAAAATCATAATGCGTCAGGAGAAAGCTGGACTTTGCGCTGACCTCATTAAAATCTGCGCTGTCCTCTTTTGACTTTGCGCTGACTTGCTTAGACTTATCGCCCTTGATAAGCATTTCCACCTGAAATACATGATCTTCCAGGCGTTTCCCGTTGGGAAGTTTGATTTGCAAGTACAGATTGTAGGCCCCATTAGGAGACCTTATCTCAGTAAGCTCATTAAAAGTTTTTTCAATCGTGGAGCAATGCTGAGTAGTAGTATTCTCTTTTGCGCCATTTGCTGGCGACTTCAGCTTGACTGACAGGTTTAAGCGATAAATACAGGCTTGCTCCCCAGGTGGCGAGTCATTCTCCACTTTGGTGATCGCTGCAAGTTGCCTCTGCAGAACCCTGTTGGCTATCGACCGCAACGACTCCCGGGGAGTCTCTCCCGTGCTATTTACCTTGTTGCTGTAATGCTCCTGTACCAGACGGTTATCAACATGCAACATGATCGGCTTGAGCTCAAAGTTCTCATGAAAATTGAGAGCGAGAAGCTCTACCATAAGCTGCTCTCGATCTATAGGAATACTGTTATCCTGCTTGGATCCCAAAATAGGGCTGATCAGCCCCTGAAACATATTGGCGCGCAGAGTGCTATCGGCTTGCTCTCGCTGACTCAGTAAATTGGAAGTGCTCATGGCGGCCTGGAAGTTGTTCGCTATCAGGGCGGTGACCACAACCGCAGCGGCTGGGACGAGTTTGACCGCCATGTCGACGATCCCTGTTATATTATGCTTCCAGCCACTACCTGCCGGGCCGTTGTTCCCGGGCTGAGGCGAATTTGTTGGGGGTTGGGGTTCCATGACTGTTCACCTTCCTGTAGATCTTGCGCGTCAGAGCAACGGCTCGCGCGCAGGCTAAACAATTTTAAGCAGGCTCAACTTCCCCTGTTCATTTAATCTTCCATGAACCATCTGCGGTACAGATAAAACCACCGATCTCGGTACCCGTAGGATATGGCACGCCATCTTTAATACATTCGGCATGGGCTGTTCCCATAAACAGGACTAGCACAGAGAAAATCATACAGGTTTGTTTCATATTAACTCCTTATTATATAAGCACAAGATCTAGCACCCGGTCTGATGGTAGGCGTATCCGCAAAAACTGTCAACGCCAAGCCGTCGTTCAAAATTAGCCATAAAACGATATGCGGCCGCTTTTCACTTCAATTTCAATTTGCCGACCTTCAAAAAAATTAAGTTGAATATTTTGAGATGAATAAACACCACTATCGAAACAGACAGGGACAATATAGCAACACCGATGCCCATTATTTTTAGTCCGGCATTTGTAAACGGGTTTTGTATGAGTGTGCGTAGCCACCGTACCGTTTTAAACCATGCCCTCACTTTGGCAGACATCGGCATTATTGCAATCAATGCAATTAATGCGTACCCGCAAAGCTCGGCAACGGTAACACCGGGCAGGGTGAGTTCGATGCAAGTTTCCCTGTTGATATACAGGCGGTATAGTGAAGCAATGATAACAGGAGCAAGAGGGACTAAAACCAGCGTCCAGGATATGACTGGCGCGAGCCTGAACGTTTTAAAAAATTTGTTCCTTGCAACAATCAGGTGTTTGGCAAGGCGAAGCTGGTCATTTTTAATCACGTCAGCAATCTCCAGGAAACCCCATCGCTGAATTTTTACAGCGCCTTGCCCGCATTCCGGGCAAAAATCACGCAGCTTCTCCGTCGCCAGCGAATAGGCCTGATACATCAGCGTGGTACTTTCCATATCGCTGAATGAATCCAGATCGGTGCGCATACCGGAAAGGCTATAAACCATACCGCCTTCCTTGTCGCCCGGACCTGGCAAGATGACACCGCTGCCGGCGACTTCTCGCAAGTGGGTGTACGCACTATCCTGTACGAAATATATTTCACCGCGCAGGGGGTCACTTTCGGGTAATTTTTTGCTGACATCCGGGCGCAATCCCAGATCAAAGTAACCATACCCCCGTATACGCTCCATCATCACATCGTTGGCACGCTGCACAACACTTATCAAACTTGTCGACAACAGGCTCTCGTCCACAAATTGCCCGCTTGCATCGCTGACGATAAGACAAGAGCAGTGCGCTGACAGCAGCGCAACCAGCCCCTGGTTATCAAAAACGCCGCCATCGGAAAGCTCGACCACAAAATCATTTTTTGCACTATTTCGATATAACTCGTGAATAGGCAATGGAGGGAATATTCCCGGAACAGCGGCTGAAGCGGCAACCGCATCGGACAACCAGATAGTGTCCAATGTGGCCTGCTGCCAGCCTTCAATATTTCGCTTTCTGTCATCTTCATCACCTTCATAAGTACCGTCGAATCTGAGTTGCGGCAATACGCGATTGGTATTTTGCTCACGCTGGTACAGTCCTTTGCGCTTCGGCTCTCCCACCCATGAACCGGTAAACTCCCAAGGATGGCCGGTGTTAAGACAAGTCGCATTGATGGTGAGCACGGGAATCTTGTATGGTTCACATTCATTGTATTTTTTTGCCGAAAACTCAATATCTTCTTTTTTATGTTCGGCTGCAACACGAGCGGTATCCTTTTTATATTTTTCTGCAATGTGGGAAGGAGGAGTGATATGAATGTCCGCCAGCTTTATCCTGTTAACCGATGCAATACTGTTATAGAAATGCTGATCCAGCAGCTCGGCCATGCGGTCGCTTCTGGAATAATCTTCTTCCAGCAACATTTTGGCGGTTTTCACGGGATTCAAGAATAGTCGAGCGCGTATATTTTGCTGAACAGCAGCCAAAAAATCACGTTCAACCTCCTTTACAATATCGACGTATACGGAAGGCGTGGGTGCGCTGCAACCGGGGCGTTTTCCCTCCAACAGCTGCTTAACCTTAAGGTAATAATAAGCACCAATGATGGAGCCGCCGGAGACGGTGGAAAGCACCTCTACTTTATGAAGCAGCTCGCGCTCGGCCAGCGCAGCCAATGTCCCGATATGAAAAAGTGCCGCACGGAACCCGCCACCCGAAAGACACAGACCAAGCTTGTTTTCAACTTTGCTCATTTATTTTTTACCCGAGTTATTTGTCAATTTTTCCATGGCACCGTTAGATATTTAATAAATAAGCGGCAAAAACCTATAATTGATCGCAGCAATCCAACAGTATTTGAAATAAGCGTAACCGTATTTTTAACAAAAAATATAATTAAAATTTCCGCTAGAAAAATCGCGCTAAAACGAAGTCCCCAAAATCACGCCATAGTTATCCTGGCCGCCGAACAACCAGGCACGCACTCCAACGTCGAAGACATGTGTACCCGCCCCCACCATTACAATACCATGCGTCGTATTGTTTGAGGTCACGGTACCCAGGCCGACATCCAGTGGCTCTCGCGGTGAAGTTCTGAGTGCAATATCGCGATATTTCTTGACCAGCGCATCATATTCCACCGCCAATCTGCTGTAATCCTGCGTGAGTGTGACCAGTTTGTCGGCAGTCATTGCGTAGCGTTCATTTAGCTGAATGGAGTTTTCCGCCAGTTTGTTATATTCAGTAGTCAGCTTGACATATTTCCCTCTTAGTTCTTCGTACTGATTGGTCAAAGATTTGTATTGAACCAGTTCCTCCGTCACTTCCGCGAGCTTTTGCTTTTGTTTTTCGATTTTTGTATTCAGCTGAAGTGCAACCACTTCAGACATGGCAATGTAGTTCTTTCCGTCAATTTTCATCGAATAAGATCCGTCTCCATTGTCATGCAGGTCGCTAACACCTTCTGCCCAAGAGCAACAGGGCAGACACAGCATCAAGCCTATCAGTATCTCTGTTCGCATCACCTTCCCCCCTGTCAAATTACTGCGCGAGCTTGTCGACTTGCTGCACAGCCTGGTTCGCCCTGGCCAATCGCGAAAGTATCGACTCACCGTCACTCACTTGCTGCTGCAGCTCATTGCTCTCCCTGATCGATTGCTCCGATTCCCTGTCCAGCGCTTGCTTGTGTGCTGCAATGTCGCCTCCCTCCTGCTCCAGCACCCCTTTTCTGCCCTCCAGTTCAACTTGTTTGGCAGTGATCTCGACCAGTTTTTGTTTCAATTCTTTTACCTCTTGCTCCATCTCATTGCGTCGCCCATCCAGTTTTCCCAGTTCGCCACGCAATCGTTCGCGCTCTGCATCAGCCTCTTGCAACTGCTTGCTGTTCGTATAGCGCAGATAAGCCTCATAGCCCAACACCGCCAGACCTGCCGTCAGCACATACCACTTGGCGCGCCCCGGCAGTACAGATACCGCAGCGAACAGCAATACAACCCCGATTGCAATTCCCGCGTAGTCCCTCGCCAACTCAATCATTCCAATGTCCATTTTTCTCTCTCTTTCTACCTGCGCGTCAGGCGTGCGCGTTCCAGCGCATCGATCAGTTTGTGCACTGGTCCGGCACCAAATCCCATCGCTACTCCGGAAACTGTGGTGCCTAGCCAATACGGCAGTAATATCGAATAACCATCCTTCTCGTGAATAGACATATTAACCAGAGCAAACAGATCCAGGTTGAAAACCCAGGCAAAGAGCACCCCCAGCAGCACTGCGATCAGTTTGTAGCGCAAACGGATACTCATGCTGCGCACTTGATCGGCAGAAATAGCAATCAGACCCGGCGTTCCTTGTGGCGCAGGGCTCAAATACTGGCAGACTGAAGAAAGCACACTTTGAAAAGCGCTAGGACTGCCACCCTTGGCCAAGTCCAGTCGCAACTCTATGCGGTCACGCAACCGTTCAGCTTTCTTTTGCCATATGCTCATGTCACCGCGACGCGCCTCCACATGATCCTCGATCGCCCGCATCAGCTCCATCAACCGCTCAATACCTATAGACAAGACAATCGCCAGCGCCATCAGCAGTATCGGTGTATTCATCATTTCCATATTACGTCTCCCAGTCCCTGTCCTAAACGTAGATATATTTGAGCTTCTTGAAATCCTCTATCTTCTGCAGCACTTCATGCGAGTTCGCCCAGGCATCGTGGTACTGTCTTATCAGCTGCTTGAACTCCTCGTACTTGAAATTCGAGCCCGGGCAAACCGTGTGTCCGGGCATCACCTCTTTGTGGGCCCTGATGTTCTGCTCGAAGTCCAGCTTGATGTCCTCATAAAGAAAAATCCATAGTGCAACTACTCGCGCCCCGGCATGCAGCTGGGCCTCAGTCGGTTGCTGGTTGCCATAACGTCCGTCGGCATTTGAGAATTGATCACCCGGGGCCGTATGAAAATTTCCGTGGAAAGCGAGTCCGAGGCTGCGCGGGTTGAACTCTTTGGCATGATTTCCATAACGGTCCCATCTGCAGAAGGAGTTAATCTCCCCGTCCGGCATGATCACGCAGTTGTAGCCGGTAAGCCACTGCTTGGACTTTTGAAATTCATCAACCACCTGCCGAAACGATGTGGCGCTCGACATTGCCGTGTGGTGATAAATTATGAGATTGGGGTTGCCGGGACGCTGATGGGTATTTTGCAGTGAATCAGGATTAACTCCTCCGCGGTATGCGATATCCATCCACTGCAGAGCATTGGGCTCCTGCTTCTCTTCCACCAGGTTTGAAGCAGAGACGACCGTGTCCAATGACTTATATTTAGCGTTTTCGTTGACTTTTGTGGCCTCACTGTCATCCAGATCGACCTTTCTTTCCGTGAGGAAGCGTATCAGTATGTGTATAGGTTGACTGCCACCGCCAATCACCAGGCCGGTAAAAATTATATCCGCAAAAACAAATGAAAGTGATGGGGCGGCGTTTATGTTCTTACTCGTCATTACTGCTAACAGTCGAATCTGGAACAACTGCGCGAAAATAATGCCCAGTCCGGATGCTGCCATCAAAATAAATAGCTGATAAGCCGTTTTCAGCGTCGAAATCGGAGTTGGTGAAATCACCGGAATCGTCGGTGCCGGGTATTCTTCATTCGCCTCGGAATCGCCCGCGTAGCGCTTGGGCATATCTTCCACGACGACTTGTTGTTCTGCTGCAGCAGTTGCAGGCGCTGTGAAACTCTTCCCGCCCACCTTGCCGTCCGAGAGAGCTGTTCTTGCTTCAGCGATCGCAAGCTCGGCAGTCTCTATCACATCCCTGCGCTCTCCATTGCCCAGGGAGCCATTGGCTGTATCGATGAAATGTTTGAGAATCTCAATGGTACGTTCAATACAAAGCGCCAGCCCAGCCGCAATAGTCAACGTGGCTACTACCGAATTAATATCTGCACTGGGCATATAAACTCTCCATTAATCGTGGATATGGTTTGCGTGCTTGCACTATAAAAATATGGCGGCACCGACATCATTTGAATCGGAATAAAACGGCTCGACGTATCAATCGTATCTGTACGTGCGCAGTGAGCGCTCGTGTAATCGCATCTGTGAATAGAATTTGCTGTGAAATTTTCAGCCCAGTCATTCCCCTTTGTACAATTAAGACATGCTGCTGTCGAGGCTTCCCTCCCCCATAAGCGGATGGGGAGGCGAAATATCGCCACGTGACTATCGCGATACCGCTGAAAACCATCCTTGCGCCAGCTCACACCTGCATGGGGCACATCTGCGCGTGCCGGGCAGCTACGCCGCCTCCCATAGTTTTCTGTTTATTCGATATTTTTGAAAACTGTTGAACCATACTCCAACTTGTTATTTTAGGATAGTGACCAATTGGCCTATACACAGTACTGACCCAATTCTGTTGATACTTCCAAAACCTGAGAAAGTCCGCATTAATTTTGGGTCAGCCTGACCCCCATACTAATATCTCTGTCGCGTAGCCTTTGAGGAACCGCTGTCCTTGAATTCATCGAGCAGGACTATTGCCCGATTTATACTTGACAAATTTGCTGTCTCCAATGTTACGATTAACACCTGGTCGCCTTGGACAGTGAACTGATGCGCCCGCTATTTTGGCTAGATCTTCACCGAAGTAAAACCAAAGGAGGTAACATCTAATGATCATCATGTTTGGTTTGCGTAGTGGCGCCCGGAGTGGCGTGCGGTTGCTTGCTTTCTCGCTGTTTGTTATGTTCAGCGGTCTTACATTTCTTGTGCATCCGGGTGGTGCTGTTGCGGGTGAATCCTACACGCTATTTGAGTCGGGCCAGGTGCGTCCGCTGGCAATGTCGTCCGACGGCAAGACCCTGTTTGCGCTCAACACACCGGACAATCGCCTGGAGGCTTTCATTATTACCCCGAACGGACTGCAGCCTAAAGGCTCGGTGCTGGTCGGTATCGAGCCTGTCGCAGTCGCGGTACGCAACAATGACGAGGTCTGGGTCGTTAACCACGTATCCGATAGCGTCAGTATCGTAGACGTCAGGAACCTCAACAAAATGCGTGTTACGCGCACATTGCTGGTGGGCGATGAACCGGGCGATGTCGTGTTTGCGGGGCCGGGTCGCGATCGCGCCTTCATTACCACGGCCCATCGTGGCCAGAATGTTCCTTACGACCCGCAATTAACCACGCCGGGAGTGGGACGTGCCGACGTCTGGGCATTTGATGCCGCCAACGTGGGTACCTCTCTCGGTGGTACACCACTGAGGATTATTACCCTGTTCACTGACACACCGCGCGCGCTGACCGTATCGCCGGACGGGAGCAAGGTCTATGCAGCCGGTTTCAAGACCGGTAATCGCACCACGACCATCTTTGAAATGACCGTATCCGCCAATGGCGGGTTGCCACCACCCTCATTAAATTATGAAGGGCGGCCACAGCCGCCCACCGGGCTGATTGTGAAACACAACGGTTCATACTGGACGGACAGCCTCGGTCGCGTCTGGGACAATCTGATAAAGTTCAATTTGCCGGACAAAGACGTATTTGTCATCGATGCCATGACCACTCCACCGCGGCAGTTGCCCGGCAGTGCCGGTTTCTATAGCGGCGTTGGCACCGTGCTGTTCAATATGATCACTAATCCGGTAACGGGCAAGGTATACGTAAGCAACACCGACGCGCGTAACCATATACGCTTTGAAGGACCGGGAACGACCGGTGGTTCGACTGTGCGCGGCCATATTGTCGAGAGCCGCATTACGGTGCTCGACAGCGCTGTGACACCTATACATTTGAACAAACACATCGACTACAGCACCTGCTGCGCGCCTATGCCAAACAACGAAAACCGCAAGAGCCTGGCCTTTCCCATGGGCATGGCGATTACCGGTGACGGCAAGACTTTATTCGTCGCCGGTTTCGGTTCGAGCAAGGTCGCAATCTATGACACCAACAAACTGGAACAAAATACCTTTGTCCCTGACACGCGCGACCAGGTGCCGGTATCAGGCGGCGGACCCAGCGGAGTGGTACTGGATGAAGCGAACAATCGCCTGTATGTATTGACGCGTTTTGATGACAGTATTTCAATCATCGACACCCGCAGTCGCAGCGAGATTTCGCATATTGCAATGCACGATCCGGAGCCTGCCAGCGTGCGCCTTGGCCGTCGCTATCAATACGATGCCTCACTCACTTCCAGTCACGGAGACAATGCGTGTGCCAGTTGCCACATCTTCGGCGACATGGATAACCTGGCCTGGGACCTCGGCAATCCCGATGGCACCGTGGTGAACAATCCGGGGCCGCTGGCAATCAATCATGCCGACTTCGGTTTGCCCGTCAGCCCGCATTTCGAACCGATGAAAGGGCCGATGACCACGCAAAGCATGCGCGGCCTGGCCAATCATGGCCCGATGCACTGGCGTGGCGACCGCACCGGCGGCAATGATGCGCCGACCGCGCAGCCGAACAGCGGCACCTATGATGAAGATGCAGCCTTCAAGAAATTCAATGTCGCTTTCCCGGGCCTCAATGGCAGCAATGCGCCGTTGAGTGCAACGGCGCTGCAGGAATATACCAACTTCGCGTTGCAGATTACCTATCCCCCCAATCCGATCCGGGCGCTGGATAATTCGCTAAACCCGGCCCAGCAGGCCGGCCGTGACTTCTTCTTCGACAAATCTAAGGTGGTGGACAGCAAATTTCATTGCAACGGCTGTCACGTGGTTGATCGCAATGCCAATGCTGAATTCGGTGTGGCCAAACCGGGCTTCTTCGGCACCGACGGTAAAAACACCTTCGCATTCCAGCCGCAGTTCTTCAAGATCCCGCATCTGCGCAACCTGTATCAGAAGGTCGGCATGTTCGGTATGGCGAACAATGGCAACTTCCTCGCCGACAACCCGTTAAATACACCTGACCCGTTCTTTGGTAACCCGAATCCATACATGGGTGATCAAATCCGCGGCTTTGGCATGTTTCACGATGGCAGCGTAGACACCATCTTCCGCTTCCACAACATCCTTGGCTTCTTGCCACGACCTGCAGGCACGGTGTCACCGCTAGACCCGGGTAACCCGGCCAGCCTGCCGATCTCGGCTGAGGGCATGGACATCCGGCGCAAGCTCGAGCAATACGTGTTGGCCTTCGATACCAACTTGTTCCCTATCGTCGGGCAACAAATCACACTGAACAGTAACACCGCCGCAGCCGCAAGACCGCGCATCGATCTGATCATTGCCCGCGCCAATCTCGGTGAATGCGATCTGATCGTGTCGAGCGACGACAAGAGTTACCTCTATCTGCGCAACGGCACTTTCCGCAGCGATTTCAGCAAAGAAGCATTGATCAGTGAGGCTGCGTTAAGCCAGTTGGCGAACAAGAATAAAGGTGACCTGACCTACACTTGCGTCCCGCCGGGCAATGGCCTGCGCCTGGCACTGGATCGCGACGAAGATGGTTACTACAACCGGGATGAATTGGCGGCCGGAACCGATCCGGCGGATGCCGCAAGTCACCCTTAACAGGTTGTCCGACAAGCTCGGTAGTTCCGTAGCGCCCAGCCGACTAAGAACGGCTGGGCGTGTGCTTTTGTAGCGACGCCTCCTGCTCCACCACCGTGCTGCGCAGACAGTTCTGGGGTGGGAAGTGTCAACACGGCGCACAACGACCTGATGGGCTTGAGACTAACCCTTAGCTGATGTCCCAGCCAAAAGTGACAGCCATCTGAAGACACCGGCAAACTTGATTGTTGCAATTACAGGAGCGGATTAGTAAGCTATACAGCAATAATCACTCGAACCCGACCCCATCAATTTTTCAACAACTCTCAAATGCACGAGGCCGGTTATAACATTCAAACACTTTATTTGAATGTTATAACCGGCCTCGCCTGCCCGAAAAATCCAACTCAGGATTTTGGAACTTTTGGGTGATCCAAATACCTGCTGTCTTTCACCATCGTTGCAGTCGCGTCTATCACCGCATAACCCTGGTGCTGAAGATCAATAACTTCCGCAAAACCGGCAGGAATAATAGTTACAAATCCATGGATATCTTCAGCATTAAATCCTGCCGCATGCATTGCGTTATTGCACATACGGATATCAACGCCCTCTTTGGACAACTCGGCCAACTTGTCAACCACGCCCTGATACTTTTCGTAGTTTTCTTTTGCAAAAGCGCGTATCTCGGTGCCATGCAATACGACAACCGCTTTGCCGGGAACAAGGGTATTTACGTTTTTTATAAATCCTACAAGCGAATTTAACCATTTCGGATCATCATAATTTACGTCGTAAACACGATTGATCGCCGGGTATTTATGCATGTCGACCTTGGCAGTGCCGTAAGGTGCCAGATCGTCCGCTGCCACTGCGGATATGGTTACGCCAGTGAACAGCGCTGACAAAGCGATTGCGGCCATATAATTCTTGTTCATTTTTTACCCCCTAGTTAATAAAAATGCACCCTTAAACAACAAACAGACGTAGCAAATACGGTATTCAATCCGTCTATTTTAATAACCCTCAGCAGGGCATTATACCCTGCGCCTGGATGGGAAACGCTGCCCCATTTATTGCCCCCGAAAGGCAGAGCGCTCAGATGACTGTGAGCCCCAGCGAACACCAATCCTGCATCCCGCCGCGATACCATTTCAGCCTGTTAGCGGGATATCCGAGCGCGAGCAGCGTGCGGATATAGTTTGGCGTCTGTCCGCACCACGGGCCATTGCAGAAAATGGCCAGGGTGTACACGGAACTGAAGTCGTATACCCCTGCCGTTTCTGTTGCGCCAAACAAATCGAGCAAGGTCTTTTTTACCCCGGACAGGTCAGTCGCTTCTCCGGCCATGTTCTGCGCGTACGGAATATTGACCGCGCCCGGGATGGTGCCCTTCGCATACCAGTCCGGCGTGCGCGAATCGACGAGCATCAGCTTGCGTTCCCCCTGGCGTACGCGCTCCAAAAAATCCAGCACTTCCAACTCGCCAAAAGTTTCAACGCCCTCTGCCAATTGCATAGGCTGTATACAGTAGGGAGGGCATTTTCGCGCGATAAGCGCATACTCGGCGCGGATTGTTGCAGAGGTATTTTCTTCGCGTTGGATGGTGACTAGCTTGCCGAGGTGGAGGGTTTCTACCGTAGAAATGGCTGCGGTTATATTGTAGTCGGTCATGGCAATGTTTGCTGCGTAAATAGTTTTCAGTGAAGAATCGTACCGGGCAAGAAACCGTTCATCAAAGTCAGGATGGGCAGACTGAAATGAACGTCAGGCATCGCGAACAATATTTTACAAATCTAAAGGGAGCATCTTAAATGGAGTATATCAACATCATTTTTATCTGCATCGCTCTGCGTAGCTTGATGAATTTTGGCCCTGATAGCCACGCCTGTGACAGTGATAGTGTGCGCGTTGAAGGGCATAAAGTAAATATAAAAGGAATGTGCGGGACAATAGATAACACCAAAAAAAGCTGACATGAAAATGACCCGCGATGAAAATCCAGATGGAGTAAGTGCAGCTAAAAATCGCCTCACTTCAGTCGCCGCCAATCCCTCCACGTATTGTGACGGTGAAGGCGATGCGTAAACGGACTGATTGTCTGAATTCAACCCCACCAGCATAGGCTGGTGGGTGTTCAGTTGACTTGTGCAACTGAAATTCCTATCATTTATTAGTGGATACTGCCCGAGAATTGCACTAGCCCTTTGCGTCGGTCAATATTTTATGGCGACAGACTGTTTCGTCAAAAGTGGCTTTACATGAATGATACCTTCGTTCTTAAGTACAGGTACATATTCATCTCCGAACCGCCACATATACGCGGGATGCAGTGGGCGGCGTGAACGCTGATTCTGCACGTAATTATTGATCAACAATTGGGCTCATTTCAAGTGAGCGTAGGTGAAATAAATTGAGAAACAGAAATGCTCATTTGCACAATTTTGTGCTTTTGGTTCTGACGCTGTCAGGTTGCGCCACACCGCCGCCCGTATTGCAGCCGGAACAGATAAGAATGTTTAAATCGGCCAAGATATACAGCATCATCAGCCAGCAACAAATCGTGGGCCAAGTCAAAAGCGCAGATAGCAATGGTCTCGGTATCGTTGGGGGCATTCTCGCCGCGAAGGAGACGGCAGATCGTTACAGCACCATGAATGCGCAGATGGCTCCGCTCCGTAGCCTAGTCAGTGACCTGGATTTTCGTCGCGACTTCAGGAGCAGCATCCGCCATGCATTCCATCAGAATGAGCTGGCGGGAGTCGTCAGTATGATGGAAGTCAACTTATTGCTTCGAGACGACGAGCTGCGGGAATGGAAACAAAAACAGATTACCGCCGCCAACAATCAACCAGTTCTAATGTTAACAACATCCTACCGGTTAGAGCCGAATCGCTACGCCTATCTGATTGTGACAACCAACGTCGATTTTTTTATGCCCGGTTCGCAGACTCCGAACTATTCAAGCAAGGTTGAGTATGAGTCCGTTCCGGTTACTGGCGACATAACCTACAACCAGTCTTGGAAGGTCGCGATGGCGCGTTGGCAGGAGAACAGTGCAGCCGCATACCGTGCTGCCTATCGGGAGGCGTTGGATGAAACAATGAAAATGCTGAATTTGATGCTGATATCTCGACCCAAGGCTCTTGCGGCACCGGAAGGCCAGAAGGAAGTGGCCAGAGAAAAGTACAGATCAGTTATGGCAAAATCCGGCGAATTATATTCCTGGCCGCGATTACTCAAATACCCGGCCATGGTCGACAGCTTCCCCAAACTTTCTCCTGACCGAGGGCGGTTGTATGTTTATCGTGACCTGGACGCATTTCCCCAGTTCCAGCCAACAGTGCGCTTTAACCAGCTCGAAGCCGGGGTGCTGAACCGGGGTGCCTTCCTGTTTGCCGATTTGCCAGCCGGAGAATACGACATGTCGCTTTCACATGTGCAAACCGGTTTTCTCGACGGTATGAATTCGAGCCTCGCTCAGCGTTATGGATCGAAGAAATTTCAAGTAGAGAAAGGAAAGGTCAGCTTCATAAAATTACTCAGTACGGGCGGCATGTTGATGGGTGAACAGCGACTCGAGCTGGTGGATGCGGTGCGTGGACAAACCGAAATGCAAGATCGTTGGCCGGCAGACGGTCTGTATCCGGAATATGTTATTCGTACGCGTCTGACCAGTACCCGTTAAACATGAATGCCGCATTAAATCCATGTTGACTGACATCGAATTGTAGACCGCGATCGCCAGTGAAACCGTAGGATATTTCATCGACGGGGATGTTGCTGTCGGGGCTGTAACCACCCTTGCCATGGCATTCTGTTCAGGGCGCAATCAATTCGTTCAAATCGGCCGCCCATGCACCAGTCGCAGGAGCAAGGCCAACAATACGAACCTGGAGTGTGTATTCATCAAGACTCTTGTGCCTGCTTGCCGATGAGAAACCGTTGGTTCAGTTTGCGCATGCACATCCTGACGTCTAAATTAGTAATGACAGACTTTAACAACAGCACATACTACAGAACAACGGAACGAGCTGTATTGATCTATATCAATAAAAAACCATGTGCTTCGCTTTACGCGAAAATAAATTCTACGCAGACCATTTATCCAAAAATCGAATTGACGGGGGGCACAGACCGGAGTTTAATTTGACCAGCGTGTATGAATTTCCAAACCTTCAGGGAGAATGCTTATTCATACGGGCGATGCTGATAACTGCGTTTGAATTTCTATCCTTAACTTGAAAGGGGAAGTGATGAATGTGTTTATTGCGGCTGATTCAGAAGCGCTGCGCAAATACCCGCGCTCCATGCTGTCTGAATTTCACGATGTAAAAATAGTCGCTTATGCGGATGCCTGTAAATACGCCGATGCAGAATATTCCTTCGAGCAGTTCTTCGACCAGCACTTCGACAAGTCATTTCAGTTCATGCGGTTTCGCGAAATATTCATATGCCGGAATCGCACCAGCCGGCTTAATAAACAGTATCTCGTCACGCCGACTGGTTCACACGGAAAAATTTGGATCAACTGAAGCATCAGGCACATAAAAGAGGAGGTCATAATCATGGAAGATAATTCAAGGCGGTCTTTTTTCAAAAGAGCTGCGGCGGCAGTGGGTGTGGTTGCAGCGGCTGGTTACACGAAGACATTGATATCCAGGTCCGCTGCGTCTACTGACAACACATGTGCAAAGTATGCGGCTGATGTTGCATTGCAGGAAAAAGCAGTGATGGGGAATCAACTGGTCCTTATGACGGACGCTGAGAAAAAAAAGCGGCTCGATGATCTGCTGAGCTGTCATTACCGGGAGATTGCATAGATTTTTACCTAACATCTGTTGCTGGAGGCAGTAATGTCAGAAGAAAAAATTGGGGAATTGAAAGAGGCGAATGAGGTAGCAGAAGGCCGCCGCGAATTTTTGAAGAATGTGTGTGCTTCGAGTTTGGCGGCGCTTGTGTCGGTACCTGAGTCAACTGAGGCTGCTGTAGACGCTGCCAATCCGGATGCCGATGTCACCGTCGCGGAGTTTTTTCAGGGACATTTTACACTGATGTCTGATGAGGAAAAGAAGCTGGCCATAGCGCGGCTGGAAAAGAGGTATACCGCAAAATACGGGAAGGAAACAACGGTTTCTGATGTGCCTGCTCCGGAAGGCGTTCTATTCGGTTATGCCCTCGATATCGGGAAATGCATAGGTTGCAGGCGCTGCGTTCATGCCTGTGTGAAGGAAAACAACCAGTCACGCCACGACCCTGAAGTTCAATGGATACAGGTGATGAAAATTCCGAAAGGGAACATCTCCTTTACTGCGGACCAATTGGACAAGGGATATCCTGAAAAGAACGCGTTGGGTGACTACGGTGTTCAGGTTGGCGGCAATGCCTACAAAACGGCCGGTCTTTCCACCGAGGATGCACAAAATTATTACCAGGATGAGACCGTGCCGGACAAGGACTATTTCTATATGCCCGTGCAGTGCCAGCAGTGCGAAAAGCCGCCCTGCGTCAAGGCTTGCCCGGTGCGGGCAACATTCAGGGATCATGCAGGCGTGGTCATCATCGATTACAACTGGTGCATCGGCTGCCGCATGTGCCAACTGGCCTGCCCTTACCAGGCCAGGCACTTTAACTGGGGTGAACCCAACCTTCCTGCCGAGGAGATGAACCCCAAGACCCACTACTATGGAAACCGGCCGCGCATGAAGGGCGTGATGGAAAAATGCACCTTCTGCGTGCAGAGAACCAGGGAGGGCAGGAATCCCGCTTGCCTGGAGGCTTGCCCGGTGGGTGCAAGGAAATTCGGCAATCTTCTCGATCCTGAGAGCGATGTCAGAAAAGTTCTGGCCACCAAGAGAGTCTTCAGATTCAAGGAAGAGTTTGGCACCTATCCCAAATTTTTTTACTACATAGGCTGAGGTCACGAAATGAAAACAGCACTGTCTTTTGCTATGGACTTCGGTTCATATGCCTTAAAGGGGGGGTCAAAGTACTACGCATGGCTTCTTTTCCTGACATTTTTCATTCTGGTTGGTTTCTACACGGGTTACCGGCAAATCACAGAGGGTCTTATCGTGACCGGCGCCACCGACCAGATAACCCTGGAAATGTTTTTTGCAAGCTTTGTTTTTACGGCGCACGTCGCGGCGGCGGCAGTCCTGGTCGTTGCACCCGGCTACTTGTATCATCGCAAGGATATGAAGGAGCTTGCCGTGATAGGCGAGATCGTCGCGATGGTCTTTGTTGCCACAGGCATCACCTTTGTTCTGTTTCACATGGGAAGGCCGGACAGGGCCTGGCATATGATTCCCGGCATAGGTATCCTCAACTTTCCCAATTCAATGCTCTCGTTCGACACGATCGTTCTGAACGTCTATCTGTTCCTTAATCTCATCGGCGTTGTTTATATTCTTTACAAAAAATATATCGGCTCATTCAGTGAGAAAGAGTTGGCGCGATGGTTTACCCCGATTGTTTTTCTGGCCATTGCATGGGGGCCACTTATCCACATTGTCACGGCATTCGTGCTCGCCAGCAACGCAAGGGTCGGATTGTGGGCTACCGCAGTGCTCCCCTTTGCTTTTTTATCAATGGCGGGTGCCTCGGGGCCTGCATTGATCGTATTAATCTTCCTTCTTGCCAGAAAACATACCAGGCTCGTGATCAACGACTCGGTTATCGATTTGCTGACCACTATCATTGCATGGAGCCTCGGTATCATCATTCTGGTATTCGCTGCCGAGATTTTTACGCTGCTTTATCCGAGTACCGAACATGCCGACTCGCTGAAATACAGCATGTTTGGCCACAACGGGCTCAATATGTATGTGCCCTGGTTCTGGGTAACGATGGTGGCGATATCAGGCAGCTTTGTTGCGCTTCTCTTCCGCAAGGTCAGAAGCAGTTATCACCTTTTTCTTCCGGTGGTGTGTGTCGTGGTTTTCATGGCGATCTTGATAGAGAAGCCAATGATTCTTGTATTTCCCGCATTTAGCCCTTCCCCGCTTGGAGAATATGCGGAATACCACATTACGCTTATCGAGTTTTTTAATGTGCTGCTTGTCTGGGCTCTCGGGTTCCTGTTCTTGACGCTTATTTTAAAAGGCGCAATCGGCATATTGACTGGCGAATTGAGGTATGACAAGTCGTCAGCTTCTTCGTAGAACATGGCTAAAGATACAAAATTCTTTTGCGCGATGTTCGGCGAACATGTTCATGGCACTGGAACTCGGCAAGGATTTGTGGATAAGCGGTAACTGAGGAGATATTTGAAATGGATTGCCTGCATAAATCGTCAAAAATAGGTGCACTTGCCCTGTGCGGTTTTCTGGTTGGCGGATTTAGTACTTATAACATCGCACATTCCGCAGAGGGAAAACAGACTGAGCCACAGAATACACAGCCGGTAGCAGACTGCGTTGAAAGCAGGATAGGCTACTCTTCCGTTACCAGGATCGAAAATGTCGATCCGAAGTATGGCTATCCAAATGTTAAATGCTCGCAAATTACTGACGCTGTTTTATGGTATGGAGATCCTCTGGCCGGGACGATACCGATGGGTGAAATGCCGGAAATAAGCGATGATACGCACGGCGATTTTGACAATGCTGTTGTGAAACCGAGAGAGCCTCAGCTAATGTATTTCAATATGGGACCCAATGGATGCAAGACGTGCCATGACGGCAAAATAGTGCCGGTCCCGAAGGGTAACAAGCCAAGGTTGATCCAGATGCACCAGAACATCGTTGAGAACTCGCTCAAGTTGATGCACGGGCACGGGGCATTATGGTGTCTCAATTGTCACAGCGCTACGAACCGCAACAAACTGGTTGATCGCCAGGGAAACGAGATAAGTTTTAACCAGCCCCAAAAATTATGTGGCGGTTGCCATGGCGAGAATTATATCGACTGGAGGAAAGGGGTACACGGGAAACGAATAGGCTCATGGGTTACGGGCGGCAAGAAGAGATGGTGGGTATGCACCGAATGTCACAACCCGCATACCGTCCAGGTAGCCAGATTTAACCTGCTCAAACCAGAACAAGCGCCTGCTCTGCCAAGGGGAATGAAAAATGCCGACTATGAACGGGTCGGGCATGGTGAGCACTAGGAGTCTGTCGGACGTGAAGGAAATCTGCTAATCAACTCACACAATCAGGCAAATGAAATACAACCCAAAAAATACTATGCTTGCATTTTCTTCAGACGAGGAAGTTTCCCAATTTCACGATCAGTTGACCGACGCCTTGCGTATGGTCATGCTTAAAGCTGGAAGCAATGAAACTACCAGTAAAGAAGAAGATTTGAAACATACAAAAGAGTTCTTTGATCGCTATTCCATTTTGGCGGAAACACTCCGTCATTTGCGTGCCCATCTTCCGCGAAAATCGGATGGATGATTCTACGGAAGTGTGTGCCGGGTTGTCAGACAGCGCGCAATAGTTTAAAAAAATCGGGGCAACCGAGCCAACCCGCATTTCCCTGACAGCATGCTTGAGATCCAAAAACCAATCCGAAGCCGACCCATTTTGTTCGATGCATAAGTAGTGTCGCTACCGCCAACATTGAACATGTCGTAATTCAGGCGCAGACCAACATTTTTTTCCGATATTTCATTGGGTACCTCCCCAGATCAGGTCATTTTTAGTTTCAGAAGTTGTGTCGCTATCACCCTTCGTGCTGGCATAGCCCAGCTTGCCCAAAAGAGTAAAATCCTTGCCCAGAGGCAAAGAGCCAACAGCCGTGAGGGCCATCTGTGTAGCCCTGACATCTGCAGAGAAAGAGCTGGTGGTATATTTCGCCGCACCCGGATCGGTGTAGACCACTTCTGCGGCAATATATTGACTGAAAGAATAGCCGCCCAAAATACTGTAGACAGTTGCAGAACCATAGCCGGCAATGTCAACGTGGTTTGAGCCAACATTCAACCCAACATTGGCTTCAGCAGCAACGGCAGGAATAGCTGCGAAAGCGGCCAACAATACCACGGTGATTCAAAATGCATGATTCTCGCTTGCCCAAGACAATCCTGAGGTCATATAGCGGCGCCTTGATTTGCTTGCTGACTACTGCGGGTGTAACGTGAAGTTCATCCGCCGCGCGGGCAACCCGTTGATGCCGGGCTGCGGCTTCAAAGTCCCCGCAATGCGCTTATCGGGTGCAGACGGCGAGCCATTCGATTTCCCTGTCTTAGGCATTAAAATGTATCGCTTGTGCCCCTATAAATTAACCCTTACAGTTCTTGCATGTAAATTTTTACTGATTGGAGCACAGCTTGAGCACGCCCCTTGTTTATCTGCTTGTCACACTCACCGCCATTTTTTGGGGTGCAAACTTTGTGCTGGCGGGTCCTGTACTGGCAGATATTTCTCCGCTGTGGGCCGCAGCGGTGCGCTTTTTGCTGGGCGCAATGCTAATGCTGATTATCGCCGGCTTACGCCGCGAAGATTTATTCGGTCTGTTGCGGCGAAATGCCGCGGCCTATCTGCTGCTGGGCTTTATCGGCATCACCCTGTTTAATTTGTTATTTTTCTTTGGTCTGCAAACTACCTCGGCCAACAACGGTGCGCTGATTATGGCGATGAACCCGCTGCTGACCACCCTGCTTGCCGCGCTATTCCTCGGTGAGCAGCCCTCCCTGCGTCATCTCCTGGCCTTACCCGTTGCCCTGGCGGGCGTAGCCATCGTCGTCTCGCAAGGTAGCCTGCAAAAACTGCTCAATCTGCATATTGCACATGGCGATCTTTTAATGCTGATCGCATGTGTTTCATGGGCCGCTTACAACGTGCTCAGCAAACGTTTTATGCCCAAAGGCTCTTCCATCGTTAACATCGCCTGGACTTTAACTGCGGGCGCTGTGCTGCTCACCACCATCGCCGTTGGCAGCGGTGCACACTTGGGCACCCTCGAAATCAAAGCCAGCCTGGCAATGGCCGTAATGGTAGTAGGCGGAACAGTCCTTGCCTATCTGTTCTGGAATATCGGCATTACCCGTCTGGGCGCCGCACGCACCGCAATTTTCCTAAACCTGGTGCCGGTATCGGCCATGTTGATCGGCCTTGTGATGGGTGAGCCGCCAACGGTATCCCAACTGCTAGGTGGTCTATTGGTGCTGGGCGCTATCTCAATCACCATGTTACCGCGGCGAAAACTAGCCGTTGCGTCTTGAAAAACAAGTACTGACCCCTCATTTTCGATCGAGGAAAGTCAATCAGACATCCTGAGTTTTTAATTTTCTGCTTTTGACAACATCGCCATCCATCTCGTGCCAGCGCAAATCGAACCGGTACAATAAATGAGACAAATATGACCAGGCTAGCCCAACTTCATATCGATATAGATGTGCGCGTACAAACCATTCTTGAAAATCGGCCAGACTGGCTGTGCACAAAGGGCTGCGATCATTGTTGTCGGCAGCTCGCCGCGGTGCCCCAGCTCACCCTGGCTGAATGGAACTTGCTGCGTGAAGGTTTGCAAGGCCTGGCAGCGGCACGACTCCAGGAAATCAGCAACAACTTGGCCGCCTTGGCCCGGTCGCGGTCCATCACTTGCCCCATGCTGGACCTTGCTGCCGGCACCTGTCCTGTCTATGCCCAACGCCCAGTGGCGTGCCGCACCTACGGCTTCTACGTACAGCGCGACAAAGGGCTTTATTGCAACGACATCAAAGCCCGCGTGGACGATGGCACATGGCCAGATGTAGTGTGGGGCAATCACGATGCCATTGATCAGCAACTCGCCGGACTTGGCGAAACCCGCGCTTTAACCGACTGGTTCGAGCGTTGGACAGTGGCAAATAATAGAGAAACGCCTTTCGCATAAAGACGCTGATGCAGCCACGCTGACTTGCCCTCACCTTCAATTTTATTGAAGCCGCTTTTGCCTTCCGCTTTTAACACCCTTCATCCGCCACCGAGTAGCGGAGGCTGGTCAGGGGAATTCGGCGAGAACTGTCTGAGCACGTGGCTGCGTAGCAGATCGTGCGAGTTCCGCAGCCGCCTGACCAGTCGAGCAACGCAGGGAACCTCGAAGAGGTGGCGGATTGGGGTTCGCCTTCTTTTGGTTACTTTTCTTGGCGAAGCAAGAAAAGTGACTAGCCGCCGGGCTACCCCCGGCAACCCAAAAATGTTCACCGCGAGTCGATCACCACAAATTAGAAGACAGATAATCATTTCCACTCCGCCTTCCGACACAAGCCGCGCATCTCGCAATGAACACACACCGTGTCGATGCCATTCGCCGGCAAAGGCGTGCCACTCCGAATCTGCGCAAACACCAATTTCAACCTCTCAATATTCGCATGCGCCAATTGCGCCACATCCTGCGGATGTTCAACTGTCAGCACCTTGTCCTTCTCAATGCTGATAAACGCAGCCTCCGTCGCCTCGAACACATGCGCATAAAACGGCAGCTGCACATCTTCACCCGCCTGTTTTAATTTATTGCGCAGCATGTTGGCATCCTGCGTTTTATAGTCCAGCACGCGCACCACATGGGAAGCATCGG
>Ga0315270_10000057_pt1 | contig 55116 bp, 58 predicted proteins | sample C1_bottom_MG_FD_204932 | JGI IMG/M metagenome (GOLD analysis project Ga0315270, IMG submission 204932) | Sediment microbial communities from Yellowstone Lake, YNP, Wyoming, USA - C1_bottom | ecosystem: Environmental > Aquatic > Freshwater > Lake > Sediment | place: USA: Wyoming | collected... | reverse complement strand
CTCATCTGCCGCCGCCACGACGTGATGATTGGTAAGGATATAACCTTCGCTGCTGACGATCACGCCCGAGCCCAGACTGGACACACGCTGTGTTTGCTGCGGCGATTGGTCGCCGAAAAAACGCCGGAATACCGGGTCGTCTTCCAGCGGGTGGCGTTGTGTGCGCACTTGTTTGCTGGTGTAGATGTTGACCACGGCGGGCATGGCCTTTTTGGCGGCCGCGCGGTAGGATGCGACGGGTGTTTTGACGCTCGGTTCAGCTGCGGCAACGATGACCGGCGCAGCTTGGTTTAGCGTAATGGGTGCCGGGGCCGGCGCGGCACGAAAGCTTAACCACTCCGGTTTGAATACCGAAACCACCATCAACGCCGCCACCAATAATGTGGTGAATTGCGCAAACATCAACCATAGTTTTTTCATAATGAACTGAGCAGCCTTATGCAGCGAACCGAGTTGGAACATTATACCTGCGCGCTTCTCGACACCGCGCGCTTCCGCGACTATAGCCCGAACGGCCTGCAAGTGCAGGGCCGCGATGAAGTATGCAAAATCGTCAGCGGCGTCACCGCCAGCCTAGCGCTGATCGAGCAAGCCATTGCGCGCGGCGCAGATGCAATCCTGGTGCACCACGGTTATTTTTGGAAGAGCGAAGATGCGCGCATCATCGGTGTGAAACAGGCGCGCATCAAATTATTGTTGGCGCACGATATCTCTTTATTTGGTTTTCATTTACCTTTGGATGCACATCCCACCCTAGGGAATAACGCGCAGCTTGGGCAGCGTCTGGGCTTTCAGCTTGAAGGTTGGAGTGGTGAGCAAGATTTGATCGCCTACGGTAGCCTGCCCGAAGCTTTGAGCTTGGAAGCGCTTAGTGCGCGCATTGGCGAGCGTCTCGAACGCTTGCCTTTAGCGATTGGCGCAAAAAACCGGATTATCCGCCGCATCGCCTGGTGTAGCGGCGGCGCGCAAGGCCAATTCGAGGCCGCTGCCGCTTTGGGAGTGGACGCTTACTTAACTGGAGAGGCTTCTGAACACAATGCCCACTTTGCCCGCGAGAGTGGCGTTGCGTTCATCGCCGCAGGTCATCATGCCACCGAACGCTATGGCATTCAGGCCTTGGGCGAGCATTTGGCGGTGCATTGTGGTTTAAACCATGAATTCATCGAAATTCCCAATCCAATCTAGTGCTTAAGCAAACAAAACCACGCCGGGCTTTAACTTTGTGCGGTTTTTTTGCTAAAATGCCGGCTTTTGTCTGTGACGCAACCTTTTAACAATTAACATTTACGGGGATGGGGTTATGAGCAATAACGAAATCAACCGCACCCGGCGGAATCTGATACTCGCGACAGCAACAGTCGGCGGTGCAGGCGTGGTGGCGGCAGCTTGGCCTTTCGTGGCCAGCATGATGCCGAGCGCACTGGCCAAAGGCTTGGGCGCGCCGATCGAGGTGGATATCAGTAAGCTGGAGTCGGGCGCAAAGCTGACGGTGGCCTGGCGTGGTAAGCCAGTGTGGATTATTTCCCGCACCAAGGATATGTTGCAACGCCTGGATAAGCATGATGACCGACTCTCCGATCCAAAATCCGAGGTGAGTTCGCAACAGCCGGATTATTGCAAGAACGCCACGCGCTCGATCAAGCCTGAATACATGGTCGCGGTTGGCATTTGTACCCACTTGGGTTGTTCCCCCAGCGATAAGCTCAAACCTGATTCGGATAACGAAACCGGCCCCAATTGGGATGGCGGTTTTTATTGCCCGTGCCACGGCTCGCGTTTTGATTTAGCGACCCGCGTATACAAAGGCTCGCCGGCACCGACCAATTTAGTGGTCCCGCCGCACAAATATCTGACCGACACGATGCTTCGTATCGGTGACGACGGCAAGGGAGCGTAAGCCATGAGTGCGAAATTACAACAATTATTAGGTTGGATCGACGATCGCTTCCCGCTGACCGCGACTTGGAAGCAGCATTTGTCCGAGTACTATGCACCGAAAAATTTCAATTTCTGGTATTTCTTCGGTTCATTGGCTTTGCTAGTTCTGGTACTGCAAATTGCCACCGGTGTTTTCTTGACCATGCACTACAAACCCGATGCATCGTTGAATGCAGCGGGCGTGTCGGTAGCTTTCGCATCGGTCGAATACATCATGCGCGACGTGGATTGGGGTTGGCTGATTCGCTACCTGCACTCCACCGGCGCCTCCATGTTTTTCGTGGTGGTTTATCTGCATATGTACCGTGGTTTGATTTACGGTTCTTATCGCAAACCGCGTGAGCTGATCTGGATCTTCGGTTGCTTCATTTACGTCGCCTTGATGGCGGAAGCCTTTATGGGTTACCTGCTGCCTTGGGGCCAAATGTCGTTCTGGGGTGCGCAGGTGATCATCAACTTGTTCGATGCGATTCCCTATATTGGACCCGATGTGTCGACTTGGATTCGCGGTGACTTCGTGATTTCCGGAGCAACGTTGAATCGCTTCTTCGCGTTCCATGTGATCGCGGTACCGCTGGTGTTATTGGGCTTGGTCGTGATGCATTTGGTGGCCTTGCACGAAGTGGGTTCCAATAATCCTGACGGCATTGAAATCAAGAAGCATAAAGATCCTGTCACCCACATTCCCTTGGATGGCATTCCTTTTCATCCGTATTACACGGTGAAAGACATCCTCGGGGTATGCGTGTTCCTGATCGTGTTTGCGGTGATCTTGTTCTTCTCGCCAGAGGGTGGGGGTTATTTCCTCGAAGCGAATAACTTCATTCCTGCTGATCCGTTCAAAACCCCAGAACACATCGCACCGCTGTGGTACTTCACCGCGTTTTACTCGATTTTGCGCGCGGTACCGCCGTTTTTCAACTCGCAGTTCCCAGGCGTTATCGCGATGGGCTTGGCGATTGTCGTGATGTTCTTGTTGCCGTGGTTGGACCGTTCTCCGGTGAAGTCGATCCGCTATCGCGGCACACTGTATAAGTGGATGTTGGCGTTGTTTGTGGTCGCATTCATTGTGTTGAGCTATCTGGGCACGCAATCGGTATCGGAAACCAAGACCTGGTTGGCACGCATTTTCAGCGGAATTTACTTCGCGTTCTTCATTTTAATGCCGTGGTATACCCGCGCCGATAAAACCAAGCCGGTACCAGAAAGGGTGACAGCATGTTGAAAAAAATAATCCTGGCTACGATCTTTTGCGCGCCCTTGTTAGCCCAGGCAAATACTGAGATAGCGTTGGATCACGTGCAAACCAACGTCGAGGACAAGCTGTCCTTGCAACGTGGTGCGCGTACCTTCGTTAACTACTGCGTCGGCTGTCATAGCGCGAGCTTCATGCGCTATTCGCGTCTGGAAGATATTGGCCTGACCGAAAAACAGATCGTGGAAAACCTGATGGTCACCGGCGAAAAACCAGTGGAAACCATGACGGCAACCATGCGTCCAGCGGATGCGAAGGTGGCGTTTGGTGTGGCGCCGCCTGATCTGAGTTTGATTGCGCGCTCACGCGGCGCGGATTGGTTGTATACCTATCTGCGTACTTTCTACCGTGATCCAGCACGTCCGACGGGGTGGAATAACACCACCTTCCCAAGTGTTGCTATGCCGCATGCCTTATCGGATTTGCAAGGCGAGCAAGTGCTGAAGGAAGAGCCAGCCAAAGAAGCGGCTGGCGAAGCCGGTGCGGAGCATCACGGTGCGGCGCATGCTGAAAAGCATTTGGTGCTGGATAAGCCTGGCAAGTTAAGCCCGAAAGAGTATGACGCCTTGGTCAAAGACTTGGTGAACTACACGGTTTACATGGGTGAGCCGGCGCAAACCAAGCGCAAGATTACCGGCATCTACGTGCTGTTTTTCTTGTTTGGCCTGACGATTTTGGCGTACTTCCTGAAGAAAGAGTTCTGGAAAGATATTCATTGATATTGCCAGACCAAGCCCCCAATAAGTAAAGCGGGGGCGGTTTAACCGACCTAGTTTGTACCCGAGCCACGTTTAAACGTGGCTCATTTTTCTGCTAAAACGAATCGAGATATCGCTATGATGAATTTATACTCCGGCACGACCGATCCTTTCAGCCAACGCTGCCGTATTGTGCTGTACGAAAAGGGCATGGACTTTCAGGTGATCGATGTCGATGTGGAAAACATGCCGGAAGATATCGCGGTCATGAACCCCTACAATCGCGTGCCGGTACTGGTCGAGCGTGACCTGATCCTGCACGAAGCTAATATCATCAACGAATACATTGACGAGCGTTTCCCACACCCGCAACTGATGCCAGTGGATCCGGTCATGCGTGGTCGTGCGCGCCTGTTCCTGCACCGTTTCGAAAAAGAGTTGTTCTGCCACATTGACACCCTGGAAACCGCCGGCAAGCGCGATGCGGACAAGGCACGTGCGGTGATCCGCGACCACTTAACGCTGATTGCGCCCGTGTTCCAAAAACAGAAATACATGTTGGGCGAAGAGTATTCCATGCTCGACGTTGCCATCGCCCCCTTGCTGTGGCGTTTGGAGCATTACGGTATCGTGTTGCCGAAGCAGGCCGCACCGGTCTTGAAATATGCCGAACGGCTGTTTTCGCGCCCCGCTTTCATCGATGCGATCACCGCGTCGGAAAAGGCTATGCGCCGCTAGGCCGAAAATGTACGACGCTTCCACCAAGCCCTACTTGATCCGCGCCATTTACGAATGGTGCGTCGATCAAGGTTTCACCCCCTATGTCGCAGTGCTGGTGGACGGCCAAACCAAAGTGCCGATCGAGTTCATCAAAGACGGGCAGATCGTCCTTAACATCAGCTACACCGCCACCCGTCACCTCAAGATTGGCAACGATTACATTAATTTTTCGGCGCGCTTCAATGGCTCCTCGCGCGAACTGGAAGTGCCGATCCCTGCGGTCATCGGCGTGTTCGCCAAGGAAAACGGTCAGGGGCTGTTTTTCCAGGCAACGGAAGAAATTAGCGCCAGCGCTGTGAATCCGAATGGTCCGGTTGCGCCAGCATCAGATGACGAAGAACCCCCTACCCCCGCAAAACCACCGCGCGGCGGACATCTTAAGGTCGTTAAGTAAACCCTAGTCCTAGTTTGCTTTGAGCGCAGTTGCGTTCTAATTCTGGACTCTCTAGTATGACGTTATTCTGTCACGGGAGACTGCAATGAAACTGATGCCATCTATTTTGTTGGTGCTGGCCACGTCGTTTTTATTCCAAGCGTCCGCCTCAGCCGCGACAGATGACCCACACGCAGCAGATCGACAGGCCTTGATCAAGGTGTTCCAGGAAATCGAAGCGGGAATCAATGATCAGAACATCGAGCGTATGGTGGTGCAGATGACGCCGGATGCCACGGTGACTTGGCTCAATGGCGAGGTGTCGCGCGGGCATACGGAGATTCGGGCGTATTACCAGCGCATGCTGCAAGGGCCGGAGCGTATTCTGAGCAAGTACACCACAGCGGCTAAATTGGGCGCGCATGCACGCTTCTTTGGCGAGGTCGCGGTGGCAGACGGCACTATGCAGGATTCATTTACACCGCTGTCACGCAAGCCATTCACACTCAGCTCGAATTGGACATCCACCTCAGCCAAGATTAATGGCGAATGGAAAGTCGTGTCGCTGCACTTGTCGGCGAATGTATTTAACAATAACTTGTTGGATGAGGCTAAAGCAGCAGCCAAGTTGATGGCAGCCGCAGGCGCCTTGGGTGGTTTGGTTTTGGCTGGGTTGATCTGTTGGTGGCGACAGCGCAAGTAATAGCGCTTAAATCATTAACGCAACCAAACTGCCACCAGGGCAAGTCCCGTCTGTAAGGCGACAAACCCGCCCAAGCCGCGTACCAAGCGGAGCAGGCTGGCGACGCGCGCCACCAAGGGCCGACCAGAGTGTGCCGATACGCTGAGGTTCAACTCAGTCAAGGCGATATCCAATTCTGCGAGCGGTTCGTTATTCACGTCTGGAGTATGCGCCAAACGGATAAACAAGCTGTGGTCGATCTCAATGCGTGCGCCCAAATACAAGGCTGGCAAGGAAGCGACAATGACGCCAGACCAGAGCCATAGGGATCCAGACGTCAATGTGGCGAAGGCCAGCACCACCAGCGCCAGCAGCGCATAGCTCAGGGCGGCGTAGGCCAATAAGCGACCAGCGCGGCAGGCGCCAACAGCCAGTTCGGATTGCCAAGTGTGTGTACTCATGAGCGTATTGTGCCGCATGGATGTTGTTTCCACCAAGTATGTAATGCAGCCAGGTGCGCTGGACCAAGCACAATTGCGGGACGCGCCTTGCGGATTTGCGCCAATGCGTCTTCAACGGAACTGGCGCGTTGCGTATCGAGCAGCCACGCGGCAACTATCAAAGCGCTACGTGAAAAACCCAGAGCGCAACACACCAGTACCGTACCTGATGAACGTGCGTTTTCGATGGCGCTCACACTTCGTGCAATTTGTTCCGTACTGGGCGGGATTAGATCGAGCATTGGAATGCTGCTATAAGGTAGATCGTTGCTCGCGTAGGGCAACTCGGCACTGACATCGACGATGTGCGCCACATGCAAGTGTTGCAGTGCGGTGCGCGGAGATAGTTTCCCCAATAAAACATCGGGGGTAACCACATCGACCAGATTCATGCCACGCGTCCAAAGCCGCGCATTCAGCTGGGCACCCCACAAATACGGTGCGAGCAAGCAGCGCGCCGCGGGCGTCATGGAGCCATCGGCGCGTTTCTGAAATGCCGACTCAGCAAAGAGAAGATAAGCCAACGCTACGAGCACAAGGGAGCCGCTGGGCCACAATAGCCACAATGCCGCACCACTGAGCTTCAGTGCAAACACCGCCAACAGCAACGCGGTTAGCCCATACAGCAGCGCCAGCCGCAGTCGAGCCGGGTCGTGTGTCAAAGTTGCAGTGGACAGTGGTGATTGCATTTCATCCGGAAACAGCCACAAACAAAACCAGCCTAGCCATAATCCAGTCGGCACATCGAAAAAGTGGTGCTGCCAAGTGGTTAGTACCGATACGCCGATCAGCGTGAACACGCCATGTACCACCAAGCGCCAAGACTGTGGCAGCGCGCGCAGGAACACCACCCACAGCAACACCATCAGCGCGATATGTAAGGACGGCGCCTGATTGAAAGGCTTATCGAACAGGGCGAGTGTATTGAACAGCGGACTGAATACACCTTCGACTTGTCCGCGATTGAAACTGAACTGTAAAGGCAGCAACAAGAAACAACTTACCGCCGCCACTTGTGCCGTGAGCAAGCGTTGGGCATGTCGATCAAGATGAATACGCGTCGCACACATGAACAGGGAGATGCCGTACAACAAATCGATTAACCAATACGGCACAATGCTCCAGGGCCAGAAGGGGATGAGAAAGTATTCCCAAGAAAACACCACGGTACCGACATCGTTGCGCTGGCTAGTGACCCAAGTAGCGAAGCCGTAGCTGGCAAAAAAGAACGGCCCAAGCAACAACAGCCAAAGCAGGGCGCGTCGCCATGGCCGTGCTTCAGCGAAAGCAGCCACGCTTTATTTCCTGACTGCCAATGTCACCGTGAAGATGCCCCATTGGTCAGTCCACTGTTCCAGTTTTTCAAAACCGGCAGCACTCACCAGAGCATCCAACTCGGCTTGCGTGCGGCGGCGCATTACCCAGGACTGGTGGCCGCGATGGCTGGTGAGGGTGCGTGCAATCATTTCCAACTGTGGATGCCAAGGTTGGCCGGTGTAGATCAAATAGCTGCCGCTTTGCAGCACCTTCCCCAGGCCGGACAGGGAGCGTTGCACCGCATCGTTATCAGAGAATAATTCATACAAGCCCGACACCAGCGCCAGATTTGGTGCTGGTGTGATCGCGGTCAAGGACTCGGCATCGAAGGCATCGCCGGCATCGAAGCGTGCGATATCAGCCAGGCCGCGCGCGGCGATCAGGGCGCGCCCGGCTTGCACATTGGTTTCACTGTAGTCACGCAGCACAATGGAAGTAGGGCGCGTCGGCAAAGTTGCCACGGCATCTAGCACATAGCGCCCGTGGCCGGCAGCGATGTCGAGGATGCGTAGTGGTTGACCTGCATCGGTCAAGGCTTTGGCTGCGCGGGCGATGGCGATTTGCAAATGTTGTTTGCGCACACGAATACCGCGCCAGCCGACTGCATCCAAATAGCCGCGATCGATCATGCGTCCCAGAAAAGATGTGCCGCGCGGCTGATCGCAATACACATAATCCAAAGTACTGCCGGAATCGAATCCAGTCGCTAAGCCTAAGCGAATTCCCTGCGACAAACGTCCCAGCGTGCGCATGGATAATCGGGTCAGGGTGAATTGCACATTTTTCGCTGACAACAGCGACAAGGGCGCGCTCAAGCGCATTTCCTCATCACGCGTATGGCCGGCGCGATGCGACTGTAACAAGTCTTGCTGCGGTACCAAGCTGGCAAAGTCGGTGGCAAACAAGCGGGTGATGAAAGGGCGCATCAAATCGAAGGCCAACTTGCGTTCCAGTTCACCTAGGGTGTCGTGAAAAAAACCCGGCAATACATGATGCTCTTTGATGTTCGAGCCCAGGTTCTGAAAAAATATTTCCTGTGGCCCGCGATGTACCACCCAATCAGTATCCGAAACCAACACCTGCATCGGCAGATGAATGGCCTGCGCATCGGCCACCACGCGCTCGCCCGCCGCATACAGGCCAAGCAGGATGCGCGCAGAAATATCGCGCGTGATCAAAGGGTCGGATTCATAGCTGCGGATGCGTTCCGGGTCGTGAGTAAGGAACTTGGCCTTCACATAAGAGCTGATAAAAAAGTTACCGCGGAGTTTATAACGAAGCGCTAAGGCAGGCCGTGCTAAAGGTACATACAGCTTGACCTTGAAAGCCGGCGAGGTCACCACCATGCCGCGAATTCGCGGCGCATAATCGTGTGCCCAAGTCGTGGTCAGCACAGCCCCCACGCTCTGTGCGATGACCAAAATATTCTCCATTGCAATGCCGTAGCTTGCGCTGATGTGGCGAATAAAACTGTCTACGTCTTTGACCGAAGCGGCGAAGCTCGGGCTGTCGCCGCGTGCGCCGGGAGAGCGCCCATGTCCACGCGCATCCCAGGCGAAATAAGCGTAATCGGCAAAACCGAGTTCATCCACAACATGTTGCAAACGCCCCGAATGCTCATGGCCGCGATGAAATAACACTAACGCACGCTCTGCCTTGGCGCCGTCAATGCGTGGCCAGTAGCGGTAAAACAAGCTGGTATCGTCATGGGTGACGAAATGTTTTTCCTGGGCTGCGCGCATCGTGTTCCTCCTGATTGAGTGCATTGTCTGGTATGAAGCCGGAACGTGTTAGAAACTTTATGACATTGAATGTATATTAACAGCCTGCCGAATGGTCAGCAGCGTATCCCTAAACATACCTAGCGTAAAAATATAAAACATGACACCAGCAAATCACAAATATTTTGAGTGGACCTCTATCCTGATTGCAGCGTTGCTGCTGTTTTTGACCTTATTTCTGCACTTGCTGCCATCGCTATTGGCAGGTTTGTTGGTGTATCAATTGGTGCATCTGGCCGCACCCAGGCTTACATCCCGATGGCTATCGGGCGGGCGCGCAAAAGTGGCGGTGGTAGCCACGATTGCGGGCGGCATTGTCATCGCGATTACTTTCCTGATCTGGGGTATTACCGTTTTTTTGCGTGGCGATGGCGGTAATCTGCCGGCCTTGATGCAGAAAATGGCAGAGGTGCTCGGTGCCTCCAAAATGGCCTTGCCCCTGACGCTGCGCGATTGGATTCCCGATGTCGGCGTGAATAGCTTGCAAGCTTCGATGATCGCTTGGCTGAAGGAGCACGCCACAGAGATCCGCAGCATGGGCGGGGAGACTGTGCACACCCTGGTGCATATTTTGTTCGGATTGATCATTGGCGCCATGGTGGCCCTGCACGAGGCGACGGATCAACACCGCGAGGGGCCTTTGGCGCAGGCGTTGATACGGCGTGCGGCATTGTTGTCCGACTCTTTCCGACGGGTGGTTTTTGCACAAGTCAAGATCAGCAGCCTGAATGCGCTCTTGACCGCGATCTATCTGCTGTTGGCGCTGCCCTTGGCGGGCGTGCATCTGCCGCTGGCTAAGACCATGGTGCTGCTGACATTCCTATTTGGATTGATCCCGGTGTTGGGTAACTTGGCATCGAATCTGGTCATCGTCATTATCAGTTTGAGCGTCAGTCCGGTCATGGCGCTGGTCTCGCTGGGATTCTTGGTGGTGGTTCACAAACTCGAATACTTCATGAATGCCAAAATCGTCGGCAATCAAATTCAGGCTTCCGCATGGGAAATGTTGCTAGCGATGTTGGTGATGGAGGCGGCCTTTAAGATCCCCGGGGTTATTTTTGCACCGATACTCTATGCCTATATCAAGCGCGAACTGATAGAGCGCAACTTGGTTTGACGATGGTGAGTTGCCGCATATGCGTAAGAGATGCCAGCACAAAATAAAAAACGCCCGTTTCATTGGAAACGGGCGTTTTGTTAATAGTGCTTACCGATCAAGATCCAGATGCCAGTACACCCGATAGCGCTTGCCGACAGTAACGCTGGGCGGTTTATTGCAATTAGTGCCCTGGCATTCGGTTTCATAGGTCTTGCCGTCGATACTGACGGAGATGCCGATTGGTGACGGCGGCAGGCCGATGGAACTACCGGTTACCCGGTCGGCAGCATTGATTACGCCGTCGCTGTTGCTATCGTTGATTGCACCGCCATTGGTGTAAGACACGGCATAGTAACGCGCGAGCCCGAGATTGCTGCAGCTTCCTGCGGCCAGTGTCGAGCTGGGTTGGTTTGTGGAGAAATACGTGGCGCCACCAAGCGTGATCGAGCCGCCGACGACCTTTTCACCGTTGGCCAGCGTGATATACCAGCCGTTGCTGGATGCGATGGCGCTGGCTGCGGTCGAAGCGGTGGCTCCGGTGCTGCTCTGGACATTGTCAGTCGTCGCATCATATAAACTGGCCTCGGTGAGACCGCTGATTGCGCCGGTATCCTTCAGCATAAAGAAGCGGTTGGTCACGCTGGTGTCGAGCGGATGCTCGCGATCACCGGAGCCGATCAAGATTTCGCGTGAGCCGGCGTCCAGCACGACATCCGGTTTGAATAGAAACTTGCGCTTAATTGCGCCAGAACCGCCCAAGCTGGCCAGTTTGGTGACGGTCCAGTTGCTGGAGGAGGGGTCGCTGATGTTGCCGCGCCACACATTACCGCCAGTGTCGCCGAAATACAGCGTGTCAATATATCCATTGCTGTCCGAGATCAGGTCCAGCGCGGTGATGTCGGATGGGATGCTGTAATCCAATCCGCTTACTTCCAAATTTGCACCGCTGCCGGTACGACCGGCGCGCCACAACACCGTACCATCTGCGGCATCCACGACATACAAGGAGCGGCCCATGCTGCGGCTATAGCTAGTGGTTGTGGTCGTTGGACTGCCAATAGTCGTGGTCGTCGAGCCACCGCTGGTCACATCGGTCGTGATTTTGACCGTCGAGGTAGCCGTGACAGTGCCGTTAGCAGAATCATCGACGGTGATTTGCTTGCGCGTACTGGTGGTGACCGTGGTGGTGGTCGTGCCCGAGGTCGAGCTGCTAGTCGAAGTGTAAGTGCGATCCGGATCGAGATCCTCCACTATCGGGTCATAGCCACCGCCGAAGATCAACACACTCTTAGCCGTCCCACCCCAATTGATTTTGGCGACCTTGGGTTCGGACCAAGTGTAGCCGAGCTCACCATAACCAGTATCGGTGAAGGATTTTTTCCAGAGGAATGTCGGTGCGGTAGGGTTGCTGACATCCAAGGCATAGATGAAGCGACCACCGCGGCGCGAGGCGATAAACAGTTGCACTTTGTCGCCGACGGTGGAGTCGTAACGGCCATCGCCATTCGCATCGTAGTAATAGATGCCGATGGGCCCATCCATGAAATAATTTTTCGGATTGGCGGTAGTGATCTTGGTGCTGCTATCTGAAGTCGCATTGCGTAGACGCTTTAGCTGGCCGAAAAATTCCGAGGGAACGAAGCCCCAGGCCTCGCTGCCGTCGGCAATGTTCTGGCCGCCTTTAGCGGCGTGGAATACGCCATCGTTGCTACCATAAAAGACATAGATGTCACGGTCAGTGGGCTGGCCGCTGCGATTGTAGTTGATTACTGCCGGGCGCGAATGCAGCACATCGCCATGCACAGAAGAGCGGACATCGGTTAAGGAACCATTGCCATTTTCATCATCGATATTGTCCGCGCCACGCACCCAGTTGATGATGTTGTCGCGCTCGGTAGTGCTGGCCGCACCCAGCACAGCGGAAGTGATGTTGGCGGTGTTGGCGGTTGAGAATAGCGAGTCGTTAGCGGAACCAAGGACGGTGCCGCCGGTGCAAGTGCCGGTACAGGTATAAAGATTGCGCGTGGCTTGGCTGGTTGCATAGGCAGCGCGAATTTTTTCTGCAGTACCGCCCTTTTCCACTTTGTCGCCGTCGGGTGTATCGTCCGGGGCGCTCGGGTATTTAAAGTTCCAGTAATTGCTGCTACTGCTGGTCCAGAAACTGGTGACGTTGGGATTGATAAAACCGGTCGAGGCATTTTCGATGGCGAGCTTATTGACGTCGGCTAGGTATAAATCACCGGCGTTATCCAAGGCGAGCTGGTATTGCTTCAGGTTGCCATACCAGCGCGGGCTGGACTCGGCATCGGGTCGGAACACACCCATATACACTTGGTTAAGATAAGTGCCGCGTACGTTCACGCTCACCGGCAATGTCGAGGCCGCGAATACGCTGTCTACTGCTTGCACCTCATTCAAGATTGCATTGAGCGCAGTAGTGATCGCACTGGTAGTTGCGACATCTTGGCCGGCATTGGCGATCTTGAAATATTTCCCCTTACCTTGTTTGGACATGCTTTGCAGCAGAGCGGAATGCGCCTGCCAACTAAGCGTTTCATTATTGGTGTTCACGACATCGACGGTGTAAGTAATGATGTTTTGGTTCCCATCGAGCGAGCTAACATCGGTATTGGCCATAAAGCGTGACCATTCATCGGCCCACACGCTTTGCTCTTGATTGGGGCTGAGTGTAATTTCAGTCGGGTAGGTGCCGGAGGCAAGGCCCGCATAATTGGCGAGATAGGTCTTGGCGGTGGTGCCGTCGCTAGCATTATCACCTGCTGGACCATTGCTCAGGACGATAATAAAACTCTTTTGGCAGGCGTCGCTTAGTGGTGAGGCATAAGTGCTGGTTGCGCCGACAAAGGCGGCACTGTCTTTTTTAACTTTATTGGCGCCAGCGTAGGCGTCCAGACCCTTATAGTATTGAAATGCTTCTAGCGTAGAGAGGGAATATCTGGAAGCATTGCCTTTGTCAGCAGTTTTATCGAAGCTATTGACCAGTGTAACTAGGTTGGTTTTATTGGCTGCGGTCATTTGGCGTACAGCGGACCGTACATAGGCACCTGCTGGATTGCCATTGCCGCCGCCTGATTCGGTAAACATCATGATGCCTACATTGACTTTATCCGTCAGGCCGCCCACCACTGAGGCTAGCGCCGCCATTTCAGAAGTAAACGAGGTGCTCCAGTTGGCGGTGTTATCGACAATGATCAAAACATTCGGCCGCACGGCAGTGGAAGGGGGCGTGAGAAAAAGATCGATGTCCTCGGCGCGGGAGAGATTCATTCCCAAAAGCATCAATCCCAGGATTGGTAAGCTGTGTAGTGTTTTCATGATATTCCTCCTTCTTTGTTGCATGACCTAGTGCATTGATGCGCTAGGTAACAAAATGTTTGCGGCTGGGCGCAAGCTCAGCTGTGTTGCTCTTGCCCGTGTTGCTCCTGCTCGTCTTGCTCATCTTCCTCGCCGGCGGGAAGCGTTGTGCCTCCGGGTAAACGAACTTTTACACCTTGACGTAAGACCACCTTGGCACCAGTCGATGCATCGTTGACGGTGGAGACGAGCACCCAGTCGGTGTCGATGGGGCAAGCGCCAGTGGCGCAGTATTCCGCGCTATAGCCGCTGGCTGCTCTGCTGCCCGTGCAGACGGCCGGACTGATGGTGGCGGTGTAGTCGGTGATGCCGTCCTTGTTGATATCTACCGCGATGGTCTGCGTGCTAGGTGTGGTAAAGGTGGTCAGCGAACCGATGGCCATTTCAATGCCGAGCTGTGCTGCAGCGACGGCCTGTTGCTGAAATTGGGTATTGGCGGCAATGCGTAAATTCAGGCTGCTGGAGTTGATCGCCGAGACGCCAAATAGCGTGATCACGACCAAAAAAATCAAGGAGACGAGCAAAGTCGAACCTTGCTGATGTTGTAGAGATTTCATTATTGCTCCCTCCGTGCACTAGGATTTTCCAGACGCACCAATTGCGTATAGGCGTGGCGTTTGTATTTTTGGACGGCAGCGACCGGCGTAAACGTGCCGGCCATGCCCATGTTGTAGGTCTTGCTGTCGGTAAATCCAGTTGTAGATTCTGTGTTGCGCGCCACCAATTGCACGCGCGCTGAGACCACATTGCCCCAGGCTGTGGTGTCGGCGGGACTCATGACAAAATTGTTGGGCATGCCGCTGTTTAAGCTGTCGGTGCCGTAATCGATTTGTAGATTCTCAATCCCTTCCACCAGGGGTGTGACGACCATGCTCCGGGTGCTACCGGTATTGGTCAGCTCTAGGCGCTTGAGGGTAGGGATGGGCGCGCCGCCATCGTCGCTGGCACCGGTGCAGCTCGTGCCGCTGGCGGGCATTGAGCAGGGGCTGATGAAATATACGTGCACCACAAGCTGGCGAATGTCGGCTGACGTGGTGCCGTTGCGCTTTTTCAAGTTCCAAGTTGCAGCGGCAGCGGAGCCGTCGTTCAAAACGTAACTATCATTGCGCGTTTGCAGATAGACTCGGCCCGCGACCAGGCCGCTGCCACTGACCACGGTGGAAGTGCGGCGCACTACCAAGACATCGGTACCGCTCACGTGATTGGCATCGCCGATACAAGTGGCAAGAACGGTCGGCAAGGTGCTTGGCGCATCGTAGCCTTGGACCGAGAGCGGCAGGGCTGTGGGTAAATCAGCCAAGGTGGTTGAACACGGATCGGGCAAGGTCGCGGGTACGGCGCCAAATGAGTAGTATTCCCCGTAGTAGCCTGCATGTCGCAGGTCATCGGACAATATCTGCATGGCGTAACGCCCATTCTCGATTTGCCGGCCAGATTTTTCCATCTCATTGCGCTGTGCGCTGCTGTTGCTGATTAAGGTGGCCATGCCGGCGACGAGCAGCAGGCCGATGGTGATGGAGATCATCAGCTCGATCAGGGAGAAGCCCGTCGCGCGTGGTGTTGAAGCAGATTTGGAAGTCATAAAATGTGTTTTCATGAGAGATTCGCAATCGAGAGTACCGTGCTGACGGCGCGGCGCTTGGTCTCAGTGCCATACAAACCACTGCCACAAGTCAACCCAGCCGTGGGTGAGGCGGTTGCGCTCAGTCCCTGCCACACCACGGTTACGGTGTATTGCTTGGTGGTGCTGTCGTAGGCCACGCAGCCACGCGCGCCGATCATTGCGCCAACACTATTGCCGCTGATCGCGTTGGTTTCTGCCGCGCCTTGCAATACAGTATTCCATTCAGTCAGGTCGGCCACAGCGCGCGTTTGTTGCTCAGCTGAGCCGGCGGTGCACACCGGGGTGCTAGAGTACCCGGTACCGACATAAGCGCTACCGCCGGTCGGATTCGGCGTGACATAGCAACTCGCTACTTTGCGATTGGTGTTGATGCGATCCGCCATGTCCTGCAACAGGATCAGCGCCTGCACGCGTTGATACGATTCCATCTCGGCCTTGTTGGCGTGCACCAGCAAACTGGCAAAGCCGAGCAGGCCGATCAATAACACGACCAGCGAGACTAAAATTTCGATCAAGCTGAAGCCGGCATTGCGCTGCGAAACAAATGTTTTCATGAGCAGCTCCCATTCTTGCTGTTCGGTCGCCCGGAGAGGTCGATGGTGATGCAGCGCGGCGTGATTGAACTGACGCTGGGATTGGCGGCGAGTTGCAAGGTGGTCGCGGCGCTGCCGCTGATCCGGCCGTTGCGGCCATAAGTCAAGGAAGTCGCGGAAGACGTAATCGCCACTGAGGTGTCGATCGCAGACTGCGAGCGTAGCGTGGAGCCGCCAGTGCTAATGCTCCAACCATTTCCCCAGCCGCCCGTGGCAGCGCTGAGCGTGACATCGCCATTGCGCTTCAAGGCCTCGCTGCGGGCATAAGTCACTGCGGCAAACAAGTCGAAGGAAGTCGTCTTAACGCGCTGCGATTGGACGAATGTGCGAAACGAAGGCACGGCGATCGTAAGCAGAATGACCATCACGGAAAGCGTGATCATCAGCTCGATTAAAGTGAATCCGCCTAGAGCGCGTAGTGTCGAAGTGGTTTGATGTTTCATCGCGGGCATCCTTATTTCTGCCATTTCGCGGTTGGCGACTTGGTGCCGTCTTGCGACAAAGTGAGCGTGCCGTCGCTGGCTTGACGCGTGCCGCTAATCGGCACGGCTTGTACGGTGTAGGTACTAGAGGTCGCCGATGCGACGCTCATGGTGTAAAAATTCGATACCTCGGTCGGCACCGACAAACTCAGCGTGCCGAAACTAGCGTTATCGGCAATTGCGGTATAGGTGCGTGCGTCGAGCAGGTATTGCTCTTCTTTGCTCGATACATCCATCATGAAACTTTGCGCTGCAGCACGGGATGTGCGTATCAAATAGTCGATATACGAGGGATAGGCGATGGCCGCCAAAATGCCCACGATGGCCACCGTGACCATTAACTCTATTAAGGTAAAACCGTTTGCACGACGCATGACACATTCCTTTTTAGCTCTCTGTAGTCTGCTTACGGCGTCGAACTATTTCTCTGAAGATGTGTTGTTTAGCCCAGTCGGACGAGCGGCGGATTTTTGAAATGAGCGGTATGCGTAGTTTGGTACGTTGAAAAGGTACGGTCTATTTTTGTGGCGATATGGGCAGTTCTTTGATCCTGGATTTTGCTCAAGCAGGTTGGGGTGCAGGCTATCGGCCGTTTGTAGCGTTACCCGTAAAAGGGGCTAAAAGAGTGCATGCGCCGAATCATTTTGGTGCGCGTTGAGCCGAGCAGCTTTTTCGCTTACTTTGAGTTGATATGTGTAGGTGATTGAAAATGCATAGGCTATTTCGTCGGTGTAAGCGCGCGGCGTAATTCGGGATAGAGTTGCGAGGATAATTTCATGCCCAAACGCTTATGGGCACCGATATTGCATAGCTAAAGCATAACAACCATGCACTGATCGGTGAATCATGAACATGCTCGCATATCCATCCCCGCGCGACCCGCAAGATGACCAACGCACCGGCTTGAGCAAAGAGGCGCTGAAGCGTTCCTTCCTCGACAACCTGTTTTATTTGCAGGGCAAGTTTCCCGCGCTGGCGACCAAGCAGGATTATTACCTGGCCTTGGCTTACACCGTGCGCGATCGCATGTTGCAGCGCTGGATCAACACTGCCGAAACTTACACGCGCGAAGGCTCGCGTACCGTGGCCTATCTGTCGGCGGAATTTTTGCTCGGCCCGCATCTCGGCAATAATTTGCTCAACCTCGGCATCGATGGCCTGGTGCGCCAGGCGATCCGCGACCTGGGATTGAGCTATGAGGAATTGCTTGGGCAGGAAGAAGAGCCGGGGCTGGGCAATGGTGGCCTGGGCCGGTTGGCGGCGTGCTTTCTCGACTCGCTGGCCACGTTGGAGATTCCGGCCATCGGTTACGGCATCCGCTACGAGTATGGGATTTTCGCTCAGGAAATTGTTGATGGCTGGCAGGTTGAGCGTACCGATAAGTGGTTGCGCTTCGGCAACCCGTGGGAATTGGTGCGCCCGGAATGGGCGGTGGAAGTGCGCTTGGGCGGACATACCGAACATTTCACCGACTTGGGTGGGCATCCCCAAGTGCGCTGGGTGGCGGGCCGCATCGTGATGGGTATGCCCTATGACACGCCGATCCTGGGTTATCGCAACAACACCGCCAACACGCTACGCCTGTGGTGCGCCGAGGCGCCGGAGGCATTCGATCTCGGCACCTTCAATCGCGGTGACTACTACGGCGCCGTGCAGCAGAAAGTGATCTCAGAAAACATCACTAAGATTCTCTATCCCAATGACGAGCAGATCCAGGGCAAGGCGTTGCGTCTGGAGCAGCAATACTTTTTTGTCTCGTGTTCGTTGCAAGACATGCTGCGCATCATGCGGGGGCAGGGCATTCCGTTTGAAAAATTTCATGAGAAATTCGCAGTGCAGTTGAACGACACCCATCCCGCCATCGCTATTGCAGAACTGATGCGCTTGCTGGTGGATATCCATCAAGTGCCGTGGGTAAAGGCCTGGGCCATCACGCGCCAGACCTTCGGCTACACCAATCACACCCTATTGCCGGAAGCGTTGGAGCAGTGGCCGGTGACGTTGTTCGCGCAGGTACTACCGCGCCACCTGGAAATCATTTATGAAATTAACGCGCACTTCATGGACGAAATGCGTATCCGATATCTTGGCGACGCAGAGCGCTTGAGTCGCCTGTCGCTAATCAACGAAGGCGGCGAACGCTACGTGCGTATGGCGCATTTGGCCTGCGTCGGCAGTCATGCCATTAATGGCGTGGCTGCGTTACACACGACTTTACTCAAGCAGGACGTGTTGGCCGATTTTCACGAACTGGCGCCGGAGCGCTTCAGTAACAAGACCAATGGCGTCACGCCACGGCGCTGGATGGCCTTGAGCAATCCGCGTCTGACCAAGCTGGTAAACGAAGCCATCGGGGATGGTTGGATTAAAGACCTCGACCAACTACAAGCGCTGGAATCGCATGTCGATGATGCCGCCTTCCGCGCCCAATGGCGTTTTAACAAGCGCGCCACCAAGGAGGATTTCGCCGCTTTTCTGCGCCGCCGCACCGGAATCACGGTCGACCCGGCGTCGATGTTCGACGTGCAGGTGAAGCGTATTCACGAATACAAGCGCCAGCATTTGAATGTGCTGCACATTATTGCGCTGTATCACCGCATCAAATCTGACCCCACGATCGAGATTACGCCGCGCACCTTTATCTTCGGCGGCAAGGCTGCGCCGGGCTATCACATGGCGAAGCTGATCATTAAGTTGATTAACGCCGTGGGCGAGGTGGTGAACCAGGATCCCGCCGTGGATGGTCGTATCAAAGTCGTGTTCCTGCCCAACTTCAACGTTGGTAATGGCCAACATATCTATCCAGCAGCCGAGCTATCGGAGCAAATCTCCACCGCTGGCAAGGAGGCTTCGGGCACCGGTAACATGAAGTTCTGCATGAACGGTGCGCTCACCATCGGCACGCTGGATGGTGCCAACGTCGAAATTCGCGACGCCGTGGGCGCGGAGAATTTCTTCCTGTTCGGCTTGAAGACTGAAGAAGTTGAGGGTTGGCGTGCGGCGGGCTACCAGCCACGGCAACTCTACGACAGTAATCACGAACTACGCGCCGTTCTCGACTTGATCCGCGCAGGCTACTTCTCGCGTGGCGATCGCGACCTGTTTCGGCCCATCGTCGATGCCTTGCTGCACCATGACCCGTATTTCCTGCTGGCAGATTATCAGGCTTATGTCGACTGCCAGGCCCAGGTGAGCCTCGCCTACTGTGACAAGGAGCGCTGGGCGCGCATGTCTATTTTGAATACCGCGCGCAGCGGATTGTTCTCTTCGGATCGCACTATCCGCGAATATTGCGATGACATATGGAAGGTCAAGCCGGTGGCGATCGACCTGTCGCCGCAGGCTATGCCACCGATGTCAAAAGGGTTGATGGTGTAGAGGGGGCCGTGAATTGGCTGCGCCGGCCAGTTTTTTTTCAACGCAATTGCTGCAATAAACCCAAGTTCATGGCAGCATTGAGGGTTTGCGAATTTGACGGCCCGATTTATGGACATTTCCTCCCGCGAACGCCAGTTCTCCCGCCGCGAGCGGCTGCTGAGCGCCTTGCTCTCCAAAATACTCAAGCGCCAGTTGGCGCCTGCGGTTTACGACGCGCTAGGTGAGCTGCGCGTTGGTTTTAATCACCTGCGTAAACATGAAAACGCCGAACAGCGTAAGGCGCTGCTGGCGCTGATCGATGGCCTGGGGCCGGATGCGCTCAGCCAAATCGTGCGTGCGGTGAATATTTATTTCAGCTTGCTGAATATCGTCGAGGAATCGCTGGCGCTGCACGAGCGACGCCATGCGATCGACGTTGATCCGCGCATGTGGCGCGGCTCCTTCCATGACACCTTGCTCAGCATGAAAATGCGCGGTATTCCGTTTGAGGAACTTTCTGGTCTGATCGGTCAGTTATGTTTCTTGCCGGTGCTTACGGCGCATCCCTCCGAAGCCAAGCGTCGCACGATCAAGGGCGCGCTGCGCAATATTTTCTTGAGCATGGAAGCGCTGGATGATTCGCGCCTACGCGGCGGGCCGCGCGAGGATGCGAAACAGCAGCTCGCCAACCAGATCCAGATTCTGTGGAAGACCGACGAAGTGCGCACCTCCAAGCCGGATGTGCGCGACGAAATCCGCGCCGGGTTGTCCTATTTCCCCTTGTCCTTGTTCGAGGCGGTGGCGCAGTCCTACCGTAACCTCACCCGCGCTGTGCGTGATGTGTATGGCGAGGATGCCGCCGCACAACTGCGCGTGTCCAACTTATTCCGCTTTGGCTCCTGGATCGGTGGCGACCGCGATGGCCATCCCTTGGTCACGGCCGATGTCACGGCGCTGGCCTGGCGCATGCAAGCGCGCACGGCGCTGGAAGAATATTTGCGCCGCATCGAGGTGATGAGTGGTCTGCTGTCGTTCTCGCTGCGTATGTGCCAACCCTCGGCGGCATTCAGCGCCAGCTTGGAGCGGGATGCACAGTTCGCCGCGCGCCGTTTCGGCGATCAGCCGGATCGCTACCAGCAGGAACCCTATCGCCGCAAACTGGAAATCATGCGCTACCGCCTGCGGCGCAATCTGGCCGTGGCGCAAAGTTTGATCGATGGCGCCAATCCTGGTGCGGACGACATTGCTTATCCGCATGCAGATGCGCTGCTGCACGATTTGCACCTGATCCGCGATTCTTTGATGGGCCATGGCGATGAAGCCGTTGCCGCCGGCGAAGTCACGGATTTGATTCGACTGGTGGAGACTTTCGGTTTTCATTTGATGGAACTGGATGTGCGCCAGGAATCGACCGTTCACAGTCGTGCTGTAGCCGAGTGGCTGAATGCAGGACTGAAGATTGACTACGAAACCTTGAACGAATCTGCGCGCCTGGAATTGTTGTCGCGCCTCTTGGCTGACCCAGGCCAATTGCCGGCGTTGCCGACGACGGCATCTGCCGCCACGCAAGAAGTGCTGCGCGTGTTCGATGTCATCGCACGCATGCGTCAAGAATTGGGTGCGGCCTGCTTCGGTAGATACGTGATCTCGATGACGCACAGCGCGAGCCATGTGCTGGAAGTGTTGTTACTGGCAGCGCATGCCGGCCTGGTGGGGCGGCAGGGCAAAACCTTGCATTGCCACATCGGCGTCAGTCCGCTGTTCGAGACGATCGAAGATCTTTCGCATGTCGAACAAGTCTTGCGCCAACTATACGAGCTGCCGGTGTATCGGCAACTGCTGGAAGCTTCTGGCGGCGAACAGGAAATCATGCTCGGCTATTCCGATAGCTGTAAAGATGGCGGCATCCTGGCCTCGGCCTGGTCGTTGTACGACGCGCAGAAAAAAATCGTCGCCCTGTCGGATGCGCAAGATGTGCGCTGCCGCCTGTTCCATGGACGCGGCGGCACGCTGGGGCGCGGCGGCGGGCCGACCCACGACGCGATCTTGGCGCAACCCCCCCAGACTGTGCGCGGCACGCTCAAGCTCACCGAGCAGGGCGAGGTGTTGTTCTACAAATACAATAATATGGAAACCGCAGTATACGAGCTGACCTTGGGCCTGACCGGCCTGATCAAGGCCAGCACGCATATGATCCAAGCGGCGAACGAAGATCGCAAGGATCATCTCGGCATCATGGACGAAATTGCCCAGGCCGGCGAGCGCGCCTACCGCGCGCTGACCGAACACACGCCGAATTTCCTGGATTATTTTTACGAGGCCACGCCGGTGCGCGAGATCGGCATGCTCAACATCGGCTCACGCCCCTCGCACCGCAAACAGGGCGATCGCTCCAAAGGCTCGGTGCGCGCTATTTCCTGGGTATTTGCCTGGGCGCAATCGCGGCATACCCTGCCAGCGTGGTACGGCATTGGTTCCGCGTTAGAAAGCTGGCGCAACAACGATCCGGCGCGCTTGGCCAAGCTGCAAAAAATGTATCATGACTGGCCATTTTTCCGCGCCCTGATCAGCAATACGCAAATGGCCTTGGCCAAGGCTGATTTTCACATTGCCGAACAATATGCGGCCTTGTGTGTTGATCCAGTAGTGGGGCGCAATGTCTACCAAGTCATTCGCGACGAATACGAACGCACTGTGCGGCAGCTCTTGAGTGTGGCCGATACGCACAGCTTGCTAGAAGAAAATCCCACGCTCGCAGTTTCGCTCGACCATCGCAAACGCTACCTCGACCCGCTGAATCACATTCAAGTGGTGGTGTTACGCAAATTGCGCGCCGACGAACGTGAAGATACCCCCTGGCTCGAACCACTGCTGCGCTCGATCAATGCCATCGCGGCGGGGATGCGCAATACCGGGTAAGCGATTTGTCGTGCTGGGGAAAGCCTCGGTACGCCGAATGTGCGGCGTCATCTAACGCTGGATTTCTGCGCACATTTTGGACGACCTAGATATTGCTTGTTTCCACGCGCTTTTTGTCACTCTTCAACGCCTCAATCTCCACGATTATTTTTTCTAAAACGTCCACGGCAGCTCCAATGGCTGCCTCAGCCACCAGTGCCTTGCGGAACACGCTCGCCTTTTTCAGGTTCTGCAACTCAGCGCGCAAGTGCGCGAGTTCATCTCGCATAAGTCCTCCCAGTTTGTTTGGAATAGATGCTAGCCGGCCTAAAAGAAGACGTGAGCAAGGCTGCTGCCTATTAGTATAGGAAACGTAAGGCGCAATCGCTATCGTGCGGGTTGTCGAATAAGTTAGGTTTTACGAATACACGAGTAGAATGCCCAGTCTCGTATCAATCAGGAACCGCCAGCATGAAAAGAACCGATCTGGAAAAAAACAAGGCCCTCAAAGTGAACGCCAGCATGAAAAATGCAGGAATACCCGCGCGCTTCGGTAAAGATGCGGATGCCGTCCCCGACCGACGCGAACAGCGTAAGCTCGATCAGGCGCAGGGCTTAGTGCCGTTCGCGGTCAAACTGAATGGCGACTTGGTGCAGCAGCTCCAGGCGCTGGCGCAAGAACGCCAAGTGGGCCTGAACGAAGTGGTGGCCGAGTTGCTGAATAAAGGACTAAAGGCTTAAAGCACGCCGCGTTCTATCTCTTGTAGATAGATAAAATTCGGCGCTTTTACGCCCGCTTTTTTCCGGATCTCCACCAACGCTGGGGACTCGAAAAAGCGCCGCGCATTTTCCAGCGATGACCATGCAGAGAAATGCACGATGGTGTTTGCATCGGTATCGTAGCGCAGCAATTGATAGCTAATTTCCCCGGCATTTTTTCGGATGTCGGCGGCCTGATCGAAAATGGCCTTCCATGCCGGATAAGCCTCAACCTCGTGAATGATTAGAACGTGTTGCATGTGGACTCCTGTGGCCTAAGTCGCCAGCTTGGCGGAAGTAATGGAGCGGATAAAGATGGTAAGAGGAAGTTGGCTGCAAACTTTCTGCCACTCCTGTCTCAAATCCATGAAAATAATATTGCCTTGATGGCAAGCAAAGCATGCCTGTTCCAACTGTGCGCGCAAAGTTACTCCAATGTGCACGGCGATCGGGCTAGATTGCAACGTTGGGACGCGCCATGGCGATTCATGCGTCAGTGCGCGATACAGGCTATGCGCATCTTGTGCAGCTTGGATGCGGGCGAGCCAAGCATGTTTGATGCGCCAGCCGCGCAGCCAGGGTCGCGCCTTGTAGCTAAGCCAAGCGAGCAGCAAGCTGCTGCTGATTAAGAGTGCGCCAAAAATAATTTTCTCGTGCAGCGGGTCGCGGACGGTGAGTCGCCTGGCAGGGATTTCCAGCGTTTCGATGCGTTGCCGTTGCGGATCGAAGTAGGGTAGGCGTAGTGCCGGGAATGTTTCCGCATTACGCTGCGCCACGAAAGTCAGCGTGAGGCGTAGCGCATCATTGCCATCGAGGGTGATTGGGGTGACGCTGGGGGCATAAAAGCGCAGGCCATTCGGTGTGTCGTATTGCAACAATTTCAACGCGCCCTCGCTGCTCAAGCCAGGTGCTTGTATATCCACAGTCCAGGCAACCGGCTGACCGGCGATGATTTTCTTGGGCAGGGTATCGCTACGCAGGGTCGGTTTGCCGATCGGTAAGTGTAGAGGTAGATAGGTCGGTGCGGGTTGTACGCGGAAGGATACGGCGCTCAAGGGGAAGCGCAGGCGCTGGCCGAATTTATTGGCGTCCAGCATACCGAAGTGGATGCTTAGGCTTTCGCCTTTCAAGGGCAGTACGCGCCAGCGATAGTCATGCACGATGCTGGGTGCGCCTTCGCGCCGTTCTTCGCGCAGTTGCTCCGGCAGCGGGCGCAAGGTGGTGTGCGCTGCATCGAGTTGTGTCGGCATGTCCCAACTTTGGCTGCCGTCGTCGCGTATTTCCAGGTGCAGTGTGGCGGGTTCGCGCTCCATGGGTACGCTCGGGGTGAGCCAAGCGTGTAGGGAAACGGTGGATGGTTGGATTTCAATAGGCAAGATGCGCGAGTGCGCCGTGCCTAGCGTCAGACTGGGCAAGATCAACTTGCCGCTGCGCAGCGGATAGAGCGTTACGTCGAGCACGGATTGATCGCGGCCATTGCGCGTGCTGCTGGTTTCGGCCTGACTGAAAACCTCAAAATCTGTTTTAAGCGGCGTGAGATCGAGTTCGTTTAGCTTGGCTGTGCTGGTGATACGCAGACGCAGCGGTTCGCCCATGGGGGATATTTTTTTGTCGAGTTCGGCACCCAGTTGGGCTGCGGATAAGGGCGCGAGCCACAGGCCGAGTAGAAGTGTTAGAAGCAGGCGCATCACCATGGGCTCATCCCTGTCGGCGGTTCGCGTGTGGCGTCTTGTTTTAATAGCTGCTTGAAAGTTTCGGCGCGCTGGTCGCTGAGTAGGTCGAGTTTTTTCAAGGCGGCGCGGCGGTTTGCTTCCAGCTCGCTGGGCGTAACGCGGGCGGAGATGCCTAAACGTTTTGCATCTTCCGCGTCGGTGGCATTAAGACTGACCATTGGCCGCGTTTCGTCTTTCTCCGGCTTCATGCCCAAGGGGCTGTCGGGTGTAGCTTCGCCATCCCCTAAGCCGCGCCCCTTGCGACCCGGGATGCCGTCTTGCTGCGGCGTCATTTGATTGCGCAGCACCAGCTTACCGCGTGCGCGACCAAGATTTTCTTTGGCATGCTGGTCGTTGGGACGGTAGTGCAATACGCCCTCGAAAGCATCGGCAGCAGCGATGGCATTGCCAGCGTAGAAATAACTATTGCCTAGATTAAAGAGTGCGTCAGCACGCTGATTAATTTGCACCGCTTGCAATAGCGCCTGCGTGAATTGCCGATTGGCGTAAACATAATCCTTGCGCCGATAAGCCGCAGCGCCTTCGCCCATGCGTGCATCGAAGCCATCCAGGGTGCGATACAGTTGTTGTGCCACTAGATATTGTTTTTGTACGTAGGCCTGATGCGCCTCACGCCAAGTGGCGTCATCGGCTTGCGCACCGCTGCTGGCGGCGATGGCCGCAGCGATTAAAGCGTCGCGCCGCGACCAACGCAAATGGTTTGTAAGCAACAGTAGTAAGGCCAGCGCCAGCGGGTAGGCAAACAGTTCGCGCCAAGTGCGTGTCTTATCCAAACTACCTTTGGAGGCGGGGAGTGTGAGAATGCCACGATCGTACAGCGCGCTCAAATCGCCATCGCCGTCGCTGACCTGCACTACGCTGCCAGCGCTGAGATTGGCCAGCGCTTGAAAGCCGGCGAGATCGGGACGGCTGATAATTTGTGCGCCATCTTGTTGTAGCGTGTCGCCCTCGGCCAATGGGATCGTACTGCCGGCGTCACTGGCGACAGCCAAGACATACAAGCGAATACCCGCTATTTTCAGTGCGCGCGCGGCAGCGATGGCGGCGTTGCCGGTCGCACCGGACAGGCTGCTGGCCTCGGCATCGCTCAGCAATAGCACGGCGCGCGAGCGCTTTTTATCCGCCAAGTTAATTCGCGCCAAGTCCAGCGCAGCCGCAAGATGACTGCCGCGCGCCTCGAACAATTTTTCATCGGCCAATGCTAAACCGGCATCGAACGCCTGCGTGTCGCGCGTCAACGGCAGCAGCAAACCCGCCTCGCCGGAAAATACGATCAACCCAAGGCGCTCGCCATGCAGGCGCGTCGCCAAGTCTTGCAGCTTGAGCTTGGCGCGCGCCAAGCGATTGGGGGAGATATCCAGAGCCGCCATCGAAGGCGAGACATCGAGCACGACCATCAAGTCCATATCGTGACGCGTTTTTTGCGCGCTATCCAGCGTCTCCAGCGGCAAGCGTGGCCCGGCTAGGGCGCAAGCCAGCAGTAGCCAAAAGCCCCATTGGCTGGCCAAGCGCCACGGGCTGTGTTGCAGCGTCGTGCCTTGGCGCAGCGCCCACGCTTGCAAGTGCGGCTCGGCATAGCGGTTCCACTGCTGCTTACGTCGGCGCGCCAACAGGGCGAACAGTAGCGGCATCAGCGCCATCAAACCCCAGGTCGGTGCGCGCCATTCGAGTTGTAGTAATTCGGCCACGTTCATGATTAGGCTCATACGTTCGCCTCGCGCAGCGCCAGCGTTTGTGCTGTCGCCAACAACAGTGCCGCCGTCAGTAACGCTAGCCAATACCATTCGCTAATTTGGCGCCGCGTAGCGGGGCGCACGATGCTGGGTTCGAGGCGACCAATGTCTTGGATGATGTCTTGCAAGGCTTGCGTCGTGCCGGCCACATAATGCTTGGCACCGCTGGCTTCGGCGATTTGCTGCAAGCTGGGTTCGGTGGATTTGCTGATTGGCCGAGTTGGGCTGGCGAATAAATCGGTGCCGATTTCTACCGTGTAAATTTTCACGCCCAAGGCCTGCGCTGCGACAAGCGCTTCGCTCGGCTTCATCTCGCCTGCGGTGCTGTCGCCGTCGCTGAATAAAATCAGCGCTGGTTTTAAACGGCCTTCGGTCTTGACCTGTTTCAGCGCCAATCCCAGAGCGTCGCCGATGGCTGTGGCCTCACCCGCAATGCCGACTTGCAGCCGCGCCAATTGCGCTTGCAGGAGATCGCTATCGAAACTGGGTGGTGCGAGTGTCGCGGCATGATTGCCAAAGGCGATGAGCCCGAAACGATCGCCCTCGCGCGCTGCGACGAAACGTTGTGCAACGCTTTTTAAAACATCGAGGCGGGTGACGCGCTGTTTGTTTACTTCGAAGTCGTCGATACTCATGCTGCTGGACGCGTCCACTAAGAGCATGATGTCGCGGCCTTGTGGCCTCTCCGGAATGGCAGGGCCAAGCCATTGTGGTTGCGCTAATCCCAGACTCAGCAAACAAGTGGCGAGAAAAATAAGCCAAATTTGCGCGCGCCGCGAGGAAGAGGGCGCTTGCGCCGTGCCGTCACTCAGCACACTTAAATCAGGATGTATCAAGTAGGCGCGCGGCGTTTCGCCCACACCGCGCTGCTGCATGAAAATAAATGCCAGCGCCAACACGGGTAGCAATGCAAGCCAGAAAGGATGTGCCAGGGTCAGCAAGTTTTAATCCAGTCGCGTGTTTGCGCCAGCAAACGTACGGATTCCTGCGCACTAGGGGGTTGTGCGGCATAACGCGCTTGATCCAGCGCGTTTAAAAACGTGAGCCACTCCAGCGTATTGTTGCCGGGGTTTTTATTGGCGCAACGGAGTGCTTGTGCGGCTTGAAACGCCGCCGTACGGGGTTCGAGATTTTTTTGATATAGCGCATGCTCGGTCTGTTTGATCAGGGTCAATGCGGTGCGCCGAGCCCGATTACGCTGCCACAGGCGACGTGCCGCCAATAGGGTAACGATCAGCAGTAATGTCAGGCCCAATGCAATCCAGCCGTAGGGTGGTGGCGCGGGTGGCGGAGCGCTGGGAGCGATGATGTCGGCGAGTTGAATGGCGTTGGGTTCAGCCATTGAATTGCCCCATGAATAAATCCATTGCCTCGTCCTTGGTCGAGAGAGAAAAATAATCGATGTCCAGTTGGGTCAGCAGGATGGCGATGTCTTGTTGTTGTTGCGCAGCAGCCTGCGCGAAATGTTCGCGCACCTTGCGATTTCCGGTATCGATCCAGCGCAAGCGCTGCTGCGCCAGATCGAAAAATGGCATGCGCCCCAGTGCCGGCAGCTGTTGCTCCACCGGATCGACGATGTGAATTGCCGCCAGGTCGTGGCGCAGCGCCAAGTGCGCCAACAAGGGCGTGTCATTCGGCAACAGCCAATGAAAATCGCTGATGAGCAACAAGCGCGAACCGCTAGGCAAGCTGACGGCGATACGGCGCAAGGCGTTTAGCCATTGCGCGTGTTCCGCTTCAGTATTGTGCGCAATAGGCGGGCAAGGTGCGGCGCTGGCCTGGGCTAGTTGTAAGATGCCCGCTTGCTTGACTAAGCAAGATAAGGCCACAGCCTCTTCATCAATCAGTGTTCCGCCGACACAGGCATGCGCACTACTCTCCAACACCGCAGCCAAAATCGCCACCCGTGCCGCTTGCGCCGCCTTCAATTGGCGCTGCGTACCAAAGCGCATGCTGGCACCGCGATCCACTACGATGTGCAGCGCCGGGTGATGCTCCTCGCGATATACCTTGAGATAGGGGACGCCGGTGCGCGCCGTGGTGCGCCAGTCCATGGCGCGAATGTCGTCGCCCGCTTGATAAGCGCGCACTTCCTCGAAATCCAACCCGCGCCCCAAGTGCGCCGAACGCGCATCGCCGGGATGGCGCAGCAACACCTCGCGGCCATGCGCGCGCGAATTGCGCATCGCATCGGCTTGCTCGATGAGTCGCACGATCTCTTCCGGCGTGAGCAGGGGCGCGTCGATAGCCGTGGAAATAGGGGCGTGTTTGTTGTTAGGTGGCAAGTTCAACATAAATCATTCACCACGGAGTACACGGAGGACACAGAGAAAAGCATGTTCTTTAAAACTCCGTGACCTCTGTTGCACTCCGTGGTGCAAAAGGTTTTGCATCAAGGCGCAGGTACGGCTTCCAATAATTTCCCGATCATGCTATCCAGCGTCACTTTCTCCACACGCGCGCTGACGGTGGGGATCAAGCGATGACGCAGGCAATCCGGCGCGATATCGAGGATGTCGTCCGGCGTGACGAATTCGCGGCCGCGCAGGTAGGCCAGGGCTTGTGCGGCGTGGGCGATGGCCAGCGTGGCGCGTGGGCTGGCGCCGACGGCGATGAAGCGCGCGACAGCGGGCGCAACTTGATCTAGATGGCGCGTGGCTGAGACGATGGCGACGATATATTGCTCCAGCTCGGGTGCCAGGTGCAGGTGATTCACTTCGGCACGCGCTTTGAGCACGGTTGCAGCATCAATCACCGCGCTAGGCGGCGATGCCTTTTCTTGTTTCTGCCGCGCACGCTCGCGCCGCAATACTTCCAGCTCTTCTTCTGCTGAGGGGTAATCCAAGGTGATGTGCAATAAGAAACGATCCAACTGCGCCTCCGGCAAGGGATAGGTGCCGGCCTGTTCCAAGGGATTTTGCGTCGCCATCACCATGAACAAGGGCGGCAGCGGGCGCGTTACACCGCCCACCGTGATCTGCCGTTCCTGCATCGCTTCTAGCAGTGCCGATTGCACCTTGGCCGGGGCGCGGTTGATCTCGTCGGCCAGTACGATCTCATGGAATAGCGGGCCTTGCGCAAAATCGAAGCTACCTTCGTTCGGGTTGTAAATATCGGTGCCGGTGAGATCGCCCGGTAGCAGATCGGGCGTGAACTGAATGCGTTGGAAGCCGGCATGCACCGCATCCGCCAACGCCTTCACCGCGGTGGTCTTGGCCAGGCCGGGCAGACCTTCCACCAGCACATGGCCACCGGCGATGAGCGTGACGACCAGGCGGTCGAGTAGCTTGGCTTGGCCGACGATGGCGTCGTTGAGCGAAGCACGTAGGGCGACGATGGCGGATTGCGTGGTCATGGCGATTCCAATGTTTGATGTATTTGTACGTTTTTCTAGCGACATCTTATCAATAAATGCATTTTTAGCGGCACATCGTTTTCTTAAGTAACCGTCAGGTTTCTTAAGTTGAGGCTGAGCGGCTGTGTTGGTTAGGCTGGTATTAGGCAGCACCACAATTATTCAACAATCATTCGGAGGCAAGGACACATGAACCATCGCACATCCACCGCACTTTTCGCACTACTCGGCCTCGCATTTTCAGCGGCCACCCACGCCACCATACCGGAGGAGGCCATCAAATATCGCCAGGGCATATTGACGGCCCAAAAATGGAACATGTCAATGATGGGTGAAATGGTAAAAGGGTTGAAACCTTACGATAAAGAGGACTTCGCCAAACGCGCGGCGAATCTCGCAGTGCTGAGCAAAATGCTTTTAGAAGGCTTCACAGCCGAGGGTGCCGATAAAGGCGAGAGCAATGCCAAGGTGGAAGTCTGGATCATGCCGGAAAAATTTAAAGAAGGGTCTGAGAAACTTGGCGTAGAAACGACTAAGTTGGTACAGGCAGCACAAGGCGGGGACTTAAAAGCCATCAAAACGCAGTTCGGCGAGGTTCAAAAAGCGTGCAAAGGTTGCCACAAAAACTTTCGCAATGAGTAACCTGATTTAAAGTCTTTTCAGCGGGCGGACAAAAAATTGCGGTTTTTGACCGCGCGCTGAATCCGCGACTAAGCTGTTTGTACAAAAAGGATCAACGCAAAATGCGGCTATTCACAAAAATAGTTTCAGTGTTTTTGCTGTCAGGGCTTATAGGTGCTTATGCAGTCCAGTCCAATAGCCAAGCTAAACCACAAGCAGTTGCAGCGGTAGAAGGCATTCGGCTGAGGCAGATTATCCCGCTGCCTAAGGTGGAGGGGAGGATCGACCATTTATCGGTTGATCTGAAACGGCAGCGATTATTTGTGGCGGCATTGGGGAATGACACGTTGGAAATCCTCAACTTAAACACGGGCAAAGTGCTTCAGAGTATTTCAGGTTTCAGTGAACCACAAGACGTGCTTTTCATCCCAGAACTTAACAAAATTTATGTGACCAATGGCGGTAGCGGGAGCTGCCAAATTCTGGATGGCGACGCGTTCAAGAGCATGGACCGCATCAAATTTGCCGGTGATGCTGACAATTTGGTCTATGCCCCAGACACTCAATCTATTTATGTCGGTTATGGTAATGGCGCCATGGGAATAGTGGACGCTATAAGTGGAAAGCATCTGGGCGATATTGACCTTGATGGTCACCCCGAAGGATTTAAGTTGGAACAGTCGGGGGCGAAAATATTTGTCAATATTCCATCCGCTAGGCAGATAGCCGTCGTTGATCGAAGAAAACGTCAGGTCATCGCCACTTGGCCACTCACCGGCATGCAAGGCAACTACCCGATGGCGTTAGATGAAGGTCATCAGCGGCTATTTGTCGGTGTTCGGCAACCGGCGAAAATCAATGTCTACGATACCGAATCTGGGAAGGTGGTTGCGAGTTTGGATAGTGTTGGCGATGTGGATAATATTTTCTACGATGCCAAGCGCCAGCGAATTTACGCGATTGGCGGAGAAGGGCTCATCGATATTTTCGAACAAAAAAATGCCAACCAATATCAACGAATGGCCCGAATCTCAACGGCGGCAGGCGCACGCACCGGACTTTTTGTTCCGGAGTTAAACCGCTTGTTTGTCGCAGTTCCGCATCGTGGGCGGCAACAAGCAGAAATACGAGCCTACGATATGCTGCCATGAATGATGCATGATCAAGAAATGGCCTGTGGTGTCTGGCAGTTCAGTGCCATGAGCTGCCGTTCCGACGTGGCGTTAAAACGGTCTGATCTCGATAGTAAAGCTGCCGCTCAACGTCACCGTTATGCGAGTGATCGCTCTAGCCATTTGCCAAAGCTCTAATATGCTTTGAGATGGCGCGTCTTTGTTTTTGCACCACTGGAGAAATGGCTTTATATGCCTGTAACTGCTCCTCCTTGAACTTCCTATAGAGTTCCTTTTCCTTTCCGAGCAGTTCCCTATATCGCCCCCCCTGTTGGTCTAGGAGTGTATTCAACTGCATATGTTTCGCTTCTAAGTGAATCGCCTCTATTTCGAAAGCCACTTGTTGCGCATGAGCTTGAAATTTGAGCGTCTCGATCATCAGAGGGCCGTGTTGCGACTGAATATCTTCATTCTCCACAAACAGCTCCATCTTTCCTGCGGCGAGTTCAAAATCTTGATGAAGCATATCCAGTTGAGATCGGATTTCTGACAATCGAGACGTATTGTCTTTGGTGATGCCTACGGTACTGAAGTTTGTAATGGCTGATAATCAGACCGCATACTTCGAAAAATAGTCGACTAGCGCTTGATGCTCTTCTGCCCTTAGGCTGAGCTTAGCCTGTAGGGAGAACTGGAGCTGCGATTTAACCGCTTCAACCAACGACGTAATTTCTTCAACGTCCTCCTTCGTAGCGACGTTCTTACCTTTTTCCTGGAAGTAAGACTTAAGAAATGCCATATAGAGCAGAAGCAACAAGATGAGCGCTTCCAGCACTAGCTGAACCGATTCGGTGGTAGGCATCAGGTGGCCGTAATCGTCAAGGTCGCAAAACGTTTGACGTGAGGGGCCGCCGTAGCGGAAAAGCCGCGAAGGGAACTCAAAAGCGCAGCTTTTGGGCGGATCCTCTCGACGGAATTGCTAGGCCGCGGCATGTGCTTTAGCCCAAGCTTCATTACTGCGATGGCGACCGAGACCGACTGCATCGAACTCATCCTCACCCTCCTTGGCTGTTACTCCGATGTGCCGAAGGGCCTGACTGATTGGGGAATTGGGCCAAGCCGGCATGTTGTCTTCGTCGTCATTCAATCTTAAGGTAAGGTTGCCTTCGAGCCATACCAATGCGTCTTGACCTCCCGTGCCGCCATGGATGAATGTCGCGGCATAAACGACCGGTCCAAGCATTGAGAGCTTTGTAGCAAGAGACGTTACACCAACGGCAATTTCCTCAGCCAAAGGCTCTGCTGGATCTAAGGAAGCAAACTCGCTACTGCGTAGACTCTCCTCGACCTCATCGGTAATCGGCACGAGACATAGGTTTTGAGAAAGAGGGCATATCGTCGCAGAAGGAGCGAAGCGACGAACTTCAGACAATATTTTTTCGGAAGCGATAAGAGCCTGTACCCAGTGCATATACGGCCTAACAGTTAATCAACGGACCCAGCGGTCAGTATTATTGTTAATAGTAAAGCGTGTTGGATTTTGATAAGCCAATGATTCATCGTTGTTGCCATTCGAATGCCTGCCGCATATGTATGCATAATACTGCAAATCAGTAACCCCAGTGAGTACCGAAGATGAAAACCGTTAACTGGTGACGTATCAACAATCCATATGACCGCTCTTGAACGTTTTACAGACTGTTGACGACAATGCGGTGATTGACTCTTCCGGGTCGATTGTGACGATTGCCAAGCGGCGGCTTTGGAGCAGGCTAGTTTTTTTAGTACATCACAAACTGAACATCCCGACAGCGGACGGTGGCGAAATCACACTCCCGACCCTAACCGGCCTGATGATAATTTCATGAGCAATGGCAGCTTACTGATCACAATGCTGTCGCTCAGAATTTCGCTGTGATAGCCCGGTCATCGGCCTTATGTGAAGCTTCACATAAGGCCGATGACCCGACGTCCGCAGTGATTGGCCTGACCGTCCGTTCAGGGTTCGATTTCTGTTGTACAGGGAGCGAGCTAACGTTCCCTCTTTTCCAGGCAAATTTATAATTCACTCAGGCGGGAATCGCAGCGTTGAAAAGCTGCGCCCGGCTTGGATGGCTCGGCGCTCGATATCCGCTGCCGACGTAAGCCAGCCTTGCTGCTCCAGAAACAGCAGGTAGGCGCGCGTGCTGATCTTGCGGCAGTTGTCCGGCAACAAAAAGCTGGCGCGGACGATTTTGTGATCCTCGAACAGGAACACACCCGTTTGTCGTGGCTGGTCAGGGATAATTTCTTCTAGCGCGAAGTCGTTCATGGTCTCCTGGATCGCCAGCTCGCCGAGATTGGCGGTGCGGGCAGCGGCGGGATTTGCTGTCAGTCTTTGCTGGTGATGCTGGAAGGTGCGGGTTGTGCGCACCGATACCTGGCCGGCGGCGGCCCACTGTGCCAGTTTCTCGCTGGTCGGCGTCTGGTTGCGTGTCACTTCGTGCAACACCATATCGACCAGCACAATCGGCCAGCCTGGTTTGAGCAGCAGATCGATGTTCGCGGCCATCGCGAGCGGCTCAGTTTGCCAGCGATTTCAGTTGCTCGACCATGTCGCGCGTGTCGGCATCGGGCAGTCGCGGCATCGGCAGGTGGGCTTGCGCCATCAGCAGGAAGAGGTCTTCCTCGCTGTCGATCCCCAGCGCGCGCATGGCTTCGTCGCCCGCGAGCCGCCCCAGCGAAAAGTCGAGCAGCCGCCGGTAATTCTGGTTACCTGTCGCTTCGGCCGCCTCGAAAGTTTCGACCAGATGGCGCAGCTCGGCGTTGAAGAGCGCGTTGACCGAGGTGTCGGTCTTGGCGGCAATGATTTTGGCGCGCTTGAGCAGATCGCGATCAACCGCGCTAGTGAAATTGACGGTACTTGCCATTTTTTGACTCCATGGAGTTAACACATAAATAAGTGTATCGCACTAATATGTGTCTCCGGAACCACGCCGACGGCGATGTCAGGCAAGACTGGATTTCGCCATTGCGCGAAATGCTATTTCGCTCGCAATCCGCTCCACCCTTTGTCCTTCATGCACAGCAGCAAGCCTCGGGTGGCCAATTGGGTCTGGCTGTCTAGCCGGTGTGCTTCGCCCAGTTTCGCCTCGCATGCCTCCGTGTCGGCTTTCAAGTCTGCCGCGCCGCCGCCGATTTTCCACCACGAGCTTACCTTGAAGGTGTCTGTCATTTCTGGCGTTTTTTTCACGGTTGTCGCGGGTTGGATGGTGCCGGGCTTGGCGCTGGCTGCGTTTTCGATTCTGCGGTCGCTGGGAATGACGGAGGCCTCCGCTACGGGGTCTGCGTCCAAGGGTTCCATCCTGCTCAGGTTTTGAACGACCCAGCCGCGATCGCCCATACATTTCTCGATCGCTGCGGGGTCCAGCCCCTTTTCGCGGCAGGATTTTTTTGCCGCTTCTAAATCGCTGGCGCTGGCACCGCGCTTGTAGGCAAGTTCGCCACAGCCACCGAGTAGTAGGGCGGCCAGCAGTAGGATGCCGCCGCTGTAATAGGTTTTTGTTTTCGCAAAATAGATCATCACCCGTCCCGAACGCTTCCGCGTGTGTTTTCAACGCGACAAAGGTTAACACCTGGCCGCGTCATTGGTCACCGGTTAGGTGTACGTCAGATGACTTATATCATCGCCCCTGACTGCTGGCTAATCTGAGCCCGTATTTAAAAGTTTAGGGCGATCGGGCGGCTGGCGTGTGATCGGCCGCTTCGGTTGGGTGACGATTACTCAATTAATAAAGGGGTTTGGAAATGACATTTGAAATCAAAAAAAATTCGCTAATGGCGGCGACTGTCGCAGCGCTGATGCTGCCGGCAATACCTGCCTTTGCGGGCGGCACGATCACGTTTGGCGAGGACAAGTCGATCAGCTTGGGTTTCGGTTTGCGCGGCAGCTACAAGTCTGTAGAGAATGCGGCGCCCAATGGCACATCACGTTCGAATGATTTTAGCCTGGATAGCGCCCGACTCTATCTGTCGGGTTCCTTGAACAAGTACATCAAGGGCATGCTCAACACGGAAAAGGATATTGCCGGCCAGGGTTTCCAGGTCATCGATGCCAACGTCCAGATTGAGGTCGCGCCCGGTGTGGCGATCTGGGCTGGGCGATTCCTCTCGCCGAGCGACCGCGCCAACATGGCAGGCCCGTATTACTCGTTGGGTGGCGGTTACTGGTCGGGCATCGCTTCGCGCTACGGCTTCAACGGCGGCTTCATCGGGCGTGACGACGGTGTGGCGGTGGTGGGCAGCGCGCTGGACGGCAAGCTTGCCTACTCGTTCGGTGCATTCGAGGGAAATACTGAGTTCAAGATCGCTCCGGCCCCGGCCACGAGCGTTAGTACCAACCGCCGCGGTTCAGATGGCCTGATGTATGCAGGGCGGCTACAGGTGGACTTCTGGGATGCGGAGCCGGGCTACTACGGCACCGGCAACTACCTGGGCGGCAAGGACATCCTGGCTATCGGCATCGCCGGACGCACCCAGAAGAATGGCTCTTACTCTGCTACGGCAACTGGCGACTACTCTTCCTACAGCATAGATTTTCTGCTGGAGAAAAAGGGCGTCGGACCGGGTGCGTTGTCTATCGAAGCGGCGGCCTATAACTACGACACTGACAATGTCTACCGCAGTGAACAGGGGACGGCTTATTCCGCCGGGCTAGGTTACATCTTCAGCCAGAAGGTGGGTCCGGGACAGTTTCAGCCGTTCGTGCGTTACCAGAAGTTCAACGCCGACAACAATATCGACACCAAGAAGTACGACGTAGGCGCCAACTACATCATCGACGGCTACAACGCGCAGGTCAGTGCTTTTTACTCAAACACGAAAGTGACTGGCGCAAAAAGCGTGGATGCATTCACCATCGCAACGCAATTTCAGTTCTGATTGTTCGCCAGCCGCGTGGCTAGTGCCGCGCGGCTAGTGTTGCTAGCTTGGCATAAACGCATTTCCCTTTATTACTAATAGGAGTTCACCATGCAAACCCGTCGTAATTTTATGAAAATGACTGTGCTCTCCAGCCTGATGACTTTGTCAGGCCTGGTCAGCTTCTCCGCGCACGCCGCCGATACCATCAAGGTCGGCATTCTGCATTCCTTGTCCGGCACCATGGCCATTTCCGAAAACGCGCTGAAAGAAACCGCGCTGATGACCATCGCCGACATCAATGCACATGGCGGCGTACTGGGCAAAAAACTGGAGCCGGTGGTGGTCGACCCAGCTTCGAACTGGCCTTTGTTTGCAGAGAAGGCACGCCAACTTTTGACCCAAGATAAAGTCGCCGTAGTATTCGGTTGCTGGACTTCCGTGTCGCGTAAATCGGTGTTACCAGTATTCAAGGAGTTGAACGGCCTGCTGTTCTATCCGGTGCAGTATGAGGGCGAAGAGCTAGAGAAAAACGTGTTCTACACCGGAGCTGCGCCGAATCAGCAAGCCATCCCGGCAGTGGAATATTTGATGAGCAAAGATGGCGGTTCCGCCAAGCGTTTCGTGCTGCTCGGCACCGACTACGTCTATCCGCGCACCACCAACAAGATTCTGCGCGCCTTCCTGCATAGCAAGGGTGTGGCCGACGCCGACATCATGGAAGAGTACACGCCGTTCGGTCATAGCGATTATCAAACCATCATCGCCAAGATCAAGAAGTTCGCTGCTGAAGGTAAGAAGACCGCTGTGGTCTCCACCATCAATGGCGACTCCAATGTACCGTTCTACAAAGAGCTGGGCAATGCCGGCTTGAAGGCGACCAGCGTGCCGGTCGTGGCGTTCTCTGTGGGTGAAGAAGAGTTGCGCGGCGTGGACACTAAGCCGCTGGTGGGCGAACTCGCCGCCTGGAACTATTTTGAATCCATCAAGAATCCGACCAATACCGCTTTCATCAAGATGTATCAGGATTGGGCTAAGAAGCAGAATTTACCCAAGGCTGATTCTGTGGTGACCAACGATCCGATGGAAGCGACTTACATCGGCATCCATATGTGGAAGCAGGCGGTAGAAAAAGCCAAGACCACCGATGTGGATAAAGTCATCGCCGCCATGGCGGGTCAGAGTTTCAAAGCACCTTCTGGCTTCACCGTGAAGATGGATGAAAAGAATCATCACTTACACAAGCCGGTGTTCATCGGCGAAGTGAAAGCCGATGGTCAGTTCAATGTCGTGTGGAAAACCAAGGGCCCAGTCAAAGCTGAACCTTGGAGCCCGTATATCCCTGGCAACGACAAGAAGAAAGGCGAGCCAGATAGCAAGTAATCGCTGCACTCCCTCTCCCTTGTGGGGGAGGGGGATTTTTCGTGATGCATAATCAGAAAGTCATGCTTTGAACCTCCGTCTTTTACCACGATTGATTCCCGGTTTTCTGGTCTTACTGTTGCTCTGGACGAGCAGCGCGTGGGCTGCACTGGATCCAGTCATGGTCAAAAAATTATTTGCCGATGATTCGGACGAAAAACTCGCCGGCATCAGTATGCTGCTTGCCAGCGGCGAACCTCAGGCCGTTGCGGTATTGCGTGCGATGAACGACGAAGCCCTGTTTGTAGCGGGTGAGCAACTGTTTTATCTACAAGGTGAAAAAGCAATCGATGCCGTGAGCGGCGCGGAATTATCGCGTAAGCCCGACCCGGCCGAGAGCGTGGTGGTGAACAACCGTGTGCGCGCCAAATTGGAAAACGCACTTGCCGGTTTGAAGTTACTCGATCCGAATAAAGATGTGCGCTTGGCGGCGGCGCGCGAACTGCAAACCAATGTTGGACCGGGCATGCTGCCGGTGCTTGAACAAGCCCTGTCCAAGGAGAGCAACGCGCAGGTCAAGACGCTGCTGGAATTCGCATATGCCCAAGCCAGCCTGCAATCGGAAGATGCTGCAGTGCGCCTGAAGGCGGTGCGGGATCTTGGCAAGAGTCAAAGCCCTGCGGTGAAGTCGCTGCTGCTGGCCTTGCTGCAAAAAACCGGTGACAGCTTTGCCGAGCCGGATGTGCAAGTGCGCACGGCAGCGCAAGCATCGATCAAATCTATCGAGTCGCGCCTGGTGTGGAGCGATAGCATCAACAATGTTTTCTCCGGCTTGTCGCTCGGTAGCATTTTGCTGCTGGCGGCGCTGGGTTTGGCCATCACCTACGGCGTGATGGGCGTCATCAATATGGCGCACGGTGAGTTGTTGATGGTTGGCGCCTACACCACCTACGCCATGCAGGGCGTGTTCCGTTCGTACTTTCCGGGTGTGGTTGAGTATTACGTGATTGCAGCGATTCCCGCCGCCTTCATCGTCGCGGCGCTGGTGGGCATGGCGCTGGAGCGTTTGGTGATTCGCCATCTGTATGGCCGTCCACTGGAAACGCTGCTCGCTACTTGGGGCATCAGCTTGTGTTTGATTCAAGCGGCGCGTGTGATTTTCGGCGCGCAGAATGTGGAGGTCAGCAATCCGGAATGGATGTCCGGCGGCGTGGAAGTGTTTGCCAATGTGATCCTGCCGTGGAACCGCATTTACATTATCGCTTTCGCGGTGGGCGTGTTGGGTTTGGTGTGGCTGCTGCTGACGCGCACACGCTTGGGCTTGTTCGTGCGCGCAGTGACGCAGAACCGGCCGATGGCGAGTTGTGTCGGCGTGCATACCGGACGTACCGACATGCTGGCCTTCGGCTTGGGCGCGGGTATCGCTGGTTTGGGTGGTGTGGCGTTGTCGCAGATTTCGAATGTCGGCCCCGACATGGGGCAAGGTTATATCGTCGATTCCTTCATGGTGGTGGTGTTGGGTGGTGTCGGCCAATTGGCTGGCGCGGTCTGGGCCGCGCTGGGTTTAGGTATTGTCACCAAGTTGATCGAAGGCTGGGCCGGTGCGGTGATCGCCAAGATCGTGGTGTTGGTGATCATTATTCTGTTTATCCAAAAACGCCCGCAGGGCTTGTTCGCCCTCAAAGGGCGCTTCGTGGAGAGCTAGCATGACGACCGCGACACTCTCCCATACACCGCTGGTGTTCCGCATCAGCCAAGCTTTGGGCCGGCGCGGCGGCATTGCGCTCGGCATCGCCGCCTTCGCCGCATTTGTGTTGGTGCCGCTGCTGCATCTTGCGGTGCCGGAGAGCAGCGTATTTCATTTATCGGATTACTTCGTCACCTTGGTCGGCAAGATTTTGTGCTATGCCTTGGTGGCGGTGGCGGTGGATTTAATCTGGGGCTTTGCTGGGATTCTCTCACTGGGGCATGGTTTGTTTTTTGCCTTGGGCGGCTACGCCTTCGGCATGTATCTGATGCGCGGCATCGGGCGCGACGGCAGCTATCACAGCGATCTGCCGGATTTCATGGTGTTCTTGGATTGGAAAGAATTGCCGTGGTTTTGGCAGGGAAGCGATTCCATTCTCTGGGCGGTCGTCATGGTGTTGGTGGTGCCGGCGCTGATCGCATTTATTTTTGGCTATTTCGCATTCCGTTCGCGTATCAAGGGCGTATATTTTTCCATCATTACGCAGGCACTGACCTACGCCGCGATGTTGTTGTTTTTCCGTAACGAGACCGGCTTCGGCGGCAACAACGGCTTCACCGATTTCAAGCGCATCTTGGGCTATTCCATCACTGCGCCGGAAACGCGCGTGATGTTGTTCGCGCTATCTGCCTTGGCATTGATGCTGACGTTGGTGGGTGCGAATTATTTAATGAAGTCGAAGTTTGGGCGGGTGCTGGCGGCGATCCGCGACGCCGAGTCGCGCGTGATGTTCTTGGGTTACAACACGTTGTGGTACAAGCTGTTTGTCTGGACCTTGTCGGCGATGTTGTGCGCCATCGCTGGTGCCTTGTACGTGCCGCAGGTCGGCATCATCAATCCATCGGAAATGAGCCCGGCCAATTCCATTGAGATCGCCATCTGGGTGGCGGTGGGCGGGCGCGGAACTTTGATCGGCCCGGTGATCGGTGCGGGCATCGTGAACCTGGCCAAGAGCTGGTTCACCGTGAGTTTCCCGCAGTACTGGCTGTTCTTTCTCGGCACCTTGTTCATCGTCATCACCCTGTACCTGCCGAACGGCGTAGTGGGGCTGTGGAACAGCTTGCGCGCGAGGATGAAAGTATGAGTGAACAGGCGCAAGAAATCGGCATCAGCGGCGCCCACTTCGTGAAGCCGGGCGAGCTTGACCTCTCGCACAAAGTCATTTTGTATTTGGACGATATCACCGTCAGCTTCGATGGCTTTAAGGCGCTGAACAAGCTGAGTCTGGAAATCGATGCCGGCGAGCTGCGCTGCATCATCGGACCTAACGGCGCGGGCAAGACCACCATGATGGATGTCATCACCGGCAAAACGCGGCCGGACGAAGGCAGTGCGTTCTTCGGGCAGACCATCGATCTCACGCGCATGAGCGAACCCGAAATCGCGCATACCGGCATTGGTCGCAAATTTCAGAAGCCGACCATCTTCGATCAACACAGCGTATTCGAGAATCTCGAACTGGCGCGCAAGGCGGACAAGCGCGTATGGCGCAGCCTGTTCGCCACGCTGGATAGTGAAGCGCGCGATCGCATTGCGGCGATGCTGGAGCGCATCGGTTTGGCCGACCAAGCGGATCGCCCAGCCGGACTGCTGTCACACGGTCAAAAGCAATGGTTGGAAATCGGCATGCTGCTGATGCAGGAACCGAAGTTATTGCTACTCGACGAACCGGTGGCAGGCATGACCGACGATGAAACAATGCGCACCGCGGAATTGTTCCGTTCCTTGGCCGGCGAGCATTCGCTGGTGGTGGTGGAGCACGACATGGCTTTCATTCGCGAACTGGGCGGCAAAGTCACGGTGCTGCATGAAGGCAGCGTGTTGGCCGAAGGCCCGTTGGATATGCTGCAAAGCGATCCACGGGTCATCGAAGTGTATCTGGGGCGCTGACAGGATGTTGCAAAACTACTGCGCGTCCCGATTTCGCGGCTGTGATGCTCGTCGTACATCTTGTACGACTGCGCTTCTCGCCACGAACTCGAAACGCTCGCGACGTTTTTCAACACCCTGTTTTAGAGCTAAGAGCTGATTATGTTGAATGTTGAAAATCTCAATCAATACTACGGCGGCAGCCATATTCTGCGCGACTTGTCGTTTACAGCTGAGCTTGGTCAAGTGACGACTTTGCTCGGCCGCAACGGTGTGGGCAAGACCACCTTGCTTAAATGTTTGATGGGTCTGGTGCCGGCTAAATCGGGGCAAGTTAAGTTCGACACACATGATTTGACGCGACTGCCGCCTTACGAGCGCGTGCGTAATGGAATCGGCTTCGTACCGCAGGGCCGCGAAATATTTCCGCGCTTAACAGTTGCTGAGAATTTGCAAATGGGGCTGGCCAGCAAACCGCGTGGCGCCAAATTGCCGGAGCTGATTTTCGAATTATTTCCGGTATTGAAAACCATGTTGCATCGGCGCGGTGGCGATCTCTCCGGCGGCCAGCAGCAACAGCTCGCCATCGGTCGTGCGCTGGCCATGAGCCCGCGCTTGCTGATTTTGGACGAGCCAACCGAAGGTATTCAGCCTTCCATCATCAAGGACATCGAGCGCGCCATCCGCACTGTGGCGCAGCAAAAGCGCGTTGAAGTGGCAGAGCAAGTCGAAGCTGAGCGTGAGCAAATCAAGGATGCGATTCGTACTGTGGCCGAGACCGGCGAGGTGGCGATTTTATTGGTGGAACAGTATTACGACTTCGCGTGTTCGCTGGCCGATCACTATCTGCTGATGGAGCGCGGCGAATTCATCAAACGTGGTCTCGGCGCAAATATGGATGCAGACGGCGTACGTGAGTTGCTGGCGGTATGAGGCGCGCATGCTGATCGAACCCCTGCATAAAATGTCCCCGTCAACATCTTGGCAAGCCGAACTGGCGTTGCGCTTTGCGCGACGCGATGCGGCCACACTACTGACGCGGCGGGAACATCGCGGCCCACTGCGCGTGCAAAAGGCGCTCTATCCGGAAGGTGAGTCGGTGTGCCACGCCATCGTGTTGCATCCACCATCGGGCATTGTTGGCGGTGATGAATTATCCATTCAAGTGGCGTTGGAGTCGCAAGCCCATGCCTTGCTGACCACGCCGGGTGCAGGCAAGTGGTACCGCTCTACCAGCGCTTGGGCGCATTTGCGTACCCGCTTCGAAGTAGAGGCAGGCGCGTGTCTGGAGTGGTTGCCGCAGGAGACGATTTTTTTCAACGGCTGTCGCGCCGCGATCGACAGCGAAATTCGCTTGGCGCCCGGTGCGCGCTATCTCGGTTGGGACGCCTGGTGCCTCGGCCGCAGCGCCTCTGGCGAAAGTTTTGCGCAAGGCGTGATTCGCAATCGCAGTGCGATTTATTTAGGCGAGGATTTGTTGTGGCACGAGCAAGCGCAGCTTGCAGGCGGTTCTGCTTTTATGGATTCAGCGGCTGGACTAGCTGGCCGTAGCGTGTGCGTCACGTTGTATGCGGCGGGGGAGGATATTGATCCAGCTTTGCTCGCAGCCTGTCGCGCTGTTCTGCCGCAAGAAAATAGCGCGCTGGTTGGCATTACCTGTTTGCCGAAGTTGGTCGTGGCGCGCTATCTCGGCCAAGTCGCGGAAGCGGCGCGCAATTGGTTATTTGATTTGTGGTGTTTATTGCGTCCGGTGTTTGCCGGGCGTGCGGCCGTCTCCCCGCGTATTTGGAGTACCTAAACCTAGAAACGGCAGTTGACCGCTTACCGACTTATGAAATATCGCATGAATATTAACTGTTACAAACTTCGACATAAATCCCGCCTTGGCGATGTGCGCTACGCGCCCGCTGGCATGTTCGAACGGGCGCCTGGCATTGTCGCTCCTCCTTGCAGGCCCCGGCCTGCGTCGTCGTCGCTTCGCACCAGACACCCGTTCGAACACGTCATCGGGTGCGTTCAACTACCGTTTCTAGGTTAAGTTATGGAACTAACCCCACGCGAAAAAGACAAGCTACTGATCTTCACCGCGGCATTGCTCGCCGAACGGCGCAAGGCGCGCGGCCTGAAACTCAATTACCCGGAAGCAGTGGCCTTTATTTGCGCGGCCATTATGGAGGGCGCGCGCGATGGCCAAAGTGTGGCGGCGCTGATGAGTTCCGGTACGACGCTGCTCAAGCGCGATGAAGTGATGGAAGGCGTGCCGGAAATGATTCCCGAGATACAAGTCGAGGCAACTTTTCCGGATGGCACGAAGTTGGTCACCGTGCATCACCCGATTGTCTGAGCGAGGAAGACGCATGATCCCTGGTGAGTTTGACATTGTGAGCGGCGACATCGAATTGAATGTCGGTCGTGCGGTGCTGACGTTGACCGTGGCGAATACGGGCGATCGCCCGATCCAGGTCGGCTCGCATTATCACTTTTATGAAACCAACGATGCCTTGGATTTTCCGCGTGAACAGGCGCGTGGCATGCGCTTGAATATTGCCGCCGGCACGGCGGTACGTTTCGAGCCGGGGCAGTCGCGCACGGTGGAACTGGTTGCGCTGGCTGGACTGCGCAGGGTGTATGGCTTTGCTGGCAAGATCATGGGGAACCTGGAATGAATTTATATACGGCTTTAGCGCGACGTCAGGGTAGCGCCGGCATTAGCGGTTGCCGGGAAGGATGTCGGCGCTTCAGGTCTGCACTGTTTGCTAGACAAGGTCTGCAAAAGTTCGTCATCCCCGCGAAGGCGGGGATCCAGTGTTTGCAAACGCCCGCGGAATTAGCAGCGTCCTGGATGCCCGCCTGGGCGGGCATGACGGGGATTGGATTCTCTAGAGCCGCGTGTTGTACGCAGGAGCATCCGCTATGAAAATCTCAAGGCTAGCCTATGCCGAGATGTTCGGCCCCACCGTCGGTGATCGCGTGCGCTTGGCCGATACCGAGCTGTGGATCGAGGTCGAAGCCGACTACACCATTTATGGCGAGGAAGTGAAATTCGGCGGCGGCAAGGTGATTCGCGATGGTATGGGGCAGGGTCAAGGCTTGTCCTCTGAAGTGGCCGACACGGTCATCACCAATGCCTTAATCGTCGATCACTGGGGCATCGTCAAAGCGGATGTCGGTCTCAAGAATGGCCGTATCTCCGCTATCGGCAAGGCCGGTAATCCGGACATTCAGCCCGGCGTCACGATTCCGATTGGCGCGGGCACCGAGATCATTGCCGGTGAGGGTATGTTGCTCACTGCCGGCGGCATCGACTCGCATATTCACTTTATTTGCCCGCAACAAATCGAAGAGGCGCTGATGTCGGGTGTGACCACCATGCTCGGTGGCGGCACTGGGCCGGCTACCGGCACGTATGCCACAACTTGCACGCCAGGGCCTTGGCACATCCACTCCATGTTGAATGCGGCTGATGCATTTCCGATGAACCTTGGTTTTCTCGGCAAGGGCAATACGGCCATGCCCGGCGCGTTGCGCGAGCAAGTTGCAGCCGGTGCTATTGGTTTGAAACTGCACGAAGATTGGGGCACCACGCCGGCCGCCATCGACAATTGCCTGAACGTGGCGGATGAGATGGATGTGCAGGTGGCGATACATAGCGACACCTTGAACGAATCGGGTTTTGTCGAAACTACACTCGCTGCGTTCAAGGATCGCACCATCCATACTTTCCATACCGAAGGCGCGGGCGGTGGTCATGCGCCGGATATCATCAAGGCGGCGGGCTACGCCAATGTGTTGCCGTCATCCACTAATCCGACGCGACCCTACACCGTCAACACCATCGATGAGCATCTCGACATGCTGATGGTGTGCCATCACCTCGACCCAGCCATCGCCGAGGACATCGCTTTCGCCGAGTCGCGCATTCGCCGCGAGACTATTGCTGCGGAAGACATCCTGCATGACTTGGGCGCATTTTCCATGATGTCCTCCGATTCGCAGGCCATGGGTCGGGTAGGCGAGGTGGTGATTCGCACCTGGCAGACGGCGCACAAAATGAAAGTGCAGCGAGGGGCTTTGGCCGCGGACACAGCGCGCAATGACAATTTCCGCGTAAAGCGTTACCTCGCCAAGTACACCATCAACCCAGCGATCACGCATGGCATCAGCCATGTCGTCGGTTCTATCGAGGTCGGCAAGCTGGCTGATCTGGTGTTGTGGAAGCCAGCGTTTTTCGGCGTGAAGCCAAGCTTGATTCTGAAGGGCGGCATGATCGCGGCTGCTGCGATGGGCGATCCGAATGCTTCGATCCCGACGCCGCAACCGGTGCATTACCGGCCTATGTTCGGCGCTTTCGGCGCGCTGAAAACTTCGGTCACATTTGTTTCGCAAGCCGCTTTGCTCAATCCCGCACTGCAAGCGCTGAATCTAAAAAAACCGCTGGAGGCGGTGTACGCCACGCGCAAAGTGCGCAAGCAGGACATGGTGCATAACCAAGCCTTACCCAAGATCGAGGTCGACCCGGAAACCTATGCGGTGCGCGCCGACGGTGAGCTGTTGGTGTGCGAGCCGGCGCAAGTGTTGCCGCTGGCACAACGTTACTTTTTATTCTGACCATGCTGATACTCGAACAAATAGCCCCTGCCGATGCCATCGCCACTGAGCGCGTAGTGTTGAGTTTCGATCTGCGTTGCAAGTGTCGCTTGCGCACGCGCAGTGCTGCTGGAGAGGACGTTGGTTTGTCGGTGGCGCGCGGCAGTGTGCTGCGCCAAGGCGACAAGTTACTGGCGCAGGATGGGCGCATCGCAGAGATCGTCGCCGCGCCGGAATCCTTGATGGCGGCACGCAGTAATGATCCCCTGTTGCTGGCGCGCGCGGCTTATCACTTGGGCAATCGCCATGTTGCAGTGCAAATCGGCGAGGGTTGGTTGCGCTTTGCCAGCGACCATGTGCTGCGGGATATGGTGCGCGGCCTCGGTTTGCAAGTAACGGAAATGACTGCGCCGTTTAATCCCGAATCCGGCGCCTATGGCCATGGCCATACGCATGGCGGCACGACCAGCACAGAAGCCAAGTTGCATTTATTTCGGGGGGCGGCATGAAACCACAACTAGCTCGCCTGTTGCAGCTTGCCAGCCCAACCTTGCCGGTCGGCGCTTACTGCTATTCGCAAGGTTTGGAATGGGCGGTGGAATCCGGCGCAGTCACCAACGAGGCCAGCACCTTGGCATGGATCGGTGATTTGCTGCAATGGAATATGGGGCGCTTCGAAGCACCGCTGTTGGCGCAGATGATGGCGGCCTGCGCTATGGAAGATGGCGAGCGCTTAGCCCAGCTCAATGCACGTTACCTGGCCAGTCGCGAAACGGCGGAGTTGCGCGCTGAGACCTTGCAGATGGCGTATTCACTGTTGCGTCTCCTGGATGAACTCAGTCTGGATGTGGTGCTGGTGCGCCAGATCGACAAGCCGACATTTCCCACCGTGTGGGCGAGCATTGCCGTGCATTGGGAAATTGATGTTGACGATGCCTTGAGTGCCTATCTGTGGTCGTGGATCGAGAACCAAACTATGGCGGCGCTGAAGAGCGTGCCCTTGGGGCAGGCCGCCGGCCAACGTATCTTAGCGGCCATGGGGCAACAGATTGCAACTGTGGCGCAGCAAGCGCGCGCCATGGAAGAAGTGGACTACAGCAATTTCGCACCGGGTTTTGCAATTGCCTGTAGCCGCCATGAAACCCAATACACCCGTTTGTTTCGATCCTAGGAGCTTGCATGCTGACTACCACACAACCTCTACGCATTGGCATCGGCGGCCCGGTCGGTTCCGGTAAAACCGCACTGACCTTGGCGCTGTGCAAGACCTTGCGCGAACGCTACAACATCGCCGTCGTGACGAACGATATTTACACCGAAGAGGATGCGCAGTTTCTGGTGCGCAACGAAGCGCTGGCGCCGGAACGCATCATCGGTGTCGAGACCGGCGGTTGTCCGCACACCGCGATCCGTGAGGATGCCTCGATCAACCTCGAAGCCGTAGCGCGTTTATCCAATCGCTTTCCCGGCTTGGACATGATCTTTGTGGAGAGCGGCGGTGATAACTTATCCGCCACCTTCAGCCCGGAATTATCCGATCTCACCATCTATGTGATCGATGTCGCGGCGGGCGACAAAATTCCACGCAAGGGTGGGCCGGGCATCACTAAATCCGATTTACTGGTGATCAATAAAATCGATCTCGCCCCGATGGTCGGCGCATCGCTGGAGGTGATGGATCGTGATGCGAAAAAAATGCGCGGCGAGCGACCCTTCATTTTTAGCAATCTCAAAACCGGACAGGGCCTAGATGGCATCGTGTCCTTTATTCAAACCCATGGCTTATTGGAGGTGGCGTGATGCGAATTCAGAAATATTGGCTAACGGCGGGGTTGTTGTTGAGCCCCATGGCCGGGGCGCACGGTGGGCATGAGCCGGTGCTTTTCCAAGGATGGTTGGGCTGGAAGCATTGGCTGGCACACGCCTTGGCAGAGCCGATTATGGTCTTTGGGGTCGTTGCCGTGCTGGTCAGTGTTGGGCTGCTATTTCGGCTTCAAGGAGGCCGCGTAGGATTTTTTGTAAGGCGTGTCAGTAGAAATTTATGGTGTCGATTGCAATTAAATGTAGGGGATAAAAATGAAACGGCAAATTGAGAAGTGCGCAACGGGAGGGTAAAAGTTACGCCGCCGGGCGCGACAATGATGTGACAGTTTGCGGTAAGCACGGTGAAACGTGAGCAATTTATTTTTGGTTTGCAGTAACAAACGGCCCTGTTGGGCCGTTTGTTGTTTCAGCTTTGATCGGCATCGTCGCTTGCAATCGGCAAGCGTTCGGCTTTCCATTCTGGAAAACCATCTTCCAGGCGTCGCGCGTTCAAGCCTTGCTTGCGCAGTTGTTCGATTGCCTCGATTGCAAATAGGCAATAGGGGCCACGGCAATAAGCGATGATTTCCTGCTCAGGGGGTAGCGTCTTTAAACGTTGCGGCAAGCTTTCGATGGGGATGTTGACGGCACCGGCGATATGTCCGGCGCGGAATTCTGATTCCGGACGCACATCAATCACCATGGCCTCGCCTTTTTTTAACATGCGCATGAGCTCTTCGCGCTTGACCGGGGTGAAGCCATCGCGCCGATCGAAACTTTCGCGCACGATATGTTCGACTTCAGCCACTTGACGCTCTGCAATATGGCCTATGCCGGACAAGAGCTTGGGGATTTCGCCATCGCTCAGGTCGTAAATCATTTGCAGGCCTTCGCGCCGCGATTGCACCAGGCCGCCTTCGCGCAGGGTTTGCAGATGATGCGAGGTGTTGGCTACCGACATGCCGCTCGCTTTAGACAAGGCATCCACACTGCGCTCGCCTTGGGCCAGCGTTTCTAAAAGCTCCAATCGGCCCGGGCTGGCCAGGGCTTTGGCGACGCGCGCCAGGTGACCGAAAAGGGCTTTTTTGGGATGAGGTGGTTTGGGCATGAGTTTGTATTCTAGAAGTTGCTACACAGAGTACACATTAATACGTGTTCAGAAAACGGCTTAGGACAAAAATACAGTCCGTTTCAAAATAACATTAGCGCGGCCACACCCAAGAACATGCCGATACTGAATACCTCGGTGACCGTGGTCAGAAAAATCGTAGAGGCAGTAGCTGGATCCGTACCCATTTTTTTCAAGGTCACCGGGATGAGTATGCCGCACAGCCCGCCGACGACACAACTGCCCAGCATGGAAACCAGCACCACAAAAGCTAAGGTGAGCGCTGCTTGATTGCCGCTGAAGCTGGCGTAGGCGTACATGGCGGCGGCGGCACTCAGGCCGACCAATAGACCGTTGGCTAGACTGAGCAAGCCTTCCTTGATCAAGGCGTGCCGTAAATCATGATGCTTGAATTCATTCAAGGTCATGGCGCGCAAGGTGATGGCCAGTACCTGTCCACCGGTATTGCCTGATTGTCCGGTCAGCACCGGTAGGAATACTGCAAGCAAAACGACTTTGCTAATGGTGTCCTCGAACACGCCCACCATAAAAGCGGCAAGGAAGGCAGTAAGAAGATTCAATTGTAACCAGGGATGCCGATGCTTAAAACTGGTCAGCCAGGGCGTGAGCAAGTGTTCTTCTTTTTCAACACCGACCATGCGCCCGGATTGCGCGCTAAGCTCGAATGCATGTTCTTCAAATAATACGAAGCCTTGCAAGGTGCCGAGCAAGCGCCGCTCGGCATCGCACACGGGGTAGACCGGATAGTGGCGCATGACCGAGGCCTGCATGGCATCGCCAATGGTGGTGTCAGGCGATAAGTAAAAGGGATCCTGCAGCATGATGTTTTGCAGCGGTGCATCGCGTGCAGCGAGCATTAAGTCGCGCATTACCAGCAGGCCGAGCAGTTTGCCATCCGTGTCGGTGACGTAGGCGTAGGTGATCAGCGTGTCCTGATTGATCTTGCGGATGTCCTCGATAGCCTCGGCGGCCAGCATGGTTGGCGGGTATACGGCTGGCGGGCGTTCCATGAAACGCCCCAATACGCCCTCTGGATAATCGCGGTTCAATTGCCATTGCGCGTTGAGTTCGCTGGTGCCCTCGATGCGAATTTGCTGCGCGATGTCTTGTGGTAGATGGCGCAACAGGCGGATCGCTAAGCTTGGGCGCAAGCGCGCCAGGACGGCTTGAATGTTTGCAAGCGGTTGATCGGCGAGCATGCTCGCCGCGTCCAAGGGCGCGCGTTGCTTGACTAAGGTCAGCAACGCGGTCAGCGCGCTTTCGTCGACTAATTTGTGAGGCATCAAAAAAATACGGCGCGCGGCTTAGATGGCCATGCCTGTCAATTGATGCAGCGCTTGCAAATATTTTTCGGTGGTCTTGGCGATCACTTCGCCTGGCAGCGGCGGCGCAGGCGCTTTTTTGTTCCAGCCCAAAGTCTCTAGGTAATCGCGTAGGTATTGCTTGTCGAAGCTGGGCGGATTGCTGCCCGGCGCGTATTGATCCGCCGGCCAGAAGCGCGACGAGTCGGGCGTGAGCGCTTCGTCGATCAGGTAGAGCTTGTCCGCATCGTCTAGGCCGAATTCAAATTTGGTGTCGGCGATGATGATGCCCTTGGTGATGGCATAGTCGGCGGCAGTGCTATAGAGCGCGAGCGCGGCGTCGCGCACTTGTTCCGCCAGCGGACGACCGATGAGCTCGACGGTTTTTTCAAAGCTGATGTTTTCGTCGTGCTGGCCGAGTGCGGCCTTGGTCGAGGGCGTGAACAGTGGTTGCGGCAGCTTGTCGGCTTCGCGCAATCCGGCGGGGAGTGGAATGCCGCACACGCTACTCGTCTTTTGATAGTCCTTCCATCCCGAGCCAACGAGATAGCCGCGCACGATTGCCTCAATCGGCAATGCCTTGAGTTTTTTGACCACGGTGGCGCGGCCACGCACTTGATCGACTTCGTCCGGCGCAACCACGGATTCCGGCGCATCGCCGGTGAGTTGGTTGGGTAGGATGGATTTGAGTTTCTCGAACCAAAAATTGGATACCGTAGTGAGCACTTCACCTTTGCGTGGGATCGCTTCGTTCATGATGACATCGAAGGCGGAGAGGCGGTCGGTGGTGACGATCAACAGCCGCTTGGCATCGACGTCGTAAATGTCGCGGACCTTGCCGCGATGCAGAAGCTTGAGGCTGCGAATATTGGACTGAAAGAGTGCTGAAGACATGGTTATTTCCCTGATTGAAGCGTGAATTATAGCGAAGCGCAGCGCATCGTACGAGGCGCTTTTAGGCGCTATGCAAACGGCGTAGCAAGGCTACATCGACGATATTGTTGTCGTTGCTCAGGCCGCTCAGTGCGCGGCAAGGCGCACCCGGTTCACCCAGATCAGTCAGTACTGCGATACTGCCGGCGAAGTCTTCACCTTGCGTATAAGTGCTTTGCGTCACGAGCACTGGCAGGCCGGCGGCTTGCGCTGAGCGCACGCCGTTACGCGAGTCTTCCAGCGCGATGCAGCGACTGGCGGGTAGACCGAGTTTTTCCAGCACCCAGGTATAAATATCAGGTGCGGGTTTCTTGGCCGGTACGATGTCGCCAGCGCCGATCACCTCAAAAGTATCGGCAGGCAAGTCCTTGAGCGTGGTGGCGAGCAGGGCGTCGACATTTTCTGGCGTGGTGGTGGTGGCGATGGCGACGCGGATGCCGTTGGCACGCAGCTCACGGATCAGGCGCAGCACGCCGGGGCGCGGTGTGATCTTGCCTTGCTCCATGTAGTTCACATAGTGACGGGTCTTGGCCTTGTGCAGTTGCGCGATGACGTCGCTTGCATCCGCACGCTGTAAAAATTCCGGGTGGTATTTGGCGCAGTAGGCGCGCATGCGCTCTTTGCCGCCGGTGACTGCGAGCAGTTCGCCATACATTGGCACGTCCCAATTCCAATCCAGGCCAAATTCGCGGAAGGCGGCATTGAAGGCGGGGCGATGGCCGTCGCGCTCGGTTTCGGCGAGCGTGCCGTCCACGTCGAAAATCACTGCGTCGAGCATGGTTGTTCCTTAAAAGTAAAAAGTCGAAAGAGCGTGATTTTCGCCGAAAATGGCGAATGTCAAAAGCTATTTGGTGAGCGCGATGAATCCGGCGTCAGCCGCTTCGTCGATCAGATACAGTTTGCCCGTTGCATTTTGGCCGAATTCGAATTTGGTGTCGGCGACGATGATGGCTTTCGTGGCAGCGTAATCGTCTGCTTCTTGATACAGGCGGATTGCGGCATCGCGAACTTGTTCTGCTTCTTCGGGCTTCACCACCGATTCCGACGTATCGCCGGTGAATTGATTGGGAGGAATGTGTTTTAACTTTTCGAGCCAGAAGTTAGATACAGCCGTCAGCATTGCGCCATTGGAAGGGATCGGATCTTGCATCACCTCGCCGAAGGCGGACAGGCAGTCGGTGGTGATAATCAAAAAGAGCTTGGGGTATGCAGATCCCCATAACTAAATTATTTGACTTGAGATTTTTTCGCAGGTGCTTCGTCTTCGCTATTGCCGGGATAAGGGAAGCGCACATGGCCATAGCGAATGGCCAATATCGCTAGGGCGAGGATTAGCACGGCACCGGTCACTGCGATGATGCGCCAGCCATCCATACCTTTCATGTCCAGGATTAGATAGCGCGCCAGTGCGACCATGCCGATATACAGTGGGAAGCGCACCGGTAGTTTGCCCGAACCGTAGTACAGACCCACCATCGTTAGTACTTCCAAATAAATGAACAGTAACAGCAAATCCGCCAAGGCGACGCGTTGCGCCTGCCACATCTGATACACCTCGCTCGACATGCCGATCACGGTGGCGATGGCGATCACCAGCAGTCCGATATGTTCGACCAAGGCTAGCAACCATTGGTTGAAATTTTGAATGGAGTATTTCATCAAGTCTTACCAGCGGCATTCAGGGTGAGACATTATAACCGGCTTAGGCAGTCGGCTTTCAATGCGCATTGGGGCGGCTGGCGATGAGCGAGGCAATGACGGCGGCCACCAAAATGACAGCCACCGTTGCCAGCGCTGCAGGCGTGGGTACGTGATACCAGGGCGCAATCAGCATTTTGGCACCAATAAAGGTGAGCACCATGGCCAGCCCATATTTGAGCAGGTGAAAGCGGCTCGCCATGTCGGCGAGGAGAAAATATAGCGCACGCAGCCCGAGGATGGCGAAGATGTTGGAGGTGAAAACGATGAAAGGGTCGGTGGTGATGGCGAAAATAGCGGGTATGGAATCCACCGCAAAGACGACATCGGAAGTCTCGATGAGTATCAATACCAGGAATAGCGGCGTGAACCAGCGCACACCGTTATCTCGGACGCTGAATTTTTCACCGTGGTAACCCTTGGTGAGTTTGAGATGATTGCGTGCGAAGCGCAGCACCGGATTTTTTTCCAAGTCCGGTTCCTTTTCCGCCATCACTAACATGCGGATGCCGGTGATGACCAGGAACGCACCGAATAGATACAGCACCCAATGAAACTCTCGCACGATCCAAGCGCCAGCCAAAATCATCACCGCACGCAGCACGATGGCGCCGAGCACGCCGAACAGGAGTGCCCGGCGTTGCAACTCGGCGGGGACTTGGAAGGCCGCAAAAATCATCAAGAACACGAACACATTGTCCACCGACAAGGATTTTTCGATGACGTAACCGGTGAGAAACTCCAGCGCTTTTTGATTGGCGATTTCGCGTCCGAAGCTGCCGTCGAGCCATAACCAGAACAAGGCATTGAAGGCCAGTGCCAAGCTCACCCAAACCGCGCTCCAGGCCAGCGCTTCGCGTACCGAGACTTTATGCGCTTTGCGCCCGCCCAAGACGAACATGTCCAATAGCAACATGGCAACGACGAAGGCGACAAAAGCCGCCCACATCCAGGGTTCGGCGTACGTGACGGGCGCGCTGCTGTTCATCGCGGTGACCTAGTGTTGGTTGGCGGCTTGCAAGGCGGCGATGCGTTCTTCCAGCGGCGGATGCGTCATGAATAGTCGCTTTAAGCCGCTACCCATGCCGCCGGCAATACCGAAGGCCGCCATTTTGTCTGGCAACGGCGCCGGATGCTGGCGTTGCAAAGCTTGCAGCGCGGCGATCATTTTTTGCCGTCCGGCGAGCGTAGCACCGCCGTGATCGGCGCGGAATTCACGGCGCCGCGAGAACCACATCACGATGATGGAGGCAAGAACGCCCAGCACCAGTTCCGCCACGATTGTGCTGATCCAAAATGCCGGGCCGTGACCGCGCTCGGTTTTGAACACGACACGATCTACGACATGGCCGATGACACGCGATAGGAACATGACGAAGGTGTTGACCACACCTTGGATCAGCGCCAGCGTCACCATGTCACCGTTGGCGACGTGCGACACTTCATGCCCCAGCACGGCTTCCGCTTCGGCGCGCGACATGGCGCGTAGCAGGCCGCTGGATACTGCCACCAGGGCGTTGTTCTTATTCATCCCGGTAGCGAAAGCGTTGACCTCGGGCGAATCGTAAATCGCCACCTCTGGCATACCGATGCCGGCGGCTTGTGCTTGCGCGCGCACGGTGTTGACCAGCCAAATTTCATCCGGGGTGCTGGGCGTTTCGATGACTTGCGCACCGACTGCGCGCTTAGCGCTCCATTTGGAAATGGCGAGCGAGATGAATGA
>Ga0315270_10000055_pt1 | contig 56289 bp, 48 predicted proteins | sample C1_bottom_MG_FD_204932 | JGI IMG/M metagenome (GOLD analysis project Ga0315270, IMG submission 204932) | Sediment microbial communities from Yellowstone Lake, YNP, Wyoming, USA - C1_bottom | ecosystem: Environmental > Aquatic > Freshwater > Lake > Sediment | place: USA: Wyoming | collected... | reverse complement strand
GTGTCCGTTTTCGAGAAAATCGAGCTACAGCGCGCCTTCCCGAAGATTCAAGACAGAAGCACGATCGCCGATGAATGCAACCTATTGCCATTGTTTGACTTTTAACCGGACACTAGTGTGGATAGATATTGATCTTCGATTCCCCGGTACCGGGCAGGTTATAGATGATCTAAGGCTCTTTATTGAATGACTTGGCCCATCCGCTCCGTTTGGCCTTCCTGTTGCTTGGGTAGTCGGATACGCCTGCGACCGAATGCCATGCCGCGATGCCAGCCGGAGGGGAATCTTGATGTTCAAGAACATAAAAATCAGATGGAAGCTGAATCTGCTCATCGGGCTCATCATCCTGAGCCTCGGGGTGGTGGGGATGCTCTCGCTGGTCCAAAGCCGGACCATGGAGGCGGCGATCGTCACCATGGTCGACAGGGACCTGGAACTGCTCATCGCGCTCAACAACCTCCAGGCTGAAGGCCTGCAGATGGGCCAGGCGACGCGGAATGTCCTGATCGATCCCTCCGATCTCAAGGCGAAGCAGAACTACGACGAGGCCTACAAGAATTCGGCGGAGGCCATGGAAAAGGCGTCGCGCAACGCGCCAGAGGCCATGCGGGACCGCCTGAAAAAGGTCAAGGATCTGTGGGCCGAGGACTATGCCCTGCAGGTCGAAGTCCAGCGCGATGCGGTGGCGGGGAAGAAGGACGAAGCCACGGCCGTGCTGGTCAAGCAGGAGAAACCGAAATGGCGCGAGGCCAAGGGCCTCCTGCTCACGCTGATCGCGGAGCACCAGAAGACCTTCGCCGCCAGAAAAGAGGCCGAGATCGCCAGGATGGCGAGGAACCGGAACTTCCTGTCGACCACGCTGATCCTCGCGGGTCTCGCGTTCAGCGTTCTCGCCATGGTCATCGCCCGCAGCATCACGGGACCGCTCAAGGAAGGGGTGGCGGCGGCCACGCAACTGGCGGGCGGCGACTTGAGGCTGAAGATCGACGTGAGAAGCGCTGACGAGGCTGGCCAGCTGCTCAACGCCATGAGGAAAATGGTGGAGAATCTGAACCGGGTGGTGGCTGAAATCAAAGGCGCGGCCAACAACGTCGCGGCGGGCAGCCAGCAGATATCGATCGGATCCGAGCAGCTCTCCAGCGGCACCTCCCAGCAGGCAGCTTCGGCAGAGGAGGCCGCCTCCTCCGTGGAGGAGATGAACGCCACCATCCGCCAGAATGCGGACAACGCCGCCCAGACCGAGCGGATCGCGACCAAGTCCGCGGAGGATGCCCAGGCGACCGGCAAGGCTGTGGCCGAGGCCGTGGTCGCCATGAAGGACATCGCCGTCAGGATCGAGGTCATTGAGGACATCGCCAGGCAGACGAACCTCCTCGCGCTCAATGCGGCCATCGAGGCCGCGCGGGCGGGTGAGCACGGGAGGGGGTTTGCCGTGGTGGCCTCCGAGGTCAGGAGGCTGGCCGAGCGGAGCCAGGTCGCTGCGGGACAGATCACCCAACTGTCCGGCTCCAGCGTCGAGGTCGCGGAGCGGGCTGGCCTGATGCTGGCCAAGCTCGTGCCCGACATCCAGAAGACGGCGGAACTGATCCAGGAGATCAGCGCCGCCTCCCGGGAGCAGACCACCGGGGCGGGACAGATCAACGGAGCGATCCAGCAGCTCAGCCAGGTGATCCAGCAGAACGCGGGGGCCGCGGAAGAGATGGCCTCCACGGCGGAAGAACTCTCCGCCCAGGCTGAGCAGCTTCAGCAGACGATCGCCTTCTTCCGGGCCGAGGACCTGGAGGGCCGCGCCACCTGGGGCACGGATCTGAGAAGGGCCGGAAGCCGCTAGACGGAAGCCGCTAGACCCGTTTTCAACCTGGAGTACGGCCGTTCATGGGGCGCCGCTGCCGTTCCATGAGGGCCGAAGGTCCACCCCGTGGGCGGAAGTGGAATTAGATCAAAAAAAGATGTTGCAACACACTAAAATCGGCCTAGACTGGATTGCATGGTGAAACACCTATTCTTTGGAGGTTCCATGCGACACCCCTTCCGCACCCTGCTCGCCACCCTCGCCCTGGCGGCCCTGCCCGCCATGGCCGGCGAGGACACCTACAAGATCGACCCCGTCCACAGCGAAGTGAGCTTCAAGGTCAGCCACCTGCTGGCCAAGGTCAGCGGGCGCTTCACGAAGTTCGAGGGGACCATCAAGGTGGACACCTCCAACATCAGCAAGTCCAGCGTGGACGTGACGATCGATGCCGCCAGCCTCACCACGGACAACGAAGCCCGGGACAAGCACCTGAAGTCCCCCGATTTCTTCGACGTGGCGAAGTTCCCCACCATCACCTTCAAGAGCACGGCCGTGAAGGAAGTGGCCAAGGGCAAGCTGGAGATCACCGGCGACTTCACCCTGCACGGTGTGACGAAGCAGATCACCTTCCCCATCACCAACGCGGGGACCCAGGCCGGCATGACCCCCGGCAGCGTGGTGGCCGGTTTCATCGACGGCGCCCTGACCCTGAACCGCAATGAGTACGGCATCAAGACCTTCCCCGGCGTCATCGGCGAGTCCGTGGCCATCAGCCTGAACGCCGAAGCCGGCAAGGTCATGCCGGTCGCGCAGAAGTAAATCCCCACCCGCAGTCTTCTCTAAGCTCTAAAAGCCGCACCCGACCCTTCCCGGAGGCCGCCACCCGCGGTCCCCGGGGAGGCCGGCGGCCTGGAGAGCAGGCACATCCTCCGGAGTTCCCATGTCTTGCCCAGCCCCTTCGATGGGTCCCCTCCAACGGGACCCGGTCTCGGGCCTGTCCTACCGCCTGAGGTTGCCGCAGCCCCTCCGGCCCAAGGCCCTCGTGGTGCTTCTGCATGGGGTGGGCGGCCAGGAGACGGACCTTGCCGACCTCGCGGCTGGTGTCGATCCCGAAACCCTGGTGGTGCTGGCTCGCGGCGGCCTCCAGCTCGGACCCGAGCAGTTCGGCTGGTTCCGCGTGGCCTTCACGGCGGAGGGCCCGAAGCCGACCCTCGCCGAGGCCGAGGCCAGCCGTCACGCCCTCATCCGGCTCGTCGACCATCTGCAGTCGCTCCACGGCGTGGAGGCCCGCCGGACCATCCTCGCCGGCTTCAGCCAGGGCGGCATCATGAGCGCCAGCGTGGCCCTCTGCGCGCCCGAACGCGTGGGTGGTTTCGCCATCCTGTCGGGCCGCATCCTGCCGGAACTCGAACCCCGCATCGCCGGCCGCGAGTGGCTCACGCATCTGCGCGGCTTCATCGGCCACGGCGAGCAGGACCGCACCCTGCCCCTGGCCTGGGCGCAGCGGGCGGACCACTGGCTGGACGATCTGGGCATCCCCCACATCACCCGCGTCTACCCCGCCGGCCACACCCTGAACCCCGAGATGCGGGCCGATGTCCTCGCGTGGATCGGCGGGCTCTCCGGCGCCGCCTGATACCAAGTAGCGTTCAAAGACAGAGATTCACCACAGTGGCTCCGTGGTGGATTCTGTACCGTTGAAGGCGAATCGGTGTTAATCCGCCTCGGCCTTTGAGCATGGCCCGTTCTCAAGCACCTTCTTCTCCAGCTCCGCCAACCGCTTGCGCATCTCTGGCAGGTGGGCGAGGGTGCTCGTGGTGCGCAGGAACTTCTTCATGGGCTGGAGCGGATAGCCGCTGTAGGCGCCAGGTTCCGTGATGTCTTTGGTGACGGCGCTGAGGCCTCCCAGTTGCACACCGGCGCAGACGTTCACGTGATCGGTCAGGGTGGTCCGGCCCCCCGTGACACAGTGATCGCCCACGGTGCTGGAGCCCGCCACGAAGAAACCGCCCGTGAGAAGGACATGCTTGCCGATCTGGCAGTTGTGGGCGATGTGGCAGAGGTTGTCGATCTTCGTGCCCCGCCCGATGCGCGTGACGTCGAAGGCGGCGCGGTCGATGGCGCAATTCGCCTGGATCTCCACGTCATCCTCCACCACCACGATGCCGAGCTGGGGGACCTTGTGATGCTGGTGGAGCTCGTCCTGGGCGTAGGCATAGCCATCGCTGCCGATGGTCGTGTGGGGGTGGATCTCGCAGCGCTCGCCCACCTCGCAGCGCCGGCCCACGAACACGAGGGCGTGAAGCACCGTGCCCGCACCCACCCGCGCCTGCTCCTCGACGACGCAGCCGGGGCCGATCATGGCGCCTTCCCCGATGACGGCCCTGGGCCCCACGAAGGCACCGGCGGCGATGATGGCGCCCTTGCCGATCACCGCTTCGGGGGATACGAAGGCCCTGGGATCGATGGGAGGCTCCTGGCGGAACTTGGCCCGGGATTCGTCGAAGTAGCGCTGCAACACGAGCGCCATGGTGAGCTTCAGGTTCTTCGTGAACAGGAAGGCCGCCGTGGCTCCCTCGGGGATGCGGCCTTCGAGCTTCAGGGGGAGCACGATGGCCCCCGCGCCAGCTTCCAGGGCCTTCCGGAGCATGGCTTCATCGGGCGCGAAGACCAGGGAGGCGGCATCGGAGCACTCGGCTGGAACGGCCCGGCGGATGACGACCTGGAGATCCCCCAGGGTTTTGGGAAAGAGATGATTCAATTCTTCGACAATCTGGCCGCACCGAACCTGCATGTACCCCCCGAACCGCATTCGCTGACGGCTGACTCCATCCTAAGGTAGCCACCACCCTGTCTGGTCTTCGAGCCGCAGGCCGTGGGCATGGCCTGGGGCTTCTTCGGCCAGGCTGCGTGGAAGCCGCCTATGGGCGGATGAGGGCGGAGGTTCAGAGGAGAGCGGAGAAAGCAAAGCCTTCTCGATTCCAGGAATTCTTTTCTCCGCTCGCTCCGCTACTCAGTTTTCCTCCGCTTCTTGATGTGTTTCCCAGGGCTTTGATCGGCTTCGTTCCGGTTCGCGCCTTCAAGGTGGGGCTGCGGTGCTGAGTTTCCGGTGAGCGTTAGAACTGCTTTCAGCCGGTGATGAACGGTGATGAACGGTGATGAACGGTGATTGCGCCCTGGCAGTACGCAGCATGGGCTCTACCCAGGGGCACCGTCGCCGCGCCTTTTGAGAACGCGGCGGCGGTGCCCCTGGGTGACTTCCGGCTCTACCCGGAAGCCGCCTAAGGCGGGCCCATGCGGGAATCAGCCCTTCTTTATCACCGTAATCACCGTTCATCACCGGCAAAACTGTCTTTCCAGCCGATCATCCCGCCTGGTACTCGGGGCGCAGCCAGCGGATGTGGCCCTGGGCTTCTTCGGCGGCGCGTGCGTGGTTGAGGGCCACCAGGCGGTCCAGGATGGCGGCATCGGATAGCTCCGCGTCCCAGCCGTAGGCTTCGGCCACGGCGGCGTCCAGCTTCTGGTGCAGGTCCAGCAGCAGGCTCACCAGGCCCTTGGCATCCAGCGCCTGTTCCTTCTCGGTGAGCGCGTCGCCGCTGCGCAGGCGTTCCAGCAGGTTGTACTGGGTGGTGAGGCCCAGGCCCGCTTCCTGCGCCCGCTTGCGGTGCTGGTCGAGCTCCTCGGCCAGGTCGCGGATGCGGGCCGCCTGGGCCTTCGTGGCTTCCGGGAACGGGAAGGGATCGAAGCAGCGGGTCTTGTTGTAGCGGGGCCGATCTTCCAGCAGGCCGCCTGCCGCCAGGGCCCAGGTCACATGGATGCGGCTGCTGAGGACGCCCAGGTGGAAGGCATCGGCGCTGGCGATGGCGATGATCATGTTGTCCGGCACCGTGGCGCCGTCCAGGAACTGGAAGACGCGGTGCTTGGCCGTTTCCACCGTGGCGATGTAGCGGGGCAGGCCCGCGAGGGCGGGTCGCAAATCTTCGCGGTTCCGACCGAAGATCCACCAGTTCTTCCGCGTAGTGGCGTCGTTGTTCTGCTCCCGCTCGGGCTTCACGGTCTGGAGCAGATGCTGGTAGATGGCCGGGTAGACCTTGCGGACCTGCTCTTCGGTGAGCCCGAAGAGGTCGATGACCATGACGTTCCGGGGCTGATCCGTGAGGTCGCGGCCGTTGCGGTAGGGATGCACCACGGCGGGCTGCTTCCAGGTTTGCCACTGCTCGGGCGTGACGATGAAACCGTTGCCGTGGAGCTTCATGCCCGGTGAGCAGATTCCATCGTTGGCTTTCAAAGCCGCAGTACCCGCCACCTGGGCCCCACCACTCAAGTCCTCATGGATGGCGTCCACGGAGACTTCATCAATCACCAGGCCTTCGGCGACGTGCTCGGGATCGGGCGTCTTGGGTTCGGCGATGACGCGGGCCAGCACGGGCGAACCGGCCAGGCCGCCCACGGTCATGGCGATGCGCACCGCGGCGCCGCCGCCATGCCAGGGATGGTCCGGAATGGCCCAGAGCAATTTCAGGGGCGGTGTCGCGGCGCAGTGGTGGGCGAGGACGCCGCGCTGGCGCACCTGGCGCAGGCTGTTGGTGGTGATGAGGCCGAAGCGCTGGGCGCGGCCTTCGCGCACTTCCAGCGCGGCGCGGTGCCACCAGTAGAGGACGAAATCCACGGTGTCGGGCACGTCGGGGTAGGCCGCCCGCAGGGCTTCCGTATAGCCCACGCCCAGCTCGCCCAGCATGGAGGCGTTCCCCAGGAAGGGCGGGTTGCCGATGATGTAGTCCGCCTGGGGCCAGATGGCGGGCCGCGGGTTCAGCAGCCGGGTGGTGGCCACGCGGGCGCTGTCGTCGGGCACGTCGCGGCCCCGCGCATCCACCTTGAAGGTCTTGCCATCCCAGCGGCTGGCGCCGGTAGGCTCCTCGCCATCGCAGGCCAGCACCGCGTCGCGCTGCGCGATGCTGCCGTAGTTCTGGAGCACGGGTTCGGGCGGCGTGCCCGCCGGGTGGCGGCGGTGGAACCACTGGAGGTAGGCGATCCACAGCACCAGCTCGGCGATGCCCGCGGCCCAGGGATTGAGTTCGATGCCCTTGAACTGGCGCGGGGAGATGCGCTCGTGGGACAGGTCGAAGGCCGAGAACCATTCGCCCAGGTCCTCCAGGCGTTGCAGCACTTCGCCTTCGAGCCGCTTCAGGGTGTCGAAGGCCACGTACAGGAAATTGCCGCTGCCGCAGGCGGGATCCAGGAACTGGAGGGTCGCCAGGTGCTCGTGGAAGGCGCGGAGCCGGGCCTTCGCGGCCTCCACCGCCTCCGCGGTGTTGCCATGCTCCAGCAGCGCCGCGAGGTCGGCTTCCACCTCAGCCCACTGGCGGCGCAGGTCATGGCCGAAGGTGGCATCCACCAGGCGCTGGATATAGGCCCGGGGCGTGTAGTGCGCGCCCAGGCGGTGGCGTTCGTCGTCTTCCAGGGCGCTTTCCAGCAGCGTGCCGAAGATGGCGGGCTCCACGTCCTGCCAGTCCTTTTCCGCCGCCATGCGCAGCAGGGCGATCTGCTGTTGGGAAAGCGGCGGAACACTCGTGTCCTTGAAGAGGCCGCCGTTGAAGCGCAGGACGGGCTCCCAGCCCCACTTGCCGCCTTCGTCCATGACCTTCCACCACTCGTGGAGGAAGGTGTCGGCCTGGTCGGGATCCTTTTCCAGGCGGCGCAGGCCGTCGCTGAAGGCTTTGCCCGGCAGCAGGCCGATATCCTCGGCGAAGCAGGTGAAGACGCAGCGCATGAGGAAGTGCGCCACTTCCTCCTTGCCCCGCGTGTTGGTGCGCAGCAGCTCCTTGGCGAGGCCGCCCAGCTCGGTGGCGATGCCGCGGGTGACGGAGGCACGCAGGCGGCTGGCGTCCAACGCCTTGGGGTTCATCCAGATGTCGCGGAAGAGCTGCTGGATGTCCGGTTCCACCAACTGGTCGAGCATCACGATGCGCCGGGCGCCGAAGCCGCCATAGCCGCCACCGGCCTTGGGGTCGTAGCGGTTCCAGATGTGGAAGCTGTGGCCGATGTCGCACACGATGAGAAATGGTGGCGGCGGCCCTTGCAGGCCCAACGCCATGGCGTAGCGGATGCTCTGGGCGAAGGCCAGTTCGAGCCGGGCATCGTAGGTGGCGTTGGCCCGGTAGCCCCCGGCCTGGGGTTCTTCCACCATGCCCGGCAAGCCGGGGGCATGGATCGTGGGCTTCGCGCCCTTGCCACCGCCGCCCCCCCCGCCTGTGCCAGCCTCGTGTTTCGCCCGCAGTTTGTCCGGCGTGCGCTTGGCTTCCAGGATGAAGCACCCGGCCTTGTAGAGGTCCATGTAGTTCTTGGTGAACTTGCCCTCGGGCGTGTAGTTCGGCACCTGCTTCTCGAAGCAGTACTCGCTGGATGGGCCGGTGGGCTCGGGGCGCGGAAGCCCCAGCACCTGCGTCAGCTCCTGGAGGAAGAGCTGCATGTTGCCGCGCTCCGGGCCATCGGCGGCCTGCCAGCGGGCGATGAAAGCGGGAAGCGTCAGGGGCATGGCTCCATCCTATCGGGCCTGCGCCTCCTGTGCCTTCCGGCTTGGCCGCGCCCTAGAACCGGACCCCCATCTGGATCTGGATGTCGAAGGCGCCGCTGTCATCCTCGGAGCTGACGCTGGTCCGGGTGGAAAGCCTGGCGCCGGGGCTGAGGTACATGCCGAGGTTGTAGTAGACATGGCTGCCCAGGGCCCGGGTGTAGCCGCCGCCGATGAAGGGCGCCGTGGTGGCGGCCCGGCTGACCTCCCCGGTCATCAGGGACTCCTCACGTTTCGACCACCTCATCACGGCTCCGCCCAGATACCAGGTGCCCCGGGAGTCGGGGCGGAAGAGGTAGTCCACGAGCGGGCCGGTTCTGCCCTCGGTGGTTTTCGTGAGTGCCCGGCCGGTGTAGGGGTCGTGGAATGTATCCCGCCACTGCACATGCCGGTAGCCGAAGCGCCAGTGGTTCAGGGCCGGGTGGTGGAAACCGATCTGGAAGTCCATCCCCTGGTCGGCCAGGAGGAACACGCCGATGCCCGCCCTGAACTCCTGGGCCTGGAGCAAAGGCGACCCCAGGGATAGCGCGATCGGCCATGCGAGGAAGCGCCTGTTCATCGACCCACCTCCTTCCCGTTGGAACTGGAGCCTCGATCAGAACCGCCGCCCGATGCCCAGCCACACGTTGAGCCCCGTGGAATCGGTGTCGGCGGTGACGGTGGGCGGGGCCATGGAACCGCTGGCGGAGACATCGTGTTTGAGGCGGGCCCAGGAGTAGCTGGCGCCGGCTTCGGCGTACCAGGCGCGCTTGTCGGAGAAGTAGACATCCACCCCGGCGCCCAGTGTGAACATGGGGAACCAGCCGTCGTTGTCGACGTGGATCAGGGTCTCGTCCAGCACGGCGTTGCGGAGGGTCAGGAAGGTGCGGTCCTTTTCGTAGGCCATGCCAGCCCCCGCCTGGAGGAAGGGGACCCAGCGGCGGTTCGCGCCCAGGGGCCGGAACTGGACCAGGACCAGCAGGTCCGCGTAGACCGTGTACTTCTGCTCGAAGCTGAGCGTCGCGGGGCCCGCGAGGGTGTCCACGGTGGCCGCGCCATCGATCTTCCCCCGGGAGTAGTCCAGTTCGAGTCCCACCTTCCAGCGGGGATTCAGATCCCGGTAGACCTGCACGCCGAGGTTGAGGTTCGCCACGTCATCCCAGGTTTTGAACGAGGTGCCCATGGCCGCGTTGATGTCCTTGATCTGGCGGTTCGTCTCCGTCTGCTTGGGCCAGCTCTGCTGGAGGTAGACGGTGGCGGTCCAGGGAGCCGGTACCTCCTGGGCCCAGGTCGAAGCCCCTCCCAGGAAAAGGCCCGCGGCGAGGAGGCCGGAAGCGGGTAGGCGGAGACGTACGGAGCGCGTCGTCATGGCATCACCGGAAGGTTGCCCCAGGGATAGTCCTGGGGCCCAGGGGTGTCAATGTAAAAAGACGATTCATGGGTCTTCTTGACAGTGCCGGTCGAGATGACAACCCTGATCCATGCCCCTCTTCTCCCGTCCCGATGGCGATCTGGTCCGCGGCGAGGCCCCGGTGCGGCGCATCATGCCATACCTCATGCGGGGCCGGAACGAGAGCTGCGTCTACCAGGAATCCGTGTACCGCATCGCCGCGGCGCGCGTCTGGCTCAAGGCCTACAACCGCGCGCACCATCCCAGGGCCACGCTCTTCCACCTGGTGGCCTACGCCGTCGCCGCGGCCCTGGAGGCCCGCCCGCGCCTGAACCGCTTCGTTTCGGGAGGACGGATCTACCAGCGGCGGGGCGTGTCCTTTTCCTTCGTCGCCAAGAAGGCCTTCACGGAGGAGGGCGAAGACGCCACCGTGAAGCTCGCGGCCATCGAGGGCGAGGGTTTCCAGGCCTTCTCCAGGCGCATCTCGACCCTCGTGGACGAGGCGCGGGAGACGGAGCGGGCCGTGGACAAGGAGGTGGCCCTCATCATGCGGCTCCCCGGCCCCTTGGTGCGCCTGCTGGTGGCCCTGGCGCGGCGCCTGGACCATTGGAACCTCTTCCCCGGCTTCATGATCCGCGACGATCCCATGTACGCGAGCATCTTCCTCGCCAACCTCGGCTCTGTGGGCGTCTCCGATGTCTTCCACCACCTCTACGAGTACGGCACCGTCTCCATCTTCGGGGCCGTGTCCGCCCCCCGCCGCGCGCCCTTCGCCACCCGGAATGGCGTGACTTCGGAGGAGGCCCTTTCGGTGCGCTGGACCTTCGACGAACGCATCGATGACGCCTTCTCCTGCGCCCGCTCCATGGTGCTCGTGCAGAAGATCCTGGAGGACCCGGGCCGCTGGTTGGGGCCGCCGGAGGGGACGCCCGCCTGGCGGGGCGCGGAAGAAGCGGACGCGCGGGAATCATGATCGCGGCCCTGCGGCCCTCCGAGCGGCTGACGGCGCTGGTTTTGGCTGGCCTGCTGGTGCTGGCCGCCCTGGCGAGGCCCGAAGGCTGGGTGCTGCGGGCCACCGTCTTCGCGGGGCTGCTCCTGGTGGTCCTGTGGCTGAGCCGGGTCCGGGGGAAGGGAACCACGATGCTGCGGGACTTCCTCCCGGTGCTGGTGGTGCTCCTCGTGTTCCTGCTGCTGCAACCCCTGGTGGTGGCCGTGAACCCGCGTCGCTGGGACGCCGCCCTGGCCGCCCTCGACGGGCGCTGGTTCCGTGTCCTGGCGGCGGCCTGGCACGGCGCCTTCGGGCGGCCCGCAGTCTTTACGGACCTGGCCTACCTCGCCTACGCGAGCTTCTATCTGCTGCCCCTCGCCGTGGGCGTGCTGGCGCGTCTCCGGCTGGGCCCCGAGGGCTTCGAGCAGGTAGTGTTCGCGATCCTGCTCGGGTTCTACCTGTCCTTCCTCGGCTATTTCCTGTGGCCGGCAGAAGGGCCGCGGGTGCCCGAGGCGCTGGCCTCGGCGGAACTGGGCGGCGGGGCGATCTCCCAGGCTGTGCGGGCCTTCCTCCACGGAGCTGAATCCACCACGCTGGATGCCTTTCCCAGCGGCCACACGGCGCTGTCCGTGCTGCCCGCCGTCCTGGCCACGCGATTTTTTCCCCGCCTGGCGCCGCTGGTCTGGGCCTGGGCCCTGGCCATCGTGTTCGCCACGGTCTACATCGGCGTCCACTACGTGGTGGACGTGGCCGCCGGCTTCTTCCTGGCGGGGTTCACCCTGGCGCTGGCCCCTTGGCTGTCGCGGTGGATCCGGGCTGGCATCGAATGAGCCCGCCCCCTCAATTTCTTAAGCCCGGGGCGTGGATGCCGTTTAATGATTAGACAGTGGTATCCGTCAGATTGAATGCTGATGTCGCACCCTGCTATCCCGAATACACCGAGAGAGCATTCAAGTTCGTCGGAGGCCCGATCCTTGTACCGCATCACGGCACTCTCTATCCGGTCATTGCTGTTGCTGATCACCTTGGTGGTGGCCCTGCCGGCGGCGGGCATCATCCTCTATTCGGGAATCCAGTTCCGCGACACGATGCTGGAGGACACCAGCAAAGAGACGCTCAGGCTTGTGGACCGGATCGCCAGCGATCAGCAGAATCTGGTCGCTGGCGCCGAACAGCTGATGACGGCCTTGGCCCAGCTGCCGGAGGTCAAGGGCCGCGATGCCGCCAGGGTCGTGCCGGTCCTCCGGGAGTTGCTCAAGCTGAACCCGTTGTATTCGAACATCTTCATCGCGGATCGGGAGGGTCTGGTCTGGGCCTCGGCCGTCCCCGTGGCCCCGCCGTTCATCGTGGGCGACCGGCGCTATTTCAGGAACGCCCTGGCCAGTGGCCGCCTGTCGGCCGGCGAGTACATCCTCAGCCGAGCCACCACCCGGCCAGCCTTCAACGTGGCCTACCCCCTGAGGGACGACCATGGCGCCGTGATCGGGGTCATCAGCGTCGGTTTCGTCATCGACCGCTACCGGGTGCTTCTGGAGCGGATGCAACTGCCCACGGGAACCAGCTTCATCCTGATGGATCACAGAGGGGTGATCCTGTCCCGGGGCCTCAATCCGGAACCGTACATCGGGAAGCCCTATCCGGCTGAGGAATTCCGGAAGATCGAGGAAGGGCCGGAAGCTGGGACCACCACCCGGATGGGTCTCGCCGGGGACAAGCGGGTCATTTCCTATCGCAAGCTGCGCCTGGCCGGGGAGTCGACGCCCTATCTGTACCTGACGGCAGGGATACCGGTGGAAGCTGCCACCCGCGAGGCCAATCGTGCCCTCCGGTACAATGTGGCGTTGCTGATGTCGTGTCTGGTGCTGGCCTATGCCCTGGCGGTGTGGATCGGCAAGCGTTCCATCGTGGACCGGGTCCAGGAGTTGGAAAACGCCTCGCGGGATCTGGCGGCCGGCGACCTGCACGCCCGGGTGTCCGATCTGGTCGTGGGTGGGGAACTGGGACGGCTGGGGAAGACGTTCGACGCCATGGCCGAGCAGCTTGCCATGCGCGAGGCGGAGCGCTTGAAGGCCGCGGAAGAGCGCGACCGCCTGGTGTCGATCCTGGAAACGACCACCGATGTGGTGAGCATGGTGAGCCCGGAGGGCAGGATCTTCTATTTCAACCATGCGGGGCGGGTGTTGACGGGCGTGGAGGCGCAACCCGCCGCGGACATCCCCCTCGCGCGGGTCTATCCCCAATGGGCGGCGGAACGGGTCATGGCCGAGGGGTTTCCCACGGCGATCCAGGCAGGCGCGTGGGAAGGAGAGACCGCGCTTCTGGATGGCCATGGGGGCGAGGTCCCTGTGTCCCAGGTCATCCTCAGCCACCGCGATGCGCAGGGAAACCTGAGCCACCTTTCCACCATCATGCGCGACATCAGCGAGCGGAAGTCGGCCGAGGCCGAGAACGATCTGCTGACCCGGCAATTGATCCAGGCGCAGAAGATGGAATCCATCGGACAGCTGGCCGGGGGAGTGGCCCACGACTTCAACAACCTGCTGACGCCGATCATCGCCTATTCCGAGCTGCTGCAGATGGACCTGCCCGACGATGAAGCGGCTCTAGCCAAGGTGGGGAATGTCCTGAAAGCCGCTGAGAAGGCCAAGGAGCTGGTGCAACAGCTCCTGAGCTTCAGCCGCAAGCAGGTCATGGAGATGGAAGTCATCGACCTCAACCAGATCATCGCGGCCTTCCACGGCATCCTGCGGCACACCATCCGCGAAAGCATCGCCATCCGCCTCGACCTGGAGGAGGGAAGCCACGGCATCCGTGCGGACCGGAACCAGATCGAACAGGTGATCATGAACCTGGCGGTCAACGCCCAGGATGCCATCGGCGAGCGCGGGACCATCACCATCGAGACGGCTTCCGTGCTGCTCGACGATGCGTATGCGCACCAGCATCCGGAGGTGAATCCCGGGCGCTACCTGATGATGGCCATCACGGACGATGGCTGCGGGATGGACCAGGAGACGCGGCAGCGGATCTTCGAACCGTTCTTCACCACCAAGGGGGTCGGGAAGGGGACGGGGCTGGGACTGGCCACCGTCTACGGGATCGTCCGGCAGCATGGCGGGACCATCTGGGTCTACAGCGAACCGGGCCAGGGGGCTACCTTCAAGTGCTATTTCCCCGTCGTGGATGAGAGCCCGGCTGGCGAGAAATCTGCAGCATGCGCGGGGGTATCGCTGGCCGGTGATCGGCGCACCATCCTCCTGGTGGAAGACAACGAGATGATCCGGACACTCGTGAACGACCTGCTTTCACGGCAGGGTTTCGAGGTGCTGGTGGCGGAGGATCCCAGGCAGGCGCTTGAGATCAGTCGGAACCGTGGGCTCGACCTGCTCATCACGGATGTTGTCATGCCCTACATGACCGGTCCCGAATTGCATGCCAAGTTGCTGGCGGACTACCCTGGGCTGAAGGCGCTCTACATGTCCGGCTACACCAGCAACATCATCGCCCAACAGGGGATGCTGGGCGAAGGGGTACGCTACCTGCAAAAGCCCTTCGCCATCAGCGAGTTCCTGAGGACAGCGGAGGCGTTGCTGAAGCCATAGGGCTTTCCGAATAACCTCTAGGTTCCGTTCGGCGTAGCCTTGGATTCCCATCCATTCTTTCCAAGGAGCCCAAGCCCATGAAACGTCATGTGTCCCTGTCCAGCCTCCTGTGGTCTGGCTTTGCCCTGGCCCTGGCGCTGCCCGCCCTGGGGGCCAAGGCCCCGACGGCCGCCGAGGCCAAAAAGAGCCAGCTCCCGCCCCTCATCGACCGGGACAAGTTCTTCGGCAATCCCGAGATCGCGGCGGCCCAGCTTTCCCCCGACGGGAAGTGGATCGCCTTCCTCAAGCCCTACAAGGAGACCCGCAACGTCTGGGTGAAGAAGGTGGGCGAGCCCTACAGCAAGGGCCGGCTGATCACGGCGGATCCCAAGCGCCCCATCCCAGCCTTCTTCTGGAGCCGCGACGGCAAGCAGATCCTCTTCGTGCAGGACAAGGACGGCGACGAGAACTTCAATGTCTATGCCGTGGACCCCGCCGCGGCGCCCGCGGCCGGCAAGGACGTCCCCGAGGCCCGCAACCTGACGGCCGCCAAGGGTGCCCGGGCCATGATCTATGCCGTGCCCAAGGCGGATCCCGACACGATCTACGTGGGCCTCAACGACCGGGATGCCGCCTGGCACGACGTCTACAAGGTGAAGATTTCCACGGGCGAGCGGACGCTGCTCCGGAAGAACACCGAGCGCATCGCCGGCTGGGTGTTCGACAAGCAGGCGAACCTGCGTCTGGCCCTCCGCACCACGGAGAAGGGCGACACCGAGATCCTCCGCGTGGATCCCGATGGATTCAAGAAGGTCTACGAGTGCACCGTCTTCGAGTCGGCGTCCCCGGTCAACTTCCACAAGGACGGCAAGCGGGTCTACCTGGAGACGAACAAGGGCGCCCGGGATCTCACGGAGCTGGTGCTTTTCGATCCTGCCTCCGGGAAGGAAGAGAAGCTCGAATCCGACCCCAAGGGCCGCGTGGACTTCGGTTCCGCCGTGTTCTCCGACCTGACGGATGAGCTGATCGCCACGACCTACAACGATGACCGCACCCGGATCTACTGGAAGGACAAAGCCTGGGAAGCGGACTACAAGCTGCTCCAGAAGAAGCTGCCGGGCCGGGAGATCAGCCTGGGCTCCATGACCACCGACGAGCAGCTGCTGATCGTCGCCAGTTACAGCGACCGGGACCCCGGCACGCGCTACCTCTTCGACCGCCGCACCAAGAAGCTGAGCCTCGAATATGTCTCCCGCGAGGATCTGCCCCGGCAGTACATGGTCGCCATGCAGCCCATCCGCTACAAATCCAGCGACGGCCTGGAGATCCCCGCCTATCTGAGTCTCCCAAAGGGCGTTCCAGCCAAGAACCTGCCCTTGGTGGTGGTGCCCCATGGCGGCCCCTGGGCCCGGGACAACTGGGGCTTCAACAGCCTGGCCCAGTTCCTGGCCAATCGCGGCTACGCGGTGCTTCAGCCCAATTTCCGCGGCTCCACCGGCTACGGGAAGAAGTTCCTCAATGCCGGCAACAAGCAATGGGGCGACCTCATGCAGGACGACATCACCTGGGGCGTGAAGCACCTGGTGGCCCAGGGCATCGCCGATCCCAAGCGGGTGGGCATCATGGGTGGCTCCTACGGCGGCTATGCCACCCTGGCGGGCGTCACGTTCACGCCCGACCTCTACGCAGCGGCCGTGTCCATCGTGGGGCCCTCGAACCTGCTGACCCTTCTTGAAACCATCCCCCCTTACTGGGAGGCTGGCCGCATCATCTTCCACGAGCGCATGGGCAACCCCAACACACCCGAAGGCAAGAAGCAGCTGGAGCGGCAGTCCCCGTTGAATTCCGCGGCGAAGATCCACACGCCCCTCCTCGTGGTGCAGGGCGCCAACGATCCCCGCGTGAAGAAGGCCGAGAGCGATCAGATCGTCATCGCCCTGCGCGACCGGGGCTTCCCGGTGGAGTACCTCTGCGCGCCGGATGAGGGCCACGGTTTCGCGCGTCCGGTGAACAACCAGGCCATGTTCGCGGCCGCGGAGACGTTCCTGGCCAAGTACCTCAAGGCCCGCCATCAGGAAGGCGGCAAGCCCGATGTCATGCAGCGGTTGCCGGAGATCACGGTCGATCCCAAGACCGTGGTGCTGGCGAAGAAGGCCGATGTCGCGTCCGTGGTCGTTCCCAAGCCCGTCGCCAAGCCCACCGCCGGGACCTTGACCTATGCGGGCGCCTTCGCCATGGGACCCCGCTCCATGGCCATCACCATGGTCCGGACGGTGAAGGAAGAAAATGGATCCTGGGTGGTTACAGACGCCACCAAGCTGCCGGGCGGCGAAGCGATGGACACCACCACCATGGCTCTGGATACCCTGGTGCCCCTGAAGCGCCAGGTGAAGCAGGGCCCCGTGGTCATCGAGATGGCCTTTGACGGCGGCAAGGCCACCGGGGCCATGGCCATGGGCGGCAACGCCAAGCCCTTCAGCATCGAGCTGGGTGGCGGGGCCTACGCGGAAGGCTCTGGCGCCGAGGACGCCCTGGCCTGTCTGCCCCTGGCGGAGGGCTACACCGTCACCTTCCGCAACGTGGACATCCAGCGCCAGAAGGTCCAGCTCAAGCAGGCCAAGGTGCTGGGCCAGGAAGATCTGAAGGTGCCCGCGGGCAGCTTCAAGGCCTGGAAGGTGGAGATCACCTCCGCCGAGGGCGATCCCGGCAGCAAGACCCTGTGGGTGGATACCACCAGTCGCAAGCTGCTCAAGAGCGTGGAGACGGGCCCCCAGATGGGTGGCGCCGTGGTTACAGTGGAACTGCAGAACTGAGTCATATGCAGACACGAAAACGGCCGGGTCTAGCCCGGCCGTTTTCGTGAGGAAGGCCTCACTTCAGTCGCAGCTTCTGCCGGATCTTGTCGAATAGCTGGCGGGCCTCGGGATGGCCCAGACCTACCGTGGCGAGACCGTAGACGGCGGCACAGGCTCCGATGAGGGGCAGCAGGCGCAGGGCTAGACCCTTCCGGTGGAAGACGTGGGGGGTGTCCATCCCCAGAAGGCTCCCGCCCGCCCAGGCCAGCAGGCCCATGAGGACGCAAGCGGCCAGGGCGCGGGCGGTGGCATTCAGGAGGGGGCGCAGGTCCAGGCTGGGCAGGCGGGGGCGCAGGCGCAGCAGCAGGCCCAGCAGACCCACGAGGCTGGCGAGGCCGTTGGCCAGGGCCAGACCGCCGGTGCCGAGGGGGTTGAGCAGGGCGAGGCTGAGGGCCACGTTCAACAGCAGGGTTCCGCCGGCCAGGGCCGCGGGGCCCCGGTAGTCCTTGAGGGCGTAGAGGGCCTGGTTGCCCAGCCGCTGGGCCGCCACGAAGACCAGGCCCACGGACTGGAACACCAGCGTGAGGGCTGTCCAGTCCGCGGCGGCCGGCGTGTAAGCGCCCGTGCGGAAGAGCAGCGCACAGATGGGCCGCGCCAGCACGGCCAGACCCACGGAGGCTGGCAGCACCAGCAAGGCCGAGGCGGAGATGGCTTGCGTGAGGCTGCGATTCATCCCCGGCCAGTCCCGGGCTTCGGCCTGGCGCGACAGTGCGGGTAGGCTCGCTGTGGCGAGGCTCATGGCGAAGAGGCCCAATACCATCTCGCCCATCATGCCGCTGTTGTAGAGCACCATCTGGGCGCCGTTGGGCAGGTTGGAGGCGATGATGGTGCTGATGACGCTATTGATGGGGTAGATGCCCGCCGCCAGCAGACCCGGCCCCATGCGGCGCAGGGCCTTGCGAACCCAGGGATCCCGCAGATGCAAGCCGAAGGCCAGGCCGAAACCTTCCTTACGCACGGCGGGGAGCACCACCAGCAGCTGCAGCACACCGCCCGCCAGCACGGCGAAGGCGCACACGACGGCGACCGTTTCCAGTGGGACACGCCCGTTCCGTTCCATTACCCGAAGGGCAGTCCACCCGAAGGCGATGAAAGCCAGATTCCAGAACACGGAGACCGAGGCCGCCAGGGCGAAGCGGTGGCGCAGGTTCAGCAGGCCCGTGAACCCTGCGGTGAGGCTGACGAGGGCCAGGTAGGGGAACATGATGCGGCCCAGCGTGGTGGTGAGTTCGCCCTGGGACTCTGGGCGTCCCATCATGAGCAGGCCCGCCAGGGGGCCCATGAACAGCAGCACCAGCACCACGCCCAGCAGCAGGATGACCAGCAGCGTGCCCAGGAAGCGCGCCGCCACGGCCTTCACGGCGGCCTCGCCCTCGGTGGCCTCCGCCTCCGCCAGCGTGGGCAGGAAGGCGGCGGTCATGGTGCCTTCGGCCGTGAAGCGACGCAGCAGGTTGGGCAGGCGGAAGGCCACGGCATAGGCGTCCGCCGCAGCGCCCGCGCCCAGCACGTGGCTGAGGAAGAAGGTCTGGGCCAGCCCCGTGAGCCGGCTCAGCAGGGTCATCAGCCCGACGACACTCGCGGAGCGGAGCAGGCTGGGGCGGGCGGGGGTGGGAGCGCTCACGGTTGGATCGGGTCGTGGTGGTCCATGAAGCTCCCGGGATTGGAGCCGCTAGTCGGAATTGAACCGCGAATCCGATGCGGGTCGCGGTTCAGGCCTGCGGTGCAGGCCTGAGAGCGGGGCCCCGCACGGGTGAGCATAGCGTAGAAGCGGGGACCGGGGCATGGCAGCGGGTCGCAAGGGTGTCCAACGGCCGGGCCGGCAAGGACGATTGAAAGGACTGGAGCCGCCTGCCGGAATCGAACCGGCGACCTCCAGATTACAAAGCTGGAGCTCTACCAACTGAGCTAAGGCGGCGCGATTCCAGTCTATCGGATTCTGCGGCATTCCTGAATGGCGCCGGGGGAGGTGGGTGGCCGACCCGAACATTATTCTCAGCGGTGCGGGGCCCCACTCGGAACAGCGCTGATGCGCTGTCCGCTCGTGACCCGCATCCGCTTCGACCAACTGAGCTAAGGCGGCGCAGGTCCAGTCTATCGGATTCTGCGGCATTCCTGAATGGCGCCGGGGGGTAGTGGCCAACCTGGTTGCTATGCTCAGCCCGATGGGTGCCCGGCTCAGAACGCTGCACTGCAGCGTCCCTCGCCACCCATCTGGGCTTCGCTATCGCGGATCCCCAGCTGGATTTCGCTTCAACTCTTCGAGGAACCCCTCCATCCAATTGGTGGAGAAGGTGCCGGCGATGAAGTCGGGGTGGTCCATGATGCGGCGATGCAGGGGGGCGGTGGTCTTGATGCCTTCGATCACCAGGGTGTCCAGGGCGCGGCGCATGCGGGCGATGGCTTCGGTGCGGTTGGCGCCATAGGCGATGAGCTTCGCCACCATGGAGTCGTAGTGGGGCGGGATCACGGCGTCCTGGTGCATGGCGGTGTCCACGCGGATACCGGGGCCGCCGGGGAAGTTCAGGGCGGTGATGCGGCCGGGGCAAGGTGTGAACTTGAAGGGATCTTCGGCGTTGATGCGGCACTCGATGGCGTGGCCCTTCTGGACCACGTCCTCCTGCCGGAAGCTCAGCTTCTGCCCGGCGGCGATGCGGAGCTGCTCCTTCACGATGTCGATGCCCGTCACCAGCTCTGTGACAGGGTGCTCCACCTGGACGCGGGTGTTCATCTCCATGAAGAAGAAGTCGCCGCGCTTGTCGAGCAGGAACTCGATGGTGCCCGCGTTGTAGTAGCCCACGGCTTTCGCGGCGCGCACGGCCGTGTCGCAGATGCGCTGGCGCAGGCCCGGTTCGAGGACGGCGCTGGGGCTTTCCTCGATGAGCTTCTGGTGGCGGCGCTGGATGGAGCATTCCCGCTCGCCCAGATGTACCACGTTGCCGAAGAGATCGCCCATGATCTGGACTTCGATGTGGCGGGGCTCCAGGAGGTACTTCTCCATGTAGACGCTGTCATCGCCGAAGGCGCCCTTGGCCTCGCTCCGGGCGGTGTTGTAGAGGTCGGGCAGTTCCTCGGCGTTATTGCAGATGCGCATGCCACGCCCGCCACCGCCGGCGCTGGCCTTGACGATGACGGGGTAGCCGATCTGTTCGGCCACCACCAGAGCCTCTTCCACGGTCTCGATGATGCCGTCGCTGCCGGGCATGAGCGGCACGCCCGCTTCCAGCATGGTGGCCTTGGCCTGGGCCTTGTTGCCCATCTTCCGGATGATCTCGGCACTGGGTCCGATGAAGGTGATGCCACAGGCCTGGCAGACCTCGACGAAATGAGCGTTCTCGCTCAGGAAGCCGTAGCCGGGGTGGATGGCCTCGGCGCCCGTCACTTCGGCGGCGGCGATGACCTGGGGGATGTTCAGGTAGGACTTCGAGGAGGCCGCGGGCCCGATGCACACTTCCTCATCCGCGAACCGCACATGGAGGGCGTTCCGGTCGGCCTCGGAGTAGACGGCCACGGTCTGGATGCCCATCTCCTTGCAGGCCAGGATCACGCGGAGCGCGATCTCCCCACGGTTGGCGATGAGCACCTTCTTGAACGGCGGCGGATCGGGGAGAGCTGCCGCAGCGGGGGGCGTCTTGCGTTTGATGGCGGCGGCCATGGTCTAGCCGATCCTGACTGCGAAGAGGCGCTCGCCGTATTCGACGGGGGTGCCGTTCTCCACCAGTACCTTGACGATCTCGCCCGAAATGTCGCACTCAATCTCGTTCATGAGCTTCATGGCCTCGACGATGCAGAGAGTCTGGCCAGGCTTCACGAAGTCCCCGGGGGAGGCGTAGGGAGCCGCGGTGGGGTTGGAGGCGCGATAGAAGGTGCCGACGATGGGACTCGTCACGTAGTGGATGCCGGGCTCGTCCACGGGGCCTGCCGGCTGGGCGGCCGGGATCGCCATGGCAGGGAAGGGCTGCGGCGCGGGCGCGGCGACCATCATCGGGGTGGCGTGGACCACGGGGGCCGGGCCGTCCTTGCGGATGCGGAAGCGCATGTCACCGGCTTCGAACTCGAATTCCTGGAAGGGTTCGCGACCCACCAGGGCGATGAGGGCCTTTATTTCCTCCAGGCCCAGGGGGGCGCCCGGTGTGGGGCGGGGGGCAGTGGTCTTGGGAGCGGCCTTGGCAGGGGCGGGCTTCTTCGTGGCAGCGGGTTTCTTGCGGGAGGTGCTCATCAAGGCTCCAACGGTCGGATCGGGCTGGGGAAGGGAACGAGCATAGCAAACCAGCCGGGTCGGGTCAGGTCAGGATTCATCCGGGGGGTCTTCGGCCAAGGCTTTCTTGCGAAGCCGTGGGCCGGTTTCTTCAGGGCGGAACTCTTTGCGGGCCGCGTCCAGAATGCCGTTGAGGAATTGCGTGCCTTCCTGGTCGCTGAATTCCTTCACGATCTCCAGAGCCTCGTTGATGACGATGGGGAAGGGCACTTCCTTGACGTACATCAGCTCGTAGAGGCCCAGGCGCAACAGGTTGCGATCCACGGCGGCCATGCGGTGGATCTTCCAGTGCTCGGCGTATTTGGTCAGCGCCCCGTCAATTTCTTCCAAGTGGCCGTGGACGCCGTCCACCAGGCGCCGGGCGTAGTAGAAAGCGTCCCGGTTCAGATCCTGGATGGCGTAGAAGCCGGCAAACACCTGGTCCGGCTGGTAGCCGGTCAAGTCCATGGCGTACAGCATCTGAAGGGCGTACTCGCGCCCCCGGCGGCGAACTCCCATCTACTTGCGTCCCTTCGTCCCGGCTTTGAGGGTGTGGGCGAGGTCGGCCATCTCGATGACGCTCTGGGCGGCCTCCCAGCCCTTGTTGCCCATCTTGGCGCCGGCCCGGTCGATGGCCTGCTCCACGCTGTCCGTGGTCAGCACGCCGAAGGCCAGCGGCAGGCCGGTGTCCAGGGCCACCTGGGCGGCACCCTTCGTCACCTCGGCGGCGATCAGGTCGAAGTGGGGCGTGCCGCCGCGGATCACCGAGCCCAGCACGATGACGCCGGCGTAGCGGCCGCTCTGGGCGGCGAACTTGGCCGCCTGGGGCAGCTCGAAGCTCCCGGGGACACGGATGAGGTCTATCTGATCTTCGCTGCCGCCGTGGCGCAGGATGCAATCCTTGGCGCCCTCGATGAGGCGTTCCACGATGAAATCGTTCCAGCGCGAGGCCACCAGGGCGAAACGGTCGCCGGCGTGGACGCGGATGTGGCCCTCAAAGATCCCCATGGGAACCCCCCGAAAGGTGGTCAAGAATTGATGAGACTAGCACAGACCGCCTTGGCGGTCACTCGAAAATGGGCCCGGAGGCGGTGCCTCCGGGCCCATTTTCGAGCCGGGAAAAGCTAGACCTGAACGGTGTCGGCGATCTCGCGGAAGTCCGCGATCTGATCGAAGTTCATGTAGCGGTAGATGTCCTTCGCCTTGGTTCCGACGATGCCGACCTGGGCCATGTACTCCGCGACCGTGGGGATCTTGCCGAGGAGGGCGCAGATGGCCGCGAGCTCGGCGGAACCGAGGTAGACACGGGTGTCCAGTCCCAGGCGGTTAGGGAAGTTGCGGGTGGAGGTGGACATGGCCGTGCTGCCCTTGCGGATCTGGGCCTGGTTGCCCATGCACAGCGAGCAGCCGGGCATCTCCATGCGGGCGCCGGTGCGGCCGAGGATGCCGTAGTAGCCCTCCTGGGTGAGGACGTAGGCGTCCATCTTGGTGGGCGGGGCGATCCAGAGCCGCGTGGAGAGATCGGTCTTGCCGTCCAGGAGCTTCCCGGCGGCGCGGAAGTGGCCGATGTTGGTCATGCAGGAGCCGATGAAGACCTCATCGATCTTTTCGCCGGCCACCGTGGACAGGAGTTTGACGTCGTCCGGATCGTTGGGGCAGGCCACGATGGGCTCCTTCACGTCCGCGAGGTTGATCTCGATGACGGCGGCGTATTCGGCGTCGGCATCGGGGGCCAGCAGCTCGGGCTTGGCGATCCAGGCCTGCATGGCCCTGATGCGGTTCTCCAGCGTTTCTCGGTGCTCGTAGCCGTTGGCGATCATCCACTTCATGAGCGTGATGTTGGACGTCATGTACTCAATGATCGGTTCCTTATCCAGGCGCACGGCGCAGCCGGCGGCGGAGCGCTCGGCGGAGGCGTCGGACAGCTCGAAGGCCTGTTCCACCTTGAGCTTGGGCAGGCCCTCGATCTCGAGGATGCGACCGCTGAAGAGGTTCTTCTTCCCCTTCTTCTCGACGGTGAGGAGGCCCTGCTGGATGGCGTAGTAGGGGATGGCGTTCACCAGATCGCGCAAGGTGACGCCAGGCTGCAGCTCGCCCTTGAAACGCACCAGCACGGATTCCGGCATGTCCAGGGGCATGACGCCCGTGGCGGCGGCGAAGGCCACCAGGCCCGAGCCTGCGGGGAAGGAGATGCCGATGGGGAAGCGAGTGTGGGAGTCGCCGCCGGTGCCCACGGTGTCGGGCAGGAGCAGGCGGTTCAGCCAGGAGTGGATGACGCCGTCGCCGGGCTTGAGGGACACGCCGCCGCGGTTGGTGATGAAGGGCGGCAGCTCGCGGTGGGTCTTCACGTCCACGGGCTTGGGGTAGGGCGCGGTGTGGCAGAAGGACTGCATCACCATGTCGGCAGAGAACTGGAGGCAGGCCAGATCCTTCAGCTCATCGCGGGTCATGGGGCCCGTGGTGTCCTGGGAGCCCACGGTGGTCATCTTCGGCTCGCAGTAGGTGCCGGGACGGATGCCCTTCACGCCGCAGGCCTTGCCCACCATCTTCTGGGCCAGGGAGAAGCCCTTGCCGGTGTCCTTGGGGATCGCGGGCAGGCGGAAGATCGTGGAGGGTGGCAGCTTCAGGGCCTCGCGGGCCTTGGCGGTGAGGCCGCGACCGACGATCAGGGGGATGCGGCCGCCAGCGCGGACTTCGTCGAAGATCACGTCGGACTTCACCTTGAATTCAGAGATGACCTTGCCGTTCTTCAAGGCCTTGCCCTCGTAGGGGCGCAGCTCGATGACGTCGCCCATCTCCATGCCGTTCACGTCCAGCTCGATGGGCAGGGCGCCGGCATCCTCCATGGTGTTGTAGAAGATGGGGGCGATCTTGGAGCCGAGGCAGACGCCGCCGAAGCGCTTGTTGGGCACGAAGGGGATGTCCTCGCCCGTGAACCACAGCACCGAATTGGTGGCGGACTTGCGGGACGAGCCCGTGCCCACCACGTCGCCCACGTAGGCCACCAGGTGACCCTTGGCCTTCAGCCCATCCAACTGCTTGAGGGGGCCGATCTTCCCCGGCTCGTCAGGGTTGATGCCAGGCCGGGCGTTCTTCAGCATGGCCACGGCGTGGAGCGGGATATCCGGGCGGCTCCACGCGTCCGGGGCCGGGGAGAGGTCGTCGGTGTTGGTTTCGCCGCTGACCTTGAAGACCGTCAGGGTGAGGCTCTTGGGCACCTCGGGGCGGCTGGTGAACCACTCGGCCTCGGCCCAGGACTTCAGCACGGCCTGGGCGTTCTGGTTGCCCTTGTCGGCCTTGGCCTTCACGTCCGCGAAGGCGTCGAAGACCAGCAGAGTCTTCTTGAGGCCCTCGGCGGCCAGCGCGCCCACCTTGGCGTCGTCCAGCAGGTCGATGAGAGGTTTCACGTTGAAGCCACCCAGCATGGTGCCCAGCAGCTCCGTGGCCTTCTCGCGGGAGACCATGGCCACCTTTTCCTTGCCACTGGCCACGGCGGCCAGGAAGGCGGCCTTCACCCGGGCGGCGTCATCCACGCCGGCGGGCACGCGGTGGGTCAGGAGTTCGAGGAGGAAGGCTTCTTCGCCCTTGGGAGGCTTGGCCAGCAGTTCGACGAGTTCGGAGGTCTGCGCTTCAGTCAGGGGCAGGGGCGGGATGCCCAGGGCGGCACGTTCAGCGACTTGTTGGCGATAGGTTTGCAGCACAGTCAACTCCCCTGAGAACGCCCCTGGGCGCGATCAAATGGCACAGCGGGGCACCGTCCCCGCAACGGCAGGCGCAGTCTCCCGCCAAGTCCATTCTACATGGGCGACCCCTGGACGCCGTCCGCCGGGGCCCTGATCGAGGCTAATTCCTAGTAGCCCGCCGCCTGGCCGTCCTTCCGCGACTCGCTGGCCCCGAAGTAGACCTTCTGTCTGGGGTCCCAGCGGATGGCCTGGTAGCCGCCGTAGCCGCCCAGCATCCAGCCCACGCCGTGGCCGCGGTTCATCAGCTCGCGGACCGTTTCGTAGGGGAAGCCACTTTCCAGTTGGATGGTACCCGGCAGCTTCCCCTTCTCGCCCGTGGGTTCAGGGGAGCCGTCGTGGCTCATGCGGGGCGCGTCGCCGGCTTCCTGGGCGTTCATGGCGAAGTCGATGAGGTTCATGACGATCTGCACATGGCCCATGGGCTGGAACTCGCCGCCCATGACGCCGTAGCTGAGGAAGGGCTGGCCATCCTTGGTGATGAAGCCGGGGATGATGGTGTGGAAGGGCCGCTTGCCCGGTGCATAGGTGTTGGCGTTGCCCTCCTCCAGGTTGAACAGCTCACCGCGGTCCTGGAGGCAGAAGCCCAGGTCGCCGGGCGTCATGCCGCTGCCCATGCCGCGGTAGTTGCTCTGGATGAGGCTCACCATGTTGCCTTCGCCGTCGGCGGTGGTGAGGTAGACGGTATCGCCTTCCTTCAGGGGCGGGTGGCCCGCCTCCAGGCGGCGCGAGGCGCGGTCGCCGATGAGGGCCCGGCGCTGCGCGGCGTAGTCCTTGGACAGCAACCAGGACAGCGGCACCTTCATGAAAGCGGCGTCGGCGTAGAACTTGGCCCGGTCCTCGAAGGCCAGCTTCTTGGCCTCGGTGAACAGGTGCACATGCTGGGGGCTGCCGAAGGGGATCTTGGAGAAGTCGTAGCCTTCGAGGATGTTCAGCATCTGGAGCGCCGCGATGCCCTGGCCGTTGGGGGGCAGCTCCCAGACATCGTAGCCGCGGTAGTTCACGCTGACGGGTTCCACCCAGTCCGAGTGATGGGCCGCCAGGTCCTCGTAACTGAGGAAGCCGCCCTGGGCCTTCATGTAGGCGTCGATCTTCCGGGCGATCTCGCCCTTGTAGAAGGCGTCGCGACCCTCCTTCGCCAGGAGTTCCAGCGTCTTGGCCAAGCGTGGATTGCGGAAGACCTCGCCGCTCACCGGGCCGCGCTTGCCATCCACGGTGAAGGTTTCCAGGAAGCCCGGGAACTTGCCCAGCGCGGGCACGCTGCGGCCCCAGTAGTGGGCGATGAGCTCGCTGACGGGGAAGCCATCCTTGGCATAGCGGATGGCGGGCGCCAGCACCTGGGCCATGGGCAGCTTGCCGAACTTCTTGTGGAGCTCGAACCAGCCATCCACGCAGCCGGGCACGCTCACGGGCAAGGGACCCTGGGCGGGGATGTGCTTGAGGCCGAGCTTCTTGAAGTGGTCGAGGGTGAGCGATCTCGGCGAGCGCCCGCTGCCGTTGAGGCCGTGGAGCTTCTTCGTCTTCGCGTCCCACACGATGGCGTAGAGGTCACCGCCCATGCCGCTGCCCGTGGGTTCCATGAGGCCCAGGGCCGCATCCGCCGCGATGGCGGCATCGACCGCGGAACCGCCCTGTTTCAGCACGTCCAGGGCGATTTGGGTGACCAGGGCCTGGCTGGTGCAGGCCATGCCGTGCTGGGCCGCCACCTCGGAGCGGGTGGCGAAGGCCCGTCCCGTCACGCGATCACCGGCGGCGAGCGGCGAGGTCAGGATGGGGGCGAGGCCGAGGAGCAGGGCCAGAGTGGGCATCGGTAGGCGCATGGGAGGCTCCGGAAGGGCGTCCAGTGTCGGTCCGGGGGCGGAGCCGAAGCCCCGCCCCGGAGCGGCTTCAGGTCAGTCGTAGGCTTCGTCGCTGGTGGGCCAGCAGGTATCCTCCAGGCCCCGTCGGCCCGCGGGTGAGGCGGTGGGGGACGGGGCTTGGGAAGCCTTCGGATCCAGGGCCCGGGTGATCTGGTCCTTCAGGTCTTCGAGGTGGGCCCGGGTGATCCGGTCCCCGGCTTTGGCGGCCTTGGCGGAAGCCAGGGCCTGGATGGCCTTCAGCTCGGCGCGGATGGCGCCCCGTTGATCGTCCTGGGCGTTGGGCGCGGGTGGAAGCTGCATGCCGGGATAACCGGCGATCATGACCACAGCAGGCACGTTCAGGCGCTCGTTGAGCAGCTCCAGGTAGGCCCGCTGCAGGTTCCGGCGGTAGGCGTCCACTTTCGGGGCGGGGGCGGAAAGCTCCGTGAGGATGCCCGTCCGCAGGTCCAGGAGGAGCTGACCCAGGGCATAGGCACGGTCGCCATCCGTGGCCTCGATTTCCTGGAGGCGGCCCAGCCGCGCGCGGTCCAGTACCGTGCGCAGAACGGCTCGCTGGGCGGATAATAGGCGGTTCAGGCCGCTATCGGGGCCCAGCCGCCGGAGGATCGCAGGATCCAGCAGCCAGGCGGGCGTGCGGAAGAGGGCGCCATTGAGGAACTTCACGGCTTCCTGCTGCCGGGCCTTGGCCACGGGAGTGAAGATGGCGCCGGCCTGGCCGCCGTGCTTGTTCTGGCTGTCGAAGCCGCCCACGAGGACGGCCACATGGTTCAGTTCACGGGTCCACTGGGACCAGGTGGCGCCGTAGAGATGCTCCAGGTCCGTAAGGTCGGCGCCGGGTTTGTCCGTCACCTTCGGCAGCAGCGCGGCCACCCGCTGGAGATTCTTGGTGCCCAGGGTGGTGGCCTTCACGGCGTCGGCATCGCCCACGGCCTCGGTATTGTCCCCGGGGTCCGACCCGAAGGCGCGGGGCGTGGAGAAGCGCAGCCAGGGCGTCGTTTCCTGGGGCTTGAGCCAGGCATCAAGCGTGGCCTTCTCCGCATCGGGGGTCTTGGCCTCGGGGATGGGCTTGTAGCCCCAGACCGTGGCGAAGGTGTCGTAGGGGCCGATCTTCGGGCGGAGATCTTCGGGGGTGATGCCGTCCTCGGGCTGGGCCACGTAGTTGAAGCGGCTGTAGTCCATGAGGGTGGCCACGTGGCCGTTCTTCTTCACCCATTCCTTGTCGCGGATCTTGTCGAAGGGATAGAGGCTGGAGGACTTCATGTTGTGGGGGAAGCCCAGGGAGTGGCCCACCTCGTGGGTGACGACGTAGGCCAGCAGGTCGCCCATGAGGTCGTCGGGCAGGGGCAGGGTCTGGGCGCGTGGGTCCAGCGGCGCCACCTGGGTGAAGTACCAGTCCCGCTGGAGCTGCAGGATGTTGTGGTAGATGATGATGTCCGCCTCGAGGATCTCACCCGTGCGGGGGTCGCTGATGTGGGGGCCATAGGCGTTCGAGACGGTGGAGGGCACCCAGCGGATCACGGAGTAGCGGGCATCGCCAGCGTCGAAATCCGGATCCTCGGCCTTGGTGGGCGCCGGTTTTGCCACGATGCCCTGCTTGAAGCCCGCGGCCTCGAAAGCCGGTTGCCAGGCCTCCACGCCCTTCTTGATGTAGGGCACCCACTTCGCGGGGGTGGCGGAGTCGATGTAGAAGGTGATGGGCTTCACCGGCTCGCTCACGGCCGCGGCGGAGTCCTTCTTCTCCAGGCGCCAGCGGGTGATGTAGGTGCGGCGGGTGGCTTCGTGCTCGTCGCGGCCATAGTCGATCTGGCGAACGCCGAAGAAGCCCAGGCGGTCGTCGAAGACGCGCGGCATCATGGGCTTTGCCGGCAGCTGGACGAAGGAGTAGAACATCGTGACGGTGCCGCTGGTGCCGGGGCGCAGGGTGGGCGTACCCATGGGGGTTGGCAGCGACGGCGTCAAAGCGCTGGTGGGCGCGAAGGGCACGGAGTAGGTCTGCACCGCCTCCACGTTCACGTTGATGGGGAAGGCCCGGACCTTGTCCACATAGGCGCGGGCCGGATCGAACATCTGGGCCCCCAGGAGCTGGCGGGCGCTCAGCTCGGGCACTTCCGTCGTGAAGAGCCGGCCGGCCTCGATGACGGGGGAGCCGTCCGCCGCGAAGGCCTCCACGGGGAAGCTCATGAGGATCGTGTCAGATGAGGCGGCGGCCACGGCCTGGGCGATGGGCTTGGAAGGATCGGCGACCACGCTGTGGGACACGGATTCCAGCAGCACGCGGTGTTCCTTCAGCACCCAGCGCACCACCTCGCTGTTCACCACGCGGCCGGTGTGGTCGATGTTCGCGGGGGTGCGGTCTGCCGAGACCACCAGCAGCAGTTCCTCGCCCAGCCGCGCCTTGGGGATCTCGAAGTAGAGCTTGCCCTTCAGCTGGTGGAGCTTCAGCAGGCCTGGCTGTGTCTTGGCCTCGCCGGTGATTACCTTGTCGTAGGGTTTCGGTTCGGGGGAATCCGCAGGCGGCCGGGCCGCCGCGGCCTGGGGCGGGACGCCCTGGGGGGACGGGCGGTTCTGGGCCGCCAGGGGGGCCTGGGGGATGGCCGCCACGGCCGCCAGGGCCAAGGCGAGGCTGGACAAGCAGGGTCGGATCATGGGGTTTTCTCCGGAGGTCGGCTCCCATGAAATCACAATTGCCTCGCAAAATGAGGCAAAAAAGGATTCACCCGGCTTCCCTTCCGGATTACCGTCGTACGCTTTGCGGATGGCGGACATGATCGATCTGGGGGCCTACTACCGGCGCATCGGGTTCAGCGGGGACGCCCGTCCCGGCCTGGATACGCTGCGGGCCCTGCATCTGGCCCATGCCACGGCCATCCCCTTCGAGAACCTGGATATCCAATTGGGCCTGCCCATCCGGCTGGACCTCGCCTCGCTCCAGGACAAGCTGGTGCACCGGCGGCGCGGCGGCTACTGCTTCGAGCAGAACACCCTGTTCCTGGCCGTGCTGAAGGCCGCAGGCTTCGAGGTGATTCCTTGCGAGGCCCGGGTCCGGTTGGGGGCACCCGAGATCCTGGCCCGCACCCACATGCTGCTGATCGTGCAAGTGGACGGCGCCCCCTGGCTCTGCGATGTGGGCTTCGGCGGCGAGGGGCTGCTCCAGCCGGTGGCCATGGACGGGAAAGCCCATGGCCAGTTCCAGAACACCTACCAGGTCATCCGGGAGGATGGTCTGTGCGTGCTGCAATCGCGCCGCGGGGAGGCCTGGGAGGATCTCTACGCCTTCCAGCCCGAGGCGCGCTTTCCCATCGATTTCGAGATGGCCAACCACTTCACGAGCACCCACCCGGAGTCACGGTTCCTGAAGACGCTCACGGCCCAGCTCCTGGGCCCCGAAGTGCGCCGCATCCTCCGCAACCGCGCCTACACCGAGATCCGCGGCACCGAGGTAAGCGGCCGCGAGCTGGCGCCAGCCGAGGTGATCCCCGTCCTGCGGGAGACGTTCGGCCTCGACGTGCCTGAGGGGGCGACGTTCCGGGCCTTCGAGGACTGATTTTGTTCAGTCCCCGTACCGGGTGGGGAGGGCGGCCAGTTCCCGGGCCACGTCGCCACCCAGCCGCCTTCGCTGCTCCTGGGGGAATTGATCCGCCAGGGGGTAGATCCGGTCCTCTTCCAGGGCGTTATGGAAGACCAGGCGCTCCTGGACCGCCCCCAGCGCGGATCTGACCGCCAGCCAGTCCACAGCGGAGCTTTTCAAAGCGTTCACCGCTTCGGCCAGGGTGGCCATGAAGAAGTCATGGTCCTCGCGCAGGATCCGGAGGACGGGTTCCAGGCCCGGCCGGGCCTCCGCCGCGGCGGGGAAGAGCACCTTGTGTTCGGCGCGGATGTGCACCGCCAGACGCATCCAGACCCGATCCAGGGCCCGGTGGGCCTCGGTCTGCTGCCCGCGTTCCACGGCCACCCGGACCTCCCGGAACAAGCGGTCGATCTCGCCGTGGTCCGCCGCCAGCCGCGCCGCGAGGGAATCGGTGGCTTCCTTCCGGCCATCCTGCTTGGCTTCGATGACATGCTCGGCCTTGCCTGATTCAAAGACCTTCTGGAGCTCCAGGAAGGTGCTGCCCAGGGCGGACCCCCCGGCTTTCCGTTTCCGCCAGTAGATCCAGCCCCGTGCTTCCATCCAGAGTCCCAGCCGGTCCAGGAGGCCGAGGGCCACGAGCACAAGGACGATCGCGAGGAGGGGGTCAGGTGGCGTCATGGACACGGGGCCTCCTGCCGAATGGTGGAATCATGGTGGCATGTCCAAGGTACCATCCACCAACGCCACCCGGCTGCTCAAGCAGGCAGGCGTGGCCTGCACCGAACATCTCTACCGTTATGAAGAACATGGCGGCACGGCCGTGAGCGCCCGGGAGCTGGGTGCGGACGAGCACGCCGTCATCAAGACCCTGGTCATGGAGGACGAGAAGGGCGCGCCCCTCATCATCCTTATGCACGGCGACCGGGAAGTGAGCACCAGGGAACTGGCCCGGCAGATCGGCGCGAAATCCGTGCAGCCCTGCAAGCCCGAGGTGGCGAACCGCCACAGCGGCTACCTGGTGGGCGGCACCAGCCCCCTGGGCACGAAGAAGGCCATGCCTGTCCACGCCGAGGCCAGCATCTTCGACCTGGACCGCATCTACCTCAACGGCGGCAGCCGCGGCTTCCTCGTGGGGTTGGATCCGAAGGATCTGGACAAAGTAATGGCGATCCAGCGCGTGAACGTGGCGATTCCATAATTTCGCCTCACCAAAGGAGGACAGCACCATGACTCCCAAGCGCCCCCTCGGCCGCACCGGCCTCTCGATCTCACCGCTGGTGTTCGGCGGCAATGTGTTCGGATGGACCATCGACAAGAAGACCTCGTTCAATCTCCTGGACCGCCTGGCCGGGGCCGGCTTCGAGACGGTGGATACGGCGGACGTGTACTCGGCCTGGAAGCCTGGCAACGTTGGCGGCGAGTCGGAAACCATCCTCGGCGAATGGATGCGGGCCCGCGGCTGCCGTGACCGGATGGTGATCATCACAAAGGTCGGCATGCAGATGGCACCGGACCGGAAGGGGTTGTCGGCGGCCTGGATCGAGCGCGCCGTGGAGGACTCGCTGCGCCGGTTGCAGACGGACCACATCGATCTGTACCTGTCTCACAAGTTCGACCCGGACACGCCGCATGAGGAGACCCTGGCGGCCTACCAGAAGCTGATCGCGGCGGGCAAAGTGCGGGCCATCGGGGCCTCGAACTTCGATGCGGTCCAGCTGCGCGCGGCCCTGGATACCGCCAAGGCCAAGGGCCTGCCGCGCTACGAGGTGCTGCAACCCGAGTACAACCTCTACGATCGTAAAAATTACGATGGCGCGTTGCGCGATCTCGCCATGACCGAGGGCCTGGGCGTCATCACCTATTACAGCCTCGCGAAGGGCTTCCTCAGCGGCAAGTACCGCAGCGAGGCCGACCTGGGCCAGAGCCCGCGAGGTGGCGGGGTCAAGGCCTACCTCAACGAGCGCGGCTTCCGCGTCCTCCAGGTGCTGGACGATGTGGCCTCCCGGCATGGGGCGAAACCTGCCGAGGTCGCCCTGGCCTGGCTGATGGCCCGCCCCGGCGTCACCGCACCCATCGCCAGCGCCACGTCGCTGGGCCAGCTCGAAAGCCTGCTCCGGGGACCTGGCCAGCGAGGACATCGCGGTGCTGGAGGCCGCCAGCCGGTATTGATTGAGGGGGTGTCCGGCAGAACCCCGCGCCGCCTTCGGAGACGGGCACCGGGGCTGGATGGATGCCGTCGGGGAACCCATGTACGTGTGATGACCGTCATCGATTTCCCACGGTCGGCCCGGCCCCGTGCTACCTTCCATCCCAACCTACCCCAGTTCAATCCATCTCACCCCGTTCTCGGAGCCTTCCATGAGCGACGTGGAAATCAGCATCACCCAGCAGAAGACCATCGAAGCCCTGCAGAAGGGGGAGGCCCCCATCCCCATGCGGGGCTGGCTGGCCAAGCAGGCGGCCATCAACTACGAAGTGGAGCGGGCCCTGGCCGAGGCCGATCCCGCGGCCTTCTGGGGCGACAAGGCCAAGGCCCTGGACTGGGCGGAGCCCTGGACCAAGGTCTTCGAGTTCAAGGCCCCCAACCACGCCTGGTTCATCGGCGGCAAGCTGAACGCCACGGTGAACTGCATCGACCGGCATGTGCACAGCGACCGCCGCAACAAGGCCGCCCTGCTGTGGGTGGGTGAGGACGGCGATGAGCGGTCCTACACCTACAACCGCCTCTACCGGGAGATGAATCGCTTCGCCAACGCGCTCAAGCGCCTGGGCGTGAAGAAGGGCGACCGCGTCATCCTCTACATGCCGCTGACGCCGGAGGGCATCATCTCCATGCTGGCCTGCGCCCGCATCGGCGCCATCCACAGCGTGGTCTACGCGGGCATGGGCCAGGCGGCCCTCCGCACCCGCATTGAGGACGCCGGCGCCAAGGTGGTGGTCTGCTCCGACTTCACGTACCGCCGCGGGAAGGCCATTCCCCTGAAGCCCATCGTGGATGAGGCTGTGCGCGACCTGACCTCGGTGGACCACGTCATCGTCCATCGGCGCGGGTCCCGCCCCGGCGACGCGCCCGTGACTTTCGCCAGCGAGCGCGAAAAGGATTTCTACGACATCCAGCAGGGCCGGGATATCCACTGCGAACCCGAGATGGTGGATGCCGAGCACCCGCTGTTCATCCTCTACACCAGCGGAACGACCGGGAAACCCAAGGGTGTGGTGCATACCACGGGTGGCTATCTGGTGGGCGTGAACTACCTGAGCAAGGCCTTCTACCAGATCCAGGAACGGGACATCTACTGGAGCACCTCGGACATCGGTTGGATCGTGGGGCACAGCTTCATCGTCTATGGCCCCCTCAGCATCGGCGCCACGGTGCTCTGCCGCGAAGGCGCGCCGGACTACCCGAGCCCGGAAGTGACGTGGGAGATCTGTGAGCGCTTCGGTGTGAACGTGATGTTCACCGCGCCCACGGCCGTGCGCATGTGGATGAGCCATGGGGCGGAGGCGCCTGGGAAGTTCGACCTCAGCAAGCTGCGCCTCCTGGCTTGCGCCGGCGAGCCCCTGAACCCCGAGGCCCATCGCTGGGCCCAGCAGTACCTGGTCGGTCAGGGCAACGGTCAGGTCGTGGACAACTGGTGGCAGACGGAAATCGCGGGACCCGTGATCGGCACCCTGCCCACCTTCGAGGTCCGGCCTGGCAAGGCTGGCAAGGCCCTGCCCGGGGCCCAGCTGGCCGTGGTGAACAAGGATGGCTCGCCTGTTCCGGATGGCCAAGGCGGGCTGCTGGTCATCAAGTTCCCCCTCCCCTACATGCTGCGCACCGTATGGAACGACCACAAACGCTACGAGGATTACTGGAAGGAGATCCCGGGCTACTACACGGTGGGCGACGTGGCCGTGAAGGACGCGGACGGCTACTTCGCTGTGCTGGGCCGCTCGGACGACGTGCTGAACGTGGCGGGCCACCGCATCGGCACCTCCGATGTGGAAGGCTCCCTGATCCGCCACCCGGCTGTGGCCGAAAGCGCCGTGGTGGGCCTGCCCGATCCCATCAAGGGCGAGCGCATCATGGCTTTCGTGGTGGTGCGGGCGGGCGTCGCCACGGGCCCCGGCCTCATCGCCAGCCTCAAGGACCATGTCCGCGAGGACCTGGGCGGCATCGCCATGCCCAGCGAAATCCAGATCCGCGCCAGCCTGCCCAAGACCCGCTCCGGCAAGATCGTCCGCCGCGCCCTCAAGGCCGAGGCCCTGGGGCAGGATCCGGGGGACTTGAGCACTTTGGCGGATTGATGCTGTCCGGGGGTTCCGCGCTACGCGCACACCCCCGGGCCCCCGCAAGAAGGCCCGGCTGAGCCGGGCCTTCTCTTGCCCACCGACGGGTGGCGCATCAGGAAGCAGTACCTCCAGACTCCAGACTCCGGACTCCAGTCTTCAAAAGACCCGCACCAGATTGAACCCCAGGGCCCACTGGCCTGGGGGCCTCGGCCCGCCGGCGTAATCGCCACCCAGCACCTGGTGGGCGGTGGTGCCCTGGACGTTGGTGGCGAGGAGGGTGAACCGGTGCCCCTTGGTCTGGAAGCGATAGCCCAGGGCGAAGCCCTGCTCGAAGGTGGCGGCGTCCAGGCGGGCGGGGCGGGGGTAGTACTCGGCGAGAATGGATTGGCCGTCGAGGATGCGCCACCGGAGGCCCGCGCCGGCGGTGAAGAGGGCCCGATCCCGGGTGGTGGTGCGGGAGAGCCAGGTGGGCACGACGCTGAAGGTGACGGGCCCCGCCAGGAATTCCGTGGGCAGTTGCAGGGTCGCGCCGGTGATGCCCACGGTCCCGAAGGCGTAGGTGGCGCGCTGGATGGTCTCGTCGAAGCGTTCCCCCCGGATCGCCATGCGGAGGTGCGGGCGGGCCAGGAGCTGCTCCTGGAGGGCCAGGATCACGATCTTGCCATCCGAGGTGCGGTAGACCTGCGCGTTGAGGCCCGGCACCGCGGCGATGCCGAGATCGAAGCCCAGGCCCGCGAAGTTGCCGCCGTCCAAGCCGTAGAAATCCTTGGAATGCCCCCGGGCCGCTTCCGCGAATCGATGGGTGAAGCGGATGGCGGGCTGCCAACCCTCAAGGTGGTCCGCCGTGGGCAGATTGAGGCCCAGGGGCAGTTCCGAGTCCTGGCCCAGCAACGGGGCAGACAAGAGCAGGAGCAGGACGAAGGACGAGGCGATCGGTCGGAGGGGCATGGGCGTTCCGGGCCGGATCAGGTGAGCCGCGCGGTGGCGGAGACGGGCTTGGAGGGATCGATCACGAGCACGCCGCCCGGGGTGGATTCGCTGACCTGGTAGTGCTGGAGGATGGCTCCCACCGGGGCCGGTCCCACCGTCACGGTGCCGTTGAGGTCGTACTGGCTGCCGTGGCAGGGGCAGCCGAAGCCGGTCTGCGTCGTGGTGAGACGCCCGCCCTGATGCAGGCAGCTGGCGTTGAAGGCGTAGATGCCGGCGCTGTCGCGGGCGAGGTAGTAGCCCTGGGCGGCCCCCAGGGCCAGGGGGCAGCTGCCGGACGCGGTGGTGGTGTAGTCCCGCACGGTCCCCGAGGGTTGGCCCAGCAGGCTGGCCTTGGTTTCCGAGGTGGTGACCGGGCTGGGCGGGGGTGGGGGCGGCGCCGGATTGGAGTACCCACCGCCACCACCTCCCCCGCAGGAAACGACCGCAGCTGCCGCGGCCACGGCGAGGGCGCAGGCGCAGAATTCCCGGCGACCAAGGTCGCTGGGCGTTTCAACCGGTGGGGATGCTTCGGGTCGAGACATGGGATCTCCTCAGGTGGGGCCGCAGCGTTGGCGGAGTGGCTTGGGGATGAAGATGCGGCGCTTCTCCTGGAGGACCCAGATCCGGATGGCAGAAACCGGCCCCTCCGGTCTGGCGTTCCCCCCGCCGCCAGGCGCATCCTCTTGCCAGATCCCGTTCGGCCCCTCCTGGAGTCCGCCGTGCCCCCCTTCAACCACCTCCACCCGGTCATCGTGCATTTCCCCATCGCCCTGCTGACGACGGCCCCGTTTCTCTTCCTGCTGGGGGCCCTCTGGCCGGCCCAGCGCCGGGGGATCCACGCCGTAGCGCTGCTCCTGCTGATCCTGGGGCTCCTGGGAGGCCTGCTGGCCCTGGCCACGGGCGATGCCGCTGAGAACTTCGCCCACCGGACGCCGGAGCTGCGGGCGGCCCTGGACCACCATGAACACCTGGCCGAATGGACCGTGTCGATCTTCGGGTTCCTGGCCGCGGCCTGGCTCCTTTACCTGGGCGTGTTCCGCCTCCGGCAACAGGATTTTCCGCCAGGCCTGGCCCGGTTCCTGTTCATCCTGTGGCTGCTCATCAGCGCCAGCGGTGTCGTCACCCTCGCCCTCACGGGCCACGAGGGCGGCCGCATGGTCCACGAGCTGCACACCCATGGAGGGGACACCCCGAACGGCTGGTGAGGCGACTCCGGTTAGGCTGGTGGGATGAAGCCCCGCCAGCTCACCACGCTCATCCTCCTGGGCTTTGCCTCGGGACTTCCGCTCTTCCTCACGGGATCCACGTTGAAGGCCTGGATGACGGATGAGGGGCTGAGCCTGGCCACCATCGGCCTCTTCAGCTTCGTGACGCTGCCCTACAGCCTGAAGGTGTTCTGGGCGCCCTTTCTGGACCGCTTCGCGCTACCCGGCCTGGGCCGCCGCCGGGGCTGGATGCTGCTCATGCAGCTGGGCATGGCGGCGGCGCTGTTTCTGCTGGCATTCAGCCAGCCCCATCTGGACCTCATGCGTGTGGTGGTTCTGGCCCTGGCCGTGGCCGTTACCAGCGCCACCTTTGATATCGCCGTGGACGCCTGGCGGGCGGAAGCCCTGGACCAGAAGCACCTGGGCCTGGGCAACAGCATCCACATCGCGGCCTACCGCGTGGCCATGCTGGTGAGCGGCGGCCTGGCGATGATCCTGGCCCAGGTCTTCGGCTGGCGCGTGACGTACCTGGGCATGGCCGGTCTCACGCTGTTGGGCATGCTCGGCACCTGGCTGGCCATGAACACGGATGCCGTGGCCCGGGCGCCACGTTCCTTGCGGGAGGCCATCTCAGGCCCCCTGAAGGACCTGATGAAGCGCAAGGGCATCGGCTACCTGTTGGCCTTCGCCGTGTTCTACAAGCTGGGGGACTGGCTGGCGGAAGCCATGACCATGCCTTTCCTGATGCGGGGCATGGGTTTCACGAAGATGCAGATCGGCACGGTGCAGAAGACCACCGCCATGGTGGCCATCATCCTGGGTGGGCTGCTCGGCGGGTGGATGCTCATGCGCATGAGCCTGCGCAAGGCGCTGTGGATCTGCGGCTTCGTGCAGGCGGGCAGCATCCTGGGTTTCTGGGCCATCTCCATGCTGGGCCGGCACCTGCCCCTGCTGGTGGCCGCGAACACGCTGGAGAACCTGGCCTACGGCATGGGCGGCAGTGCGCTCGTGGCGCTGCTCATGGGCAGCTGCAACCGCTCGTACACCGGCACCCAGTACGCCCTCTTCAGCGCCCTGACGGCTCTGCCCCGGACGGTCTTCGGGGGACTCACGGGCTTCATGGCGGAATCCTACGGCTGGAAGCTCTACTTCCCCGTCTGCGCCGCCGCGGCCATCCCGGGTCTGCTGCTGCTGCTGCTCTGGGACCGGTGGGGGCTGCAAGAGACAGACGGAGCCTGAGTTATTGGACCACCGGCCGGCCCGCGTCGCGCCAGGCGCGCATGCCACCCTTGAGCACGTAGACCCACTGATAGCCCCGCGTCAGCAGCAGGCTGTGGGCGCGGTGGGAGAGGGCATCGGTTTCGTCCACCAGAACCAGGGCGCGCCGGGCCGTCGGATCCGCGGCCTCGAAGTGCTGCGCCAACTCCGCGAAGGGGACATGGAGGCTGCCCTGGATGTGGCCCTGGCTGTAGGCTTCATCGTCGCGCAGATCCACCAGCAGGACGCCGGGACCGAGCAGCAGTTCCTCGACCTGCACGGGATCCAGCACGGGCCGGCCCTTCCCACGGCGCGAGGAAAGGATCCGCGGAAGGGCCACCGCGAACACCAGGATGAGGCAGAGGGTGGCAAACACCAGGCCGGGCAGGAAGGGGTAGGCCTCCATCCAGCCTTTCAGCGTCGTCATGGCCTGCGAGATACCGGACATGGCTTCTCCCGTATCGGGATGATGCGCCCGCCTCAGACTTCGGGCAAGCCCAGAGCCTCGGCCAGGGCCCTGAAGGCGCTGGGGATGGGAGCCTCCGCGTCAATGCGGGCGCCCGTCACGGGATGGTCCACCGACAGCTTCCAGGCATGGAGGGCCGGATGGGGCAGCAGCAGGGCCCCACCATCCACATCCTTCCAGCGGCCAGGCCCGCCATAGAGTGGATCACCCATGAGGGGCGCCCGCAGGTGGGCCAGGTGCACGCGGATCTGATGGGTGCGCCCCGTGAGCAGTTCGCATTCCACCAGGGCGATGCTCGTGGTGCGGGCCAGCACGCGGATGCGGGTCTGGGCGGGGCGTCCGCCATCGGCCACCACCATGCGCAGGCGGTCCCGCTTGTGGCGGGCGATGGGCTCGTCGATGAGCAGGCTGCCCAGCTGAGGCAGTTTGGGCGAGTGGCGCACCAGGGCCAGGTATCGCTTCTCCACGGTGCGGGCCTTGAACTGGTCCTGGATGGCGCGCTGGGCTTCGGCGGTTTTCGCGAGGCAGAGGCAGCCCGTGGTGTAGCGATCCAGGCGATGCACGAGCCCCGGCCAGCCGGAGGCCAGCTCTTCGGCATCCTCCGCTTCCTCATCGGCGGCTTCCAGCACCACCGGCGTCTTGAGCCGGTGCAGCAGGGCGTTCACGATGGTGCCCCCGGCGTGGCCGGGGCCCGGATGCACGACCATGCCCGCGGGCTTGTCCACGATCCACAGATGGGCGTCCTCGAAGAGGGTGGGCAGGTCGATGTCCTCGGCCTCCAGATGGGCGGCGGGCGCGGCGATCACCGGCAGTTCCGTCTCCACCAGATCACCCGGACGCAGCTTCACGCCGCCCTTGGATACGGACTGTCCATTCACCTTGATCTCACCCGTGCGGACATGGACATCCCAGCGGGCCCGGGGGATCTCGGGGAAGCGGTCGGCCAGGAAGCGGTCCAGGCGGGGGGCGCCATCTTCGGCGCGCAGACTGATCATTTGGTCTCCTTCTGGCGCTGCCAGAACAACCACAGACCCAGGCCCAGCATCATGAAGGCGATCCCCGTGAGCCGGCCCGTGCTGAGCCAGGCCCAGCCCAGCCAGCCGGTGCCACGATCCACGTCGCCCCGCCAGGTCTCGGTGATGACGCGACCCAGGCCCTCCACCAGGAAGTAGAGGGCGAAAATCTGGCCCTGGAACGAGCGCCTGCCGCGGGCCAGCAGGAGGACGGCCATCACGGTGAGGTTGGCGAAGGTGTTGTAGAGCTGCACGGGATGGAGGGGGATGCCCAGGGGCGTGCCGCTGAAGAGGTTGGCGATGGGATCCGTGAAGGTGGCTGCCCAGGGGGCATGGGTCTCGGTGCCATAGCAGCAGCCGGCGGAGAAGCAGCCCAGGCGGCCGATGGCCTGGCCCAGAGCCACGCCCGGCACCAGGGCATCGCCGGTCAGGCGCAGGGGCAGACCCTGGCCCTTGCGGAGCTTCCAGAAGAACACCGCCGTGGCGGCGATGATGCCGCCGTGGATGGCGCCGCCGGCCCGCAAGGTCGAGAGGGTGAAGACGTCCCGGAGGGCCATGGCGCCTTCCTGGCCGGCGGGCGTGAAGAGACCCACCAGGATCATCAGGAGTTTGGACCCCACGATGGCGGCGATCAGCACGGCGATGGCCAGGTCCGTGATGCCGGCCGGATTCAGGCCGTCCAGCTTCGCCTGCCGCTTGGCCAGGGCCGTCCCCGCGAAGAAGGCGATGGCCAGCAGCAACCCGTAGGTGCCGAGGGGGAAGGACCCGATGTCAAAAAGAACTGGATGCATGTTGGATTCCGCACGGATGACTGGAAACTGAAGACTGAAGACTGAAGACTGAAGACTGAAGACTGAAGAGGAGGGTGCCATGCCGATCATCACAGCCCGGGACTTGGCGGATCGTCTGGGCGGCACCCTGGATCATTGTCCCCCGGAACGGCCCATTTCCGAAGTGAAGCCCCTGGAGGAGGCTGGCGCGGGTTCCGTATCCTTCCTGGCCAACCCCAAATATGCCGCCAAGGCCAAGGAGAGTCCCGCGGGCCTGATCCTGGTGGATCCCGCTGCCGACCTGGGCGACCGCCCTGTGCTGCGGGTGAAGCATCCCTACTGGGCCTTCGCCCAGGCCATCGGCTGGCTGCACCCGGAACCGGCACCCGGATGGAGCGCCACGCCCGTGCATCCCACGGTCGTCCTGGGTGAAGGCTGCCGCATCGCCCCGGGCGCCACCGTGGGGGCCCGCACCGTGCTGGGACGGGGCTGCGTCATCCATCCAGGTGCCCATATCGGCGATGACTGCGTGCTGGGCGAGGGCTGCGAGTTGTTCCCCGGCGCAGTGCTCTACCGCCGGACGCGGCTGGGGAACCGCGTGGCCATCCACGCCAATTCCGTGGTGGGCAGTGACGGCTACGGATATGTGCTGGTGGAGGGCCGCCACGCCAAGATTCCCCAGGTGGGCTGGGTGGAGGTGGGTGACGACGTGGAGATCGGCGCCTGCGTGTGCATCGACCGCGGCGTGCTGGGTCCCACGCGCATCGGCCTGGGCACCAAGATCGACAACCAGGTGCAGGTGGGCCACAACGTGCAGGTGGGGAACCACTGCCTGCTGGTGAGCCAGACGGGCATCAGCGGCTCCACGAAGCTGGGCGACTACGTCACCCTGGCCGGCAAGGTGGGCGTGGTCGGCCACATCGAAATCGGCAGCCGCAGCGTCGTGGGCGGCAACAGCGTGGTGGCCAAGAGCCTGCCCGAGGGCAGCTTCGTGACCGGCTTCCCCGCCCGGCCCCACAAGGAGTGGACCGAGGCCCAGGCCGCCCTGAACCGCCTGCCGCGGCTCATGAAGCAGTTGCGGAAGGGCTGAACCTCAGCCCTCCAGGATCACCACGGCCAAGGCCAAGTCGCCGTCGTGGCTGACACTGCCGTGGAGCGTCTTGATGCCGCGGGTCGCCAGCAGGTCCGCCAGGGCGCCTACGGCCCACATGCGGCCGTTCACGAAGCGCAGCTCCTTCCAGGACCAGCCGTCCAGGCCCGTGCCCAGGGCCTTGCCGAAGGCCTCCCGCAGGGCCCAGCGCCCGGCCAGCCGTTCCGGCAGCCGTTCCCGGTTGCCCGCCAGCAGGTAGGCCGCCTCTTCCGGATGGAGGATCCGTCCCGCGCACTTTTCCGCCCCGAAACGTGCGACGAGGTGCCGCCAGCGCGAGGGCGGACACAGATCCGTTCCCAGGCCGAGGATCATGTCAGCCTCCAGTCCGGTGAGGGCAGTTGGGGGACGAGCATCCGATTCACCAAGGAGAGGATGTCGTTGTCTTCATCACCGTTTCTCACTGTTCATCACCGGTTGAACTTTCTTTTTTCTTTGGAAGAGGCACCACCGAGAAGCAAACAGAGACATAAGAAACCGGTGATAAACGGTGATGAACGGTGAGGAAAGCACTGATTCGGTGGTGGGCTTTCATTTCAATTCCAAGGCGAACCAATGGTCGCAGCCGCCATGCCCGGTGCGTCCCAGGGGCGCGCAGAGGGGCTTGAAGCCGACTTTTTTGTAAAGGCGGATTGCCTGGTCCATGCCGGTGAGGGTCTCCAGGTAGCAGGTGTGGTAGCCCAGATCTTTGGCCACACCCAGGCAGTGGCGCAGCAGGGTCTCGCCCATGCCCTGGCCCCGGGCCTCGGGCAGGAAGTACATCTTCCGCAGCTCGCAGACGCCCGGGTCGCCGCCCTCCAGGGCCGCGACGCCGCCGCCGCCCACGACTTTCCCGCTTCCGTCCACCGCCACGAAATAGGCCGCGCCCGGCGCCGAGTAGGCCCGGCTCATGTGGTCCACCTCGGGATCGTGGATGGCGAAGCCCGGCCCATCCGCTCCGAATTCCGGCATCACCGTGCGGATGATGGCCGCCATGGCAGCGTCGTCCTGGGGCTGGATGGGGCGGAAGGTCAGCATGGAATCCAGGTTACCCAAACCCGACCTTCCGGATCCGATCTGGTCCAATCTTGGGGTGGAGGTGCCCATGCCCCAGACCCCCTTCCGCGATCGTCTCCGCGCCGGAGAGCGCCTGCTCGGCACCCTGGTGCAGATCCCCCGGCCCGAGGTGGCCGTGCGCCTGGCTGGCCAGGGCTTCGACTGGCTCTTCCTGGATGGCGAGCACGGTGGCTTCGGCCCGGCGGAAACGTCGCGGACCCTGGCGGCCCTGAAGGGGGCCGTGCCCTGCCTGCTGCGGGTGCCCTCCCAGGATCCCGCGGTCCTCGACGATGGGGCCGCCTGCGGCGCGGCGGGCCTCATCGTGCCCCACGTGGATACCGCGGCCCAGGCGGAGGCCGCCGTGAAGGCTGTTCGCGGCCGGGGCCTCGTGGTGGTCCAGGCCGAATCCCGGGAGGCCCTGGCGGACATTGGCGCCATCGCCCGGGTGCCCGGCGTGGACGCGGTCTTCGTGGGCCCCTACGATTTGACCGATAGCCTGGGGATCTCCGAGCAGTTCGACCATCCGGCCTTCCTCGATGCGGTGGCCTCCATCGCCCGCGCCTGCCGGGAGGCCCGCATGCCCCTCGGCATCTTCCGCATGACCGCCGCGGAGATGCGGCCCCACGAGGCCGCGGGCTTCACCCTGCTGGCCACGGGCCTGGACGGCACCCTGCTGGAGGCCGGGGCGCGGGCCATGCTGGCCGAGTTGCGCGGCTGAGCCGGGATCCATCGGAAAAGCTGGTCATGGAAGGCACAGAAAAAGGCCGGAAAGCACGGAAAGAGGCGCTTTGGGTTTGGTTCCGAAGCCAGCAGGCGGGATGGCACTCCTTCTGTGTCTTCCGTGGAATTCCGTGTTTTCAGTGACCAGCCAGCTGTTGGTCTGATCCGGCTCACTCCGGCCAGTGATGCTTGGGATACCTTCGCGACAACCCCGGCCGCAGCTCTTTGTAGACCCGCTGCCAGAAGCCGGCGAGGTCGGTCGTCACCTGCACGGCGCGCATGTTGGGGGCCAGCAGGTGGAGCACCAGGGGCACGGCGCCGCCGGCCACGGCGGGGGTCTTCTTCAGGCCCCAGAAATCCTGGAGCCGCGAGGCGATCCAGGGCGGATCGTCTTCGTAGTGGACCTTGGTGGGCCGCCCCTTGGGCAGCTGGAACGTTTCGGGGGCCCAGGCCTCCAGCAGGCGCAGGGTCTCGGCGGGGAAGGCCTGGCGCAGGGCCGCGGGCCAATCCACATCCTGCACTTCGCGCAGGGTGGTGCGGCCCGCGCAGGCCCCAGCGAGCAGCGGGCCCAGCAGATCCTCCGGTAGATCCAGGTCGGTCCGGTGTTTGCGCAGGAAAGCCAGTCGGGCCAAGTACCGAGCAGGCACCTCATCCAGTGGGCGTTCCTTCAAAGCCTGCGCCAGCAGGCCCGCCACGCGCGGATCCGCAGGGTCCGCGGGACCCCGGCTCATGTCGATGCCCAGCCCGTCGTAGCGGATTTCGGAGCGTCGCTCCACGCGCCCCGCTGAGGCGTTGAACAGCACTTCGTCCACGTCCTCCAGGCGCTCCGGGAAGGCGTCCAGCAGCCAGTCCGCCTCGCAGCGCGACGCCAGTCGGATGAGCGTCTGGCCGCCGGTGCCCTGCTTCATGGCCTCGGCCTCCAGGGCCAGGATGAGGCCCGGGCGCCGCACGCGGGAAGCGGGATCCAGCTTGGCGCCCCCGCCCCCCGCGAAGGCGCAGGTGCCGTTGGCCGATAGCTGGCCCACGCGATCCGGGTAGGCCTGGAGCAGGGCCTTGAGCAGGCGCGGTTCGGCCTCCGAGGGTTCGGCGGGCGAGGGCAGGAGGCGCGCCAGGGATTGCACGGCTCGCTTGGCGCGATGCACGGCGGAGGCATCCAGCCCCGCGGCCCGGCAAGCCCCGGCGCTGAAGCTGGCGGCCTCGGCTTCCTCGAACTGGTCCAGGCGCAGCAGCAGGTCCGAGTCCGCGCCATGGCCCGTCTTCACGGGCGCCCGGTCGAGGCCCTGGCGGGCGGTGAGGTTGCCGGTCTCCAGCAGGGCCGCCGCGCGCAGGGCCAACTGGGGAATGCCGAGATCGTCGCCGGCCACGGCCAGGCGGGCCAGACGCGGGTGCAGGGGCAGGTCCGCCATGCGCCGGCCCACGGGCGTAAGGGCGCCGTCCGCCAGGGCCCCCAGGCGCGTGAGCAGGGTTTCCGCGGCGGTCAGGGACGCGGCGGGCGGCGCCTCGAACCAGTCCAGGGCGCCGGGCTCGGCGATGCCCATGCCATGCAGGGAGAGCAGGGGCTCCGCCAGATCCGAGCGCTGCAGCTCCGGCATATCGAAGGCGGGGCGGGCCCCGAAGTCGGCCTCGGTGTAGAGCCGCAGGCAGCGACCCGGCCCCGTGCGGCCCGCACGGCCTGTTCGCTGCGTGCAGCGGGCCTGGCTGATGCGGGTCGTGCGCAGGCCCGAGAGGCCGGACCAAGGCGAGTGCGAAGCCTCGCGGCCCAGGCCCGAATCCACCACGGCGCCGATGCCATCCAGCGTGACGGAGCTTTCCGCCACATTGGTGCTGAGGATGACCTTGGGCGTGCCGGTCACTTCCAGGGCATGGGCCTGGGCATCCGGCGACAGCTCGCCGTGCAGGGGCCGCAGGCTCAGGCCCCGCCGCGCGGCCACGGCCTCGCAGCCCTTGAGGCAGGCGCGGATCTCCACCGCCCCCGGCAGGAAGACGAGCGTGTGTTCCTTCAAGCCCTCGCCATAGAGGCGGTCCAGCGCATCGGACACCTGCGCTTCGATGGGCCGGTCATCGGGCCGCGGCAGGAACGCCGTGTCCACGGGAAAGGCGCGGCCCTCGCTCCGCAATACCGGCGCGTCGAGGTAGGCCGCCACAGGGCCCGGATCCAGGGTGGCGGACATGACCAGCAGCTTGAGATCGGGCCGCGAACCGCGCTGGAGGCGCCGCAGCAGCGTGATGCCGAGGTCCGTGTGCAGGTGCCGCTCGTGGAACTCATCCAGCACCACGGCGGCGATGCCCTTCAATTGCGGATCGCCGTGGAGCCGCCGCAGCAGCAGGCCCTCCGTCACGAAGCGCAGGCGCGTGGCCTTCGAGACCTTCTGCTCGAAGCGCACGGCGTAGCCCGCCCGCTGGCCCAGGGCCTCGCCCAGCTCATCGGCCACGCGGGTGGCGGCGAGGCGGGCCGCGAGGCGGCGGGGCTCCAGGATCCAGCATTCGCCATCCCCAAGAAGTCCCGCCTCCAGCAGGGCTGGGGGCACGCGCGTGGTCTTGCCCGCGCCGGGATCCGCCTGGAGGACGAGGTTGGGGTTCCCGCGCAGGCTGGCCACGATCTGCGGCAGCAGGGGGTCGATGGGGAGGCTTACGCGCATGGTTGACCCAAGGCGACGAGGAAGGCGGAGGGATCGTCCACGGAGACGGCGAGTCGGTGCGTGGGGCGTCCAGGGCCCAGCAGGCCCAGCACCCGCACGGGCTCGGAGAGCTTCAGTTCGAGCACCGGGGCCCCCCGGGCCACCAGCCGCTGCACACCCTTCATGTGGGCGTGACGGGCCCAGTCATCGTCGAATTCCGGCAGGGGCGCGGCGGACAGGACCCAGCTGGCGGGAAACGCGACGGATTTCACCAGGCCCTGGTGGAGGCGCACCTGCCCATCGTGGATCTGATGGGGCCGGGCCCTGAGGGTGGCGTAGAAGCCGAACAGCCAAAGGACGGCGTAGACCGTGGAGCCGTGCAGGGTCCACCGCAGCCAGGGCGCCAGCCCCGAGAAGAGCGCCTTCATGAGCAGGAAGTCGCCCGGGATGAGCAGGGGCAGCGCCGGGAGGAAGGCGTGGAGCCCCGATTCCCGGTGATGGCTGAACCCCTTGGGTGCCGTATCGCGGAAGCCGCCGCCCAGGAAACGCAGGGCGCTGCCCAGCATCACCAGTTCCAGCGCCATGAGTCTTGCGGCCCTCGGTGGGACGAAAGCCTCGAAGGCCGCGGCGATGCGGTCCTCGGGCCATTCGCCGGGGAGCATCCGGGCTTTCCGCCAGGCGCGTACCGCCAGGAACAGGAGCAGCACTTCCAGGGCCAGGGCGGTCCCCAGGCGCAGCTTGAGGGTCAGGTCCGAAGCTCTGGTCAGGATGAGCCCCAGGCCCTCCACCAGAATCAGGGCCGGAAGCAGGATTCGTGTGCCAGGAATCCGGCCTTGCCGCCAGTCCCGGATCAGGGCGAGCACGCGCAGCGCCAGCAGGCCCAGCAGCGCAGCCGTGATCCAGGGCAGGGCCCGGTGGCCCGGGGCCCGCAGACGCAGGAACAGCGCCATCCCGCCCAGGGCGAGAAAGGCGCCCCAGAGCAGGGCAGAAGGTCCAGGTGGCTTGGCCATGCTTCCAGCCTACGGTCTCTTTGCTCTAACTTGCGGATCGCTCCGCGGTCCGCCTACCGGCGCCGCGCAGCGGCGGCGGAACCCGCCCCACTCGCGTAGAATAAAAGCTCAGACGGGAGCAGGCATGGCGGGCATGGAGACGGCGGGCGTGGGCGGCAAGGCCGGCGTGGTGATGGACAGCCTGCGGGATGCCTACGGTGACACCCTGGTGGAGCTGGGCAACGAGGGCGCCAACCTCATCGTCTTCGACGCCGATCTGGCCGGATCCACCCGCACCAGCAAGTTCGCCAAGGCCTTCCCGGAGCGCTTCTTCAACATGGGCGCCGCCGAGCAGGGCATGGTGGCCGCCGCCGCCGGGGCCAGCACCACGGGCGTGGTGCCCTTCGTGAGCACCTTCGCCATGTTCGCCACGGGCCGGGCCTACGAGTTCGTGCGGCAGGCCGTGGGCGTGGGCCACCAGAACGTGAAGATCGTGGCCACCCACGCGGGCCTCACCGTGGGCGAGGATGGCGGCACCCACCAGTGCCTGGAGGACCTGGCCCTCATGCGCATGATCCCGGGCATGACGGTCATCTCCCCCGCCGATGCTCTGGAGACGAAGCAGGCCGTCCGGGCCGCCTTCGCGCACAAGGGCCCCGTCTACATCCGCCTCACCCGCGACAAGTTCCCCCGCCTCCACGGCGAGGATTACCGCTTCCAGATCGGCAAGGCCGTGGTGGTGCGGCCGGGCAAGGATGTGCTGCTGGTGGGCTGCGGCCTGGGCACTTCCATTTGCCTGGCGGCGGCGGAATTGCTGGCCGCCGAGGGCGTCGAGGCCACCGTGCTGCACAGCCCCACCATCAAGCCCTTCGACCGCGACACGCTGCTGTCCCTGGCGAAGACCCACCGGGCCGTCGTCACCTGCGAGGAGCACCAGGCCCACGGCGGCCTGGGCGGCGTGGTGGCGGAGATCCTTTCCGAGGCCCATCCCATGCCCCTGCGGCGCGTGGGCGTGCAGGACAGGTTCGGACAGAGCGGCAAGCCGGACGTGCTGCTGGAGGCCTATGGCATCACGCCCCAGGCCGTGGTTACCGCCGCCAAGGAGGCTTTGACATGACCGAAACTTTCCAGGCCAGCCGCTGGACCGAGGGGAACCACCTCTTCACCACCGTCATCGAGATCACGGACACCGCGGTGATCCGCCGCAAGCGATCCTGGTTCACCGTGAACGAGATCAGCATCCACCTGTCCAAGGTGGCCAGCGTGCGCATCGAGACCGGCCTGCTCTGGTCCGACATCACCGTCGAAAGCACCGGCGGCAGCGATCCCCTCACCAGCCACGGTCACACCAAGGCCGACGCCCGCCGTATCAAGGAACTCATCGAGGCGGCGCAGAGCCGGGGGATGCGGTAGGGGTGCGAACGGATCCACCGATCTCCGACGCCTTGAAGCTCCGGTACAGCAGCAGGTCGTAGAGGATCTTCAGGCCGCCGGCGATAAAGAAGGGCACCCCGGCCAGGGCCGGGACGGCCAGCAGGGGCCCCGCCAGCATGGGGGAGATGGCGGCGCCGGTGGTGCGGGCGATGCCCGTCACGCCCGCCGCGGCGGAGCGCTCGTCCGGGGCCACCACGGCCATGGTGTAGGCCTGCCGGGTGGGCACGTCCATCTGGGAGATGCTGAAGCGCAGCAGCAGCATGGCCACGGCCAGGGGCAGGTTGGGCATGAGCGGCACGAGGATCAGCAGCACGTTCGAGGGGATGTGGGTGACGACCATGGTGCGGATGAGGCCGATCTTCCCCGCCAGCTTCACGGCGTAGAGGCTCGATAGGCCCGCCAGCACATTGGCCGCGAAGAAGATCGATCCCAGCGCCCCCGGCGCCACGCCGAACTTCACGTGGAACCAGTAGGCCATGATGCTTTGGATGACGAAGCCCCCGGCGAAGGCGTCGAGCGAGAACAGCGCCGATAGCCGCAGCACCACCCCCTTGGAGGCGTGCAGGCCCCAGCGGCTGGCGTGGATCGCTGCCGGCGGTGCCTCCACCGCGCCGGAGATCCGGGTGAAGAGCACCGCGAGGATCAGCCCCACGGCGGCGTAGGCGAAGACCAGCACCCGGTAGCTGGCCACGGGGGCATGGCCCGCGGACTGGAGGGCCTGGGCGGACCAGCCCCCGGCCAGGGCGCCGATGGCGGTGGCGAAGGAGCCGGTCAGGTTGTACCAGGCGAAGACGCCCGTGCGGCGGTTCTCAGGCAGCACCTGGGAGAGGGCCGCCTGCTCGATGGCCAGGAAGGGGCCCACTTCGTGGCCCGAGGGGCTGATGACGCCGAAGGTGGCCGCCAGCACCAGCACGGTGAAATCGCCGCTGAGGGCGAAGGGGATGCCCGCCGCCACCATGAGCGCCGCGCCCAGCACCAGCATCTTCTTCCGGCCCAGGCGGTCGGCGTGGAGGGTGATCCACAGCGAGATGAGCGTGTCGCCCACCAGCGTGAGTGTCAGCAGCAGGCCGATGCGGCCCTCGCTGAAACCCAGGCCCACTAGGTAGAGCACCAGCACCACGGAGAGGAACCCGTAAGAGAACATCCGCGCCGCCCGCGTCACGAAGAGCAGCCGGCCATCGGGGCCCAGGCGGGGGTCTTGGTGGCCGTTCGAAGGCATGGAATCTCCCGGCAAGTCCCCCACTGTACACTTGCCCGGCCGCCGGTCGGCAGAAGGTCGCCCCATGGACATCAAGCTCTCCCCCGACACCGAGAAGCGCCTGCACGGCGCTATCCAGCGCTTCGTGGTGGAGGAATACGGCGAAAGCCTGGGCGAGCTGGGGGCGGGCACCTTCCTCACGTTCTGCTTGAAGGAGCTTGGTCCCGCCATCTACAACCAGGCCATCGCAGACGCCCAGGCCTGCCTGCAGGAGCGCGTGACGGACCTGGAGAACATCTGCTTCGCGGAGGAAACCAGCTACTGGGACAAGGGCGGGGCGAAACGGATCCAGCGCAAGCCGGACCATCGGCGGTAGCATCCGGTACCTTCCCCGTTCCAGGAGCCCCCTTGGCTGAAGCCATCTCCCCCCGCCAACTCACCCTGCTCCAGGTGGTGGCCAAGCATCCGGACGTGCCCCGGGACCACCTGATCAAGGCGGGGGCCACAGACGCGGATCTGGCCTATCTGGAGCGCCACGACCTCATCCGCGAGCGGGCCATCGGGCGCTACCGCGTGTCGCACATGGGTCTGGAAGTCCTGAAGCGGAGCCTGTGATACCGGTTCGCGTTCAGAAAGAAAGGATCCACCACGGAGGCACGGAGCATGGGCACACAGGAGGCGCCAGGCTCGGATGCCCCCAGAAGGATCCGGGTCTGGCGCCTCCCGTGGCTTCCGGCTTCGCTGGAAGCGGCCTCCGGCCTGCCCATGACGGAGGATCACCGAGGCCTCCGTGCCACCTCCGTGGCTTCGGTGTCTCCGTGGTGGATCTCTAAATCTTTGAACGCTACTTGGTATTACTCGTGTGAATCCGGGCCCGTCCCTGGCGGCTCACCCGGCGCCCCGGCCTCCGGCTTGGCGAAGCGCTGGGCGCGCAGGTGGAAGTCGTCGGTGAAGGTGCGGCGCACGGGTGGGGGCGGGGCGGCGTCGGCCTTCTGCTTGGCCTTCCGCAGGCGCCAGAGGGCCCAGGCGGCGGGCAGCAGCAGGAGCGCCGGGTATTCGAGCAGGACGCGCTGAAGGCTGAAGCGGAACTGGGTGGGGCGCAGGCCGTCCGCGTACCAGGCGTCGAGGATCCACACCTCGTCGTCCGGGCGCAGCTCCGCGGCCTCGGCCTTGGCCATCTTGAGCACCTGCTCCGAATCCCCGTGCTTCACCGTGACAAAGTCCGTGATCTGGCTGTCCACATCCCGGTCCACGCTGCGCACTTCCACATGGGCCAGGCCTGGCCGCTGGGCGTGGCAGAAGGGGTTCAGGGCCAGCAGGAAGATCTGCACCAGCATGATCCACAGCACCGCGCCCACCAGGGCCCAGAGGGCGACCAGGGCAGGCCAGCGGAACGCGGGGCGCGAAAGGATCGACATGAAGCGAGTATCCCAGGATGACGCCACGGAAACTGGGAGTCTGCGCCTGCCCGGGGACGGGGAGGGGAGTGGAAAACTTGGGCATTGGCCCTTGCCACCAGCCATCCAGCGCATTAGGTTGTGCAATCCAATATCCGTCATCACAAGGAGGAAGATGTGCCTATTTACCCAGGTCTCATCTGGTTGATCGTTGTAGGAGTCGTCGCGCTCGCTGGCATTGGATATGCGGCCTATCGATCCGGCTACAACGATGGCTATAAAGCGGGCAAACAGCCCAAGAACGACTGAGGAGGCGACTGACCATGATTATCGCGCCTGGAATGTTCTGGTTCGTCATTGGGGCCATCGCTGTCGCAGGGGCCATAGGCATTGGCTATGGCCTGGGATACAAGGCCGGGAAGGAACAAGCGGAGCGGGAGAAGAAGGGCTGAGGCAACCGATCCGCCCATGCTCTCGTACCGTTCGCCCAAGCCCCTCGCGGTGGCTGCCCTCTGCGGCGTCACCGCGAGCCTTTTGAATGGCCTGCTTGGGCTGTTGATGAAGGCTTGGCTGGGCCCTGTCGATTTGCCGGGGATGCTCACACCGACGGGCCCTTGGGGCTGGCTCTGGCTCTCCAGCCAGATCGTCCTGTTGGCACCCCTGGCGGAATCCATCGCCTTCATGTTTCTGGCGAGGCTGCTCAAGGGCCCGCTCGGGCCGGTGTGGGGCGCCTGGATGGCAGGGGCATCCCTGGCCTTGGTGCATTCCCTCCAGGCCTTGCGCTGGGGGGTTCAGGCGCTGCCCCTGTTTTTGATCTCTGCCTGGCTCTATCTGGCCTGGCGCGACCGCGGGATGAGCTCGCAATTCGGTGGCCTCGTCATGATTCATCTGGTGCACAACCTGGCATCCTTGGCGACGCTGCTGAAATACGCCCCAAGGTGAAGGGCCTGCCTATCGAGGATCCCGCCTGGATCTGATGGCGCGGACCAGCATGGGCACGAGGAACATGGCGCCGAGGACGATCCACATGGTGGTGTCCGGGTCGCGGATGTAGGCGTTCAGGCGCAGGGTCGTGATGGCGATGACGGCGTAGTAGAGCATGTCGCCCGTGATGGCGAAGGCCCAGCCCATCACGAACCCATGGCCCGCGGCCAGCGCGGAGGCGCGGCCGGTCATGGGATCCACGCCGAAGGCGATCATGACGAGGGCGAAGGGGCCCGCGCCGGTGCCGCTGACCTGCGCCGGGGTGCGGGCCATGGCCTCCTTCAGCGCCGCGCCGAACCGGGCCAGGGCCGGGACTTTCCCCGCCAGGCGCACGAGCAGGCGGAGGATGGGCTCAAAGGCGAGGGCCAGCAGCACATCGGACACGAAGTAGAGCCCGGCGGTCGTGGGCCAGGGCAGGCCCTTGGACCGGGCCAGCAGCACCCCCGCGGGAATGCCGCCCCCGACGGGCAGCAGGAAGAGCATCAGCACAGGCCACATGAAGGGATGTTAACCCGGGCGGCCATCGGCCTCTGGGCGTGCAGTGATCCTTCGCTTGGGTTCGTCTTTAATCGTCAGGGATCCACCACGGAGGCACAGAGGACACGGAGAGGCGCACGGAGAATGCCTGGCCGTGCTCCGTGCGCCTCCTTTCCCCCACTTCCAACAGGCTTCGCGGGGGCGCGCAGCGCCCAGGGCCGTGGGCGGCCCCGCATCCAGGCGCGGGCGGATGGCCACGTTTCTGCGCGGATCCCGCCCGCGCCTGGATGCCCGCGAAGCCCGGCACGGGCCATCTCTCTCCGTGCCTCCGTGGTGGATCTCTATCCTTGAACGCTGCCAGCCCTACATGTCCACGAGCATCGGGTGGGCGAGGCGCTCGAAGTCCTTGTAGGCCATGCGGATCAGCTCGGTGTGGGAGCCGGCGTTGAAGGCGATCTCCGGGTCGGCCGCCAGGTGCGGCTCCACGTAGACCGGCATGCCGTACAGGTTGCCGAAGGGCGGCATGGCGCCGGGCTCGCACTCGGGGAAGTCGCCGATGAACTCGCGCTCGTCGGCCAGCTCGGCGGACACGGCCCCGGCGGCCTGGCGCAGGCGCTCCAGGTCCACCTTCCGGTCGGCGGGCACCACGGCCATGGCCAGGTGGCCATCCAGGTTCACCACCACCGTCTTGGCCATGTCCTTGCCCTTGATGTGCGCGGCCCCCGCCACCGAGGTGGCCGTGAAGGCCAAGGCGTGGGGGATGACCGTGTGGGACACCCCGTTCTTGGTGAGGAATTCCTTGAGCATGGTCGTGGGCATGACAGCCTCCTTGGACCGAACGCGGAGCAAGGATGGGTCCGGGGCGGGAGGGGCGCCAAGGATTCGCCCGGCCACCGCGATGCAAGAGCGCCAGGGCCAAGCCTGGATCCCAGTCATCCAGTGAATCCTGTCCATCCTGGCTAAAGAAAAAAGCTTTTGAAGCCAGGATGAACAGGATGAACAGGATGAGAGGCCTCTGCCGCTGATTTCAGTGATTCCAGTGATTCCCTGCGACGAGTCAGCCTGGGCGGAGCCGGGGGCGCCGCCGCCGTGCCTTTTGGGAGCGCGGCAACGGCGCCCCCGGCTCCCTTCCGGCCCAGCCGGAAGCCGCCTCCGGCGGGCCCATGCGGCGTGTTCGCGGCGCGCCATCACCGTTCATCACCGTGCATCACCGGTTCAATGTTTTTAATCCGTGTTCATCCGTGTGAATCCGTGGCTGATTCAGCTTTTCGAGAGGGACTTGGCGGCGAGCTGTTCTTCGGTGAGGCCGAAGAGGGGCGCCACAGCGCGGCCGCGGAGGCTGGCCATGAGGTAGAGCTGGCCGCGGTGGTGGGCCTCGTGCTCGGCCATGGCCCGCAGCCACTTCCAGGTGGCCATGGAGGCGCCGGCCGGGTTCACGCAGGGGGCCAGCAGGTCGGCGTCGGTGAGGTCGCCGAAGATGGCCAGGGACTCCGCGTGGCAGCGGTCCGCGTAGGCGCGCACCCCGTCCAGGCCCGAGGCCAGCTCCATGCCGTGGCCCGGGTACGCGCTGGGGCGGCCCTGCACGTTCTCCGCATACATGAACCGCTCCAGCCCCGCCAGATGCCGGAACAGGTCCCCGAAGGTGAAGGCCCCGGGCGCGGGCGCCCACTCCAGATCCTGGGGCGTCAGCGCCTCCAGCACCCGCACCGTGCGGGACCGGGCGTTGCGCCAGTAGGCGAGGAAGGAGGGAGTGTCCTGGAGCATGGATGGAGTATTCCAGGGGTCGGCTTGGCGGTCGAAAAACTTGTGATGAGCCACGGATGGACACGGATTCACACGGATTCCTGAACCAGCGTGGCGCGGAGCCGTGGTTCAACTGCCTTTTTCGCCACCGATTTCAATGATTCCAGTGATTCCCTGCGACGAGGCAGCCTGGGCGGAGCCGGGGTCGCCGCCGCCATGCCTTCTGGGAGCGCAGCCCCGGCGCCCCCGGCTCCCTTCCGGCCAAGCCGGAAGCCGCCTCCGGCGGGCCCATGCGGGAAGCTCGCGGCGCGCCATCACCGTTCATCACCGTGCATCACCGGTTAAATTTTTTAATCCGTGTTCATCCGTGTGAATCCGTGGCTGATTCAGCTTTTCGGGAGGGACTTGGCGGCGAGCTGCTCTTCGGTGAGGCCGAAGAGGGGGGCGACGGTGCGGCCGCGGAGGCTGGCCATGAGGTAGAGCTGGCCGCGGTGGTGGGCTTCGTGCTCAGCCATGGCCCGCAGCCACTTCCAGGTAGCCATGGAGGCCCCGGCCGGGTTCACGCAGGGAGCCAGCAGGTCCGCGTCCGTGAGGGCGCCGAAGATGGCCATGGATTCGGCGTGGCAGCGGTCCACGTAGGCGCGCACCCCGTCCAGGCCCGAGGCCAGCTCAACCCCGTGGCCCGGGTACGCGCTGGGGCGGCCCTGCACGTTCTCCGCCCACATGAACCGCTCCAGCCCCGCCAGGTGCCGGAACAGATCGCCGAAGCTGAAGGCCCCGGGCGTGGGCGCCCACTCCAGATCCTCCGGCGCCAGCGCCTCCAGCACCCGCACCGTGCGGGACCGGGCGTTGCGCCAGTAGGCGAGGAAGGAGGGAGTGTCCTGGAGCATGGGGGAGTATCCCAGGGTGATTCTGCCTTAATGCAGTGCCGCAAAACCTGATGCGAACGGCGGGGAACCTAAAAACCATCTCGGAGTTAAGTTCGGTCCACATTGACAGTCAGGCTTCTATTGCTGCCCGCCTAATGAATCTATTAATCTATTCATTTCGGGAAAACCAGATTCTATAACAATATCTAAAGATTTATTGCTGGCTAAATACAATTGATTTTTTGCGTTCCCCAGTCTGCCGAGCATAGGAAGTACTTTTTCACCTGTTGTTTTTGCAAATTCTACGATATCGGAAACTGTGGTGGGTATTCTATACCCTTTTGAACTACTCGAAATAATGACTCCGTGATCTCTTAGAGGAGCGATAACTAAAGCCGCTAATTTTCTGGGAGTCATATTTTCAAAACCTAGGGATCCGAGATGAGTGATGATTTGATGGGATATTAAAAATTCATCATTTTCTAAAAATTCATTTTGAAATAACAAAAATCGAATAGTTTCGATTCGCATCGATTCTTCTTCCCTCTCGTCGTCATCCAAACCATGTTTTTCATGATTTTCATTTATATATATATGGATTTGATTGTAGCAATATTGTCGAACCAGATTGTTGAGGTATGATTTTTCTTCTGTTTGAGGAAAAATTGAATGAGTTGAAGGTGGCCAATAATCTATAAAATAAGCATTTTCTTTGATGATTTCTTTAAATTCTCGCCGAATATCTTCGGGAAGAGATTCGTCGGAAATTTTGGCCCAAGTTCCCGCAACTATATCTGCTGCCTGAACCAAGACTTCTTCTTTACTATTTTTGAAATGAAATTCTTGTTTATCAAATAAATTAATTTTATGATTTTTTTGTACGTAATCTTTCACGGAAGACATGAAAAAACTGCCCCCGTGTTGATCAGATACGACGCTCAAATTTGGAAAAGTTCTATATAATCTATTGTAAACAATTCCAGTAAGAAATTTTCTGAAACTTTTTTTATATTGAAGGCCACTTGTTTTATTTATTTCATTTTTGAGCCTGTCGCTTGACCCCTTTTTGGAGCCGGGCTGATTCCGGAAGCAGGCGAGAGAACCCAAGGCCCTCGTGGATTCGGGAGGCTCTGGGGGGCATCGGGAGGCCCCGGAAGGGTCCTTTC